>Ga0180732_1000291_pt1 | contig 46034 bp, 86 predicted proteins | sample KR11_01MetaG_FD_148674 | JGI IMG/M metagenome (GOLD analysis project Ga0180732, IMG submission 148674) | Groundwater microbial communities from the Olkiluoto Island deep subsurface site, Finland - KR11_0.1 MetaG | ecosystem: Environmental > Aquatic > Deep subsurface > Groundwater | place...
CGCAACATAACCCCCCCCCCCTTACTTCTGGCACGCTTATTGCTACGGCACGATTCTTGCTATGCTGGACAGCCCACACTTGACATGACTGGCTTATTGTGCCTGCCATTCTGTCCAGTAGAGCATGACAGACTGTCGTGTTGCATTGTGTTGCATATGTGTTGCAAAGCGTTGCAAGGTGTTGCATATATGATATATAGGATGTATATACAAAGTATCTACTCGTGCTTATTGTGGATCAGATTCATTGATGCGGTATTATTGGATTGACACGCACACGGGTACATATAGATGCATTTAGATATGTAGATATTTAGATAGGATTTGATTTTGTGCTTATCATTAGTTCTTTACCTTGACATTATGCACTTAAGTTGAATTTAAGGGGTTATAAAAGCAAGGGGTGCTTTACCCTATTAATGAATTTAAATTGATCGTGGTTGATCTGGTGAAGCGGGTTTTATTGTTTTAGCTTGGAACGTAAGTGAAAAGCGTTTTTTTGTTTTCGTTAAACAACCTTTTGCTTAATGCCGGGAAATAGCTCAGTGCCCTGAACGGAGTATTCCCTTTATGTGGCTGTTTTGGGAAAATCGACTGGTCAAGAGGGCTTGTCAAGGTCTTATCTACTGTAAGACTGGCCGGAAATCGTTTAAAGCGTCTTGATCCGCTGCCTCAGCTTCTATTCCTGTATTTCCCTGTTCTGGGTACGTTGCGACTTTGAGCAAGCTCGTCGCATTCGTTTTCTGGCTTATATAGCCTTATAGGGGTGAGGCCGACTCGGAGCCTATTGTTAAGGGTAAATCCAGCCCGGAGCCGTTTGTCGTTTGTGCACTTGTTTAGGTGCGCAGTGTCAAGTTACTAAATTTCAGAGTGTCAGTCAAGGGAAATCTCAAGTATCTTCAAAAACGCAAAATCATTTGCAATTAATTGGTAAAGAGTTTAAGCGTTTTTGCTTGACTTATCGTGCTTGTTGTGAATATATCGGATAAAAAATAAATGAAATAAACCTTGTGGTTGACACATTAATAATATAAATTAGTACTCAGTAAGTTGAAAGTCTAAAAGAAAGCGAGGTGAATGAGTCTTACCTTAGACTCTTGAAAAGTCAAAAAGTTCCCGTTCTTTGAAAGTATTTCTTGACAAGGTCTTAAGACGACCTATATAGAATATTACACCTGAATCAAAAACAATCAAGGAGATCAAAAATGGAATCAGAACAAGTCAAAATTCATGCGGACGTTATCCCCGTATATTACTTCGGATATATTCAGGGCGTTCGCATCAAGGGAAAGTTGCCAAGCGGAAAATCGTTCACTTTGCCACGCGGTAAAAACGTATATACTGAATTAAAGCTGGACGAAGTGATCGAGTCGGCGGAATTAGCCTGGACGGTTACTCGTGCGCTGGATTTGTACGACGAGGAGCTTGTGTTTCACTTGCGCAAAGATTTGGCAATTTACACTTAACCTATTCGCAGGGCGGTTCGCCGCCCTATATGGATATTGAAACCTACAATCAAAAGGAGAGAGAAGTGAAAACGAATTTGATGTTTCTGGCTGGTTTCGCAATCGGCTATGTGGCGGGATGTTTAGTTGCTTTTTCACTGGTGTAACTGCCTGTCCGGTGTTGCGGGAGTCCGACTCTCCCGCAGGCACAAAGGCGTCAAGGGGACGCCGAAACTAACAAAGGAGATCGAAAATGAAGCGTACAGTTTGCAAAGACGACTTTGTCCAGGCCTTCAGAGATTATAACCGAGAGATTAATTTCTCACGTGAGGGTCTTGAGGCACTCTTCGACTACTTAGAAAGGCTTGAAGAGGACACGGGCAAGGAAACAGAATTAGACGTTATCGCCCTGTGCTGCGACTTTAGCGAATATGAAACATTCGCTGAAATTCAAAACAACTATAACGTAAAAGACCTCAAAGAGCTTGAGGGAAAAACTCAAGTGATCCGTCTTGATTCAGGCGGGCTAATTATTTGGCGTTATTAACCCCTTCCCCTCGCCGTCCGGCGCGACGCTGCGGATCGAATCCGCCGGCGGGGGCAAACTAACTTGAGGTAGAAATGAAAAAGCGTACCTGGAAAACCTTTAAGGAAATCTGCAATGAGCTTTTACCACCACAGGACGAGCCGCTCATTCTTGAGAAATTCCTCAGTATTCGGGAAACGGCGATAGCTCTTTGTGAGCTTTTCGCCCCGAAGTGGTACAAGGACACAGTTCTCTATGGCGAAGCTGCTAACAACCGCATGTACTTAGAAGCACTCAAAGGGGGACTTGATCCTTCTTGTTTTGAAAGGAATATTCCTGCTGCTCTGGTCAATCAGCAGGGCAACTAAGACCCCGCCTCGCAAGGCGGAAGGAGATCACAATGAAAAAAGTAATCCAGAGATGCGGCGTTGATACTGTTGCAGACTTGCAGAGACTGTTCGCAGACTTTGCCGATTATGCCGCGCCTGAAACTATCTATCTGGAATCTGTCGGCGAGTTGTCGCTCGTTTTCTTAGAGGAAACGCTGTCAGACGGGAGCCTTGCTTATAGTATTAAATTTGTGGAGAGGTATAACAAGGGGTAACTAACAATAAGGAGACCGAGAGATGTTGGTACAATACCGAGTTTATGACGGAAAATCATGCTTGGGCGGAAAGCCCGACGTTCGTTGTATCCTTCAGGGGATTCTCAAGGCAAAGGGATTTGAGCACGCCGTTGAGGATATTCTAATTCCCAAACATCCCCAATGGAAAGACGACTTTGAGATTGAGGTGTTCACCGAGAAGAATCAAACGGGCTGGTGGTACACCGTGGGGAACTGGCGTAAAATATAAAGCTGAAACTTCCCGCCGGAGGGTTCGCTTTCCGGCGGGAAAACAAATCTTTACCGATTAATGTTTTCAAATTGCAGTGATTTATTGAAACAAATATCATGCCAAATTCATATAACTATAAAACATAGCGACTTAAGTGATAAAAATAGTTGAAAATGGCGGTATCAAATAGGAATTATTATGTTAAATTAAAGTAGCAACTAAAACAGAAAGAGAGCGCAAAATGACCGGTGAAGACTTACTAAGACAACTTACTTTCAGTTCTGAGTTTGGGAATGAGGTTGCAACCTACGACGAGGAAGGGATACAATTTCAAGAGATTCAAATATCTTTTGAAGATACAGAAAAACTGATAAAATGGCTAAACGAAATGTTACACAATTCCTGAAACACAATCAAAACTGCGGAGATCAAAATGGCAAAATTAGAAGAAATCAGAAAAGAGTTAAGCTATCCCGCTGATGCGATGGATAAAGTCTCGTTTTACTTTGCTCTTGACGTGGACGGGGACAACAATCTTGTAGTTGACGCAGATGGTACTGAGTTTTTTGTTACAGACGCCTACCAACTGCGAGACTGGCTTTGTGAAATGCTTGGAAATCCAAGTCTAACTGACGAGCCGTAAATCGGCGAAACCGCTCGCAAGGGCGGTATTAGACAAAAACGATGCAAGCTCCTTTCCCGCTTGCTGGCACTTAATAGCAGAAACTCCACTAACGCACGTAACTCCCCGCTATTCAGGGGAGAGCAATTCTTGAATAGAATCCCTCGCCTTGAACCGTAAAAGGGCGTGGCTGATCTTTCAAATATCGGAACTCCACTGTTTTCGACAGAACATTTGCCTTTGGTAACGACGCTCAAGGTGAGAGCGGGGAAAGAGACAAATTTGTGGGAGTGGAGTGAGGAATTGAAAAGGAGACCACTTTAAATATCAGAACCCCGACTTAGAGATCAAGTGGCTAAATCGAGATATGCTGAAACGCTGGGGAATGAATCTGCATCCCTGAAACGAGGTAAAACCGCGATGCGTTGACGTACAGAATTGAAACTGAAATTATGCTTGCGGGCGAGATATAAGCCCAAAATAAGCGAGTTTGAAGATAGCAAAACCCCTCGCTGGGACTCGCTCGCAAGCTGAAATAAGGGGAAAGAGAATGATAACGATTAAACGTGAAGATGACAAGGGGCTGAAACGTGCGCTGAAAATCCGTAAAGCGAGAAAAACCCCGCAAAAGTTAGTCGTCTTTATCGTCCCTAAGGATATGACGAAACGAGAGTTTCTAAAGAGCTACGTGGAACCCCACAAAGACCTTTTTAAGCTGCAATTCAATCTGATACGGTTATTGACCACAAAATCCTTGAAACTAACCGGCGAAAAGGCTATTGACGACTTGCATTATCCGGCGGGATTTGACACAAGGCTACTCGGCAAATTTCTAACAGATCATAGAACTAAGTTTGGAACTTATCCACATAGCGAAGAGTATAAAATACCATGTATAAAATAATCGCTTGGATTCTGGGCTGGCTGCTGGCAAGACAAGTGCCCTTAATCCCGAAATTTAGGCGAATAATATGCCGAAAATAAATCTTGTGATGTTCTATGGAACTGCCTTATTAGAATGACGCACTCTAATAACGTTTCAAAGCACCCGGAGTCAAAGTAGCCTTGCGGACGGTGAACGCGTGGTATCATTATGTAAAATGAAAATACTTTGGATTGGCATTAGGACATCACATTTAATCTGATCCGGGGCGGGACTCTCCACCCGCTACGATCTCCGGCGGGTCTCTTACCGCCCCGGATAACCCCTTGAGGAAAAAATGGAAACAATGGCAGACATTATAAAGAAGAAAACGGATGCAGCATGGGAAAACCTTACCGCTAAAATGCGGGAAGGAAGTTATCCCTCCGAAGAGATAAACCAAACCAAGTATCTGTTATTCAGCAGTGGTTTCACCACTGGCTGGAACGCCTATCACAAGGAAGTTGAAATGGTATTATCGCTGCAAGAGGCTAACAATCAAAACTAACACGAGGAGAACATGGAACACCACAAACTTGCAGAGGCAGAGCGGCACATCGCCGCGCTCGTCGAAGCGGCAGAGACAATGTTTAAAGACGCCGCTTACTATCCTCTTGAGGAAAAGTATTATAGAAAATGGGTGGCATTCCCCTTTGAAAAAAGGATGGAATTAAGTCGTGCCGTCAACGCCGCCAAAGAGTTCCTTAACCCAAAGGAATAAACCATGAGTAGCAAGAAAGAGCGGGAGCGTGGTGAAGAAATGGGAGCCCTGTTTGTCCGGCTAATTAAGGCGGCGGAGGCAAGCCTTAAAGCTAATATCGGAGGAGTAAGAGGCGAATATAACTCGTATGATGTTAATAAAGAGCTTCAACACACCATCAACGCCGCCTACGAGTGGCTGGGAATAAATCAGAAGGAGTAACGCATGGAAATCGAATTTGTACCGCCCACGATTGGGGAATATATCCGACAACTGGACGTGGACGATCTTGAGAATCTTGCAATTGGACTTATCCTGGAGACCGACTCCGGCGTAACTGAAGCGAAGCTCGCTAACCTGCGGGCGATGTATGAAAAGTACGTTGAAGAAGAAAGGATTTTATATGAAGCCTGCTTTGATGAAACCGACGATAATCTGTCCTAACTGTGGGCGGCTTGTCGAATATGATCGGCTGATTTTCGGATTTAAGGAATTCAAGATAGCCGAAGGAATCTCGCACGGCGACGTGTGCTGTGAGGAATGCAAACCGATAAACGAAGAGGAATAAAATGAGCCTTGAAATATGGAACAAACTAAAATCCCCCCCAAAAGATGCGCTCAAGGTGATAGCTGCCGGACGCCTGAAGGGAAAGTCTGACATAAATCCCCAGTGGCGATACGAGGCAATGACAGACGTTTTTGGGGAATGCGGGAAGGGATGGAAATACGAAATCGTTAAACTGTGGACAGAGGAAGCACCGGAAGGACAGGTGTTTTGTTTTGCACAGATCAATCTATATACGGAAAACGGAACCGGCAAATTGTCCGGAGAGCCCCCGTGGAATGATCCAATTCCCGGTGTTGGTGGATCAATGCTTATTGCCAAAGAAACGGCTGGGCTCCACGCCAACGACGAAGCGTTTAAAATGGCAATTACCGATGCCCTGTCTGTTGCGATGAAGATGCTCGGTATGGCTGCTGATATTTATAGGGGCTTCTGGGATGGAAGCAAATACAACCGACCAGTTGCACAAGAGGAAAAACAAGACACCAAAACCCCCTATGCCAAGTGGCAAGAGTGGGCAGCTGCTAACGGGATTTCACAAGATGAATTTGATTTGCTGTTGACGGTTTATGACCACAAAAAGATGTTACACGAGAACATAACCGACAAATTTACTGCCAGGCTTCAGTTGTTTGTCAAAGCACCAAAACCCTTCAAAGACGTAATTCTGGATCACGTCAAAAAACGTGATGATGGCGCTGAGATTATGGATGCCTTCACCGCCGCAGGGATAACCTTCGACGGCGATGATAAGAATTATCTGTCGAAACTACCGGAAATCATCTCGATTCTGAGGAAATAATATGGAGACGCTATACAAACTCACGAGACAGAATTATACCACCTGCGGTAATACTCTGTGGGGTGAAAACGTAGAACGGACAGCCAAAGGTGGGCAGCTTTGTACCGCCGACGTAATTCACGCCTATCGCCATCCCCTTTTGGCGGTATTCTTCAATCCGATACACGCTGGCTTTGAAAAGCCAATTCTCTGGGAGGCGGAAGGTGAGGTCTGTGTTGAGGACGGAACTAAGGTCGGCTGTACCCGACTAAAGACCTTACGGATCATAGAAGTTCCTTCTTTATCCACCGAGCAAAGGGTAGAAATCGCTATCCGCTGTGCATTAGTGGTTTGTAAGGAGGAGTCATTTGTCGTCTGGGCAAATAATTGGCTTAACGGCAAGGATCGTTCGTGGGCGGCGGCAGAGGTGCAGCGGTCGGTGTGGGCGGCGGCGGCATGGGCGGTGGAGTCGGCGGCGGCGGCATGGGCGGAGTCGGCGGCGGAGGAGGCGGCGCGGACGGCGGCATGGGCGGTGGAGTCGGCGGTGGAGGCGGCGGCGCGGACGGCGCCATGGGCGGCGCGGGCGGCGCGGGCGGCGGCGGAGGCGGGAAATATGCCAATAAACATTTTGGAAATAATACTCAAAGTAGCAAAAAAACCACAAGAGAATTAAATGGGACTTTCCGCTGAATATAGTGCAATACTGTGGGAAAATGTTGTAAAAAGTTATGCGGAGAAGGGAATTACAATTAAGGGATTCAGGGATTATACGCAAATCGCCCGAAACGTAATTCGTAAAACCCTAATCACGGAGAATGTGCGGGATTGGCGAGTCTGGATTCGACTTTACAATGTAGGGATACGCATTCCAAAAGAGTGGCTTTCAGAACGCTTGGCAATTAGGGTTGACGAATTCCTGAACGGTGAACATCCCAAACGTGGTAATGCGCCCTGTGGGTTGACAATGGAGCATCCCTGCTGGTCGGGGTGGAGTCAAAACAAATGCTACTGGACACAAGAAAAAATCGAGAAAGAATTTAACCTCGAAACTAATAGCTGGGCAATAGTGCCGCCCGAAGAGAACGAAAATCTTTGCAAATGGAGACCATAACATGAAATTCAGAAAAGAAATCAAATGGGAACCCGGATTTGATTACAGAAACGATCCAGACAAAAAACAGTACGGTTGTCATGGACTGCAAATTAGGTTTCTTCTGCATGGCGAAAAGGCTACGATCCAATTATTGATTTATACGGGATGGTTACCAACATGGGAACATTTCAAGAATGATAATCAAGTTCTGGTATTACCCGCTGATTTGGGTTATCATGCAGATAATCCACAGTATGAGGGGCAATCTAAAATGGATGATTGCGAATATCGGAAACAGAGTTATTGTTATTACGACGGCAGCGGTTTGCAGGCTTATGATGTTTTTAAACTTTTAGTTACGTCAGGAGAAAAGGCGGTTTGGAAAAGAATGATCGAAGAGTATAATAGTCGCTTTCTAAGTGATAAAGAATAGGAGATCATAATGTACGAAACCGCAGGAATACGAATACCAGAAGCAAGTCTTGAGCCACCCAACGAGACAGAACAAGATGAATGCTATATGGAAGAGGCATTCGCCAAGTTCTGGACAGAAGAAACGTCCCGCATTCAGGATTTTATCTACGAGGTAATAGACACCAACTACGATTGGCGGGGCAAGAAAGAGGACATTATCCTGTCTTGTCAAAAGCTGAAGAACAGATTTGACGGGGATTATCTACACAAATAACCTTGCTATGCGTAAAACGGTTAGCAGTCAGCACTTCCGCCACTGTACAGTGAGGTCGGGTTGCGCCGACCGAAGCTGGCGGTACGTTAGACCACGCAGAAGTGGTTCGGGGTGATAGCGCAGAAGCGTAGGCGTTGCGCAAGTGCTGACACAAATTAAGGTGGGTGCGTTATAGGCGTAATACGGGCGATAGAGCCACGATAGATTAGCGGGTGAAATTCCCTACCCCTCCTCCAATAATTAACAGAAAGGAGTAAAATGAGTAATCCAAATGCAAATGTTTGGGTAAAAGTAGCGGCGAATGCCCGCCAGGCGGCACGGGATAGCAAACCCAAAAGTCCGCCCTATACGGCGTGGAACTTTATGACCTATTGGGAAAAAATCTACGACGAGGAAATCGAATCAATGCGCAGGGAAAAGCCATAGACGCACAGAAGCGGGGGCGGGGCTAATTGAGAGTCGGGCGGTTCCGTCCCCGATAAAAACGAGGAAGAAATGAAAGCAAGTGAAATTGAAGCGGGCGTACTCTATTATAAAAACCTTAAAACGGGATGCCGCTCGCGAAGGGTTGTGTCAATTAACCGCATCGGCGAGAATGATTGTGTCAATTACTGGGACTGGAGTCGTGGTGCAAATCCAAATTCTTGGTCTGGTGAATGGCAGATGACACTAAGGGCTTTCGCCCGCTGGGCAGAAGGATAAGAGAAATGAAATTCTACTACATCCGAGACGAGAAGAAGCGACCGATTATCACGGTAGCGGTGGAACGTGATGGTGATTTGATACACCGAGCAGTTGCTAAGTGCAATCTTGCGGCGGGAGATTCACCCAGCAAAAAGCGGGGACGGTTAATTGCCGAGGGACGCCTGCTGAAGCTAAGACATCGTGGATATTGCCACGAAGTTTCGAGTGAAAGAACGGGGCTTGAGGTCGGTCTTTGGGTGCATCCGCTTCCCTATGAGCGCAGGTTATTGGGATTGCCGAATGAATAACCGACTTCCGCCACAATCACTTGAAACCGAGAAAGTCGTGCTGGGTTGCATGATTCAAGACCTTAATGCGGCAATAGCTGTGTTTGGGCTGCTGCAAGACGAAACGGTTTTTGTTGATGATAAACACCGGCTTATTTACAATGCAACCAAAGACCTGTACCGACGCAACGACCCGATTGACATTACAATGGTCAGCAATGAGCTTGAGGCAAATAAGAAGCTGACGAAGGCTGGTGGATCAGCATATTTGGCGGAAATTATTGGTCTGGTGGATAGTCCGGTTAATGCCGAAACCTATGCCCGCACGATTCTCGGCTTGGCACAGCGGCGTATGGCGATTCACCTTCTTACACAGGGTGTTGACAAGTGTTACGATCAAAGTACGCCGATTAACGAGCAGTTAGAATTACTTATTGCCAATCTTCTTGGATTATCACACTATGGTCGGATGGGCGGGGCAAGACTGCTGGGACAGTTTATGCAGGAAGCCTATGTCCGGCTGGGGAATATAAAAGAAAGTCCGGGCGGAGTGATCGGCGTACCAAGCGGTTTTAGTGGGTTAGACGCACTAACGGGTGGGTTTCAAAATGGCGATTTGATCGTTCTTGCTGGTCGCCCGTCGCTTGGTAAAACGACATTCTGCATGAACCTTATAACTTATCCAGCGCTGAAATATAAAATCCCCACCGCCATATTCTCTTTGGAAATGAGCGGATTTCAGGTGGCGGTTAATGCTATGAGTTGTTATGCGGGGCTGAATTCCCACTTGGTGCGTCAGGGGAAAATAGGGCAAGATGTTTTTAAGAAACTAAGCGATACCGTGTCGGTGTTTTGCGGCGCACCGATCTATCTTGACGACACTTCTGGCATCACCATTTCGGAGATTAAGGCAAGGTGTCGTAAACTACAAATGGAGTTCGGTGTTAAACAGGTTGCTGTTGACTATATTGGTCTAATAAAAGAAGATAGTAATTGTAAGGGAAAAACAAGGAACGACATAGTTGGATATTGGAGTCGTACCCTTAAGGACATGGCAAAAGAGATGGAAATCCCGATTATTATGATTTCGCAGTTGTCTCGCAAAACGGAAATGCGGGCGGAAAAAAGACCGGAGTTACAGGACTTGCGGGAGTCTGGTAATATTGAACAAGATGCCGACGTGGTTATGTTTATCTATCGCCAGTGGGATAAAGAACTGAAGGGGTTATCTCCGCATACCGAAATTATTGTTGAGAAGCAACGCTGCGGGCCGACAGGGATTGCACATCTATACTTTGAGAGAACTACCGGCAAATTCACCGAACTATCTAATCAGCCAGAAGAGGATCCGCCGTACTAATGAAACTACGATTAGACGTTGACTTAGAACTCGAGGGGAGCGCAGAGAACTTTGACAGAGAAAAGTTCCTGTCCAAACTCTTTGAAACAGATATTTTTACCCGCTATGGCTATGAGTTTGAAGATGCCGATCTTATGGTTTGGTTCAGGGGCTTGACGGCGGAAATAATCGAAGAGGGAAAGGAAACACCATGACCAGAGAAGAAAAGTTACCCAAGTGGGCGCAGCAGGAAATTACAGTCCTGCGCATGAGATTGGAAGAAGCTGAAAAGAGAGCCAAGATATTTTCTGGAGAAGAAAAAAGTAATCTTGGATTTAGAAAACATGGGATAGGTGAACTTCAGTACATCCCAGACAATTCTCAAATCGTCGCCTTTGACAATAGAAATGGAATAACAATTAGGCTTGGCGAAGAGGAAAAGTCACTATATATTTGCGGGGAATGGTATGGACTCTTGGTGCGACCAAGGGGGTCAAACTCAATAGCGGTTTATGCAGAGGAGTAATAAATGCGATGGCAAGAACGACTCGAACTAAGCGAACCCGCACTAAGACTCGAACTCCCGTTTCCTATGCCGAGCTTAAACGTTTTGCTGGGTGCGGATCGCTGGAAACAAAGGACTATCCGAGATTTCATCGGCAAGTCGGTATTGTCATTACTCATTACCGGAAACGTGCCCTTGACTATGAAAACCTCAGCGGGAAATACGTCGTTGATGCCCTCAGATATGCAGGCGTACTTGAAGATGATCGGACGGAAAACGTAGCTTGGGTTCTACACGATCAGATAAAGCGTAAAGAAGAAAAGACGGTGATAGAGGTTTGGGAATTATAGCTGAAATAACAGAAAGGAAAGAAGATGAGTGAAATTGGAATGTTTACATGGAAGGTTTGTATTTCATGTAAGAACAGCAGCGATCAAGGCTGTGTAGTGATGGATAGATGTCAGGAAAACTATCAAGATTGGCTTATTCTTGATCTTGATAGTGATATTACAAAGATAAATTGTGGCTTCTTCGTTCCGTATTGCGATCAACCGATAGATGGTGGCGTAGCTCAAGGTGGTAGAGCCTGAGAAACCCTACTGCGCTCACGGCGGAATACGGGCGCAGGGCATTCAAATAACAACAGAAAGGAAAGAAAGATGTTACCTGAAGCAAAAATTATGTGCATGACCGCAAAAAGTGCAGCATACGGAGCTCGGTTAAAAAAAATCATCTCGGAACTGAGAGTCAATAACGACATCTTGCGTTCGTTGGCTATTAGGTTGGGATGTGCCGAGAAACCCGTAATACCCCAGGAATTAGAACCTACGACTGGGGATGATTATCCAATTCTCTTCGAGGTGTTAGGGTTTGAAGTCAACGAGCAATACAGATTGGTTTCAGCCTTAAACGAAAAACTGTAACGCTTGTGGGTGGCGTAGCTCTGGGCGGGGACTGCTGGCGATGCGTCTCATGAACGCAATTAGAAAGAGAGCCAGGCGGGTTCGATTCCCGCCGCCACCACGAAACCCTACAACACGAAGGAGTAAAAATGGGAGATTGTCCCTGCTGTGGATCCGAGAAATGGCATTATGTATCTGGTACTTATGGTGGAGAACCACTTTCACCAAATGAGGGGTGGTGTGAGGAATGTGGATTCCAGTATAAAGAACACTGCGAACATCCTCTTGATGAACAGATAGAAAACTTTAACACGGGCAGCGCGAAAGCACGATAAACCTTAACGGCACGTGGCAAGTGGATCAACGCCATGATGATAAACCTACTGCGCAGAGGCTCATCAGCAACGTCCCAGCAACCTTGCCGCTGCCCGTCGGAACTAACAAAGATAAACACAGGAGGAATTGTGAAATTCAGAAAGAAACCGGTCGTCATTGAGGCAATCCGGTGGACTGGGGAAAATTACAATGAGATAATGGAATTCACGGGAATTGATCCGCTTCACATGAACCCCAACACCAACGGCATATTTATTGAAACACTCGAAGGAAGGCACGAAGCCTCTGTTGGTGATTGGATCATTCGTGGGATCAAGGGTGAATATTATCCGATTAAGAATGACATCTTTGAAGCAACCTACGAACAAGTCAACGAAGATAGCTAACGTTTGCCAACAGGTGGGCGACCGGCGGAACGACGGGAATCAGGAGCGTCGGTCGGGCGAAAGCCGGATCGGAGAATTGCGACCGATCCCCCACCGATCAATTACGAATTAGGAATTAGGAATAACGAAACAGGAGGAGCCGTGTGCGATACTTGTGAAATTCATGCTGCCTATCACAATGAGTTTTGTAATGGACGAGTTCAATTAGTAGTCTGTTTTTATGGCGGCGGGGAAATATATCTTTGCCGTGATTGTGCTAAAAAACATTATCCCAGATCAACCAACGAATATGAAATCAGGAAGATTAAGGATTGGAAGGCAATGATTTCAAATCCCCCACCCGACCATATTGGTGAGAGTAACAAAATGGTAGAAAGGAAATGAAAATGAGCGAAGAGAAATCAAAGCTGGAGTGGTGGCCTACATGCCCCTATCCTAAAGAAATATTTCCACTGGAAAGGGATAGATATGCCGAAATCGTACCAGACCCCAAAGTACGTACCGCCTTATCGGGAATGCTGGGACGGGAATTCTGGGAAATAGCATCAGAAACGATCTGGGAAAGGTATTGTGAACAGCCGGAGAATTTGAAGGAGGAGCCGTGAGCGAAGGAATAATTGGTCATCTGCAATTAAACTGGCAGGCTTGTAATACATGCAAACGCTATCACGAAGATACTGGCTGCGAAATACAAACCTTCGATGAAGCCGACATACGAATTGAATTGAACGGTTTAGAAGAGGTCTTTTGTATTAGCTATGATGAGGAGGAGCCATGAGCAAGACCTACATCAAGTTTGAACCTATTGCTGGTACAGAAAAGGCTTATCTAATCAAGAACCTCAAGGGTGGTCAGTTACTTGGCTCGGTAGAATGGTATTCACCTTGGCGGCAATGGATTTTCGCCTCTTTGGAAGATTCTGTCTGGTCGGATAGTTGCCTTGAAGAAGTTCAAGTCTTTATGCGGGGGTTAAAGAAGCCATGAACGGAAGAGAAATCATACAAAAATATCTTAAGGAAGATGGCTTTGACGGCTTGGAATCACCGTCTGGCTGCTGCTGTCAGCTAAATGATTTGGCCAATTGCTGGGAGGCTGGCTGTGGAAATGAAATAGTTGAGTGCGAACCTTTCTGTAATAGTCCGCAGCGAGATTCCCAAAAACTAACGGAGGAGCCGTGAGAAAAGAAATTGAGCAACTTGTCAAGGATCAAGATAATGCTTGGCGGGAAATGAAATGCGCCGAAGGGGTGGTGGAACACAGTCGGATTATGTGGCAAATAGCCGCAGACTGCCTACATTGGGCGTTGGTAGACGAAGCAAAAAAGGAGAAGCCATGAGCAGAACGAAAATACCCTGGGCGAAAGTAATACGGGATATGGAACAATTAATTTACAATTCCCTAAGAAGTGCCCCCGGTGTTCTTGTTCACCGGACGAAGGAAGAGCAACTTCTCGCTATTTGCCTTGTGCAAACCATAGATGAATTTCTTCAAGAAAGGATCACGCATTATGGATTAACGCCCACACCCGTAGAAGAGCTTGAGGATAATCCAAGAGATATAGGGGTTTGGAACGAGAAGGCGGGGGGAAATGATGAAACATAAGTGGGTTGCCCTTGAAGATCGCCGATTTGCCCGGAAGTGTGAATGTTGTGGACTAAGAAAGTATGCGGTAATCAAAAACAACTTTTTGGGCTGGGATTATCAGCGGGATAGTATGATGCAATATTATTATGCCAACTTAAGAAGTCCAGAAATAGAAGAAATAGAAAATAGCTGCTAAGAGAAGGCGGAGGGGACGCCATGACCCACGTCTGGCATTGGAAAAAGTGGCTGCCGGAACGTAAGGGGCAGGCTTGCCGGATACTGGCACGGGGTCGAATGAACTCCTGCTTAGTGGAGTTTGAGGACGGGTTTAAGGTGATAACCAGCCGCTGGGCGGTGAGGAAGGCGAAATGATTGAAGAATTTGAATCGCAAGAAGAAGCTGTAAATGCTCAGTACGTAAGGGTCTGTGCGGCATGGAGGGAAGTAATAGGTGCTGTGGGTGTAGCAGAAGAAAAGCGAATCCTATGGCGATTTGAGGTTGATGCGTTAAATGAACTAATGAAGCTGGCGGGGAGGGAAGAGGTCAAAGAAAACACGGCCGTGAAGAGAAGAATTCGGAAAATAGCGGAAATAGGCGAATGATAACCCTTAAGACGATGCCAGATGAACGTGCCGGTCTACGACAACGATCAGCCGAGCGATTAGAAGTTTACGAGAAATATAAGTGTACTCCGGTCGTTTATTTCGGGGATATTCAGCCAGAGTTAGAGAAGCTGCTGCTGGACGTTCTTGACGACCTTGAGAAGGTCAGCACAGCTTACGAAGCTCTCCTCGCCGAGTGCCGGAAGCGGGGGATCAGCTTCGACTGGGTGGAGGTGTGATGATCCTGCCAAGCGGTAATTTAACAAATGAACCCAAAAGAATGCAAAACGGAATTTGCATGACAGGGGGCAATTTAATGTGTGCTACTTGTGAATATTGGGAGATGAATCCACTTCCAAGTTATGGTAAGGGTAAATGCACAGAGGATAGTTCGACAACGAATTATCACGAAGCATGTAATTGGGGAATATTTAAATGACGCAGCCCAAGATCAATGCCCTGTCGCCCTCGCCGAGTAGGTTAGACCCAGCTAAAACTGGGACAGGGATCGGGGCGGATATAGAAGGGTGATAAAACCGCCCCAAATTAAACAAAGGAGAACAACATGATCTGTCCAAGCCCAAAATTTCAAGAGTGCGTTCAGGATGAGTGCGCATGGTGGGATAAATACGGGAAATCCTGTGCAGTTGTTTCCCTGCGTACCGCTTTCCATTTCGGATTCAAAGACTTAATCGCTGCGGTCAAGGGTGAAACGCCAGCGAAGCCAGCGAAGAAGGAAACACCACCACCACCGGAAGAGAGTGCGTTCTGATAGGAATTATCTGCGGACACGTAATAGATGAATTGCGAAAGCTGGAGGCGGAAAGTGTCCAGTGCGTGATAACTTCGCCCCCCTACTGGGGACTCAGGAGTTATCAAACTGAACCCCAAATATGGGGGGGATCGGAAGGATGCCAGCACGAGTGGGGAGATGGGATAAAATCAGCAGCGGGTCAAGGTGGGTATAGCGATAAGCAACACAGCAATAGGGGTAGCAGATTTGAAATTACTGATAGCAATTTCTGTTCTCGCTGCGGCGCTTGGCGTGGCGAGCTTGGTCTTGAGCCCACGCCAGATTGTGGACGCCCAAAAGTAATGTTAAGAGACGACTTAACCGAAGAAGAACGAGAACGGGTGATGAGTGAATTAAGGGAACTCGGCCAAATACCGACGCACCTCAGAAAATACTTCGAGGTGGCTCTTTGCGGTCAATGCTATGTTTGCCATATTGTGGCGGTTTTCCGCGAAGTGCGAAGGGTGCTACGCAAAGATGGAACTTGCTTCATTAATCTGGGGGATAGTTATGCAGGATCAGGGAGACATTCTTCTGACACAAGGGGCGGAGATACCACGCTAAACAAGGCGATGTTAGATTTAAAACCGATGTCTGTTGATGGTCTTAAACCCAAAGACCTCTGCGGTATCCCCTGGCGGGTTGCCTTTGCCCTGCAAGCTGACGGCTGGTGGCTGAGGTCTGACATCATCTGGTCAAAGCCGAATCCGATGCCGGAGAGCGTTACCGACAGACCGACACGCAGCCACGAGTATATCTTTCTGCTGACGAAATCCGCTCGCTATTTCTACGACGTTGAGGCGGTAAGAGAGCCGTATGAAGGTCTTGGCAAACCAAGAGCATTTGCCGCAAAAGGAAATAAAGATAGAAATGATACTGGACGCATGTATGAAGCATTAGATCAGGGTGGTCGTAATCTCCGTTCTGTCTGGAGTTTTCCGACGCAAGCCTTTAAGGGTGCGCACTTTGCTACTTTCCCGGAAGAGCTCGTCGAGCGTTGCATCATGGCGGGTACGGCGGCGCAAGCCTGCCCGAAGTGCGGGGCAGCGTGGGTGAGGGTGGTGGAAAAGACAAAAACTACAGCAACACCGAATATGTCTGATAGCAGAAAAGAACAAATTGGAAAGGATTCAACTTGTATTTATCCGGTACGATATGAGGTACAAACATCAACTCTCGGCTTCCGCCCGTCCTGCGACTGTTCTGAAAACACCGGAGAAGGTCGCTGCGTGGTCTTAGACCCATTTGGAGGTGCATCAACAACGGCGGTTGTAGCCGAAAAGCTGGGAAGAAACTGGATTATGATAGAACTAAAACCGGATTATATAAAAATGTCCCAAAAAAGACTTCGGGGGGTTACGAGGGGAATGTTCTGATGCCGGACATAGCTAAGTGTAACCGCGAAGATTGTCCCCGCAAAAAGAAATGCTGGAGATATACTTCTTCTGCGTCTTATATGCAGACATGGGGAGTGTTTGATCCGGCAAGTTGTGAATACTTTTGGGAAAACAATAAATCCAAGAGGAAGAAATGAAGAATAAATGTTGTTATGTCATTTGGGAGGGTGAAGGAGCCGCCTCATGGCATTTACAGTGTGGTGGAAAGTTTGACGATATTCCCGCCGCACAAAAATCCATAGATCACAACAATAATTTAGGTGAAGGAAAACTTCGCAATACCGGAAAACCGGTTATCGTTGAAGAAATAGGAGAAGAAATAGGAGAAGAAATAAAAATACCGAAGAAAATATTAGCCTGTCGCAATCTGCAACTGGAAGATATCGTAAGTGTACTCTTTGGAACCCTCGAAGAATGCGAAATGAACAACAGGGGCAAATGCGACTACGATGACAAACCCTGCAAGGTTACTTGGTACAAACTGGTCAAAGAGGAAAGCGATGAAAGATGAAGTTCTTACGGACAACATTATAAAAAAAGCAGCTGAAAGTAAATATATAGGCTGTAAATGGTCAAACGACCAAGTTTGTTATTGGAACGGAACAAAAGATGAAGATGATCCCCGACTCCCGAACACAGAGGGCGACGGCGAATATTCACGTAAGCCTCAATGCGACCGAAAGGCTATGCAAAATTTGTAAGGAACTGGTAGATTTCGACTGGCAGGAAATCTGCGGAAGTTGCTGGCTAAAAGAAGTAATCTTTAGGGAGGGCGGTGATGAGTAAATATGAATTTATGGTGCGCTGCTTCTGTGGACACGAATTTGCCGTGCCCAATTTACAAATGACTTATTACCCCAACAACGAGCTTCACTGTCCCGCTTGCGAATATTTTAATTTGGGCGGTGTGGCAAGACAACGTTACTTAGATGTACATAACGCAGTGCTTCAGGAAAAGAAAGCGAGGAAGAAGAAATGAAACCTAATGGCTGGTATAGAATTACAAATGATTCCCGCTTAAGGGTACAGCACTATTGGAAAGAGGGGGTTGACTTTAAGGACGACATGGGACGCATCTATAAGGTTTATGATACTGCTTGTGGAAAACACTGCCTGTTTGAAATGGACGATTATTTGATGATGTCCTGTTCAAACCAAATTAAATGCAAAATATGTCTTAAGATGGAGAAGAAATGCAATCAGAACAAACAGTAAAATGTCCGATCTGTGGGGAACCCTACGTGGTTATGGCATTCTATGTGGGCGATCAATCGGCGTGTCCAAGTTGTGTTGGAAAGGCAAGGCGTAATGACACTAAGTGGACACAAGGTTCTTATAAATCTGAAAAATCCGATCCACATAGTTGATAGTTTCAATGGCGTTCTCGTGGGTGATTGACGGCAAGAACGATTTAATCCGATCCCACGTCTGTGTTTCACCCTGTTTGCGAAACTTCAGATACGCTTTCTGTGCAGCAAGAATATGACCAGCACCAGCATTATAACCCGCAAATGCAAGCTCCAGATGGAAGGTGAATTCTTTGGGGGTCTTATCCCAGAAGCCCCACATCTGACGCATATAACAAATCCCAGCACGGATATTCTGATCAGGACTCCAAACATCCGCTATGTTCAACTTGTTAGCGAGATCACGCCACGTTTTGGGCATGATCTGCATGATGCCCTGTGCGCCCTTTCCGGATTTGGCGTTGGGGCTTAGGTTGGATTCGGCAATTCCCTGAGCCTTAAACCACTTCCAGTCGAGGTCGGGAACGTCAGAGAAGAATTCCTGATGATGTGCAATAAAATAGGCATCGAAAGTTCTGGGGTAAATCATGTATTATAGCGATTTCAAGGAATTGATTTATGGAATCTATGATCTTGCCAAAGAAATAAGATCACAGGGCGAGTTATATGTTAGGGGCAAGGAAAATTTCATCGTTATTCCCTACGGATTATGGAGAAACTTGTGCATTAAAATACAGGCGATAGAAGATGGCACGGGGAAAACACCGGACACGCCCCAAAAGTCGTTCTGATTTATTCTGATTAATTCCTACACCCAAAATAAAGAAGGAGAACAACTATGACAGCCGAACAAGAGGCGAAGCAAACACTTTTATCGGATGTTGCGTCTGCCGCCAACGACCTGTACCGAAGCGCAGAAGTCTATGCAGAAACAACTGTGGGGGCAGTTGAAAGAACGGCGATTATCGTGCCCCGCATTCTTTGGGATAAATTCCGCAATCGCGTCCAAAGATTGTACGAATACCAAAAAATCGGTTTCGTCAAGACGAAGCACATCCCTTAGTTTCCCGTTTCTTCTGCTTGCTTAACTGACGATAGGCTTTGTTGGCGAACTTATCGCCTCGCTGCTTAGCCTTACGCTGAAGGCGATGAATGTTTCCCTTACTCATGAGGTTAAAATGGAGTTTAGTAATTCACAAAATCTCAGTGCCGCAGACGTTGAGGTGCTTTATGCGCAGTATGTAGAACTGTATAATATTGTGTGCCACATAGATGAATCTGTTTATGTGGCAATTAGATCGGATGCGCTTCGCAGAAAATTATATAACCGTCGTCAGCGTGCCAAAGAGTTCATCGAAGATCACAAAATCACAACTAAATTAATGGAGGAATAATGGATAATTCTGCTTGTTCTGATTTCCCTTGTAGAACTTGCGGGGGAAAGGGTGTTAGAGAAATTGTTTGTGATCGCTGTTGTGGAACGGGCAGGATAAGAAAAGCCGATCACACCGTTTATACTAAAAAGACAGAACCAGACGACCCTCAACCCTACTTTCCCGAAGAGTTCATCGAAACCCGCAAAATCACAACTGAACTACTGGAGTAATAATGGAAACCCTTACAAAATTGTCTGAAATCTTCATGCCGATTGGTCAAATTGCTGTCTGTATCGCAGCCCTCATTGCACCCCTCTTCATGGGTGCATTAACGATCCTTTGTTGGAACCATCGTCATCCTGATAAACCGGAGGAATAATGAAAGCATATCATTTTATCTGTCCAAAATGCGGTTACGATCCCAACCCAGAGCCTAATTCCTACCCGGAATTAAGGGAGGCCGAAAAAGCCACCAAAGAGAAGGATAAACAAGACTCGATAATTGAACGACTGGATCACATCTGTGCTTTATTGGAAGAATTGAACATGCGTCTGGTGCTTAATGCACGTCAAGAGAAGCGGCAAATAAACGCCGTGTCCACATAAAACACGGGCGGCGGCAAATACGGGGACTTCAGAATCCCTCCCAATGGAGTGCCCCACCGCCGCCCAAACCCTACCTGCTTCGCAATCGGGTGTTACTCAACCTTTTTAACGGCGGACTTCAGGGCGGAAGCCGATAGTGCCGTCAATACCATTTGTAAAAGAGTGCCCAGTGTAATCTCGTTCTGCGAGTAGGCGATCACTGCGCCTATGATTCCAGCAATAGACACAAGGTACGTCTTTTTCCCCGCCAGAAATGACTTTACGTCCGACATATCTACCATCCTTTCTATGAAAAATGCGGCAAGTTTGAGTTTGAGTTTCATTTCTTTTTCCTGTGTTTCTTGGGTTTCTCACCTTCGGCGTCCTTGACAAATTTCTTCGCCCAACCTACGCCCTTTCCCGCTTCCGAGTAGATGAATCTGCGCTGTTTGGGACTCTTGAATGGCATCATATCTCCTAAAGTTTAATTCCAAAATGAGCGGCAAGCGCAGCAACTAAACCTGTAACCCCGCCCCAAATTCCCGCCTTAACGTTCAGGGCTTTTATGTCGCCCCGAATGTCGCCAAGCATCTTTTCTTGGGCGATGAATTTTTCCATTACCCATTGCCGCCACTCAAGTTCGTTATTCAGGTCTATTTCCGGTGGGGTCATTTTGTCACCTGCCAATAATAAACTAAATCATAAGTTCCTGAGGCGTTTAAACGCCTTACTATGACTTGACCGTTAATACCAGTTGAAAGTGTTCTCGCCCCCGCAGAAGTATTGCCCGAAAGTGCCGTGCTATCTGGATGAAATTGTGATCCCCAAAGTATTATAGCACCAGCGGGGATATTTGTAACTGTTATGGTGTCTACTTGTGCTTGGTCAACGAAAGTATCTATACCACAGGCATAAAAAGATATTGAGTAACCCGCTGCTCCATATCGCATATTTGCCATCGTGGCTGTTCCCGTAAAAGTCGGGGATGCCAGCGGTGCTTTCAGCGCAAACTGTGCCGACATTACCGTTGAATCAGAAGTCGTCATAACGGTATTGGTGGTATCATCCCAATCGATGTATCTAATTCCATAAGGCCCGGCAAATGCCAGATTTGCTACACAGAGTGTAGCCAATGTGATCCAGAATTTCATCTTGACTCCCAGTTATTGACAATGTCTTTGAGAATAATCTTAACTTCTATGCTGTCGTTCACCTGTCCACACCCAGCAGTAACCATGATCTGAACATATTGCCAGAACTCGCCATCCTGATCCAAGATTCCATGATACCACGCAGAATTAGCCCAATCAAAGACGTTAAAATTTACCGATGCCGCCCCACAGCGATAGTCCTGTACATATTTCCACGTGGAATTTGCAAAAGTATCGCTAAGTGCCGGCCCCCACGCCTCTCGGTATTGGATTGTCAGGCTGTCCGTTCCCGATCCAGATTTGACGGTTTCCGGCAAGATTAACAGGTGCGGATAGCCACGAACATGTTGCCAAAAGAGGGGAAAATTGAGCGTATCTTTGTCTATCGCCGCAGAAGAGCTAACACTATCCAGCATATAGGTCGCCTCAGAATAGACGAACTCGCTTGTTCTTTGCGAATATAATACGCTGGTGGTGTCTGCATAAGCAATCCCCGCCAGACAAAGCACACAAAGCAAAACCATAATCTTGAATTTCATTTCTATTTACCTCTTTTGTATTTGTTGATAATTTTAATAAATTCCTCTTTCGTTTCGGTTCCACCACGATCCCCATAATAATCACGCATAGTTATTCTTTTTCTCCCTCTTCCAGAGGCTGGCACATAGTTCATACTCTTATTCTGTAAATGTGCCCAATCTGGTGCTGGTGCATCCCAATCAAAGCTATCAATATCCGCTTGGGTTAATCCGGATTTATTTGCAGCGACTGGTAATTGAAATGGATTCATTACCCCTTGATCTTTTGATTCTGCCGTTCCGTATTGTTTGGCAATATTCAATAGGTTGGCAACTGCCATTGCTGACGCAGGACTCCGCACTGGAAGCTGGAGCCCTTCGGTAAGTGCCCTAACCGCCGCTTCGGAATTTAACATTTTAGCTACAATGGGGCCAGCCACCTGAATTGATACACCGATTGTCTGATTATACAATATCAAAAACGGAGAGCCAAATCTAACCGATAGGGTGGCAGCATGTGGCATTTTTGTTTTAAATTCACCCAATCGTCTTAATGTCAACATAAAATGTTCGGTGGCATCAAGAAGGGCTGGATTGTCTTTATAGAGAAGTGCTTTTGTTTTATCCCCATATTGTTCCCACTCCCGCCAAATTGCCGTATAACCATCCTCTTTTATTACTTTGGTGGGGGCTACTTTCTTAAATATTTCCTGATGGAGAGCGCCCCGAAGTGCCGGTATCGTTTCTGGGGTAAGGTCGGTAACTTCTTTTAGATCAATAAAATCCTTGTCTTTATGTTTTATTAATTGCTCAAAGGCCGTTACTGGGTCTTTGGATAGTTTTTCGGCAACTCCTTGTGCATATTTATAATCGTACCATTTTTCTCGTGCCTCCAATATTTGTTTATATACACCCCCGCCCGCCTGTTCTGTAACTGCTTTTCCAAATGGCTCTTCGATCATATCTGCCAATTCTCCGGCTAATTGACCGGTGGGATTCCCCTCGTTTTTTCTTGCCAACCATTTCAACGCCTTTATTTTCTCATCAATTACTTCTGCTGAACGATAACGATTCCCCTTCACAATGTCGGAAACAATTTCATGCCTTTTAGAAACATAACCCCCCTCTGGGCTTCCCGGCTTAATTTGTTCCAGCATATCAAATTCGGCTTTCACTGCCGTTTGTACCCCTTCCAAATCAACAGGAAGGGTAACCTTTTCTGTTTTTGTTAGATTCAGGGCGGGGTTTCTCGCAACCAATTCTGGATTATCGGCTAAACCCTTAAGTCCGGGCGGGACATTACTTTCCACCGATACTTCTTTTATAAATTCGGGTTTATTAATATCGTTCTTCCATTTTTCCCATGCCGCCGTACCCACTTTATGACGTGCTTGCACCAGATCGTCTAATACTTTTATTTGGATTTCACCAGCGTCAAAGGGCATTAATCTTTCGGGATTCTGCATTAATTCTTGATACCGCTTAGTTTGCCACTTTGTCATTCTTTTTTGCGCAATCTGATTTACAACTGCACCACCAAGCGTTGCATCCGATGCTTCATAAAGAGATTTCTTAATTACTCCTCCGCCCAATTGTGCGCTGGGCGGCATCCCCGCCGCAGATTCACTGGCAATCGCCTCTCGTGTCATAATGTCGGATTCAAGCGGTTTGGTAATCCGCATAGAGCGGGGCAGTTTAGAAGCTAAGGGTAACAGGGCAAATGGTGTTACAATCCCGGCACTCTCGCCGAGAGCGGTTCGTTTATCTCCGCTTTTCCACTTTTTGATAATATCCTGAATCGGTGCAACAAATGGTATATCTCCCCATTCCGGCTCTCTGGGGTTTTTAATTCGTTCGTAGAGTTGCATTTCGGGGGAAAGTGATTCGAGAAAATCTACCGGATGGGCAAGTATTTGAAATGGATTGGCATATTTCCACCAGCCCGCAAGTAATCCTTTAGTTGTATCTCTGGGTTGTTCGGGATTGGGCATACCGCCACGTGTTACATCGGGCTGGGCGGCAAACATGGAATCAATCTGAACTTGAGAATATCCCTTGTCCAGAAGATAAGAGCCTACCGCTTCTTTCCCGTATTCGTCAACGGTTTCTTTTAATTTAGAAATATCCATTATTCGCCCAACATATCGCTTAGACTTTTTACTGGCGGATCAATCTCGTTTATCTTTTTACCATGAAATCCCTCAAATTGTCTGCTCAGGGTACGTGCCTCTCCGCGCAAAAACTGGAACTCTGGCGGCATACCAACACCGGCAATGTATTTATCTCGTTCCACCCCAACACGGTCTAACATCATTCCCCAAATAGTCTTGAGCGAAGATAGTTGTATTGATTTGGGGCTATTGAGTGTAATTGTTTTGTCTATGTTTTCCAGTTCGGGGATAGTTCCCCCCTTGCCCGAAACGATCTTCGCAAATTCGTTTTTCAGTCCCTCCTTAGATTCGTTGAAATGACCGATTGCCTCTGCCCGTTTTTTATTAAATGCGGTCATGTTTCCCGCCGCCTTGTTAGCGAGCCAATTTGCCCCCCCCACCTCAGTATTATCAAGTTCTTCTATGGCGTTATATAGTCTTGCGGCGTGAACCGATCCCTGATTATAGGCATCTAACATTTTACTGGAGCCACCAGAAGTTGCACTTACTCTGGCCGCTTTTATTTGCGGGAAGGTTGCTTCGCTTAATTGTGGATTCGCTTCAACTGCTGCCCAATAGATTTTCTTCCAATAGGGGTCTCTCATAAGCCAACCCGTTATAGCTTTATCACCTCGTGCCACTTGAGCAATTTGATTGGCGTTTGTTTTTAGAAATTCTTCATCGGGGGGCTCGAATTCTTCTGCGCCGGTTTTCTCTGGTATCGGCGCAAGCCAGGTCATCCCCCTCGTCTGCTCTTCGGGTAAAAACGTTACCTCGTTTTTGCCTGTTAGGGGATTAAAATATTCAACCTTTGTCGTTTCGAGGTTGCCACTCTTCCCCGCCGCAAGATTGTTTTTCCTGCGCTCTTCCGCCAATTTCGCGGTTTCCAGAGTAAATGTTTGTGCCCGTGCCGCATCTTCTCTGCGGGTACGTTCTCTTTCTGCTGCAAGTAGCGTGGCGTTGTGCTCTCGGCTCTTCATTATGTCCGCCATGATAGGCATAAAGACACGAGCGTTAAGTTCCTGCTCGGCTTGTTTGGCAGACTGTTCAAGGGCTATTTGGGCTTGAATGCTTTGCCCTAAAGCGGCGAATCCGGTTCCGGGTGAGGTTATTGGCATTATGCCCACCCAAATTGAGGTTCGTAGGGAGTCCCAACACCCTCAAACGGTGCACCGAAATCTAATTGTTCATCGGGAAAATACTTTTTATACAGACGGAAATACTTTTCTGTGGGGTCTTCCGGTTTCGGCTCAAACGCTCCAACCCCTTGCATTATTCCCGTTCCCATCGTGCTTAATCCCGATTGTATCGCTTGTGTCCGCTGTCCCTTGACCATGCGCTGAAGCTGCGGATAAACACTTGCCCCCTCTTGTCGGGCGGCGGTATCGAACTGCGATTCGATCTGTCCTAAAGATTCCCCGATAGAGGGGATTTGCGCTAAAGCAATATCTGCAGAAGTGGAATACCCCGTACCCCGTGAAGCAAAAGCATTGGCGAGGCGATTTTGGCGTTCGGTGTGTCCTCTGGAAATGGCGGGTGCATACTGATCTCGAATTCGCATCCGTTCGTCGCCGCCGATCCCGTATTTCATGCGATTGCGGAAATAGGTAAGCATTTCCTCTTCTTCGGGACTGGGTTTTCCGCCCTGAAGTGCTTCATATAGTCCAGATAGTGCCGAAATTCCGGCGGGAATAGCCATCAACGGAAAGGCCATATTAACCCCCTATTTCCCTAATAATTAGTTCTTTGTTAGGCGGTGTCCATGTTCCCGTAGCCCCGCCTGCAATGTAGTCCTGAAAAGACTTAACTACCGCATCAAGATAATTGTCTAAACCGGAGATATTGTGTTCAGTCATTTGTATAACCCTACGATGTTCTGCATCCCGACGCCCCTGTCGCTGGTCTATCGGCACATCCGGTGCTTTGAATTCGATTTTACGCATAGTCGGACACTTTTTCTAAGTCATAATTTTCTTCTACTAATTCAAAATCCTCATCGTCTGTATGAATAAAATGCGAGGAAAACCTACGTCCGGTTAGGTTAATCATTTGTGGTTTCTCGGAAGTGTCGTTATTGAGCGTTAGGTTTGCGCTGTTAGGGTTGCAATCTGCACTTTCGATGGTTGCCTGAATATCTGTCGCAGCCTGCGTCTTAAAATTTCCACGCACAACCCACATTAGGGTAGGATCGTCGGGGAAAACTCGCCCCCCCCATTCGCTTTGTATCGGTGCATCAACATATTTAAAGTAGTCCTTTTCAAATGAGTATAAGTGCTGGGAATCAGCGAAAAGCACCGTATTGTCTGCGAGAATAATTGAGTCCATTATTTTCAGGATATTTCCACCCGACACTATGCCCCGCTTGGCAATCGCACCATTAGAGAGTGAAACTTCATAAACATCTGCTCCCACAATACTTCCCCCGTCCCACGCATTTCCCGTTGACACCGTTGCTAATGTACTCGTTATGGTACGACAATAATGGTCGTAAAGCGATGTTGCTATATCTAAAGTCAACAATCCAAATCGTGTCGGATCATAAGCAACAACGCAAGGGGTGTTTTCTACACCGAAAGAAAGATGCGCAACATCAGTATAATTATCTTCACCATCAAGTGATCCATCATTACTCCATAGTGTCGTGGTGTCCGCCGGTTTAGAATATTGCACTATTGTTGGCGTAGCCGGATCGGTACGGTAATAGAATGCGTACCACACCATAATACCATTTTCATCTAAACGGGCAGTTAAACCATAGGCATAAGTGCTGTATGCCGGAACGCTATCCGTACTAATTATTTGTATGTCTCCTATCGTTCCACTATATTCTCGGAACCACAACTCATTTCTGTCGGGTGGAATGTTAAGAAACCCAATTCTATCCGTACCAACCGGAAGCGTCATTTGGGCATTTGGCATATCAATATTGCCATGTGAAATTAAATAATTATAGTACCACATGCCAGAATATAATCTACTATCACCCGTACCCGTTAAATTAACGTCTATATGCAGGAAAAACGAACCGACTGTATTAACAAACATTACAGAAGATTTCTGTAATCCAGAACCCTCACCTTCATAAACAATGGTATTCAAAGCATAAAGAGTGATTATTCCATTATTGGGATTAAAACTTGCGGATCGGTAGAACCCCGTATGATCCACACCGGAAACATCCCCACTCATTCCCGTCCAGCAAAAAATTATCTTTGTACCATCTGTGGAAACGTCCAAATCCGGATACTGATATTGATAATAACTGTTAGTGTGTGCATTGAGTTGAGTGGTCGTCCAAGTGCCTGATTGAAAGGTTGATAAATCATAGCTTCCATAGAAAACACGATGGTAGCTATCTGCTTCTCGAAAGCTAACCGATATTGCATGAAGCCATTTTCCGCGAATAACAAATGATGTGGAACTGCCCTTTGGCAACTCTCCCGCAACAGCGAAGCTCGTCAAATAAGTAAATTCTATCTCGCCTGGCTTTTTAAAATAAAATTTACGCAGTTGCGACGGTTGAAATTCATCAACATAATCCACAACACAGATAAATACAGTTCCGACAGGGAAAACGGCTGTTCCCGTTATTTCTGTTCCAATAATGGCAATCTGTTTCTGTGTCGGATAATTCCTAACGGTGCTGGATGTTTTAACATTAGGAATATTAATCCATTGTGCCTCAAGCATTGGCGTATCTCGGAATACAGATTAGGTATTTATTCTCGTGTGGCAAAATCACTCCTTTTGTTAAATCGGATCGCACCCCTTCTTGCGCCAAAACCGCATCCAAGTCTGGTCTGATAAATTTTCCTGCATCAACGATATTCCTTGCTGGATTCCAGACGCAGATTGTTTTTACGTCCCCCCGATTTCCCCAGAAGTATAAAAGACCGTTATGCTCTTTTACGGAATCAATGGACTCAAGCCCAAAGTCCCACAACAATTCAATTACTTGCTCTATTCCCGAATCTTCTACCAGATACTTATAGAACGGCATCTTTTCGGTTAGGATTATCGCATAGTCAAGATAGTTGAATGCACCCACAATCCGATTGTCTTTTTTGATGTTCGGCGGTATCAACTCAAACGGCTGAATATCGAATCCGGCGAAAGCAGAATTGACCGGATAGGAATAACGCAAGGTGTCCGGTTTCAGTTCGTCATTATGCGCTACATCGTAGACCAGCATCCGGTCTTTAAATATGGCAGCACCGCCGTAATTACACTCTACAATCGGCTGTTCAGAAAGTGCACGATCCGGCAGTAGATACGGTGGAGCCTCGCCCAAATTGGCATTGACGTCTAATATGGCGATCTTCACGGTATCACTACCGGTATCGTACCAACGGGAATGGATTGCAAATTCGTACTCAAGGCCAGCGGTTAATCCGGTGTTGCCAACAGAGCCGAAATATATTGACATACGCATTCCGGCAGGAGTACCAGCATACCAATAGACAGAACTATCTGTTATTGGATATTCTCGGTCATTTGTACCATCATTATAGGCAATAAATAAATCTTTATAGAGCGATCTTGCACCATTCCAATATGCGTTATCGTTAATAAATGATATATAAAATTCTATATGTGCCGCATTACCGGTTTCAAGATATTGTGCCCTGCGGTTAAATATATTCTCAATACCAATTCGAGAATCTATATTTTGCGCAATTTGATAACTTCCATAATTTACGGTTTCTCCCGATACGGGAGATATATCTGAAATTAATCCGAGATTCGCATGAGAACGATAGAGATTATACCCTGTAAGCCTTTCTGGTATTGTATATCCGCCACTTGATGTTTCGGGGATTTCAATGTAAAACTTAGTTACCGCCCCCACAAAGTTATCTACATACGCCGGATAATAGATTTTCTTAGACTCAAATTTGGACGGTGAAATCTGATGTCCGTCATAAACGGGCAACAAAGAATACTGTAATTGCACAGAACTCAAGAATCCGATATTATCGTGCGAATAGAAGTAGGGAACATCATTATTATAGGAATTGGTGGCTATGCTGAAAACACTTTCTGGGTTATAATTTGGAAGTGATCGTCCTCGATTTATCTTGCCAAATCCCCAAAGACATTTCCCGAAGTTTGCATTAGAATAGTCATAGCATTGAAAGAAGCCAAGATTTTGCGTCGGGTCGGTGTCTGCATCCGGCAGGCGATTAACGTATCGCCATTGGATTGGAAAAGAATCCGACATGTTATTGAACGAGGAGGATTCATCATTGCAGATGAACGCCCCACAAGCCCCCCGCAAGACTCCCGCATGTTCCAGCCAGCGAACCTTTCCCGCACGGGTGTATCCGTATGCACCCTGCCACGCATCAGAACTTCCGGCAATATGATCGCAGAAAAAGGGTTGCTGTGCCGCCAGCGGTATAATCCAGTCAGTATCGCCAACCGTATGCTCAAACTCAAACCAGTCCAGACCATGATCCAGTCCCGAAGGAAGATTTTCCACCTGGATAACAATAAGTTCCCGCAAACGATTAACTTTTGTTGATCCATCCCAGACTTGATTATAGACCAGCCGCCCCTTTGACAATATCCGCACTGATTCGTAGTTCGGAACCGGCCACAATCCCCCCAGCGTGGCCGATTTGATCCCCCAGCATTTGCACAGGCTTCCGGGTTTGCGTTCGGTGTCCACGTTGACCGCCAGTTGACCCGCACCGTAAGGAAGTTTTAGCGGATCAATAGCGGTTATCATGCCACCGCTGTAATTATCTATTTTTATGGATCGCATTCTAAGTGAACTTCGGCAAAAAAATCGCTTGTATCGGCTGCTAACCCCGCCTCGCCACTAATAAACATTTGCGTCGCTTCCATAAATCCTGTGCCCCCTGAAAGTGTACAAGAAAATGGAGATGCACCATAAATGGGAATTGTAAGTGTGTCCGCATTAACAATGTAAGTTGAATTGTTAATATAACCCCGTACGTAACAGGTTACGCTATCATCATCTGTTTTAGTTCCTCCCCATATTGTTACATAACCACGATCTGGTAACTGAAAAACGCCCGGCGAGGTTTCAATTCTCATATCAAACACATCCGTAGTTATAGCATCAACTCCGTTTATTGTTTTGAAGGCACGTGAACGAAACAGATCAAAGTGGGTAATTATTTTAGTTCCATTAAAGGGCGGCGTATAGGAATTACCAGAAGCATCAGCCTCATAGATAACCCGATAATGCGTAGAATCTGCTGCCACGCCACAAGGGGCATTTATAATATACCGTGCATATTGCCCCGTATAGGCATCCAAAAAGGGCATGGCAATGGCCAAATCATTCTGCGTTCCGGCAGCATATCCCGGCCAGTCATAGAGAAAATCGGTGTGAATTTTCGCCCAGCCGTTTCCGTCTTTAGCTAAAGACTCATTAGCGATCCATGTTTGCACTTCAAGTCGGTTGTGGGTGGTGTTTGTGCCAATTTCGGTTTCAAGAATATGCAGCGTCGGTCGGACTGGTCGTGTACCCGCCGTCGAACCCGAATATAATTTATGTTGATCTGTGGTGTCGGCTGTCGCAGCGACAAGTGTATCTGCATTTTCTACTACCAGACGATAATTCTGGGCGGATGCAACTCCTACCACCAGATAGCACATTGTCAGCCAAATAAGGAAATAACGCATCTTTACCCCCCGCATTTAGTATTTAGAATAAATCAGAATAAATCAGAACGACTAATGTACTACCGACCATGTCAACCTACCCGCCCCCGAAGATTCGGCGTAGGATTGATCTTTTACGGATCGGAATTCGCTGTCAAAATCTCCCGTGCCCCGTGCATTGTGCAGGTCAAACCGTCTCGGATCACCGAAGGCGGATTGAATGTCATAAGCTGCCCGCAGATAAATTGCATCTTCAACGTAACTTGGTGTCAGGGGTTCTATGCTTGCGCTTATATCCGTAGTGCGTTCCAGAATGTCAATTACCAAAGTTGGATCGCTGAAGTCGGTTGCCGTAACCGATATGGACGGATACAGTTCAAGTTTTGCCACGCCTGCCGGACGGTGAAAAGCGTAGATTGTGGGTTCGCCACTTTCGCCGCAATATTCTCTTAGTTGACGGATTCTATAAACGGGCACTAACTTGAGCGGCGGATTATCGTCATATTGAACTTTCTTGATTGCCAGTACCGTACAACTTGCCGTAAGATCAACATACGTTGCGTTTAATGTAATCGCCGTATTCCCCGCTGTGATCTTTACGGCAACAGAGGCTCGGAAAGTTATCCACGTCCGTTCCTCAATCCATTTCTTTGCGCCGGTCAGATAACGGTACAGTTGCGGATCGGTTAGACCATAATTCGTGTTGCCAAGACGATCTTTCAGCCGCTCAAGTAATTGTGCCGAAGTCATTTATTCCTTTTTCTTTTTGAGGTCTTTTTCTGCCTCCATTAGAACAAGACGCTTGCGCAGTTCTTCGTTCTCGTCCCGCATCTTGCTCAGGTGGTCATCTTCAGCATAAGCATAAAGGGGCACACCATCCTCAACCCGCAGATTTACTAAGCGCACAGCATCGTCCTGCGAAACGGCGAACCTCCACCCCTGCGCAGGATCGGCGTAATAACGGTTTAGCACTACCTTGCGCACAAAGTTGCCATCATCATTTTTGGGAAATACACGATAGGGCTGTCCGTCCTTGTCAAGACGCACTTTGCGGATCACCTTTCGGTGTGCCCCGGGCGGGTATTTCCAAAACTCGTTTAGTTCTTTGTATTCCAACGGGCTTAACTCAAACACTCTCCTGTCTTTGAGTTCGTTGAAACGTCCCTCTCGTGGATCGGGGATAACCGTTTCGTCATATACCGGCTCGCCCAGAAAGAGCACATTGATTGTAAGCGGATTCATAAGTCCTCGTTAGTTGTGGGCGGGGTTGCCCCCGCCCGATTGAAAGTTAATTAGTCCAGCGCATCAGTACCTGACAGTCATCAAGTAGCAGTGTATCCCCCCCATCGGTAGAAATAACCGAAAAGCTCAGCTTCATTTTGTGGGGGATGTAAGCATTACCCTCTTTGTCGGTTGGCGTCAATTTCTCCAGAAAAAACATGTATTCGCCCGTAGTGATGTTCATTCCGGTTGTATCAATAGCAACGGTATCCGCCCCCCAGAACACGCCACTATCGCCATCGGCAGTAGAAATAATCCAGTAGGAAACGATAAGGCTATCATCCATATTGGCAGCAGTAACTGGCGGGCCTACAGAGCCGCACAGATACAGTTCGCTGGCTGGAACCACAGATGCTTCACCATAATCCCCCCCAAACCATCCCGCATTGCTGGTGGTGGTTGTGAAGGCGAGGCTTCGGGGCGTTCCGGCACTCAAGATGGTATCAGAATTAGTTGCTGTTACCGTCCCAGTACCGGAAGCAAAGAAGCGATCCCCGCGTGTTTCGGGAAACGTTTTTACCTTGTAAAGGTCTGCACTGAAAGCCAGTCCAGCCAGCAAACAGATAAGTCCAAGTGCAATTAGTTTTTTTATCATATTTCCTCCTATGCTCCTACGATTTTGTTGGGATGGAAGTCGGCGGTGTGAATCAGGATACAGCCCAAATCACGAGACGTACTTGTTCCTGCGGCAATGGTGGCATAGGGTTCGGCAATTTTAATACGCTGAATACCACACATCTGTCCAGTAATTGCGCGTGTGAACCATGTCCCGTCCCAATTTTCATATTCCAGAAACTTGTCGCGATTCGCCGGACAGCGCAGCATGGCGTTGGCGGTCAAGAAAATTGCGGTTGCACCGGCAACGGCTGGAGTTCTGGATGTTCCGTCCTCATCATAAATACCAGACGAGGTGGTGAACTTCATCACCTTCTCAAGATCATCTGTTACGACCAAGCAAAGGACGTTCTTATAGGTGAAAACACTGTCCAATCCCTTCCGTGCCAAGTTGTCATCAGCACGTGGGGTGGCATAAATCGCCTCTTCACGGAATTTTGGATCAAGGTTTTCCAGTGCATATTTCTGGTGCATGGTCATAATACAAACACCGTCATACTGCACTCCACCCACAACCGGTCGAGTCATACGGAAAGTATAATCGCTGGCACGTCTTTCGCCGCTATACGCCACATCTTTGGCGATAGATAGCAACTCTCCGGTGAAATAAGCGTCAGACGCCAGATTGCTTACATTGTTGACATATCCGGCGATAATTTGGTTGGTACAATGACCGCTACCGGTGGCATTGGTGCTTGCGTCGTAGATAGAGCCAGAACTGTTTGCGCCCGTCCACGTCTGATGCAGCAACGCCTTCATAATCCAAGTGGCGGATTTCAGGGCATGGTAATCCGTTAGAAGTTCGGTGGTTACTCGCTGTAAATCATAGAGTGGATACTGTTTCTGCAATTCAGAAAGAAATATTGCTTCACGCCACGCCTTGATGGTTACACTTTCGGAAGTGGTTTGGGCTTTGATTTCGTAAGTATGAGTATCAAAGTCCATTAACTTCGGTTCTGGGTTGACAGCATCTTCGGCTGCATTTATGAGGTTTGTGGCAAAGTAATGCGTATAAACTGCACCACCTTTCAGCAGCTTGGGTATATTGATAATTGGAGCCCTGCTACCATCCCCCCCCATAAGCGATGCAAAAACGTTCCGGTGTTCAGAAGTTCGCCAAACAACCTCACCCGGTACGGTTACTTGATCTCCGGCGGTGATAACCCCATCATCACCGGCCGTCCAGTGTGTGCTGGTATAAATTGATGCCATAATATACCCCCCTTATTTAAATTACTTTAGTCGTGGAAAATCCGATGGAATATAATATAAAGGATTTCCCTTGTTGTCCTTCATTGACCCCAGTGTTTCCACGTCACGGGCAGTCAACACTCCACCTTCTTTTAATTTGTCCACAATTCCCTGGACATCCTGTTCGGTTGTTACTCCGGCACGAGATGGTGTCGGTACAAACGAAAAATCAAGTTTGCTCCCTTCGCCCAGTAATCTTTTAAAGCTGCGCTGTGCACCTAACGGATCACCTGATCGTGCCGCACCCCGCAGAGAGTTCAACTGGATTTGCTGCATAGCAGCATCCAGCCCCGCCCTGTCGGGGATAAGATTCGGTCTTTCTGGCGTTCCCCAGTTTTCAAACAAACCGTTTTCTTCGGCAAACTTGATAATCTCGTTGGCGGTTTTCCGGTCAAGATTATTGTCCAGCATAAACTCTCGTACATTCGCCGTGCCTACGTTCTTTAGCAATAACAACTGCTGTTGAGCGATAGTCTTTTGCATGGAATCAACGGTTTGACTGGTATTCTGCGCGAAATCTTCCAACGTTTGACGCACATCGGTAGCATAACGGGTATTTCCATCCGCCATCTCCACATAATCTTCCGGTTTAGGCAAAATCCCTTTCTTGGTCTTTTGCGCTTTTGCCTGTTGGAGATACTGGTCTGGGTCGAGTCCGGCATCCTTCAGGGTTTTCAGGGTTTGCGCTTCTCGCAGAACCGCATTAACCGTTTCGCCCTTTTTGTTCAATTCCGCCACCCACTTATCCCTATTCTGTCCCGCCTCAATTGCGACACGAAGCTGTTCTGGCGTGTATTTAACACCATCTACTTCAATATCGTTGGGCAGTGCTGGAGTTGGTTCTGGCGTCGGTTCCGGTGTTGGGTCTTGATCTTTCTTACTCACTTTTCCTCCTCAAGGAATGTCCATTACGGTACGTGGATTCAGGGAATTGCCCCGATACGCATAACGTATTGTCCTTTTATCGTTTCTTTATCTGTTGCATTGCAGCAACACTTTTTTTGTGTTTATCTATTATCGGCAAGATAACTTGTTGCAGGTTCGGGTCTTCCATAATATCCGTACCGATCTGCAATGCTTGACTATTTGCCCTTATCGCTCTGGCTATACGCTGCGGTTCCTCAACCTCCAGCAACTCCATTGCGGTTTCTGGATCAAGCTGCCCCGCCTTGTAAAGTTCTGCGTAAAGCTGCTTCTGCATTAGACGCTCTTGATCCGAAGTAAGATCAAGCTGAACGTCAACATTCATTGTCTCAAGGCGACTATACAATTCACCACTTTCGATAAGTTGACGACGCTCCTCATCATTCTCACCCGCCAGCATTATTAATGCAGGAATCGGTATTGCTTTAGTCGCCAGCCCCAAAACCCGTTCATAAACGTTGGGCAAAAACCAGTTGAATCCCTCTTGGAACGTGGCAAACATAATCGCGCCACTGGTCATTAATTTATCTATCAACTTCGCTGGCGCACCAGCATAGGGCAATCCACCCTCCTGCTCTGGTCGTGTGCCAAACTCCTCGTTGAGCATACCGTGAACATGACCGACAAAGTTTATAAGCCAGGGCAACATTTCCCCTGATTTTTCAAAAGTGATGAGATTGCTCAGCGGCTCATTGGGCGGACAATCAGCCATTTCACCATATTCAATAACATCAGCCATACTATCACTAAGTTGATCTTTGGTCTCCTGTGAAATATGCCCCTTAGTGTGTACCCTGCTGCGGTTGGACTTCATCACCAGTTGCGCCAACTTGGTATTCGCCAATATCTCTAATTTCTGCGGATCGGCAAGAAAGTATGGTGCGCCGTGTCCATAAGGGGAGTTGGTTATGCGAATAAACTGAAGGGGCATAATTGAAAAGGTTGTACCCAAAAAGTATTCTCTACCATCATTTAGCGGCTTATCTCCCACGTAAAACGTAGAATATACCCCCCAACGAACCTGATCCTTGCCTTGAATATACTTGACAACCCGTTTCAACGGATATTTCTTATAGCTATCGTTCTGTTGCCCCAACAGTTCAATGTGCTTTTCCAAATCTTTGTACCACATCGCCCCGGGCGGAACTTGCAATTCCTGACTAAGTTCTTGCGGAATCATCAAAAGGCGGTCTTTGTAAAGTTTCAAATATTGCGTTTCAATTACTTCAATCAGGTTGGCATTATAATCGCTGTCGTTGGTAACATTGCCCTCGGTGATATATCTAATTGTTTCAACAGTGCCCTTTGGAAAGTCTTTCGGATCAACGTCAAACGTAACGCCCAAGTTTTCCGGCGTGTATCTTTGAACAATATGCAGGTGTAAAATCTCTTCTAAGCGTCCGGCGCGTTCATCTAAAACAACAGAGGTCGGATTAAATCGCTGATAAATTGGAAGTCCGTTGAAGAACGTCGGGGTACAAAGCGCACCATCTATGCGCATGTCTATATATCCCATTCCGGCAATAATGGAGTCATCAGAAACGATGCTAAGTTCTCGTATAAAATTCAGATTGAAGGGGCCGCGCTTGGCTTGCGTTTCAAAAGAAAAGATACAATCACAAATCTTGGTAACGTCCTCTTCTACGTTTTTGCCTTCGTATGGCACAACTTTCGGCTTAAATGAATTACGAAACGCCCGTCCCTTAATATCCCGCGTAATTCGTGCGATTGATCCGCTACGCATCCAGGGGTTGCCATCCGTAGGATCGAGTCCATATTTCTGTAACGGATTTAGGTCAAGTTCGCAGAGTTGTCGGGCTTCTTGTGCCTCAATAAGCCAATCCTGAAACTTAGTGCTGGCTTGATCCTGCACAAACGTTGCATACCAATTTTTCTGTTCTGGCTTAGACATACTGGAACATTTCTTTCGGTCGAATTGGCTTTGATTCGGCGGCTTTTATATGGTCTGGCTTTACGAAGGAGGGACGCATACGAATCGCATATCGCACCACATCGGCTCCGTGTTTATAGTTCTTGTTAACCGTTTCGGCGATAGTGCCAGTAAATGCGCCCTTCTTCATTTCTGCCTCATACGCCACATTCGCAATATGATAGATCAACATTTGACACCGATTTTCCACAAAAAATATCATTGGCGTTTTATCCGGCGCACCATCATCTTTCAATGATCCGCCCAGCAAGGTGTTTATCTTCTCATATTCACCTTGTTGCTTGGTGGGATCGGCGTCATTTCCACCTGCGGGAAAAAATATTAAACCCGCCTTGCGCCATGCCTCCACTAATGTTAAATTGCTTTGATAGGTTTTAGTGTTTCCGGCGCGTGGGTCAACATATCTTCTGGTGATCTTTGTCCCCACCATTTCATATTCCGCAACACCCCGCTCATCAATAACACCGCAGTATTTGTCTAATATGCCTTTTTCTATGGTCTTGACAAGTCGCACAAATTGGTCGCTATTCTTCAGCCCAAAATTGTGCAGTTTGTGAAACATTTCAGGGCGAGAATGCAGAAAGTATTCAAGCCAATTGTTGGGTTCCAGCTTCATGTTAAACTGAACGCCCGGATCCCAGCGTGGCCACTCTTCCACCCAAATCATGCGACCGTCGCCAAGTATTGCAAAAAATCCCACCAAATGCGGCAATGATCCATGCGGATCACAGGAAACATACCATGTTGCCCCGTTTGCCCTAATAGCATCTATTGCCTCAGATTCACTAATACAATTCACGACAGCGTTAAAAGACTTAAACACCTTACCGGCGAGATACATTGGTTTTCCGCAGATGCAAGCATCGTAATATTCCGGCGGCGTTGAATTTTCATCCGCATCCACCAACCGTTTTTCCCTAAATCCACGTACCCCACGCTTTTTGCACACAGAGTAAAGGTGGATCATCTTTTTTACTCTGGACTTCTCTGGCATGGTGTCTATCATATCAACGAACATACCCGCATTGGTATCAAATACGGGAGTCATAACGCTTATAAAAAAACCCTTACCTCGACTACGCTTTAAAGATTCATTATACCACGTTATCGGAAACGGCTCATCAGCCATAACCCCATCATAGTTCGGCCCCGACATCTGACTAACATCCTGATCGGTGCTGTAAAGCGTAAGTAACCCGCCGCCCTCGAAAGATATTTTGTGGGCAAAATGCTTATCGCTTCTGTCAACGTGAAACGAATCCCGCGGAGCCCACTTTTGCAGCGTTGGGATAAAAACGTTTTCAATAGGATCACGCCGCATTAACAGGGCAAGGGAGTGGTTCCCGTTCGGGCCGTTGAAGTTCGCCCACTTGCTTCTGTTGGTAAAGAACTCACATCGTTTCAGCCACGGATTCAGGATTTTATCTCTCGGTAACAACAAACCGAGAATAAGTGCATTCACCAGAAATGTTGATTTCCCCGTTCCGTTCCCGCCCAAATATATCGCCGTCCTGCAATCTGGACTAATGCGCTCAAGCTCTTTTAAAAACTCTTCGTGCGCCCCAGTCGGAATCCACCAAGCGTGGGGGCATAACCTCCGGTGCAATATTATCTTAGCCAAACGATCTTTAGTTAATAAGACTGAACCCAGTTTTTTTTTACTTCTGGATCATCTTGGTCTATGTTGGAATAATCAGCACCATATAATAGGTATGTTTTTAGCTTCTTTTCGTTATCAATAGCACCGGCGCAGCCATCATTAAACACCATATCCTGCATTTCCGCAAAAGACATCTTGGAAAGTTCCTCTACCACGCCACGATCCCCAATTTGGGGCATCATCTTATCTACAATAAGTTTGTCATATTGCAAAGAGTTGGGTACTTCTATAAGTTCATATCCGGCTGCTATTTGTGCTTCCGTTAATACGGGTTTCTTTTTGGGAACCCATCCGTGTCGGGCTGCCTCTTCAAGGTGTTTAGCCGCAACCGGAGCTACATCCAGCCACATGTCAAGTAGCTTTTCGGGGGTATCTATGCCCTTAAATTTTCCGGCCATAACTCCGTTTTCGTAAAAACAAAAATGCCCTCCACAGCAATGCTGGGAGGGCATTTTATTAGAGTCCCACGAGGGGACATGGAAGCTACGTTGCTTTGCTATGCTGGTGCAACGCTAAACCGCTGTACATTCCTTACTCTTGGTAAAGAATCACAGTGCAGGATTCCCAAGGGGAATCTCGAACTCTTTGTGCGCTTGGCACATGAGCTATTTGTGGGGGCAATGCCCCGTTCTTATACTTAGACTCTTGAAATCTTAAAAAGTTCCCGACTTTTGCAAATATTTTTATGGTGCTGTTACCCGCCGTTAATTTCTGGGACGGGTAACAGCGGCTCGACGGATACCGTCGAGCAATCGAACCATTCTGGATGTTGCTTACATTTTTTAAATAATCTGTTCCGCAATCGTTTCAACACCAATAATTTATCTCCCCAGGGATCAACTCCACAACCTTCAAATAAACGCTGCTTTATTCCGTTTTTGTCCCACCCAATTATCATTCGTACACCATAATCACAATTATAGGTTTCAAATGCTAAAGAGTTAAGCATTATCCCGTGTTTTTTAAATTGCCCCAGAAAGACTTTCTCGGTGAGTTGTCCATGTGTCCGCGCTTCAACTTCCCTGAACTTGCGCTCTTGTTCTGGTGTAATATCGAAAATTCCCATTTTTTCCTCAGATTAATTTTGGTGGGGTGTCCCTCCCAGAATCCACCCCACCGTGCTGCGCAGCTACTGTTGCGGCGGAAGGAATCGAACCTTCGACAACCAAATCATGGGTCTGGTGCGCTACCAACTGCGCCACGCCGCTATTTCAGCACATCTATCCTTCGGTATATCGGGCGATCATCCGCCCACAGGGTAACTTTAGGAACCCGCATCGAGGAGGGTGAGAACCCCGCTTTCTCGCCGTGTGCGCACCACCTCAGGAAAGAGTTCGTCTTGATCAGGTGGCAGTGGTGCGAAATCCCGTGAAACTTTTCAAACCCGCCCTCTTCATAGGTCTGGTCGCACGGGTCTATCCTGACAATCTCATCTACCGTTGAGTGGTGATCATGTCCCATGAAATAAACATCCGCACTTACGTTATGCGACACCCGTTCAAGTTTTGCCATCCTTGCCCCCGTTGTCGCCGCACTTCCGAAGCCATGCGTGGCATAGGTATGGTACACGTAGGGTCTATCTGCATGACGACCGTTCCCCCCCCCAATGCACAAACGCAGCCACAGTCCCTCATAGCGATAGGGTATTTCAAGCTCTTCTGCAATCTGCTGTGTATAGTCATCGCCTGTTGCCCTGCGGATTCTATCCTCATGGTTTCCGCTCGTTGCCCCAAGAAGTATATCCCTGAAGGGTTTAAACTTATTAACGATCCACTTCTTCTGTTGGGCGGGCGGGATCACCTGTCCATAGACATCCCCCTTACTATCCTTCAGGACGGTTTCGCACAGATCGCCCATAAACAAGATTCGCCCGAAGGGATCGTCGGTAATGATTTTCAACTCGTAGTCGAGATACTTTTCAGAGAACGCCGGATTGCCACAGTGCAAATCTCCCAGCGGATAGATATTAACGTAATCCCAGTTTTTGGGGAAACGCCAGACATACCCGAAGATTTCCTCTGATTCCAAGAGTTACCTCGTGGTGAATTATTCTTTTAGTTTAAATGCCAAATCTCTGATTCCGGTTTCAATCGTTGTTCCCTGAGCATACCACTCATATCCAATGGATTCAATGGCATCACGGATTCTTTGATCTAATTCCGGATCAAAACCTTTGTATTCAACCTTTATGCGCAAGGGTTTTTCTGTCGCTGATTTCAAGAGTTACCTCGTGGTTAAGGTGTGGGATCGTATTTGTACTGGATAACGTTCTCGCCACAAGCAACTTCGATAAATTCACTGCCGGTTTCTGGGTCTTGAAGTTTAACGAGTTTTGGACAAGAATATCCACAGTTGCGTTCATTGTTCCGAAAACAACGCTGGTAAATCCAGCCCAAATCCCAACAAAACTTCTGTAAATGTCCGATGTTGTCAATTTTAACTCGCATTCCGTCCATTTTGTTCTCCCTCCATTAGTTGATTTATTTGTTCCATTACTTGATCTACGGTGATTTCGTTGATTCTGCCACCCAATAAAGTATATATCGTGATGAATCAGATGCTATTGCCACAAATTCTGGTAGTGCATTTTGGGTGTCAGATAATTTTTTCCTCCATTCGGGACGATAATTATACTCATGACCAGAATATAATACAAAATCTATTTTGTTTTCTTTGCAGTATTGGTATATATTACCAATTGTTGGTTTCCAATATCGCCAATTAACGCCCGCAACAAGCGCCATCGTTGGTCGAATGCTCAACACGGACGATTCTGGGCTTATTTTACCCCGCAGTGGAAGAAAAAAGTCCGATCCACCCTTTGTCTGTTTTTGTAATTCACCACCAAACAAGTTAAGCGACCATAAAAGTAGCGGGACAAAAACCCAGATACGCTTCCAGCGGATCAACCCCACTCTATCAATAGCATAAGAACCACACACAACAACGAACACCATTTCAAGCATATAATAACGAAGCGTTGCCCAATAGAACACGGTGAAATTTATAATTATAAAGTGTGTCAATAGGGCAATAATCAGTATTTTGTGTTTTTTCCAGCCCTTTAATGCCCACAACAAAGCAGACGCCAGCAGCACGTTAAACATAATGCCAATTTGTGCAACATTATTCCATGTGTCCCGACCGGCGATTCTTATTGTTTCCTTATAATCCGCAGTTATAATTGAATAAGTGGTGGGATATTTATTCATCAAGGAATCTACAAAAAAATCCGGCTGTCTATCATCGTTCAAATAATGCAAAGCAAGATTATATTTACCCCCCGATGGCGGGAAGTGTGCGATGGTAAAATTTATTGCCAACAACCCAATCAGCGGAACAAGTAAAAACAAAGTCGCCCTCCAGCGGATTATATCCTTCTGTTGCATTATCCACCACAAGATGAAGGGCAAAAAGATAATATATTCGTATCGAGAAATAACCCCGATCCCCAATAAGACCCCAGACCAAAACGGCAATCTTTTCCATAGACACCAGCCAGACCACAATAATAGTGCCACCGTGAATAAATCCGTACAACCGTTACAACTTAGTTCCAGAAATATCGGATTTATCATTAAAACAACAGAAGCAATTATGCCCGACTTAATGCCCAGAACGCACATGACAAATATCAATATCGCGGCAGCAGAACATATTGAAATCCACTTGGCCGCCGTGAAGTAATTCCATGCACGTACCGGGGTGTCAAATAATCCCCCAACGATCCACAGCGCCGCAGGATAACCTATTCCCTGAATATCAAATGCAGCCATACCCTTCCAAAGGGTTCCCGATCCCCTGCCCCGCACTATATTATCAATAGTAACAGCCCCATTAATATATGAAGTTGTCAGGTCTGATTCCATTCCGGAAAATCTTGGTGTGTTGTGCGGGATGAACATTATGAGTATAACATAAATCAGCGCAATAAAAACCCCCACCGCCAATCTATTCTTAACTACCATTGCGTTTTCCATGCCACCCTCATTGACTCAAGTAGTGTTTTTGTTTTTATTGCTCTGATTAACGCCCGTCCGATATAGCCTGGTCGCATATAAAGATTTATGTAAAACCTTTTAATATATTTGTTTATTATGTTCCAGCTTAGGGTGTCGTGGGTATAAATTTCTTCAACCCGCCCAGAATAATGGTACAGAGAATAATCCTTTGATCTTAACAATCCCCTGTTCTGCAAATAATCATTAAGTCCCGTGCCGGGATACGGTATGGCTGGTGCTATTTTTGCAAAATCCGGCTTTAGTTTAGCAGCAAAATCACAGGTTTTTTGCAAATCTTCTTCTGTTTCGCCTGGAAGCCCGATCATAAAATATAATTCTGTCTCTAATCCAATTTCCTTACACCATTGCACGGCGCGTTCCACCTCCTCAAGCCTAACCCCCTTTCCTGTCCTATCGAGAACCTTCTGTGAACCCGATTCTACCCCTATTGGTATTCGATAACAACCGGAACGTTTCATAACAGACAATAATTCCCTTGAAAGGCGATTCGCACGTACCCCATTTCTTGGTGTCCAGGTGAAACTTATATTATCCTTGATACATTTTTCAAAAATATCGTGGGCACGATTTTGGTCTGCCGTAAGATTATCGTCTATAAAATGAATCTCCCGAAAGCCCCGACCCAAAACATACTTGATTTCTTCAATTACCAGCATTGGCGATTTAAAGCGAAGGGTTTTCCCCTGAACCGCCCGCGTGCAGTAACAACATTTTCCATAACACCCACGAGATGTTTCAAGCAACCCAACCGGAGACCGCCGAGAAAGTAGCGGAGAAGACGTATATCTTTCAGGATATATCAATTCATACGCCGGAAACGGAATACTATCAAGATCGTGGCGATATTCCTCAAATTCTCCACAATACACATTATCTATGTCCGCACAATCTTTGTAATCTTCAGGCATAACCGTTGCATGTACCCCCCCAATAAGTGTCTTTAGCGTTGGTTTATATGATTTTGCTTTGGCACACAGTTGCTTCGCCTTGTCCGAAAGCGGAGTTGTCGCTGTTATACCGAAAATGTCTGGATCAAAACGTTTAATGTACTCAACAATATCCCCCTCTGGGGTATAATTCAGGTCTAATATTACAACCCTGTGCCCCAGTCGCAAAAGTTCGCCAGCAACACACAACAGATTTAGCGGAATAAACCCGTGTGTCATTATTGCGTTAAACCTTGATTTCTGATATAGATGTCCGTATGCTGGATTTACGAGAAGATAACGCATTTAATCTGTTTTTCCCCTCTCTGGCATTTGCATCCCGCACACACTCGGATTACGTTTCTCGTACCACCGTTTTTCTTGCCAAGAATGGAATCCAAACCACAACAGAAAAAGTAGTGTGAACGCTCCCCACAACGCTAAAGCCGCTTCAATTATTGCAAACATGTTAATGCCCCCGAAGCTAAACACCACCTTGCGAACAGAATTAATCCGATAGTTCCACCAAAAAGTACCACCCAGCACCAAGCCCCGTATAGTCTGCGGGACAAGAGCACCAGTCCCGCCAGTGCAGCATAAACAAACACGCTCACCAGCGCAGCAAAATTGCTCATCGCCAGCAGAATCACCGCCGATAACCCCATCAGCAGGTAAATCAGTATCCAGCGTTCAGTCATTTTGGGGATCACACCCTTCTTTTAGATATGCAAGAGCCAATTCAAGATCGTCCGTCCACAGCACGTCATCGTGTCCATGAACCAAATACCGCGCCTGTGCCCAACCATCGGTTGTTGGCTCATATATTTCCACGTCCAGTGTTCTGATATATTCTTCGGTCATTCTCCCTCCGTAGAAACACGCCGTCTAAACACGGTGATTGAATCACTATCCAGCGTTCAGTCATTTTGCACCACCATAAACTAAATGAAATGCAATCCACCATCCGATCCAATTACCAATAAAAACAGAAAGCAAAATAACCAAATAAATAACCAAATATTCGATCCAACCTGTTTTCTTGTTCAATTATCGTTCTCCTTCGGTGGTAACACGGGAAAATACCTGAAAACAAGCAGTGGAGCACACATTTTCTTGATTTCTTTCAATTCCTTTGCCAATTCATCTATCCTGCGTTGGAATTCGGGATTATTGTTAAGTGAAAAAGACTGTTCTTGCGACCAACACCAGCGATAATCCACTAAAATCCACAGAATGCCCACTGAAATCATCACCGAAACACTCCACTTATTCACCGGAACACCGATCCAGCTTAGCATCATCGCCAAATATGCCTCGATCTGAGCCACACGAATACCAAGTGCCCGCGCTATGCCGAGATTAATCTTCATTTTATCACAAATTATGAGTAAGTATCGCACCAATTACCCCCGTCAATGCCCACAAACTTGCTATACATAAAATTACAACAATAACAGTGGCGGCGGCTTCACCGAGATTAATCTTCATTCTAAAATCTCCACAACATCCCTTGCCCGCAAAATGTAAAGGATAATTTTACCACTATTAAAATCCTCAAAACAATGCGTCAAAATATCCCTTCCATAAAATGAAACAAGTTTATTTCTGTATTTAGACGGACTCTCCCCCTCACATACGTACTTTTCGCCATCCCAAAACCTTGTCTGAAACCATGTCCTATTTACCCGCCCATAACAGAGAATGTTTGCCATCGCCTTAGAATTCCAGGGAGCACTATTCTCTGGGCTTATCGGAATCACATAGATAAAACCCTCTTGCAGACGGTTCTTTTCCGCCAGTTGTCTAATTGCCAAAGTATCTATCTGCGCCCCCGCCACAACGGGCAAAAGCAGCATAAGCAGCACCAATCCGAGATTAATCTTCATTTTTCATTCCCCCGACCGCCTTGCGCAGCCGATCTATCTCCTTCCCTACCTCCGCAGCATATTCAATCTTCGTTATACATCCCAATGGAATCTTCATCATGTCCCCAAAACTGACTACGTGTTCCCCGCAATAATGTGCCGACCGCGCTAAATATAAATACTGATCGTCTACGTCAAAAGCAAATCCGCACGTAACCATCAAGTCCGCATAAGAATTGTGATGCTCCTTCTTAGACTCTTCCGGCTCAAACCACGCAGGCTTGCTATAAACTACCGAGTCTATCCACTGAACCCGAACCTCCCACCAGCGATTGTTCTTCAACGACTTTATCTTCTTCATTTGGATTCCCATAACATTCCGAACATGTGTCAGACCCCGCAGGCATCCGACGCCCACAACACCTACACCTGCCCCCACGATATGCAATTAACCCCAACCCCACCAGCATCCCGCAAAATACCAGCGCAGCTATCCCCACTATCGCTAAAGCATGTAATGTGTTAAGCCAAATCATCTTCCCCCCCGACCTAAATCTTTTAAACGCAGCAATCCCTGATAGCCTGTCAAAATAGTCCGTGCCAAAAAGACTATTCCGGCCGCATGACCCGACAGCCCATGAGGATCCACGTTAGCAAGCTCCCCTATCTTGAGCGGAACCGACCCACCAAGCAAATACACAGACCGCAAAACGAATTCCTCGGTTTCCGCTACCACCCTATCATCTAAAACACTATCCATTTTCTACCCCTTTAGTTTGTACGGGAACCTATATACCCTATTCGTCTGCTTACCCCCACCTTGCTTTTCCACTTTACACATTATCGCAACATAACCCCCCCCCCCTCCCTCCTCCCCCCCCTA
>Ga0180732_1000292_pt1 | contig 45926 bp, 43 predicted proteins | sample KR11_01MetaG_FD_148674 | JGI IMG/M metagenome (GOLD analysis project Ga0180732, IMG submission 148674) | Groundwater microbial communities from the Olkiluoto Island deep subsurface site, Finland - KR11_0.1 MetaG | ecosystem: Environmental > Aquatic > Deep subsurface > Groundwater | place...
CGTGTCCATCTCGTGCAGACACCACTGCAAAGCGCCAACCACGCGGTCAGCTTCCACCACCACCGGCCCCAGCAAGTGCGGAATGCCGTTGTAGCCGGTCAGCTCCACACGTTTGGGGTCAACCAGCAGCAGGCGCAAATCACTGGGAGAATTGTTAAGCAGCAAGCTGGTGAGAATGGCATTCACCAGCACAGATTTGCCAGAGTTGGTGGTACCCGCCACGAGCATATGCGGCATGGCAGTCAGGTCAGCACAAATGGGCTTACCGGCCACATCCTTGCCGAGGGCAAAACGCAGCGATGATTTAATCCTGCGGAAAGCCTCGTTTTCAAGCAGCTCGCGCAGTGAGACGAGGGTCAATTCAGTGTTCGGCACTTCAATGCCCACGTATGCCTTACCGGGAACAGGCGCCTGAATGCGGATGCTGGAAGCAGCCATCGCTAAAGCCAAATCATCTGAAAGGCTGACAATCTTTGAGACGCGCACACGCGTTCTGCCGGTGCGATTTTCAATGAAATCGGGCTCCACACCAAACTGCGTGACGGCAGGTCCGCGGTGGATTTCTACAATATGCCCTGGAGCGCCAAAAGAGGCCAGTGTCTCTTCAATGATACGGGCGCGATCTTTATCATAATGTGATTGAATGCCAGCCGGGGTGGCAGGGTCAAGAATGTCGGAAATGGAAGGCATCGGCCAGGGTTTGGCATTCATGGCCGCCGTAACGCCGGTGCGCACTGTTGGCAGTGAGCCGCCGGAATCTTCTCTGGCGTTAAATTTGGGCTGAGGCGTAACCTTAACCGGCGCGGGTGGTACAAAATCTTCACGCCGTGCACGAACTTTATTTGCCAGTGTGTTCTCTCCGTTCAAGTTGAGCGAACGAAAACCCTGCGGCAATACGGCTTCTTCTTCGGGCATTTCTGGTTGAACATTCGTGGGCGGGGAGTAGGGCCGCACACGTTCTCGCGGATAAGGGATGGATTTTTGTTCAGCCGCCACCCTGCGAGGGCGACCAAAGATCCAGCCAGCGAGCACAGGCATGGGCACATCCACGATGAACAAGATAGAAACGATCACCCAGGCCACCAACACCACCGCTTCGCCAGCCGAACCCAGGCTGCCCCCGAGCAGGATGTCAATGCCGGCGCCGATGAAACCGCCGCCCAGGCCTTGACGGGCAGTGGTTAACCCGCCGCCCTTGATGTAATGCATCCAGCCCAACACATTGAGGTAAAGGAGGATGACACCCAGCGAACGTCCACCAGACAAACGCGGCAGCCGGTCAAAATTACGAAAGACAAGGTAGATGCCGCCGATGGTCAATCCCACCGGGATGATGAATCCGCCCCAACCTGCAATTTGGGCCATGGTCTTGGCGACCCACATGGTAAGGGGGCCGTTATTGCGTGCAAAGAAAGCCACCAGACTCAAGATGCCAATCACCGCCATCAACCCGCCGATAAAATCAATTTTTTGATCAAGAGTCAGGTTGCCAATGTTTAAGCCCTTGCCAGATTTCTTGGATGAGCGGCGGGCAGGTGTTGTGCTTTTCTTGGAATAGGTCGAACGGGAACTTGAAGTCTTGGGCATGAAGTCTCTCTTAATTGAAAAAATACAATCCAACAAGGGTACTGTTGCAGTATTCATACCACTTTTCTGGAGGCGAGATTTTATCGAGGGAGTTGAGATAATTTTGCGAAAATCTTGCGTGTGGTTTCAAAAGCCAGCGGAGGAAGTTGATCGAGGGGGAACCAGCCGGCTTGATCTGCGTCATCCGCGGCGCTGAGCGTGCCGCTGATTACTTCGGCGCGATAGACCAAAAAGATGTCTGCACCGCGGGGATGCTCACGGCCGTAAAGCACATCGAATAGCGCTTCAATGCGAACTTCAAGACCTGCCTCTTCGCGGCATTCACGCAAGGCGGCGGCCTGTGGGTCTTCAAAAGCATTGACGAATCCGGCGGGGATGCTCCATTGGCGGATGCAGGGTTCCATGGTGCGGCGTACGAGTAGCACTTCGCGTTCACGCAGCACCAAGACGCCGGCCGCCACCTTTGGGTCTTCGTAATGCACCCATCCGCAGTTGGGGCAGGTGGGCCGTTCTTCAGACATCTGAAGCTTAAGCACCAGTTCACTGGCACATTGTGGACAAAATTTGAAAGGAGAATGGAGATGCGAGGTCATCGCTTGCGCATGAAGATGGCCAATAATGCAAAGACCAATACCGCTGCCCCCAGCGCGATCATCCAGATGGACGTGGGCTGCATGCGGGGTGCATAAGAGCGAACTTCAGTTGAAGCGTATTGCAACGTTTCATCTTCGGTGCCCTGGTCGGGCAACCCAAGGATCAAAGTGGAAGGATCAGGCTTATCTGCCAACATTGAGGCGGCTTCAGGGTTTTCGGTAACCCCTGTGATGGCAGCGTTTTCCTGGATGACTTCCGGTGAACCACCATCGTAACCTCCCAATCCGTCTGTGTGATCAGCAGCAGCATCACCACCCCCGCCGCCTTTGCCATATGCTTGCGGCTGCCCCCAATAGATGATCATCGGGGCTTCAAAGGTTTCATCATCAGCGAGAGAGGCAGATTCCATGGCGGCTTCGGGCACGGCAGCCATCATGGGTTCTGGTGCTGCCATCCGGGTGGAGAAAGAGAACAAGTTCGACCAGGCAAAGATCACTGTCAGCGCAACGGCTGACGCCGCGGAGGCAAATCCGAAGAAACGATTCAACCCCCACCTAGGGGAACTTTTTTTTGCATACTCGACGGACAACGTAAAATTTCGCGGCGCACGTTTATGAGGCAGCGATTTTAACAGCCTGCGGGTGTATTGAATTTCTTGAAAAGCGATTTTAAAGTCAGCGTCTGAATTTAGGCGTGATTCAAAGGCGGTAATTTCAGCATCAGTTAACCTGCCGTCGAGAAACGCGGAGATTAACAACCAGTCCTTTTGGGTAAGTATCACACTCATTCGCGCACCTCACCATTTAGACGGTAGCGGGAGGGCAATAGTTCCTGAAAGCCCTGCAGGCAGTCGCGCATTTTCAAACGTGCACGCGCCAGGCGGCTTTTCACGGTGCCCAAGGGGGCGCGAGTGGATACGGCCACTTCTTCATAATCCATACCCTGCACGTCAACCAGCACCACCACCGCGCGAAAATCCTGGGGCAGGTTTTCAAGGCAGTGTGCCAGTGCATGTTCAAGTTCGGCCTGCTCCATAGTGGTTTCAGGCTGGGGTTCGTCCGACGCCATCCACTGGGGAGAATCCATTTCTTCCTGGTCTTCATTATTTAGCGGTTCGAGCGGTGTGGTGGGACGGCGTTTTTGGCGGCGCAATTCATCGTAACAACCATTGGTGACCATGCGCATCACCCAGGCTTTAAAAGAACCACCGCGATAAGATGAAAGGTTGCGCCAGGCAGAGATGAAAGCATTTTGCACCGCATCCGCGGCCTGGTCTTCATCATTGAGCATGCGATAGGCAACATTGAAAGCCAAATCCTGGTAAGCCAGGATCAGGCGGTTAAATGCATCCAGTTCGCCTTTCATTGCAGATTGAATTAATGATGGCTCATCCATGTTCTTAATTGTAATCTAGAATCATGCAACACATCGCCCATCCCTTTCAATTGCGTAAAACAACCTTTTCCGGTAAACTCAGTGCTTATGGATCTCAGCCAGACACGCTTCATCGGAATTGACCTTGGCGGCACGCGCGGCAGCTTTACCTGTGCCATCCTGGACGAAAACCGCCGCATCCAATTTCGGGGTGAAGTGACACAAGAGGAATGGCTGGCGAAACTGGACGAATGCCCGATTGCCATTGCCGCGTTCACCTCGCCCATTAACTTGAATGAAGGCGTGATGGCTGACGAAGCCAAACGCTCTCAGCTTTCTAATCCCCCTCCCCCTAAAAAATATTCCAACATGCGACAATGCGAGTATGAATTGCTTACACGCGGTTTTACGACGACGCGCATGGCTGACCGTTACGAATCGTGTTCCCCCGCCCTTCAACGCGCCTTGCGTTTTGCCAGCAACCTGGCCGCTCAGGGGTTTCAGCGTTGGCCAGCCCCCGGCGCCGAACGCCAATTGATGGAAGTCCATGCTGATGCTGCCTTCGGCCAATTATTAGGCGCAAAACTAAACCCTGCGAAATCTCTTGAAGGACGCATCCAACGGCAGCTCTTGCTGCAAGAAGAACACCTCAATGTACGCGATCCGATGATTTTCTTTGAAGAGATTACCCGTCACAAAATGCTGATCGGACAAATGCCCGCAGGTATTCTGATTTCACCTGTTGAACTTAATGCCCTGATCGCTGCTCACACTGCATGGAGTGCCTACACGAATCCCACCGGTGTGACCCGCCTGGGGGATGTTAATGAAGGATACATAATCTTGCCTTCACCAACACGCAGAGTTTAATTTTAGAACTAGTGGCGGTGACTTGCCTCGGTAATCTCAGAGGGATTCAATAATGGTCCGAAAATCGTCACCATTTTTGCCAACCGTTTGGGGTTATCCAAGGCCCAACATGCTAAAAATGTAGAAACAGGCACTGCCAGGAAGAGACCGATTGTTCCGACCAGGGTACGCACCACTTCCTCAGCCAAAATACTTTGATTGAGCAAGGTAATGAAACTGGCATTTCCCAAAGTAAAGAGTAGAAAAAGCGGCAGAGAAGCCCCTACATATGCAAAGACGAGCGTATTGACCGTTGAAGCTATATGATCGCGGCCAACATTCATGGCGCGAGAAAAGCGTTCACGTAAAGTCATGTTGGGGTTCGCCCTGAAAATCTCAATAACGACTGATGTCTGCCCGACGATCAAATCATCCATAATGCCCAGTGATCCGATAATTATGCCTGCAATCAACAGATTCTTAATGTTGATTTGCCCCGGTAGCTGAAGTAAATAAATGGCGCTTTCATCTCCTGTGCCATTCAATTGAGAATAGTTGACGAAGAATACAGCCATGATTCCCAAAATTATTATTGAAAACAATATTCCAGCCAACGTTAGGTGCGTTTTTAATGTCCAACCGTAGACCAGATAAAGAGAAAGCGTCAGAAACACAAACGATCCGATAAGGCTGATTAAGATCGGGTTTTTGCCAGCGTTAATTTGCGGAACAATGAAGAAAAGGATGATTAAAATGCTCAACCCGGTCGCTACAAGGCTGCGAATGCCTTTCCACCCACTAACAACAATACAAGCCAGAAGAAATAATAATCCCAAGACAATCAATGATTCTGTTCGTACATAATCTACAAAACTGGCATTGATGTCGCCATCAGGCATGGTTGTGATCATTACCATGATGCGGTCATTTAGCTTCAACAATTTGTCCGAAGGCAGAATAGATCTTTTACCATATTCGATGGTGAAAAAGTCGTTAGAATGCTCCCCCTCCACGACTTCCACTTTTACGATCTGGTACTTTTGCGAGACCTCGCCTAATTGAATATCACCCACTTCTACTATTTGATTGACCCTGGCGATGACTGTATCAGATGAATACCCCATTGAAGCATGCGAAGTTGCTGCATTGGCATCAATCATTATCCAGAGCAGAATTACCAATCCCAACCCCAATATTATCGATACCAGGTTGGAATGTTTGTTTATCTTTTCCCAAAACATGCGCGCCGCCTTTCACATAAGAAGCATATCTGGATTTTACCAGTTTAAAGGTAATGCATATTTTTTATAATTTGACGGTAAGGTTGGGCATCCAGTATAATTGGGTAAATAAGAGTATATAGGTGATAATTATGCAATATAAAATGTGGATCAAAGCGCTGCGGGTGATTCCGCGGATCAACAAAGCCGAATGGGATGATTTGGATATCGTCTCACGCTGGTTGGTCGCCACGCGCGCTGCTGTGCTGGTGATGACAATGACTTCAGCAATCGTCGCCGGCTTGCTGGCGGCTATCGGCGGCTCCCCCAACGTGCAACTATTCTCGTGGTGGCGCTTTGTGCTGGTAATCATCGGATTGGTGTTTGCACATGCCACCAACAATCTGATCAATGACCTGACGGATTACCGCAAAGGCGTGGATAAAGGCAACTACTACCGCACACAATACGGTCCGCAGCCCCTCGAAAGTGGTCTTCTGACCATCAAGCAGCTTTACGGCTATATCGCAGTCACTGGCGGCATTGCCGCTGCGGCCGGGCTCGCTTTGGTTCTGACACAAAAGTTCAGCCCACAGCCAGGTAATCCGCTGGTTACGCTGGGGTTGATGGTCGCGGGGGCGCTTTTCGTGCTCTTCTATACATGGCCTTTAAAATATATCGCTTTGGGAGAACTTACGGTACTGCTGGTCTGGGGTCCGCTGATGATCGGCGGCGGATTCTATGCCATCACCGGCGCCTGGTCATGGGGAGCAGTCGCTGCCAGCCTGCCTTACGCGCTGGCCACGATGACCGTGATTTTTGGCAAGCATATTGATAAACACAAAGAAGACAAAGAAAAGAAAATTTACACCCTGCCGGTGCTGCTGGGTGAAACGCTCAGCCGCAACCTGGTGATAATAATGTTGGCATTGCAATACATTTTGCCGGTGGCAGCCGTATTCTTAATTCCGAAATACTACTCATGGATCATGCTGCTGGTGCTGCTTACCCCTCTGCTGCTCAAAAAGCAGGAGCGCCAGACCATTTTGCATGTCTTTTCACATCCGCGGCCGAGTGAAATGCCGGCAGAAGCCAAAGAATTTTGGCCGTTGTGGTACGTAGCCGCTGCCTTCATTCATACCCGAGTTTACGGCGGCATGTTCGTGCTGGCAATGATCATCCAGACGGTGTTGTGGAAGGTGATTCATTAGGCACGAAACCTTTAACCACGAAACACACGAAAAAATTTATTAATTTCTGTATTACTACCCTCAATACAAGGGTCAAAAATTTAGCTTTTTTAGGACATGAATCCGAAATCAGAACCAGATTTCGGATTCTGTTTACGCGGTATGTTCGTGCTGGCGATTATCCTTCAGACGGGGTTTTCCTAAGGTTGGTTTACTTCGCGAGCTTCGCGGCTCCGCGAGAGGGAAAACAAGTTGTGAATGATTCTGTGAATGATTCTTGACTTTGGTTAAGGCTTGGGTATAATCTATGCAACAGACCTACTCGAGGAAGACGGTCAAGACGCTTTTTCAGAGAGCCGGCGCAAGGTGCGAGCCGGTAAAGCCTGAAGACCCTTTCCACCTCGATCACCCTTCAGGGTGGGTCGCCTTCGCAGGGATCAATGATGATCGTAAGAAGGCCGGAAGCACCGTTATCGCACTAATAAGGCTCTCGTCATTGAGGGTAAAAGCAGGTGGCACCACGAGCGCCCCTCGTCCTGCACAGGATTGGGGCGTATTCTTTTAACTGGAGAGGTGCAACATGTTGGATCTAAATTTCATTCGTGAGAACCCCGAGGTCATCAAAAAAAGTCTGGCCGACCGCCAAATGGATAACAGCATCGTGGATTCTGTCTTGTCGCTGGATGTTGAACGGCGCAACCTGCTGACCCAGGTGGAAAAGCTTAAAGCCGAACGCAATGTGGTCTCCAAGGAGATCAGCACTACCAAAGACCCCGCCGAACGCCAGAAGAAGATTGACGCCATGCGCGAGGTCGGTGATCAGATCGCCGGTCTGGATGACACCGTCCGCGAGGTGGATGAAAAGTTAAAATACCTGCTGGCATCCATCCCCAACATCCCCGACCCTGCCACCCCTTACGGCAAAGACGACAGCGAGAACGTGGTGCTGCGCACCATCGGCACGCTGCCCAAGTTTGATTTTCAACCCCAGCCGCATTGGGAACTCGGCACAAAACTAGGCATTATTGATTTTGACCGCGGCACCAAACTGACCGGTTCAAGGTTCTACATCCTCAACGGATTGGGCGCCCGCTTGCAGCGCGCAGTGATTGCCTACATGCTCGACCTGCATACGCGCCAGGGCTATGAAGAACGCTACACGCCTTTTATGGTCAAGGCTGAGACACTATATGCATCAGGCCAACTTCCCAAATTCGCCGACAATCTTTATCACGATATCGAAGAAGATTTCTGGATGGTGCCAACCGCGGAAGTGCCGCTCACCGGCATGTACCGCGACGAAGTGCTGGAGGAAGCCACGCTGCCCCAACGCTTTACGGCTTACACGCCCTGTTTCAGACGCGAAAAAATGAGCGCTGGTCGAGATGTGCGCGGCATCAAACGTGGACATCAATTTGACAAAGTGGAGATGTATACCTACTGCCAACCTGAAGAATCTGCGCAAGAGTTGGAAAAAATGCTGACAGATGCTGTAGCCACCTGCATCGGTTTAGGCTTGCCCTACCGTATCAAACAACTGTGCACCGGTGATATTGGGTTCAACTCAATGATTACCTATGATGTAGAAGTCTGGGCTGCTGGCTGCGACGAGTGGCTGGAAGTCTCATCCGTATCAAACGTGGGTGATTTTCAAGCCCGCCGCGCCAACATCAAATACAAACCAGCCGACGGCAGCAAGAACCGTCTGGTACACACACTTAACGGCTCAGGCCTGGGCATGCCGCGCACCATGATCGCCATCCTTGAGAACAATCAACAGGCAGACGGCTCAATCAAGATCCCTGAAGTGCTGCTTCCCTGGATGGGCGGCGCAACCGAGATCAAAGCCAAATAGACCCTTTCCAAGTAATGGCTATTCCGCCCAAACTCCCTGAACTTTCTGTCACTTCCCCCACTATTAACCAGCATGGGGGAAGTGTTCCAACCGGTAAAAAGATATTCTTTTGGATCCTTGTGTCGGTTCTTTCGGTCATTTTTGCTGAAGTCACCTGTTATTCATCACCTTACCCATTTTTTGATAAATGGGGGTTGACGGTGGTGCTGCCGCTTTATGGGCTGCACACCTTGTTTTTGGCAGGCTTGATCTTCAGAAAGAAATCCGTTACATTGCCAATATTAATGCTGGCTGGCATGCTCTTTGGTCTGTATGAAGCTGCAATCACCAAAGTGTTTTGGGATCCCACCTGGGGAGGCACGGAAACTATGTTCGCCGGCGTTGCCTGGCTGCAAACAGGTGTACTGACTCTGTTCTGGCATCCTTGGTTTGCTTTCATCCTGCCGCTGATGGCTGGCGAACTTATTTTCTCCTCAACGAATGAAGTTTTGAACACTCTGCCTTCAATTATAAAAAACTGGGCACAACGACCCTCTGGCAAAATCGTGCTGATATCCTTACTGGCCTTCTTCTGCGGCGTCAACCAGGGTGCAAATACCATTTCAGTTCAATCCACTCTGATTTCCACGGCTGAATCACTTGGTGTCTTCTTATTATTTGCAGTGGTATGGCGGTTGGTTAGCAAAAATGTGCGCTGGCAGATGAGAGATCTGTTACCGCAAGGCAAAGAATTAACAGTTGTGGGATTATTATTGGCTCTACTCTACGCAATCAGTCTGCCTTTATTTAGACCTGAAGCACTACCTCACACGCCTCTCCCTTACATAATCATCTTAACGCTTTACACCATTTCCATAGCTTTATTGCTGCTTAACACATCAAAAGCAGAACCATTCAAAACGCCCCTGCCCGCATTGCCCAGACGTTTTCATTGGTTTTCAATTTTACTTTTTGTTTGTGTCTATCTTGCCAGTTCCGTTTACTTTTTTATTGACAAGTCTACCGCTGGTCTACTGATCGTGATCGCTTGGGGGCTCGGAATTATCACTTGTCTATGGGTCTTACTTCGTTCACTAGTTGCTGTAATAGGCCAACATAAATAGTCTTTTAATAAATTTCATAGACTCATTCGTTACAATGTAAACCATGGAAAACATTGCAAATTCATCCTGGTTCATCCCCGTCTTAATTGCAGTCATGGCGGTTGGTCTTTTCGGTTTGATGATATTCATCATCCCTGGGCTAACCATCATCTGGCTGGCTATTCTGGCATATGGCATCGTCTATGGATTCAACCTCTGGTCTGGAATCCTGTTTGGCATTATCACCCTGCTGATGATCGGCGGCAACCTGATAGATAACCTGCTGATGGGCACAGAAGCGCACAAGACCGGCGCTGGATGGCCATCCATACTGGTGGCATTGGTGGCCGGAATTATCGGCACCTTTGTGCTGCCCCCGTTTGGCGGTCTGCTTTTCGCTGCCGTGGCCATATTGATCTTTGAGTGGATCAGAAAAAAGGACTTCAAAGAAGGCTTGAAATCCACCGGAGGTCTTATGAAAGGCTGCGGATTATCTATCGTCGTCCGCGTTTTGATTGGGTTGGTGATGATCGGGATTTGGGGCGCGTGGGCGTTGTGGATTAAGTAACTATTTACGAAAAAGGTAATCACAAATTTAGAGGCTATCCCAAAAGTAAGGGATAGCCTCTTATGATTTTTTTAGTGAGAAAGATAGCCTTCAACCATGATCAGGTTCTTGTCGCCAGTTAACTGCACGACACCCAACAGGGTAGACATTGAAGAAACTTCTTCGAGTTGTTCAGCCACAAACCAGTTCAAAAATTCACGGCCGATGTAATCTTTTTCTTTCTCGGTGATTTCAACCAATTCGTATATATATTTGGTGACATCCGTCTCCCATTTGACGGCCATGCTGACCGCTTCTTCAGCAGTTGCATAAGTGTTTTTAGGTGCAGCCAATGCCGGGATTTCAAGTTGGCCGCCTGCTTCAAGAATGTAATGTACAAATTTGAGGGCGTGTTCGGTTTCTTCAGCAGCCTGTTTGAAAAAGAGTTCTGCCAATTTTTTGAGATGACGTCCGTCAAAATAAGCGGCGATACTCAGATATTGATTGGAGGCTTCCATCTCTCTGCCAATTTGCAGGTTGATTGCCTGGTTAAATTCTTTGCTGATTAACATTGTTACTCTCCTTGATATTTTTTATCATAATTATCTAAATTTATTCTACAAACAAAAGATCGAAATTGCATTAGATTTCTGATTAGTGATTAGGGAAAATTTTTAATCTTTTTGACGCTCCAAAACGACTTGATAGAGCACAATTGAACCCGCCACGGCCGCGTTCAGAGATTCAATATTCCCCAGCATAGGCAGACTCAAAAGAAAATCGCAGGTTTCTTTGACCAACGGACGCATGCCTTCACCTTCGTTGCCGACGATCAATACGATGGGTCCCTTCAGCGGAACATCCTGAATAAGTTTGGAGCCTTCTCCGCCTTCGAGGCCAATCACCCAGGCATTGTCTTTTTTCAACTCTTTGCAGATTTGCACAAGGTTACCTTGTGCGATCAAGAGATGTTCTGTGGCGCCAGCAGAAGCACTGACCACGGCCGGGGTTACCTCCGCGGCACGGTGAGGCGGAATCAACACACCGTGAACACCGGCGGCTTCAGCAGTGCGCAGCAAGGTGCCCAGATTTTGCGGGTTTTGAACCAAATCAAGCATTAAGAGAAAAAGGTCTTCCTGTTTGCGCTCGGCCAGGGTGGTGATATCAGAAATATCCACATATGGATAGCGGCTCACTTCAAGGGCGACACCCTGCGGATTCTCGCCCATGCTGGCCAGTTTATCGCGCGCCACCCGTTCTACCGGGATTTTGCGCGCCCTCGCCATTTGGGTCATTTCTGCGACCCGTCCTTTTTCTTCTACATTGGTGGCCAATAAGAGACGAAACACCTCACGGCGTTTGGTTACCAGCACTTCCATGACCGGGTTACGGCCAATGATCCATTCTTTCAAAGTCTACTCCCAGTGCCAGGAGGTGCCGTCCTTGCTGTCTTCAAGGATTACACCCAGCCCGGCCAATTGATCCCGCACTTTATCTGATAGCGCCCACATCTTGTTGGCGCGCAAGTCTTTTCTAATTTCGATCAGCAAGTCCACAAAACCATCCACTGCCTGATTGCTGACGGTTTCTTTTTCAATGGATAATCCCAAAGCAGAAGTTAATTTAAGCAGCAGCGCCTGGGCAGGGGCTAATTGTTCATTTGAAGCCCCTAAAGCACGGGTCTGATTGATCACTCTCACCAGCTCAAAGAGGTGTGAAAGCGCTCCGGCTGAATTGAAGTCGCTATCCATGGCTTCAACATATCCAGCCGATGTGGCATCCATTTGGGTTTGTAAAGGATTAAGAACAATATCTGACGCCCCATTAGAATTGTCCAAAGCTGGTTTCAATGCAGATCGCAGGCGGTCGATGGCTTTTTCAGCCTGACCTAAAATTTCTTCTGAATAACTGAGCGGACTGCGATAACCGGAATTTAAGACCATCATCCGCAGCGCATCTGCAGGGTGGGTATTCAGGAACTCTTCGATGGTCACCAGATTGCCAACCGACTTTGACATTTTTTCGCCACTCAATTGAAGCATGCCGTTATGAATCCAGTATGTAGCAAAAGCTTTGCCGGTAAAGCACTCACTCTGGGCAATTTCATTTTCGTGGTGCGGAAAGATCAGGTCGTTGCCGCCACCGTGGATGTCAATCTGTTCGCCTAAATGGTTCAGGTTCATGGCCGAGCATTCAATATGCCAGCCTGGCCGTCCATCTCCCCACGGACTGGACCATGAAGGTTCGCCGGGTTTGGCAGATTTCCAGAGTGCGAAATCCATGGGATGTTCCTTGCGGAAATCCACATCAATACGAGAGCCTGCCTGCATATCATCCAGTTTGCGGCCCGAGAGTTTGCCATATTGGGGGTCTTTTGTTACTCTAAAGTAAACATCACCTTCCACAGGATAGGCGAAACCCTTGTCGATCAAGCCCTGAATCATGGTGAGGATCTGATCCATTTCGCGGGTGGCGCGAGGATTGATGGTGGCTGGTAAAATGTTGAAATCTCTGAGGTGTTCTTCAAATTCGTGGATGTACATCTCACCTAAAACGAAGGGGTCAATGCCCTGCTGGTTGGCTTTGATGATGATCTTGTCATCCACATCGGTGAAATTCATCACATGGGTGACCTTATAATTGCTATATTCCAGATAACGACGGATTATGTCAAAGACCAATGCCGACATGGCGTGGCCGATGTGCGCTTTGGCATAAACCGTGGGGCCGCAAACATACATAGAGACTTCACCTGGTTTAAGGGTTGAGAATTCTTCTGTTTTTCTTGTAAGGGTATTGTAGACTTTCAACATCTTCGTTCTCCTCTAGTGGTTTGCAGCGTTTGGTTCTTCAGGCCGACCAAAGATCATGCGGCCGGCTGCGGTCTGCAGCACCTTGGTCACCATGATCGTAATCTCTTTATCCATGTATTCGCGTCCGTTTTCAACAACCACCATGGTGCCGTCATCCAAATAAGCCACGCCCTGACCAGATTCGCGTCCTTCCTGGATGACACGGATATTCATGATTTCACCTGGCAGCAGCACAGACTTGACTGCGTTCGCTAATTCGTTGATATTCAAAACCGTCACGCCCTGTAATTCAGCCACGCGGTTGAGGTTGTAGTCATTGGTCAAAATCGGACAGCGCATCTGCCTGGCCAAAACCACCAGCTTGTCATCCACTTCACGCATGCCCTCAACATCAATATCGCTGATGCGCACCTGCATGGCGGGTTCTTTTTGCAGTGCCGAGAGCACTTCCATACCGCGGCGTCCGCGTTGGCGGCGCATGCTGTCGGGCGAATCGGCAATGTATTGTAGTTCGTTGAGCACGAAGCGAGGAATCAGCAGTGTGCCGGGAAGAAAACCGGTGCGGGTGATATCGGCAATACGTCCGTCGATGATGACACTGGTATCCAGCAAAATATTGCGGTTATCAGCCCAACCACCAGCGCCCTCTTTGGGAGCAGCAGCGCTGCCAGCACGCAAAGATGAAAAAATGGTAAAAATATCAGCCTGGCGCATCACAAACAATGAGATGCCTAAGTAACCAAAAAGAAGAACCGCAATAAAGGGTAGAATTTTGCCAAAAGGCGGGGGCAGTAAAGAAATCGGAAACGAGAATAAAGCTGCCACGATTAAGCCGGCGATCAATCCCACCAGGGCAGAAAGTAACGACTGTGCCGAAACGGTGGTTAACATTTTCTTTAACGCCCGCATAGGGCGCGTTGTAAAGTAGGGTGTCAAAATTAACCCTACAAGGGCGCCCACAGATCCGATCACAAATGCGTATTGATCCACTGACATGGTGGAAGCGGTGGCATTAACATTGGCCGCAATCCCCCAACTTTTCCCCCAGAAAGCTCCCCCAATCGCAAAGCCAATCATACCTAATATACGAAAAATAAAATCAGCACTCATATAATTGCTCCTGAATAAACTTGTTAAGGTACCGAATAAAATATGAGAATGATTGCACTTTTATGATAGCATGCCGGGGTGAGTTCGTCAAACCCTAAACTACACAAAACTTGTCGAATTTGTTAAAAGAATAATAAATCGCATTTTTTGACAAGCAAGTTGCGTCAGGGCAAGATCCCGAAGTCTGGAAGTGCAAAAGAATTCGGGAACTTTTGAAACTTCAACCTTGCCAAGGTTTTAAACCTTGGCAAGGTTCGACTGTTAACACTTAAATCAAAAAGACTTTTGCAAGTCTTTTTAGTTTGAGCGGGCGATGGGATTCGAACCCACGACCTTCTCCTTGGCAAGGAGACATTCTACCAACTGAACCACGCCCGCGTTGTTCCTTATTGTGAGCAAAATTTTACCCGACCTTGCGAGGTAAGTCAATGCTTTTCGTCCACTTTTTTTTGGCTTTTAAGGTATAGTTCCTTTCGACTAAAAATACAGGTGCTGACATGAACCCTTCTTACGAAATTGAACTGACTGCTCACTCCTTTGGCGGAGACACCATCGGAAAGTTACCCGCCGGCAAAACCATCTTCATTCCATTCGGGATTGCCGGCGAACGTGTGGAAGCAGAAATTGTTGACAGCAAGAAAAGATTCGCGCGCGGACGAATCAAGCGTGTACTACGTGAATCACCAAAACGAATCAAAGCGCGCTGCCCGCATTTTATGGAGTGCGGCGGCTGCCATTATCAACACCTGGCTTATGCAGACCAATTGACGCTGAAACACGAAATTGTGACCGATCTGTTGAAGCGCATTGGCAAGATCGAAGCACCGCCAGTGATAGAGATTGTCGGTTCGCCGATCGAATGGAACTACCGCAACACAGTGCAATTTCATCTCTCTCCGACTGGCAAGCCCGGCTACCAACGCGCTGGCGCAAACGGCGTGGTGGAGATCCGCGAGTGCCACCTGCCGCTGCCCGAGATCAACGCCTTGTGGCCTCAGTTGGAACTGGAAGCGGATGCGGGCATTCAGCGAGTCTCAATTCGCTGCGGCTCGGATGACGAATTGCTGGTGGGGCTTGAAAGCAACACTCCGCAGCCACCCGAGTTTTCAGTGGATATTCCGCTGTCGGTGGTTCTTCTCGGCCCTGACGACGACCTGCTGCTGGCGGGTGAAGACTATTCACTCATGGAAGTAATGGGACGTACCTTCAGAGTTTCGGCGGCTTCCTTCTTTCAAGTCAACCTGCCCCAGGCTGAAGCCATGGTCAAATATGTACTTGAGGTATTAAAAGTTGATAAAAAATCGACGGTTATAGATGCCTACTGTGGGGCCGGATTGTTTTCCGCTTTTCTGGCACCGAAGATCAAGAGCCTGATTGGCATTGAACTCGCCGAATCGTCTTGTAATGATTTCGCTGTCAACCTGGATGAGTTCGACAATGTTTCACTCTATATCGGCGCTGTCGAAGAGATACTGCCCGAATTGAAGATAAAACCTCAAGCCGTGCTGCTCGATCCGCCTCGCGCGGGCATTGACCCGATCGCCATGGCGGCGCTCATTGAAGCTGCCCCCCGGCAGGTTGTCTATGTTTCATGCGACCCCGCCACCCTGGCAAGAGACATTCAAAAATTGGTGGCAGCAGGTTATTCACTCGAAAGCGTCAAACCCTTTGATCTCTTTCCACAAACCTATCACGTGGAATGTGTCGCAGTACTAGTAAAAAATTGATAATTCTTAGGCAATTATTCCCTGCCTTTGCAGCATAAAAAATTTTATGGATGAACCAGAATGAGTTTATCAAATCAAAATCGTTCAAGACTCTATGCCATTGGAACTATATTGCTCTGGTCATCGGCTTTTGTTTTTACAAAAATTGCACTTGAATATTTCTCTCCTTCAGCCATCGGGGTACTCAGATATCTTTGCGCCTCATTATTCTTCCTATTCCTTGCATTCAACAAACGGATTGGATTACCAGACGTCAGAGACATTCCCTTATTCTTGATATCTGGTGCTATGGGTTTTTCGCTCTATATGACTTTTTTCAATATTGGTGCCGGCAAAATATCCCCCGCCACGGCCAGTATAATCATTTCCACTGCGCCTATTTTCACCGCTGTATTTTCACTCATCGTCTTCAAAGAGAAAATACGGTTACTCGGATGGATTGCCATTGCCATTGAATTTTGTGGCATTTTGGTCTTGACGCTTTGGGATGGCGTTTTTACAATCAATATTGGAATACTATGGATGTTAGGTTCGGCAATCTGCATCAGCATCTACAACTTGCTTCAAAGACACACCATTAAAAAATATTCAGCCCTGCAAGCGACAGCCTATAGCGTCTTTGCAGGAACCATCTTGCTGCTTTTTAACCTTCCTCACGCAACCCCACAACTAATATCAGCGCCTGCTCGCCATTTGTTTGCCATTGTGTTTATGGGAGTCTTCCCCAGCGCGATTGCCTACTTATGGTGGAGTAAAGCACTTGTAACGGCTGAAAAAACCAGCGATGTGACCAATTTTATGTTTGTGACACCCTTTTTGGCTACCTTTCTTGGTTTCCTTTTGATCAAAGAAGTTCCATCCACAGCCACAATTGTTGGTGGGTTAATTATATTGGCTGGGTTGTTTATGTTTCAAAAAGCGAAAACTGATGTGGTGAAAATAAAAAATAGCGATCAATATGCTATTCCAAAAGAGAACGCGTAAGGCCGAAAAATAACCAAAACCTCACAAAATCAGCTATTAAACTTTAACACCATACCGGCTCAAAAAAGTGGCTATGAGTTCATTCAATACAGGTTCTTTGAATTTCAAACTCGCGCCATCTGTGAACAAGGCAGCATAAGTCAGGCAACCCTGCACCAGGCCGTAGAAAATTTGCGCAGCCAGGTTAGCCGATTCAAAAGTCAGTTTGCCATCCTCTTTGGCAGCATTGAGCCATAAGATAAACCCCTCTTGCGGCGGTTTGACCTGACCGCGAATCTTTTTTCCGAATTCAATATCCATGATAAAAATTGATGTTAGAAATTTCGACAACCCCCTACGGACAGGATCATCAATTAAGTAAAGCTCAGCCTCGGCAAACGCTCTCAACTGCTCTTCAAGAGGGCGTGAGTTTGAATATTCAATCGGTTTCTGCTCATCACGCTGCTTGAGGAAATCATCCACCACCGCCTGAAAGAGGCTTTCTTTGCTTTGAAAATGGTTATAGACCGTGCGCTTTGAAACCCCCGCCACTTCAGCAATCTTATCCATGCTTGAAACATCGTATCCGCTTTCAATAAATACCCTGACAGCGCCTTCCAGAATATCTTTTCGTTTTTGGTGGGTATCCCTTTTCTTTCTGGTCTTCTCAGTTTCTGCCATAAAACAATCTCCACGACTTAAGTTACACCGATTAGTGTAATTTATCATTGACAAGAATTATATTACACTGTATAGTGTAATATATAACTCACGATAAATCAAATTCAAATCAATAATAATTCAGGAGAGAAAAATTGAGAACAGTAAGGAACAAATTTACATTGGCTTTGGGTATTGCTCTTTTTTTGCAGGCGGCAGCCCCGTTTATCAGTGGGGTATTCTTATTTGACCCGCTGATCGATAAAACCGATATTGGCAGAACCATGTTGAACATTGCCCAACATCCGTTCAACGCACAGCTTTCAATCTTTCTGGATGTTGTTGCCACCATGGGGATCATCTGGCTGGGTGTGCTGCTATACACCTTGCTGCAGAAGATCAACCGCGTCTGGGCAATGACAGCCTTGGGGTTTTATGTTTTTGAAGCGGTGATGCTGATGATTGGCAAGACTTTTTCATACGCTTTAATCCGCACCAGCGACCTATACATGGTCACTAATGAGCTCTCATTGTTGAGTGTTGGCCAGGTATTGCTGCAAGTTGAAAAATTCATTTGCAGCATGGCGATGATCCCATTTGGAATCGGCGCGTTCTTATTCTATTTTCTGCTGGTTAAAAGCAAAGCGCTGCCAACCTGGATATCCGTGTGGGGATTGGTTTCGATGTTTTTGGTGCTTTTTGGGATACCTTTAATGGCGTATGGCGTCAATATCCCCTTTGCGATTGTATTCCCCTATGTGCCATTTGAATTCTTCATCGGCGGATACGTCTTGATCAAAGGATTGAGGGAAAAAGAACTAGAGTAATAGACGCTACAGTAGAGTAAGAAAATATCAACTTTCAATCATTAATAATATACTCAGCCATGGCGGTTGGGTATATTATTACGAGCATCCCCTTGTTTGACTTCCTGGATTCTGAAAATCATTTTCGTTGTTTGTTCAAAAAAAGTTGAACGAGATTAGAAAATAAATCCATTTTCAAATAGTGAAATCCAGTTTTGATGAACTTTTTAACATTGACGCAGGCAGAGGTAGAATTTAGTAATGCACAACAAGTGTTGCGGAAATTTGGTTACATCCATTGATACAAGTAAATTTGCAGTCTGTTTGAAACTGATATGCAGAAAATCGTCTATTTTTCATACGCCCATACTAACCTGGCAAGAGATATTTAGATTTTGGCGACAGCAGGTTATGTTCTTGAAAGCGTCACACCGTTTGATCGCTATCCGTAGATGCACCATGAAGAGACGGTGGTATATTTATCAAAACTAAACTGTAAATCTGATGGTGGTGTGGAGGGTCCACATGGTGATCTGTGTAACTGATGTTGAAAAAAAAGAAAAAATATCATCAATCATCTTGTATGATTTACCAGAATGGTTTGGATTGCAAGATAGCATTCAGAAGTATATTGCAGATAGTAAAGACATGCCATTTTGGGCGTCTTATGACCAAATTGGAACACCAAATGGTTTCATAGTGCTCAAAGAAACAAGTAGCTGTACGTGTGAAATATATGTCATGGGCATCACTAAAAAGTATCATCATCAAGGAATAGGAACTGAACTTTGGAATCATTTTTTAGATTATGCTAAAAAGAATGGGTATGAATATGTTCAGGTGAAAACCCTTCAAAGCGGCGTGTGCACGGAATATGATGTTACAAATCATTTTTATGAAAAAATCGGTTTTAAGAAATTGGAGGTCTTTCCAACGCTATGGGATGAAAGCAATCCGTGTCAGGTATATGTTAAATATATTGGATAAAAAATCCCGATTATCAGTGTAAACCATGCAGTTACACGCACAAGAAAAATTTATCCGCTGTTTCGTTATTCTTAGTAGAAGATCTTTGCAATAGGTGCTTTTCTGAACAACCTGAAAGGGTTCTAATTGTTTACTCCGGCTGGGCTCATATTGACACCCAAATTTCGATTTATCTATCCAATTTACACTGAAATAGGTCGATATATGCCCATAAACGGGTAGAATTAGTAGATAAAATTCCGTAAACATATGGTGAAAAATAATAATCAATATCATCAAGTTGAGGGGTTGTTGAATTCGAGGCTTTACTTAAGAAATAGAAAATACTCAAAAAAACAAATAATTTAATCAAATGAGAAAAAATGAGCAAATACAACATCCACGCTGATTTTAGAAAATACGAAAAAATCCAATTACCCTTGTCTCCGTGGGTATTGCCGCTATTGAATGGCGTCCTGTCAAGCGGATTCAATATGGTCAAGCTTGCAGAAGGTGTGAAGGTAACCAAACAAACCGTCCCGGGTTATCTAGGCGGTCAGATTGAAGTGTCAATTTTTGAACCTGTCGATATTCAAAATGAAGCCCCCTGCCTGGTTTATTTACACGGCGGCGCTTTTATCCTGAAAGCCTCTCCTTACCTAAAAACACTGGTCTGTACCTATGCATTAGAAACACCTTGCAAAGTCGTCTATGTGGATTACCGATTGGCCCCCAAGCATGCCTTTCCGGTTGGTCTTGAAGATTGCTATGCTGCTTTCGAATGGGTTCATCACAATGCAAAAGAACTTGGCATAGATAAAAACAAAATCGCAATTGGCGGCGACAGCGCTGGCGGCAATCTGGCTGCTGCAGTCAATCTGATGGCTTTGGATAGAAACACCCCGACCGCATGTTTTCAAATGCTGATTTATCCGGTCACGGATGCCAGGCAGCAAACCGAATCCATTAATAATTTTATTGACACTCCATTGTGGAATTCAAAACAAACTGCAAAAATGTGGAAGTTGTATCTCAGCGACGGATTGCCTGACAAAAAAGAGTACGCATCGCCGATTGAGGCCGCATCATTGGAAAATATGCCTGCTACCTATATTGAAGTGGCCGAATTCGATTGTCTGCGTGACGAAGGGATCAATTTTGCAGATGCGCTTCTGCAAAGCGGCGTACAGGTTGAGCTCAACAAAACAACCGGCACCATCCACGGATTTGAAATAGCAGAATCAAGTGATTTGGTGCAGCAGATCATTGCCAAACGAATTGACATCTTGAAAAAAGCCTTCCAATCTTAGAAAAATAAGGAAAAGCTTTCATGTTGATCGACATCACCTTACTCGTCACCCCTGAAATGATTGAAGCCGCCCACGGAAACGAACAAAAAAGCTTTTCCGGGCATATGGGAACCCATTTTGATGTCATGAATAAGGTATTCCCGTTGGAAAACCTGAAACGAAGCGCTGTAGTTGTTGATGTTAGCAAGATTGAAGATCGAGAAATCAGCCTTGAAGACGTTGACCTCAACCTTATCGAAAGCAGCATGTTTGTCGCTTTTTATTCTGGATTTATCGAAAAGGTAGGCTACGGAAGCAAGACTTATTTTTCAGAGCATCCCCAACTCTCAAATGCCCTGATCGATGCTTTGCTAGAGCGTCATGTCTCGATCATCGGCGTCGATTTCGCCGGCGTTCGAAGAGGGTCTGAACACACCCCCAAGGATCAATACTGCGCAGATCGCGGTGTTTTTATTGTTGAAAATCTGTGCAATTTAAGCGAAGTTTTGCAGGGTAAACCCTTTGCGCGGTTTACGGCGCACACTTACCCCATCAAATACGCCAGTATGACCGGTCTTCCGTGCAGGGTTGTGGCTGAAATCTAGCTTTTTTGCAATTCATTCTGTATACTAATAAGAATCACTATTCGATAACTATCGGTCCGGTTTTCATCAGAAAAATCAATCTGTATACCTTAGCCCTATTCACAATCATCAACTCTTTTTGATCATTGAGTAATTAGCTACACAGTCTCTTGATAAAAGAAAAAAGGACCCGAGATGAATGCCATTTTCAACCGCCGAAGCATACGAAAATTCACCAAACAAGAAATTTCTGACGAGACAATTGAAACACTCTTGAGAGCAGCCATGGCAGCACCCTCTGCTGGCAATCAACAGCCCTGGCACTTCATTGTAATTAAAGATGAAGAAATCCTGTATGAGATTCCTAAGTTTCACCCTTATTCGCAAATGCTCAGGGATGCCGCCTGCGCCATCGTGGTATGCGGCGATCTGGTTCTTGAAACCAATATAGGGTTTTGGGTGCAAGATTGTTCAGCCGCCACAGAGAATATTCTCATTGAAGCCACCGACCTCGGCCTCGGTTCCGTATGGCTGGGGGTGCACCCAGACAAAGACAGGGTAAAACCGGTCCAATCCTTATTAGGGTTGCCAGAAAATGTGGTCCCGCTGTGCATTGTCGCCCTGGGTTATCCAACAGACAGCAAACCTCCGGTAGACCGTTTCAACAAGGCAAGGATCCATACCAACAAATGGTAGATGCCGGTTTAACGTTAAAAATGAATGTTGAAAATGGCGAAGAAATGTCAGATGAGGCTATTCTTCAATTATTATCAACTTCTGAATTAGTCCAATCCCTTACACAAGATTTTTCAAAGAGCTCATTATTCCCAATCTGGAGAATTTTAGCCCTCGCCGAAATTCCATTCGTTGAAAGACTTAACTACACTCAAAACCTGCTTGACTATATTCAAAAAACATATGCCACAGCAGAGGGGTTTTCAATTACCAGAAAAAGTGAAGACCTGCTGCCGTGTTATAACGCCATGCTGATTGAGGCTTTTTCGAAGCTGGGTCAAGCGGATCTTCCTCTAGTAAAAACTGCAGTGGATTGGATTTTGAATTATCAGGTGTTTGGAAGAAATGAACAGACTTCCTGGCAAGGGAAGGGTATCAAAAAGTATGGCGGCTGTATGAAATCCACGCCCTGTTTTATTGGTATCGCAAAAACGGTCAAAGCGCTTATCTACTACTCATCTGTTTCAACAACCAAAGATGTGAGGGTATTAGATGCGATTAATAAAGGAACCGAATACCTGTTGAAGCACAACCTGTTTCAGCGGCTATCCAATAAAGAACCGGTCAACAACCATATCCTTGATATTGCATATCCACAGTCTTATCAATTGAATATTATCGAATTATTGGATATCGCCTTCATGACAAAAAACATGAATGACCCCAGAGTAAAAGAGGCAGTTGATAATATTAAGAACAAGAAATCCAAAGATGATAGCTGGAAAATTAATTACATCTACAAAGCAGATGGTTTTGTCAGCTTTGACAAACGTGGAAAAAGGGGAGAATGGGTCAGCTATTTGCTTGACAAGTATTTAAGCCAGGCAGCGTAAAGTGAATACAATTCTTGGTAATTTTCCACAAATTTATACTGATCGATTAATCATCAGCATATTAGCACCGCAGAATAAAGATTCTTTTTATGCCTATCGTTGTCTTACTGAAGTTTACCTCTATAAATTATGGGAGCCATCAAGCAGCAATGAAGTAGAAGATTTAATAAACAAAAACCTGGCAATCCTTCTAAATACCAAAAACACCTGTGCCCAAAAACACCTGTTTACAAATAGGTCTTAACCTGATATACGATTCGTTGATCGGGGATATGGGTATCCATTTTCTGGAGGATGATGACAAGGTGGAAATCGGCTATACGCTCGCACCTGAGCATCAAGCCGAGGCTATGTTTCTGAAATCGTTAAAGCCGACCTGGACTATGTGTTTTTCAAGTTAAAAAACAAGCTCGGTTTCCGCCAGGAGGCGCACTTTAAAAGAGTGTGCTCATCCGCGGTGAGTGATGCGATAGTGTGATCTTTGCCGTACTGGATGAAGAGTGAAAATCATTGAGGCAACCATGTATGAACTAAATCAAGTGGGTGAAAAAACATTTTACATCGAATCCCCTGCCAAGATAGGCGTCTACAAATTGAGTGAATCAGAAGTCTGTCTGATTGACAGCGGCAACGACAAGGATGCTGGCCGCAAGGTACAGAGCATCCTCGCTGAACAAGTGTGGGACTTGAAATTCATCATCAACACGCACTCCAACGCAGACCATGTGGGCGGCAATGCCGTTTTACAGCAGCGCCTGAATGTGCCGGTCTACACCAGCGGTATTGAAGCCTGCTTCAACCGCTTTCCAATTCTGGAATCTTCTTTCCTTTATGGCGGTTACCCGGTTAAGGAACTGCGCAATAAGTTCTTGATGGCGCAGCCTTCTGAAGCAGACGATCTGACTACATTCGCACTACCTCCAGGCTTGGAAATCTTGCCGCTTGAGGGGCATTACTTTGGTATGTTCGGCGTTAAAACGGATGATGGCGTCTGGTTCCTCGCAGATTGCATGATGGGTGAAAACATCCTGCAAAAATATCATGTTTCGTTTATCTATGATGTGGCGGCCTACCTGACGACCCTGAATAAAGTGGAAAGGCTCGAGGGCAATTGGTTCATCCCGGCGCATGCCACAGCCTGCCAGGATATCAAACCGCTGGTGGCGGCCAACCGTCAAAAAGTTGTAGAAATCAGCGGAAACTTGCTCAACTGGTGCCGGGAACCTGTCACGTTTGAAGACGTCTTAAAAACGACATTCGATCATTACGGGCTCACTATGGATTGGAACCAATACGTGCTGGTCGGCAGTACCATCCGTCCTTATCTGGCTTATTTGCATGATGACGATAAGCTTGAGACGACCTTTGTTAATAACAGCCTGTTGTGGCAAACCGTCTGATTATGATCGCATGAACCCGACTATAATTCTCGTATGAACCTTGCAACACAAATATATGGTTCTTTTGTATCCGGATATATTTGGTTCATGCCTTACGTGGAGGAAGTATGAAAAAGAACACAATTCTATTATCCAGTTTATTGATCTGCATGCTGTTACTAACCGCCTGCAATTTACCTTTTGGATACACCATCAGTCGCCCCGCTGTGGATGGAACACCCAACGCCACCTTAACCGCTCTCTTTGATACCAGTCATAACATCCCGGCGACCATCACCCCGCCCTTGATCGCCACCAGCACTGCATTTCTGCCAACCATGGAACTTGCAACTGCCACGCCTGAACCAACACTCACTGAAACAGCAACTCTGGCACCAGTAGTGATTGTGGTCACAGCCACGACGGCACCGCAATCCGCCCCTGCTGTTAGATCCAATGCGCAGCTTTATGCGAACTACCTTGGCACCGCACCTGTACAAGATGGCACCTATGCAGAATGGGTGGATAAAACCAACAAATACACGATGCCGAACTTCGCCTGGGGTAAAGCCAATTGGGTTAATCATGCAGATCTTGAAGGCGCTTTTGCAGTTGCCTGGGATAATAACTATCTCTATCTTGGTTATAAAATTACAGATGATATTTACCACCAACCCTATGCCGGAGGCAATATTTACAATGGCGACTCGGTTGAAGTACTGCTTGATACCAACCTGTTGGGAGACTTTTACACCACCAGTCTGAGTTCTGATGATTATCAACTCGGCATATCGGCCGGGAGCAAGTCAGGTGATATCGAGCCTGGTGCCTATCTTTTTTATCCCTCCAGCTTGGCTGGCAAGCGCAGTCAGGTGGTCATCTCGAAACAGTTTGAATCTGCAACGGTTTACCGAATTGAAGCAGCCATTCCATGGTCGATATACGGCATCACTCCCTCCGCCGGAATGCGGTTGGGCTTTGCTGTCAATGTAAATGACAATGATAATGTTGATTCGTACAAAAAGGTAACCATGCTATCAAGCGCAGCCGGGTTGTCGGTGTTCAATCCCACCACCTGGGGTGAACTGGTGTTGGTGAAGTAAATCTTTCTTAATCGAATCTGAGCTTGAAAAAAAGGCTGCCTCATCGGCAGCCTTTACATTAGAACAAGATGTTGGTCAGTTCTTTGCGATATTGACGTGTCAGTTCGCTTTCCTGGTCCAACAGGTCAAGGATGGCGAGTACCACTTCTTTGCCGCGTTCGCGCCTGAAATGTTTATCAGCCCGCAGAATATCCATCATACCATCCACGCTGGCGAGCATATTTCCGCGAAGCGCAAGACGCATGGAATTTTCAAATGCCAGATCAAGATCCGTTTCCTTATACAGCGTGCCGCTGACTGCATCTTGCATGGCTTTCATCAAAGGCAGCAGACGTTCCGCTTTGTTATATTCTTTGCAGGCCGGAAAGACCCGCAAGCTGGCTCTGGCTGCAGGCGCGTTGCCTTCAAGCAAATTGATCTTTATCAAACCAAGCAGTGCTCCAGGTGTACCCTCAGTAATTTTGAGGGCTTCATCATAAGCCTCTCGAGAGCCTTCGAGATCGCCCATTGCCAACAGACTGTCGCCTTTTTGCACCAGTAAACTGGCTGGGCTGGGAGGCAAAATTTGATTGATAAACTCTCTCACCCGGGGTTCAGGCTGCAGACCGGCAAAATCACTGATGCGGCTGCCTTGACTGAATGCCAACACCGTTGGGATGCTGCGGACGCTGTATTTCAACACCAGGTTGGGGTTGACATCTGCATCCACCTTGGCAAGCCGGAATGACCCGCCTGCCTCACCCACTAATTTCTCAAGGATAGGTGAAAGCATCTTGCAAGGCTTGCACCATTCCGCCCAGAAATCCACGATAACCGGGGTATTCTGCGAATAGGCAAGCACTTCATACTCAAAATCACTTTCGGTGACCGACTTTATATGCTCGGACATCATTGAGTACTCTCCTGAACAAGGCGCAATGGGTTAATCTCCATTATCGTCACCATTTCCATTTTCATCAGACCTGGCGGCAGGTTGATCAATGCGCATCACATCACCGTGGATATTGACTACCACCTTGAAGCCCATCATTCCTAAATAAACACGCGTCTCTTCGGGCAGCCCCATTTTCAATACCTGGGTAAATTGCTGATCTATGTTCTTCAACTGGTTTTCAATGATCGCATGCGTAAAAAGGTCATCTTGACCTATCATTTTGGTGGCCTGTTCGGCGATTAATTCTTCATTACCGCTGATCTGCTCACCAAAGGATTTTAATATTTCCATATCCACCGGGTCTGAAGGAATGTGGCGCATGAACCCGTCATCGTTTACGATGTAACAGGGTTCTTCGCCAATACTTCCGGTTGAAACGGGATGATCGTATTCATCAATTATCAAACCTTTAAATAGCGGTTCTCTGCTCATATTATTCACCTTGTAATAATTATAAAGCGAATCCAACCCCTGTGGATTGGATTCTTGTTAGAAGTTTATTAATTATTACTTAATGAAAACTTTTGTGCCACCCAACATTTTATAAGCGCGCTGCTCTCCAACACCCACCACCGGATTCGTCCAGCGGTAGATCCATTTGGCGGAGTCTGGAGGCAGGTTGATGCAGCCGTGGCTCATTGGCACGCCAAAATTGTTATGCCAATAGGTCCCATGAAAAGAAATTCCATTAACATCGATATAAGAAATCCACGGAACACCGGGTAAATTGAAAGTGTTCATGTGATGATCGTTGCCGTCGATCATGTGCCTTGAAGCGCGTTTGTAATCCGTGGTGAAATTGCCGATGGGGGTCAAAGAAACATCATTTTTGTTTTCCCCTGCAGAACAGCGGAACAACTGCACCTGGGTATCACCCTCGTAAGCGATCACCAACTGGTCAGCCAGTCGCACCTCGATCCGCTTTTCGTTCGCAGGCACGCTGGGTGACAACGGGGTCAATTCATCAAGTGGAATAACGCGTAAATGTTTTGGGTTGACAAAGTAACTCTTTTGATAAAAATCTTCAAGAACTTCATACCACCATTTTCCGGCACTGTCTTTTGTGAGTCCAAGGATCCAATGCGTGGTGGCAAAATAAAGCCGGATGGATTCTTCGGGATTCTGAAGGTCATAGACCGCATCCGTAAAAGGGACACTTACTTCAGCCAGCAGCCCGGCAGACGAGATGTTGGTAACCATTTCATTCAGTTTGTTCGCTACTGGCTGAACATCGCCAGAATGGATAAACCCTTCGCCGTTTAACTCATACCAGATGCGGTTGTTGGTTGAATTGTCGCTGGTTATGGCCGTGTTTGTGATGGGTAAAACTTCATCGAGGGTCAGTTTACGGATCACCTTACCCTTCGCATTAGGAATGTCAAACAAATTCAAACGATTCATGGTGAGACGACCCAGAGGCGTGGTTCCATTTTGCTGGATGCCTGAATCCGCGTAAGCATAAGAGGTGCGACTCATCACCAGCATAGAGATCAAAGCCGCACTGCTTAAGCGTAGAAATTCACGTCTTGAGAATTGAGTGAGGTCGAGAGATTCAGCCATGAGGATTAGTCATGAACAATTACAGGAGTTCCAACTTTTGAAAAATTGAAAACCCATTCTGCTTCACTGGTGAGCATATTGATACATCCGTGGCTCATGGGGGTGCCAAAATTATTATGCCAATACGTGCCGTGGATGCCATAACCCTGATAAAAATACATGGTATAGGGAACATCCGGCAGGTAGTAACCGGGGCCGCGCATATCTGCATAAACATATTTCACGTAAACGGCAAATTTACCCTTTACAGTCGGATGGGCAGAGGTACCTGTTGAAACCAAAAAGGATGAAACCAGGGTGTCGCCGTCGTAGGCATAAAGGCGCTGTTCACTGAGGTCAATATCAATCCAGCGACCTGATAAATTTGACGAAGTCTGGGGAATATTTTGCTGCTCGGCTGCATAAGGCTTTGGCGTGTTCGTAGGCCAGGGGGTTTCTGTGGGTGTCTCCGTCGGCAGCGGGGTTTCGGTGGCGGTGGGTGTAGGAGTTTCAGTCGGCGTAGGCGTAAGCGTCGACGTAGTTGTGGCGGTGAGTGTCGGTGTCAAAGAAGGTTTGTTCAAATACCCACCGGGGATGGGGGCTGCCGAACTGCGTGAAAGCGCGGTCAACCCGGGTATCGCGGCCCAAACGACCCCTGCTGAACATGCAAGCGTTAATAAAATGATCAATACGGCTGCCCATGATAAACCAGAGGATTTTTTGGTCTTAGTTTGTGTTTTTGGTGTTTGAGTTATCAGCTCTTCAACTTGCGCTGGTTGATTTTCGGGTCGGAATTCAGAAATCAATTCTTGTTGGCGATCTGCTTTATCTTCATTGAGGCGAGCCATTATATCAATTGGCTCAGAAAAATCTTCAGCAAAGGTTGCTTGATTAACCTCTTCAGATTGATCAGCATCAAAAGCAATGGGTTTCCAATCTGAGTATTGCGCGGATGATTCTTCATCAGAGATAAATGGCATCACCGGCGCTTCTGCCTGCGTTTGTACAGGCTCAGATACCAAAGCTGCCAAGGCAGTCCAATCTGGTTCTTGCGGTGAAGCGTCTTCATCCTTCTCTATTGGCAGCGACGGTGGTTCGCTCTTGTTCTGATCAAGCTCTGACGCCAAAGATTCAAGCGCCGTCCAATCAGGCTCTTGCGCAGACTGGTCAACCTTCCCAAGGGGTGGAATGGCAGGTTCAATTGAACTCCAATCGGGCTCTGCCCCAAGTGAATCAAGGGCTTCCCAATCTGGTTCAAGGGGGGAGGATTCAAAACGTTCATATGGTTCAATTGCGGGTTCTATGACAAGTTCGGGTGCAAGTGTAATAGGTTCTTCCACAACTGGCGGTTCAAGCGGCAATTCGGGTTCTATTGCGGGTGTCTCATAGGTCATTTCCGGTTCAAGGTTTTGAAGTTCAACCTCTTCCACCGACTCAACCACAATTGGCTCGGCGATAAACTCACGATCTACGGCAGGGATTTCTACTGGCGCTGCTTCAGTTTTTTTTGTTGGAACTGCAACAACCTGAATTACGGGGGTCGTCGCCCGAAACTCATCCAGACGAGATTCAGCCCATTTTAAGCCCTTAGCCGCTCGTTCGTTTTTGGGATTGATTTGAAGGACTTTTTGTAGATAATCCACGCTGGCTGACGGGCTTGAAATAGCCCCAAGAATCATCCAGGCTTCTTCATTCTCAGGCGCAATTTTTATCGCAATGGATGCCCAGCGTCTCGCTTCCATTTTGTTCTTTTGCTGAAGCGCGATTTGGGCATTGACCAGGGCAAGTCTTAGTTGATAGGCTGATTGATCGCTCATGGGCTTGTCAGGGTTGGAACGTCTGTCTGGCTTGTCTGTGTGGGTGTCACATTCTCATTACGAATAAAGCACAATAATCCATCCACTATACCTTGTGCAATCAAATCAGGATTTTGTGTCAGTATTTGTTGGTCAAGGTTCAAATAGCCTGCTTCAATGATGGCAGCCGTCGTTTCAGTATTTATTTCGCTAAAAGCATGATAAGAAGTCATATCAATGGTCGTGTTGGTTTTATATTGCATCCCGGTGGTTTTGCCGTAACGGTCCACCATGCACATGGTCAAGCGCGAGGCTTTTTCGGGGTAGGCACTGTCAAGCGCCGCAGCCACTTTATAGCCAGTGGCAGAATCATTTAGGAAATCACACGTATCGGCATGGATCGAAACCAGTGCGATGGCTTTGTATTGCGATAAACGGGAATCGAATTCTTCCAACAGATCGACCTGGAACCCTTCAGCTGTCAATTTTGACTGCACCAAACTGGCTATTCTGAGATTAACCTGTTCTTCAGTGAGTCCGTTTGAACAGACGGCACCAGAATCATTTTTCCAGTGGCCTGCAACGATGCCAATTCGGTTTATATCCGTGCTGGCCACTTCAGTGACAAGTGGTGTCATAGTGTCAGGGCTAGCCTGCCATGCTTCAAATACTCGGGTCAGCATTTGACCCGAAAAGAGATTATCCGGAGTAAACAAGGTAAAAAGCGTGGCAAATAAAAATGCGTAGGTAATAATAGATTGAATACCTGAAAACATGCTGAACTTCCCTCTGGGAGTCAAAGCAGGTTTTTGCGTGGTTGAAGAGCCTGAACTGGAAGTTGTCGGTTCCACTTCCTGTTCTTCACCATCAGGGTATTGACTGGAAGAATCAATAATAGACATAATCTTTAAGAATTATAGCAAGGTTTGTGCCAAAGTCCAAATAGTTGGAGCCATTTGTGCTTGACTTCGGTAGGCTGACAAAGTATAACCTGTTCATACGGGACCAATAAAATGTTGAAAAAAAACGACAGATGAGATTAATATGATAGATTTACGAGAAATGATGCGGCATTGGGTGACCGGGGTTTCGATTGTCACCGCCGAACTGGATGGCAAGATCCACGGTATGACGGTTGGTTCACTGGTCTCAATATCCATTGATCCGCCGCGTATCTGCATCACCCTGGCCAACCAAACTCGCACGCACAAGATGGTTACGCAAACCGGTTTATTTGGTGTAACCCTACTGGCATACGACCAGCAATCTATTGCAGATCGTTTTGCAGGCGTAATCCCCGACGATGGTGATCGCATGGCCGGTCTCACCATCCTTCGTTTGTCGCAGAACATCCCGGTGATCGCGGAGGGGTTGGGCGAAATGGCATGCAGAGTGATCCATCAATACGAAATGCCGACTTCCACTTTGTTTATTGGTGAAGTGCTTGAAGCACGAAAGGAAGACAAAAGCACTGCCCTGGTATATGGCAACCGCAATTATCACCCCCTGGAGTTGTGATGGATAATCCGCTTTCAGAACACGAGAAAGATTTTCTGTTGACCTTGGCGCGTCAGACCATTTTGAAGGCCGTCAACCAACACCCCCTTCCCACATGGCAGGATGCCGACCTCACGGATGCATTGAGGCAAAAAGGTGCCTCCTTTGTGACCTTGACCATGGATGGCGACTTGCGCGGCTGCATCGGCTCGCTTGAGGCCTATCAAAGTCTGGTAGAAGATGTGCGCGAGCACGCCAGACAGGCAGCGCTTGAAGATCACCGCTTTCCACCGGTGACACATGCTGAAATACCCAGGCTGCATATCGAAATTTCGAGATTGACCCCCGCCATGCCGCTCAGCTATCAAAACCCCGCTGACCTGCCCGGACTGCTGAACCCCAACGTGGATGGGGTGATTCTCAAAGACGGATTCAGGCGCGCCACGTTTCTTCCGCAGGTCTGGCAGCAACTGCCGAATGCAGAAGAATTTCTATCTCATTTGTGTACGAAAATGGGCGCTGCTCAAGACCTTTGGAAGCGCAAAGTGCTCGAAATATCCATCTATCATGTGGAAGAGTTTGAAGAATGAAGAAAAAAGGAGAGGAGGTTCATGAACCTCCCCTACGGATATATTTAAACTATTGCCTTTAAAAATGCTGAGAATCAGCCACATCCATCACAAACAGGGTGCAACGAGCCTCGGGGGATTCAGGGTGAGGCGGAAAGACTTTATGAATGACCTCAAGCGCTTTTTTAACCTGGTCGTCGTCAACACCGCACAAGAGGGTGCTCACCCCGCTGCGCAAAAATCCGCCGGTTGAAGCAATGGTTGTGACGCGAAAACCATCAGTGGTCAATGCCTTGGTTAAAGCATCTGTATCATTATCTTTAATTATCGTAATGATCATTTTCATGTCTACAACTCCTCAAAATATTCAATATCCAATGTGAACACGGTTGCCCCGCCAACAGTGATGGGAGTCGGCGATGGCATTGGCAGCGGCGCACTTTCGAGCGGAACGGATATATATTCAATGCGCTGTCTGCAATTTTCTTTCAAAGACTGCAAGATTTCAGGCAGTTGGATTTTTGGTGAACAAATTAGTAGGGTGGCATTTCGGCGGCCCAAAAAAGCACCCTGGCTTGGCAGCCGTGTGACAAACATGCCCAAATCGCGGAGGGCATCTTGGGCGATATCTGCATCCTGCGATTGAACCACAGCCATGCAGAGTATTCTTGGAATTTTGCCTTGATTATCTTCTTTTTCCATTTATCATCTCCTCAGGAGAGCTTTATCCGGTGTGGACCGGGTTCCGTGATTAAAACGCTTTCTCCATTCAGATTTTCAATCTTTGCCTGACCAGACTCAAGATCAAGGTTGAACTTCTTATATTGTACATTAACCTGGGGGAAAAATTCATTAAAACTGCCGAGAATCAACTCCTCATCGGATATTCGTTCGATACCCAGCAATTGAAGCAGCGTTTTCAGCGGAATCAATTGCTCAAGCCCGCCTGTTTTCAAACGATAGGCACCGATGATAGATTGTGCACCCTCCCCTATGGTCTGTGGTGCAAAGCCCAAATACCACTGCATGAGATATCTGCTAGCTAAATCTTTGCGGCCTGCATTGGTTAAGGCTTCAAGCCACATAAATTTCAAATAGACGGGGAGTCCGCTGCCAGCCGCATCTAATAATCGAATTCCGCTGTTGATCAGTGCATCGGTCTGAGTCTTTGAGGCTACACCCGCCCATAAGGGGATGATCAAGTCCGCAGATGGCAGAAAATTGTCGGGGGTTTCAACCACCAAGCGCTCACCTTTTTTCAGGCCAGTCACCGTGATTTTCTTTACTACAGAAAAAACCTCGTCGCTCACCGCCAGACCGTCTTCATCCTCCCAACGAAAATCTTTTGCAGTAAGAGAAACCGTCTTTTCATGATGATTAACAACGCCCTTCACCTGGCAATTGACGGCGCGATTTTCCACATCTTTGACCATCAGGTGCACCACCAACCTGCTCGGATGGGGCAAAGTGCTGATCGTTTCGGCGACACCGTTTTGCCTTAAGGTGTGCAATACCTTCGTCTGCATCGAAAAGTGTCCAATCTGATCGCGAAAAGCATACATGCCGTGTTTTTGATCCCAACACGCTTGAAGTGCTTTTTCGAGCTGCGCGATCTGGCTTTCAAGCCACTCTACATCAATGGTGTCGTTCAACTCATTAGCCAGTTTTATTAATGCACGGCATTCATTCAGCAGCAATGCAGCCAGTGAAGGCCATTCAGCCGTTTGGATGAGGACTTCAAGTTTGTTTTTTTGATCAGGTGGTGCGTCTTCAGCCAACCCGGTTTGCAAGATGTGCTGCCACTCAGGCCAGCCGTCTTGATCTCGATCGTTCTTAGGTTGAAACCAGATTTTTGTCGCGCGAATGAGTGCAGCATAGTTTTGCGCCAGCCATTCTTTATCCCCTGTGGATTCATATACTTCAACCGCCAGCGCTGCCGCAAGTGGTGCAGCCGCCAGATTGGTCACCTTGCCATTCCAGTTAAATTGAGCATACAGGGTGCCATCCAAGCCTTGATGATTAAGCAGATTTTGAAGCATGCCTTTCACCAGATCAGGTCTGAGCGGCAGGAGCATGCGGCTGAGCGCCCAGAGATCGGTCATTTTTTGGATTCCCCAATCGGCTGAAAATCCACTGCTTTTTTCAGAGGGCAGATTGCCGTGTTCAGAATCGCGTTTTGTGACATACCAGGGATTCTCGAGCGAACGGTACGGCGGGAGTAACAGTTGATAAACTCTCTGCTGGCTCTGCTCAAGGATTTGGTTGAGATTCGGGTCTGGAAAACTAAAACTTACACTTTGGCCCTTTTTCAGCATCTGAATCTTAATCTGTTCATTATCAAGGGTATACGCAGTGGCTTTACGCGCCGCATAAAACGAATCTTCTATTGAACCAAGGGTAGCCAATGCCCATGAAAACTGACGGCTGGTGTGCGGCTGCAATGTAACTTCAATGCCAAGACTTGGAAATGCCGAGAGATCGCCGCGGGGACCGCCGGTTAGCAGAAAGACAGGGAACAAATTGCCGGTTTGGCCTTGCAAGACCGTATTGACGCTAATCTGGGCAGCCGACATGGGTGATCCCGTGAGCAGTGGATTAAGTTGAACAATCCACTCCATCCACACTTGAATGAGCCCAGAACTGGCATTGGTAAGCGCAACCTGTGCAGTCAAAGTATGACTGTCAGGAACCCAGGTCTTTTGAATGACGTCTAAATTAGAGAAAGGTGAATATTGAAGTTCAATGAAATTTGGCGCAACGTATTGGACCATCGGTTTTGTAGAAAACGAGCGCGGGTCAGAGACTGGCACTTTCTTGATGCTGAACCTTGGAAAAACCCGTATGCCAAAAGCTCTCAACCCATAGGTAGTCTGAAAAGCCAATCCTGGTGGTTCACCCTTTGAACTTTCAAGCTCCCAAATTTGGTCATCCTCCGGGGTGATTGTTGAGCAGCGTTGATCGGCGGCAATAATCTGCCGCAGGTCCATGAAGGAAGTCATATTAACATTCATGCTTGCATTTTAAGAGAATAACCCTTCAGGGTCAATCGAATTATGCTAGAATGAACAAAACTTGCCAATTAGTGAAACGAGATGGATAACTTGACCAATAAAACGTCAGATGAACACGAAGATACAACCCATAAGCGAAAAATCACATTGCCAAATGCGGATGCTGATTCCGGGGATGCAACTGCCCCATTAACCCCCAAAGACGAATCAACTGATCCGTTTTTCACTTTGCAGATTGACACCACCCGCGATATGAGCGAAATTGAAGATTTACCAACGATGATCGTAGACCCAAACACCAGTGACGTTGAGAAAACCATGGCTACTGACGACCTAAGCGCTCCACCACCAGGTGCTTCAGATGCCTTGCCCCACCATGTGGACGAAACAGACATGGGCGCCACCAAGGTCATTCCTACGGCATTTGCCCAATCCACGACACCTCCTGACTTAACCAATAAATCAGCGCAGCCAGCCATATTAAAACGAAAACCACGCAAAATGCCTGCTCAACCCAAAAAAGGATTAAATCTCAATGGCTGCCTGGTAAAAGGCGTTGTGATTTTGCTTTTTTCAATCGTACTTGGTCTGGTCATCGCCGGTGCATTTCTGGTTTATCAGTATTTCACCATCGCTGCCAGCCTGCCGGGCATTGAAGACATTAAGCAGAGAGCTTCGCAATTTGAAACCACTCGCTTTTATGACCGAAATGGTCAACTGCTTTATGAAATGATCGACCCCAATGCAGGCCGCAGAACCTATATCCCGATTGAGCAGATATCTCCTGCGTTGATTGCGGCCACTATCGCCATTGAAGACAAGGAATACTACAACCATCCCGGGTTCGATGCCTTTGCATTAGTGCGAGCATTGATCCAAAACTACACCAGCGGCGAAGTGGTTTCTGGCGCTTCAACCATCACACAGCAATTGGCGCGCACCCTGTTCTTCAGCCCGCAGGAGCGGGTGGAAATTTCAGTGCGCCGCAAAGCACGCGAGATCATTCTGGCTTCAGAATTGACAAGACGCTACTCCAAAGACGAAATTCTCGAACTCTATCTGAACGAGATCAGCTACGGTAACATGGCATACGGCATCGAAGCTGCTGCAGAAACTTACTTTAACACCACAGCCAGCGAACTTACCCTGGAGCAATCTGCGTTTCTGGCCGGCTTACCCCAGGCACCCAGCGTATATGATATTTTTACCGCCCGTGAAGCCACCCTGATCCGCAATAAACAGACCCTTACTGCCATGTATGAATTATCAACCGAGAAAAACTGCATTCGCATTGATAACTTTGAAGAACGGATTTGTGTCGATGCACAAACCGCCGCGGATGCTTATGCCTATATTGATAACTATAATTTCGTGCAGCGTGCCAACCCGATGGTTTACCCGCATTGGGTGAACTACATCATCACTCTGCTTGAAGAAAAATATGATGACCAAACCATCTATCGTTCCGGGTTCAAAGTTTACACCACACTTGATCCGCAGCTTCAAATCGAAGCGGACCGCATCGTAGCGGAACAGGTCGCCAGCATGGCCGACAATAATGCCACCGACGGTGCGCTGGTGGCCATCCGCCCTTCGACAGGCGAAGTGCTGGCCATGACCGGTTCAGCAGATTTTTACAACGACGAAATTGCCGGGCAAATTAATATGGCCCTCTCTCCGCGGCAGCCAGGGTCATCGTTCAAACCGCTGACTTACGCTGCTGCCTTTGAAAAAGGCTGGACGGCCTCCACCCTGATCTGGGATGTGCCCAGTGAATTTACCCCCTCTGGTAACCCGGATGATACCCGCGAGCCTTATATCCCGGTCAACTATGACGGCAGATTTCACGGCCCGGTGACAGTTCGTTCTGCATTAGCCAATAGCTACAACATCCCGGCCGTTAAAGCACTGGAATTTGTGGGTATATATGACGATCCCAACGTGGCTGGTGAAGACGGCGTGATCTCCTTTGCAAAACGCCTCGGCATCACCACCTTCACCCGCAACGATTACGGCATGGCGCTCACCCTGGGCGGCGGTGAAGTCACTTTGTTCGAAATGACCTCTGCCTTTTCTATCTTTGCCAACAACGGATTGAAGATCAATCCGTTAGCCATCACCCGCATAGAAGATTACCAGGGCAACTTGATTTTCGAAGCGCCTATTGAAAACGGCACGCAGGTGTTGAGTCAGGAACATGCCTACCTGATCAATTCCATCCTTTCTGACGCCAAAGCGCGCGCCCCCATGTTTGGCGCCAACTCGATCCTCAACCTGCCTTTTCAGGCTGCAGCCAAAACCGGTACCACCAATGATTACAAAGACAACTGGACGCTCGGCTATACGCCAGATTTGGCCGTAGGCGTGTGGGTCGGCAACGCGGATAATTCCCCGATGATTAATACCACCGGTATTTCAGGCGCTGCCCCCATCTGGGCGCAGTTCATGACCTATGCCGTGCCCTATCTAACCAGCGGTAACCCGGCTTCATTCACCCGCCCCAACGGCATCGTGGATAAGGTCATTTGCTCAGTATCTGGCGCAGAACCCTCTCAGTGGTGCCCTGACCAACGCGGAGAGATCTTCGCTCAGGATCAACCGCCCTTGCCAAAAGAAGAAGACTTATGGAAAAACGCCCAGGTGGATACCTGGACGAATTTGAGCGCGTCTCCGGCCTGCCAGGAATTTACTTCCGAGAAATATGTGCTCAACGTGACCGACCCTTGGGCTATTAAATGGATTAATGAAAAAGATGCCGGCAAGGCCTGGGCCGAGAAGAACGGATTTTCATCACCTGTGATTTTCATCCCTTCAAGAGCCTGTAAAGGGGATGATCCACGCCCGACCCTGGTCTTTGTTGGACTGGAAGACCGGCAAACAATTACCACCAGCCTGCTGGATGTGTATGCCGTAGTAAATGCGACTGCGAATTTTGAAAGTTATTATCTTGAGTATGGATATGGTGACAACCCGTCTACCTGGATGCGTTTGGCTGAATCAAGCAACGCTTCAGCCTCACCGCAGAAGCTGCTCTCTTGGGACCTCACCGGCGTCCAAAACGGCATCATCACACTGCGCTTGCATTTGAAATCCAACAACAATGGTTACGCTGAAAAAGTCTTGCGCTTGAACTTACAATTGCCAACCCCCACCATCACGCAAACCCCTACGATTACGGCGACACCCACTGTCACCATAACGCCAACGGTTACAATCACCCCCACAGCTACAGAGACGCCCACTCCTACTGAAACGCCGACTGAAACACCAACACCGACAGCGACTTAATTCGTAAGGGCATCATGAATTGCCCTTACATTGGCATTTTTCTCGGTTTCAGCGAAATCTCGGCTGCGGACATCAAAGGGGCTGATACTTTCTGCCCATCCGTTTTCATTACGCGGCTGTTGGCAAAATAACCAAACTCAAATTCAGTCGCATCGCCCACTTTTTTGCCCGGGATGGGCATCAACCTTCCTGTGAGCGGTTTGCCCAGACGGGTGGCAAGGCTTGCCAAATCCAACAAAATTGCGGCGAGCTCATCGACAGATGCATCACCAGGCAGAGGGATGGTATCCAGACCGGTGCCGCAGACCGCGGAATAGAGCAGCAAGTCTTTGACTGATAGTTCGCCATCCGCAGCACGCCTGGCCAGCACAGAATCTTCCATCACCGCCAGCATCAGCCCGTTAAAACCAACCTTTTGCCACGTGCCGTCATCCAGCGCGTCAGCGATAAATGCAGCCGCGGCCAGCGAACCGGCGCTGCCGATGCGCTCCAGACCGAGCAATTCAAATGCCTTACCCAACGAACACCAATCCTCGGGGAAAGGCGCAGGTGAGAAATCAAAACCTTTGAAATTGACCTGATGTTCCTGGGATATTTGCGTACAAATGGGAGCCAGTCGATCCGCGGCCGATTCGAGCGAAAACAAGAATTGACTGCGCGCCTGTTCAAGCGTAGTGGCAGATGAAAAAGCCTTGACCGCCACATCAGCGCATTCCATGGCCAGCGAAAAAGCCTGAGGTTCACCAGCAGCGTGGTATGCCGCCGGGAAGAATGGCGCATACGGAGGCACGTTCGCCAGGGCTGCAAAGCGCAGATTGGCAAAGCCATCCGGTGAGAGAGTCGATGCTTGTTGGATGATCTTCGCGCATGCCATGACCGCAGAGGGGTAAACCGCGCGTTGATCAGAAACGATGCCGCCAAAAAACACGAATTGTGTGGCAGCCAAAAAGTCAGGAATCATTGGATAAGCATCATGGCTGTCTGGGCTTGCCGGCCCAACCGAGAGATAATCCCAGCCAAAAGACTTGACCGCCGTTTCGATTTTCTCGAGCTGGAGAGTTTGCGCCTCAAGCGATCCGCTCAACCAGCCGGAGAAGGGTGAAGTTGCCAGACGCGTGGATTCAACCTCAAAACCTTCGGCTTCAATGGCTGAGCGCAACTCACGGCTGAACCTGGATAATGGTTCAAATTGAGCGTCAAGACGGTCAATTTTTGGGTCAACAAAACTGGTGATGGATCGAATTTTCATACGCTTCTTTGCCTGACCACTTCGAAAAGGATAACAGATGCCGCGACGGCTGCATTTAAAGATTCAAATCCGCCAGGCATGGGGATGTTGATAAAGGCATCCACACCGGCTTTGACTTCAGCGCTGGCGCCTTCCGCCTCGCCGCCGATTACCAGGGCGACCGGTTTCTTTAGGTCGGCGCTCCATAGATCCGTACCGTCAGCGGATTCAGCAAGGTAAGTAGTCAGCGGTTGCTGTTGATTTTTGCAGAGATCAGAAATCTCATTCCAGTTCTTCAAAACGATAGGCACATAAAAATGTGCGCCCATGGCAGAACGCACCACTTTCGGCGACCAGGCATCCACACTGCCGGGCGTGCAAAATACAGCCTGCACACCAGCCGCCACTGCCGTGCGCAAAATCGTGCCCAGGTTGCCGGGATCGCGCACCTGATCAATCACCAGCACAAAATTCATTTGATCAGGCAGGCGTAGTGGATGGGTCTGCATGACCATCAGGAGCCCCTGGGTGGTCTCTGTGTCGGATATGGCGTCCAAAATATCATGTTTGACTAAAAACACCTTGCTGCCCGCTGTGCCGGCCTGTTGCACCAGCTCCAATCCTCTGGTAGAACAGGCATCCGTAAATAGTACCATTCTGGGGGGACTACCAGATTTTAAGGTTTCTTCGCACAGGCGGACGCCTTCAACAATAAAGGAGCCGTGTTCTTCACGAGCAGCTTTTTTTGCCAGCAGTTCGCGGATATGCTGAATATGTTGATTTTTTGAGGAGGTGATCATTTCGGGGTCAGTGTTTGGCATGTGTTAATTCTACCTGTAAATATGAAAACGTTTTCTATTTCACTCTACACATTGCAAGATTGAATTAGTAGGGGTTCGTTGCAACGAACCCCTACGATGTGATCAAATCAAAAATCGGTTTTATAATAAAACGGGATGGTTATTGAGGACCATCCCGTGTTTGTTTGTTGGAGTTTTTTTACTTCGCTGTTTTGGCTTGTTCGACGATAGCGGTGAACGCTTTCGGTTCGCGCGCGGCAAGATCAGCAAGCATCTTACGGTTCAACAGAATGTTGGATTTGCGTAAGGCAAAGATCAACTGACTGTATGACAAACCGTTCTGGCGGGCGCCAGCATTGATGCGGGTGATCCACAAACGGCGCAAATCGCGTTTGCGATTCTTGCGATCGCGGGTTGAATACCACATGCTTTTTAATCGGGCTTCATTGGCGCGGCGGATGAGTAAATGCCGGCTGCCAAATTGACCTTTGGTAAACTTTAAAACTTTCTTGTGACGAAGATGTCCGTGCGGACCACCTTTTACACGTGCCATGTTAAGCTCCTTTGCGAACCCCTGGGCGCCGGTTTTTCAACCCGTTGCATGCACCCAACAGACGCACTAAATCGGATACGACCTTGTCAGTCTTTGACGCCTATTCCATATTGGGGGCGAGACGATTGACGCGCTTAATAACCTTGGTACCTTTGACTTTGACCATTTCAGCGAACAACGCCTTTGTGCGTGACGGGGTGCGGCGCCGTAAATGGCTTTTGCCGCCCTTCGTGCGTACAAGGACGCCAGACCCGGTCAAACGAAATCGTTTGGAAGTGGCTTTGTGGGTCTTGAGTTTGTACTTGGGTGTTTTTACCTTTGCTGTCACAGCGAACTCCTCTCAACAAAATGTGCGATTGCTTGCGCAATCGCACATTATACCAGAAGATTTGTTTTTCGTTTAGGCTTCTTGCGTTTCAGATTCTTGAGTTTCAGATTCTGTTGATTCGGCTGCCTTTTTCTTGACAGGTGACTTTAAAGGTCCAAGGACCATGCCCATCGTGCGGCCTTCAATGTTAGGGGATTGTTCAATGACACCTACATCGGCCAGTTCCTGTGAAATTTCGCGCAAGTCTTCAAGTGCAATTTCAGGATACGTAATTTCGCGTCCTCTGAAACGGATGGTGACTTTGACTTTGTTGCCTTCCAATAACCATTTACGGGCATCACGGGTCTTGAATCCGCGGTGATGTTCGTTGGTTTTTGGACGCAGCCTAATTTCCTTGACCTCAATTTTGGTCTGGGCTTTGCGGGCTTCTTTGTCTTTTTTGGTTCGTTCATAAAGGAACTTACCAAAATCCATCACTCTGCAGACAGGGGGTTCAGAATTGGGGGCGACTTCAACGAGATCAAGTTCGGCGTCGCGGGCGATTTGCATTGCCTTTTGAATCGGAACCACCCCGATGTTTTCGTTTTCCGGTCCGATTAAGCGGACTTCGTTTACCCGGATCAATTCATTAACACGAAAAGTTTGAGTACTGATAGTTTTTTCTCCTGATTTTAACTATTTAACAGAAGCCCGTTCAGTGAACGGGCCCACTGTATAAATAATACCACAACCAATTCTCTTGCGTCAACAGGAATACGAAATTTTTAACATCCCAAATAATCAATATATTTAAAATTCTACAAGGCCGCGTTTTCGTGCCGCACATGACCTCGTGTTTTGAGGGCATCCACTAAGTGGCGAGTGGAGTCACGACGTCAAGTTTGCAGGTCATTTTGAAAAATTTAAATATTCCCGTTTGTTCAGTGAAAGGTCCCCATAGACGCCGCGGTTCTTTTCGGGCAGCAAAGCCGCAATCTCGTACATGATCTCATCGGTCACCTGGGTGCGCACTTCTTTCGAGAATGCGGCCCCTTTGGTGTCAATCTTGAAAGGCTCGCCGACCTTGATGGTCATGTGGATGCGTTTGGCTAGTTTGATCTTCATGTTTTCATTGCCAAAAAAGACCACTGGCAAGATGGGCACGCCTGAACGGATGGCAAGCATGACAATGCCGGGATAACCCTTGTTCAAGCGGCCATGATAAGAGCGGGTGCCTTCTGGTGCTACGATGATGATCTTTTTCTGCTTGAGCGCTTCATCCGCCAGACGGAAAGCTTCAAAATCCACTTCACCGCGTTTGATGGGGATGGCCTCCCAGGCGTTAAACAACCATTTCATCAGGAAATTGTTCCAGGTTTCCACCTTGACGAAGGCGGTCACTGGCCGTGGATGCAGATAACTAAACCCAACAGGGGCATCCAGTGAGTTGATGTGATTGGTGGCGAGGATCAATGGGCCCTGCATTGGAATGCGCATCACTTCGCTGTCATCCACTTTTAAAATTGTGGATAAGATCGCTTTAATGGGAGGGTTGATGATCGTTGAAGCCAGGGTCATTCGCTCAACCTTGTGATAATTTCGAGCTCTTTTGGCAATATTTCGATAGCTACTTCTCCGGTGCCTTCTTCACAAATGGTCACGCCATCTGCATGAACCGGGAGTGTGCCTTGAATGGCTCTGACAACCACCTTGGTACTCTGTACAGAAGAAACTGCTGCATCTGCAGCCTGGGTGCCTTTCATCACTTTCATGATAAGCCCCAGAATCTTGCTCTGGGGTACAGAACGCACGATACAAAGATCAAAAACACCATCATTTGGTTTGGCATCCGGGGCGAACATGAAACTGCCGCCCATGCGGGTGCCATTCATGGTCGAGATTAGCAAACTTGAAATTTGAAAGGTCTTGTTGTCAGTAACGATATCAACCAAAGGCGCTTTGTAAAAGATAAAAATTGTCTTCAGCGCTGCAACAAGATAAGAGACAATTCCAGAAAGACTGCTCTTGGCAGCAACAAATCCGACCACGGCATCAAACCCAACCCCAACACCGTTGCCAAAGTAAAGCCCCTGCGGATACGCTCCGCCAGTGATTCTACCGATATCAATTCTGGTTTTAGGTCCGGCAGCCAAAAGATCGCAGCTTTCTTGTACACCAGTGGGAACACCCATGCCAAAAGCAAAATCGTTGCCCCTGCCTACCGGGATGACTGCCAGCGTGGGGTATTTTTTATGCGTTTGCTTGTATTTCATCAAACCGTTTATGACTTCGTTGGCGGTTCCATCACCGCCTGCAGCCACCACCACATCGAATCCCTCTTCAGCAGCCTTAATTGCCAATTCTGTTGCATGTTCAGGGTAACCCGTAAGATCCACATCGAAATCCAGGTTGTATTTCTTCAGAGCCGCTTCAATGTCGGGCCGCACTTTCAGCCCGTTGCCTTTGCCTGCTGTAGGATTGAGGATGATTTTGTATCGAGTCATTTCGGTACACCTCTTTCAGATTTATTTTCAGTATTTTGTCGTTGAAAAACAGATTGTAGTAGCAAGACCTTATTAAGGTCAAGTGACTAAAGAAATGTTTATGCAGATATTGGAACCCCCAACTCGGCCATATGGTACGATAACCGGCCGATTTCCACCGGCCGGTTGATAGAAAGGGCTATTTCTTTTCGATATCAGAAAGGGCTTGTTGGATGAAAGCTTCAAGGTCGATCGCTCCCGGGTTTTCACCGTTGCGCATGCGCAGAGCTACCTGACCGTTTTCCATTTCTTTGTCGCCCACCACCAGCATGTACGGGATCTTCTGGTTTTGCGCGTCGCGGATTTTGGCGTTCATACGTTCACTGCGTTCATCCACGGTCACACGGATGCCCTTTTCTTTGAGTTTCTTGGCAACCGAATTGGCATAGTCGTTATGCCTGTCAGAGATCGGGATGAGCACAGCCTGAACGGGTGACAACCATACCGGAAACGCTCCGGCATAATGCTCGATCAAAACACCAAAGAACCTTTCGAGGCTGCCCAGTAATGCACGATGTACCATATACGGACGGTGAGGTTGACCATCTTCACCAATATAGGTGAGGTCAAAACGTTCTGGCAAATTAAAATCAAATTGGATGGTCGATAACTGCCATTCACGGCCAATCGCATCTTTCACCTTCAGGTCAATCTTGGGGCCGTAAAATGCACCGCCGCCTTCATCCACCTGATAAACCACGCCAGCACGTTTTAATGACGCTTCCAATGCATCTTCGGCTGCAGTCCACTGTTCTGGATTGCCAACCGATTTCTCGGGTTTGGTACTGAGATAAGCGTTGATTTCGGTAAAGCCAAAACTTCTGAGAATATTCAAACTAAAACTCAGCACAAAATCGATTTCACCAGGCATCTGGTCAGGACGACAGAAATGGTGGGCATCATCCTGGGTAAAACCGCGCACGCGCATCAAACCGTGCATCACGCCGCTGCGCTCATATCGATAGACAGTACCCTCTTCAGCATACCTGAGCGGAAGGTCGCGATAGGAGCGAAGCGAGGTTTTATAAATATGCAGATGGAAGGGGCAGTTCATCGGTTTTAAGAAGTACTGCTGTCCGTCAATCTCAACGGGAGAATACATGTTCTCTTTATAAAAGCCGAGATGGCCGCTGGTTTCCCAAAGTTGAGCCTTGCCTATGTGTGGCGTATAAACAAAGTCATAGTCATTGGCTTCATGTTCTTCAGACCAGAAGTTTTCAATCAACTTGCGGATTTTTGCACCTTTGGGGTGCCACAGAATTAATCCGGCGCCGATTTCATCATTGGAACTAAACAAGTCCAATTCCTGGCCGATTTTGCGGTGGTCGCGTTTTTTGGCTTCTTCAATTCGCCACAGGTAGTCTTTGAGTTCTTCTGCGTTATTCCATACTGTGCCATAGATGCGCTGCAGCATAGGTCGTTTTTCATCTCCACGCCAATAAGCGCCGGCGACATTCAGCAGTTTCAAAGCCTGAGGATCAATTTGTGCTGTCGAGTCAACATGAGGTCCACGGCAAAGATCGGTGAAAATACCCTGAGTGTAGGTGGAAATGACAGTTTTTTCGTCGGTCGGGTTTCCGTCCTCATCCAAATTTCCAGATTCAAGACCATCAATCAATTCAATTTTGTATGATTGGTCATGGAAAATCTTGCGTGCTTCATCAGCGCTCACTTCACGCCGTTCGAATCGTTCATCAGACTTGATGATTTCACGCATGCGTTTTTCGAGATTTTCAAGATCTTCAGGGGTTAACGGTCTGGGAAGATCAAAATCATAATAAAAACCTTCTTCAATGGCGGGACCGATGGCGATTTTGGCGGTGGGGAATTTCTCGAGCACAGCCTGAGCCATCACGTGGGCGGTCGAATGCCTCACCTTGTAGAGCATACTTGCTTCATATTGTTCACTATTCTTTGTTGCCATTTTTGCCTCCGTTCAATAGCGCCGGTCAGACCCGGCAGTGGGTTGAGTTTGGGAAGGATTAAAACAAAAACCCGCCCCAGCACTGGGGCGGGAGATTAGACTCTCGCGGTTCCACCCAGATTCGCGGACGCTTGCGCGCCGTGATCTCGTATAACCGATATCGGGGTCATCCGTTTTCCTTAGTTAGATCCATTTATGGATTGTTCAGGAAAAAGCTCGCGGGTGGTTTTCTCTGGCGGTGTGTAGAGACTTTCAGCCGATGATCTCCACTTTCTGTGTTGGGCCAAATACTCGTCCCGGTCATTGCCTAGTTTATTTACAAGATTATAACTTTGGTTTCAAGAATATACAAGTAAATAATAATACTTTTCTAATAAGCCTAGACAAGAGTTCAGGCTTATATCGAATTGGGCGATAAATCAGGAAGAAATGGTAGTCTTTGGATATAAAAATAGCCCAGACTTTTGTCTGAGCTAAATAATGAGTGGGCGATATAGGGCTCGAACCTTATAACCCCCTTCAGGGGGTACGACCTTTGCGATATAAATAGCCCAGACTTTTGTCTGAGCTAAATAATGAGTGGGCGATATAGGGCTCGAACCTTATAACCCCCTTCAGGGGGTACGACCTTTGCGATATAAATAGCCCAGACTTTTGTCTGAGCTAAATAA
>Ga0180732_1000293_pt1 | contig 45860 bp, 39 predicted proteins | sample KR11_01MetaG_FD_148674 | JGI IMG/M metagenome (GOLD analysis project Ga0180732, IMG submission 148674) | Groundwater microbial communities from the Olkiluoto Island deep subsurface site, Finland - KR11_0.1 MetaG | ecosystem: Environmental > Aquatic > Deep subsurface > Groundwater | place...
TCTTATCTATTTTGGAGATAAGATCGATTACATATTCCACCTTGCCAGTCCTGCAAGCCCTATAGATTATCTGGAGCTGCCTATCCAGACCCTGAAGGTCGGGGCGCTCGGGACATACAATATGCTTGGTCTTGCAAAGGAAAAAAAGGCTCGATTCCTGCTGGCTTCCACTTCTGAAGTTTACGGCGACCCGCTTGTGAATCCCCAGACCGAGGAATACTGGGGGAATGTGAACCCGATAGGACCCCGCGGGGTTTATGATGAGGCTAAACGCTACGCTGAAGCCATCACCATGGCATACCACAGGTATCATGGGATTGATACGAGGATAGTGCGTATTTTTAACACTTACGGAACCAGGATGCGCCTTAACGATGGGCGTGTTGTCCCGAACTTTATCGGGCAGGCGCTGCGAGGGGAAGACCTCACGGTGTATGGGGACGGTTCGCAGACGCGGAGTTTCTGCTATGTGAGCGATGAGGTGGATGGGATTTACAGGCTGATGATGTCGGATTATTCACTTCCTGTGAATATCGGGAACCCTGAGGAACATACCATACTTGAGTTCGCGAAGATAATTTTGAAGATGATCGGAGGCAGGTCCAAGATAGTTTTTAAGGAGCTGCCGGTGGATGATCCGAAGCAGAGGAGACCGGATATCACAAAAGCGCGAGAGCTGCTTGGGTGGGAGCCGGAGGTTGGATTGCTGGAGGGGTTGGAGAGGACTGTGGAGTATTTTGATAAATTGATATGAGGATGCCTTGAACAAAACAGCGCCGTCTCCGACGGTGTTTTGCATGTGCGCCTGCTGCAGCAGGGAGAGGCGCTGCTGTTCGCTTCGCTCACGGAAGGCTGTTTTTGCTGAGCAGAAGAGAGTTTAGTTATAGAAATATTTTGGAATGTTCCAATTTAGGCACTTTTCCGACAATATCAAGGGGGGCGGGAACTACAGCATAAGCATGTTTCAACAGTCCCCGGTGCCCCATAAAAAGCCGATGCTGCCACACAACACAAGAAAACCAAAGAGTTCACAGAGGATACAGAGATAAACAATAACGCTCTGTGCCCTCGGTGCCCTCTGTAGTTGACCATCCGTCCTGTGCCATATATTTATCACTTTATAAATATTAATTATCTGGCGCCAGTGCGAATCCCCACGCAACCTCCATCGCAGAACACCGCAAAGGGCGCAAAGTTCGCTGTATAATTCCACAGTTCTGCGCGCCGACAGGAAGACAAAAAATCCAAATGTGATCCAAAATGGAAATCTCCGGTTTTTATATTTCAGAGTATCTACGAAATCATAAAGTCCAGGGGTAATTGGGATAGAAAGTTTATTTAAGCATCAGACAAATTATGAATGATACAAATGTTACAAAGAGAATATATCGTGAAAAGAATAAAATCTTTGCCAGAAGAGAGTCTCGAAGAGGTTGTGGATTTCATTGAATTCTTGGAATCAAAGAGGAAAAGACTATCTATAGTAAAGGAAGACCCATTATCCAAAACAATCGGGATTTGCGAAGGCCCATCTGATCTGGCGGAGAAGCACGATAAATATGTCTATGGATAAGTATATTTTTGTGGATGCATGGGCTTGGCTTGCACTATCAAACAGAAAAGATATGCATCATGAACTTGCCAAAAAAGGATATGGAGAAATGAAATAAATACTTCAAGGAAATGTTAGGTGTGATAAAATAAATGAAGATATTAGTGACTGGAGGACTTGGGCAGGTAGGTTCGTATTTAGGGGAGCGGCTTTCAGAAAATAACGAAATTACTATTCTGGATAACTTTTCTAACAGTTTAAGTAATATAAAATTCCCTTCAAATATTAAGATAATAAAAGGAGACATACGCGACCCAAAAATAGTTAATGAGCTTGCCAGTAAGGCGAATACAATAATTCATACAGCAGCCCAGATAAGCGTCAAAAAGTCCATAGAAGACCCGGTTTATGATGCAGATAACAACATCAAGGGGACATTAAACCTGCTTGAGGCTGCCAGAAGATCAGATATCAGGCGTTTTATATACATCAGTTCAGCCGCAGTGTATGGAATGCCTGTCAGCCTGCCTATCAATGAAGAGCACCCCACAAATCCCCTCTCACCGTATGGGTTAAGTAAACTTACAGGCGAAAGATACGCAATGCTTTACCACAGTCTGTATGGGCTTCCCGTTGTATGCCTTCGTCTTTTCAACATATTCAGTCCCAGGCAGAAATCAGACAGCCCTTATTCGGGCGTTATTACAACGTTTATTGATAAGGTAAGAAACAACCAGAACCCGATAATCTTCGGGGATGGGAACCAGACGAGGGACTTTGTTTATATTGAGGATGTTGTGAAGGCTGTGTTTAATGCAATGGAAAACAAGAAAGCAATAGGCGAAATATTTAATATTGGAACTGGCAATTCAACTAAGATTAAAGAACTGGCAGAAACGATAATTGAAGTTTGTGGCAAAAAACTGGTACCGGAATTCGCTCCGGGTATGAAAGGAGATATAAAGGAAAGTTATGCGGATATCACAAAGGCAAAGAAGATATTGGGTTTTATACCCCGGAATAGCTTGGAACAGGGACTGGAGTTATGTTTGAGTTGAGATGGAACAAATATAGGAAATAATAATTTCATTCTGACTGGTATAAAATGAACACCTTTAAAAATAAGAAAATACTCATTACAGGCGGCACAGGTTCGCTTGGAAAGGAATTAGTATGGGGGCTTTTAAAAAACAATGAGCCGAGCATTGTTCGAATTTATGATGTAGATGAAACTGAACAATTCAATTTTCAGCAGGAGTTGAGATATTATTTCAAAGATAATTTAAAAAAGTATGAAGATTCTATCCGATTTCTACTTGGAGATGTTCGTGATAAAGAGCGTTTAAACCGCGCCACAGAAGATATTGATATCATTTTCCACACCGCAGCATTAAAGCATGTAATGGCATGTGAGTACAACCCATTTGAGGCTGTGAAGACGAATGTTCTTGGGATGCAGAACATAATAGATGTAGCAATAGATAATAATGTAAATAAAATTATTTTTACAAGTAGCGATAAAGCCGTAAATCCATCAAATACAATGGGGGCAACAAAACTTCTTGCGGAAAAATTAATGACGGCAGCGAATTATTACAAAGGTGCACGAAAATGTATTTTTTCCAGCGTCCGTTTTGGCAATGTTATGGGGTCTCGCGGTTCAGTGATTCCTTTATTTATTCAACAAATAAAAACGGGCGGTCCTGTAACAATCACCGATCCAACGATGACGCGTTTCATGATGTCGATGTCCCAGGCTGTGGATCTTGTTTTTAAATCCGCTGAAATGGCACAGGGTGGAGAGGTGTTTATTTTCAAAATGCCAGTTGTGAATATATCTGATTTAGCGGAAGTGCTTATAGATGGATTGGCTCCAAAGTACGGTCATAGCAAAGAAGATATTGCTACAGAGATCATTGGAATAAAACCTGGTGAGAAGATGTACGAAGAACTGATGACTGAAGATGAAGCTTCCCGTTCACTTGAAAGGGAAGATATGTTTATTATTATTCCTGAGATGATCGAAGAAATCCCTAATTTAGATAAATCAAAATATAATGCTACATCAATTAGATCAAAGGATTTCATTTCAAGAGATGCTGCGCCAATAAACAAAGATGAGATCAAAGCGATTTTGCTAAAGGATGGAATCATATAATTCGAAGGTGTGAAATGAAGGTACTGGTAACAGGCGGCGCTGGTTTCATAGGCAGATGGGTTGTCAAACGTTTACTTGAAGATAATAATCGAGTCTGGGTTCTGGATGACCTGTCCAATGGAAGTGAAGAGAACCTTAAGGAGTTCAGGAATAATTCCAATCTTGATGTGAAAATTGGCGATATTAAAGATGAGGGACTACTATCAAAATTATTTAATAATAATTTTGATATTTGCATACATCTGGCTGCCAGCATAATAGTCCAGGAGAGCATTGACAATCCAAGAAAAACTTTTGAGAATGATGTTATTGGAACATTCAATATTCTGGAAGAGGCAAGAAAACATAATACTAAATTCGTTTTCATGAGTACCTGTATGGTGTATGATAAAGCGTCAATGGGCGGCGCCATATCGGAAACCCATCCTACAAAAGCAGCCTCTCCATATGCCGGGGCAAAACTAGCAGGAGAAAACATGGTACAGTCCTATTACTACGCATATGGAATGCCGGTGGTTATTCTGCGCCCATTTAATACATACGGCCCTTATCAAAAGGCGACAGGAGAGGGGGGTGTAGTTTCCATTTTCATACAGAAAAAGCTAAATGGCGATGTGCTTAACATTTATGGGGATGGTACTCAAACAAGAGATCTGATGTATGTCGAAGATTGTGCGGAGTTTGTTGTGAAGGCTTCGTATTCGGATGACGTAAATGGTGAGATATTAAATGCAGGACTTGGTGAGGATATCACAATAAATGAACTCGCTGGAATTATTTGTGAGGATAAAAGAAATATCAGGAATATCGAACATATCCATCCACAGAGCGAGATACCGAAATTGTTGTGTGATTATTCGAAAGCAAAAAGATTGATAGGTTGGGAGCCAAAAACAAATCTTATTAAAGGAATCAAATCAGTGAAAGAATGGATGAAATACAAATGAAAATTTTAATAATAATACTTTCTATTATGAATGGATTGATATAATGAACCAAGATAATATTTTCTTTGATTATGAAGGTGATAATTGGTTTAAGAGAAATCAGAAAAGCCTTCTGAAAACCACGGAACACGATTTCATTTTGGATATGATCCGAAGTTACAACATCATTCCAAGGGCGGTATTGGAAATTGGAGCAAGCAATGGATGGCGATTGAATGAAATTTATGAAATATATGGTTCAAAATGTACTGCTGTTGAGCCGTCAGAATTAGCGATAAAAGACGGAAGGGAGAGATATCCTCATATAGAATTTCATAGAGCACTGGCAAGCGAATTACCGTTTGATAATAATGTAAAATTTGATTTAGTAATTATGAACTTCGTATTTCACTGGATTGGGAGGGATTTATTATTCAAATCTATTTATGAAAGTGACCGAGTGATATCTGATAAAGGTTTTTTGATGATTGGTGATTTTATGCCAGATTCACCTTGCAAAGTAAATTACCATCATGTTAAAGATGAACAAATGTGGACTTATAAACAGGACTATGCAAAAATTTTTGCGTGTTCAAACCTTTATAATCTCATTGGTTTTATGACAGGTAACCATGAAACAAAAGAATTAGTTCCTTTTGTTGATACCAATAACCGGATATCAGTGTCGTTGCTAAGAAAAAACCATGATAATTATCCAGAAAAAAAATTTGACAAATCGCAATAATATGAATTCCAAATCACGTCGTCAAGATATAATGGCTACAGATAAGTTCTATGAAATAGCTGCTACAAACGAATTTAAAAAGAGTAGATAAAATGATTATTTATTTTGCTGAACTATCGCATACAGGACAAGGTCGCAGTCCTAATGTTGTTCCTTTAGCATCTGGATACCTCGCTGCTTACGTGAAAAAGCACTTTCCAGATATAGAGATTGCAATTTTCCGAGATACAAATCAACTTTTAGAGACAGTTAAATCTAAACAACCCGATATTGTGAGTTTCTCCGTATATTTATGGTCAGAAAGATTATCAAGTTTTTGCGCCCAACGAATTAAACAAATATCTAAAAAGACAATCGTTGTAGCAGGTGGTGCATCAGTCGATGACATAGACTCAGAATTATTAACATTCTTGCGATTATATTCTTCGTATGATATATGCATACCTAACGAAGGAGAAATATCATTTCTTCGCTTGATTGAGCATCTGAAAATACATAATGAACTAGTAGCAGATGAAATAATAGACGGATGCGCAAGGCTTTCATCTGATGGATCATTGCTTAGAGGGGCATATGAAGCACCTATCATATCCGATATTCCGTCTCCATATCTTAACGGATTTATGGATACATTTCTTTATAATGGCTATGAACCAATAATTCAATCGATGCGGGGATGTCCTTATTCTTGTGCATTTTGCGTTAGTGGAACCAATTTATGGAGCAAAATAAGAGCATTTGATCTGAAAAGAATCTTCGCTGAGTTTGAATACATAAAAAAAAGAACGCAAAGTAAATATCTGATATTGACTGATGAAAACCTGGGTATCCTGAAAGAAAGAGATGTTGAACTTGCAGAATACATAATCAAGTCGTACAAAGATAGCGGATATCCTCGAAAGCTGTATTTTTATTCAGCAAAAATCATTACAGATCATGTTTTAAAAGTTGTTGAGACCCTGGCTCCGATTGGCGAATTTGGGATTAGTTTCCAGACATTAGATGAAGACGCAAGAAAGGAGATTAAGCGTACAAACATCAAATATGATCAATTTCTGAAATACATTCAATGGGCTAAAGAGAGAAAAATAGTATCATCTACGGAGATGATTTTTGGTTTTCCTGGTGAAACAGTGAACATTTATATTAAGGGTTTAGAGAAACTCTTACAGTCGGGTGTAGATAGGATATATAGCTATAACCTACGCTTGTTTAATGGAATAGATTTATCAACACAAGCCAATCGAGACAAATATAAATTCAAAACAATGTACCGTTTGCCAGAACGAACTTTTGGTTGCTATGATGGCACTGTTGTTACAGAAGTGGAAGAGGTCGTTGTAGGCTCTTATAGTTTTAGATATGATGATTACTTGGTAGTTAGAAGATATGGTCTATTTTTGGAGTTATCGAGCGGGCGGGGCTATCTTTCAGAGTTAATCCGGTTAATGGTTAAATTTTGTCTCCCGGGAGAGAAAATTGTCATGTTCCTTGCGAATCATAAGTTCAATTCATATCCAAGGTTAGCCTCTATAATGAGCGAATATTACCATAATGTCAAAGAAGAGCTCTTTGAAACTCCAGAACTATGTACAAAATATTTCCAAGGATTAATATACAAAAGCATGCAGGTCCCTGAGGTAAAACTTAACCTCATTTATACTGGTAAAATCATGCTTGATGCTAATGCGAGGACTGAATTTTTTAATCTAGTCAAAGAGTTTGTTCGTACAATTACTACTGCAAAAAAACAAGTCGATTTTTTTGAAGAATATATCGATAACATCCTTGCTCTCCAAGTTGTATCTTTCAATACAAATGAAGTTGCCATTATTCATGGTCAAACCAAAATTCGTGTAGACAAAATCGATCAGAATAACTATAATTCAATGGATGACTTATTAACTGATGAACAAATATCTATAGAATTCACGCTCCACGAAGATGCAGTCGACCTTATTCAAAAGAAACCTCTTTGCAATATTAACGATGAAGTAACGTTGCAAAATCTTTACATGTCTATTTCTCGTTTCGGCTTATTACGACTGCGCAGGATTAAATTAAGCAGCGGATAATATGACAAACTGGAAACCTGGTGAGAATAGTATTAACAATTAGTGGTAATATATGGATTTTATACCTTACGGCTCGCAATGGATTGACGATGACGACATCAGTGAAGTCGTCAGCGTTTTGAAAAGCAACTGGATTACAACAGGTCCGAAGATAAAAGAATTTGAAGATGCACTGTGTGAATACATTGGATGCAGATATTGTGTTGCTGTCAATAGCGGGACAAGTGCTCTTGATATTGCGGTTCAGTCGCTTGATTTACAGGAGGGCAGTGAGATAATCACAACGCCTTTTACCTTTGTTGCAACTTCAAATGCCATAATATACAATCGTCATAAACCCATATTTGCAGATATATGCAGTGATACGTTCAATATCGATCCGGAAGATATCCGAAGAAAGATAACCAAAAATACAAAGGCGATCATTTACGTAGATTATGCAGGCCAACCGTGTGATATCAGGGAGATAAAAGAGATTGCAGATGAGTTTGACCTGTATTTGATAGAGGACGCATGCCATGCGATCGGTGCAGAATATAAGCAAAAAAAGGTTGGAAATTTTGCGGATCTTACGATTTTCAGTTTCCATCCTGTAAAGCATATAACAACAGGGGAAGGTGGCGCTGTCGTCACAGATAACAAAGAACTGTATGAAAAACTCTCGCCCCTTAGAACACATGGGATAGATAAAAACACCATGGAACGGTTTGGCCCGGATGCGTCGTGGGCGTATGACATGAAGTATCTCGGTAGGAATTACAGGATAACTGATTTCCAGGCAGCTCTTGGAATATCACAATTGAAGAAGCTGGATGGATTTATTGAGAGGAGAACCGAACTGGCATCAATATACAAAGAACATTTGAGTGATATTGATTTTGTTAGTTTACCGATTGTGAAAAACAATATCAAACATGCATTTCATATTTATACGATCCTGCTCGATAAATCCATAAATCGAGATGAGTTTTTTAAGTATATGAAAGCTGCGAGCATAGGAGTAAACGTGCATTACATTCCGGTATACCGGCACAGTTATTATGTTAATAATTTTGATTTTGATAGAACTGATTTTCCTGTGACAGAAGATATCTTCAAGAGGATTATTACCCTGCCATTATTTCCCAGGATGGGACTGGACAATATGGAATACATCGTTGAAACGATTAAGGCATATAGAAAATGAAACCAAATAAGATCGCATTGGGGACTGCACAGTTCGGAATGGACTATGGTATAAATAATCAAAGAGGAAAAATACCTGAAAAAGAGGTTTTTGAGATCTTGTATGAAGCCTTAAGCTCAGGAATTGATACTCTGGATTCGGCATATGCATACGGGGATAGTGAAGCTGTAATAGGGAATTTTATCAGGGAAAGCAGGAAGGATTTTAAAATTGTATCAAAATCACCAAAATGTGAGATCAAGGAGATGGAAAGCATATTCGATTCATCTCTAAAACAACTTGGTATCAACGCATTTTATGGTTATTTGATTCATAGCTTCGATCACTATAGGAGCTATCCTGAAATATGGAACAAATTAGAGAGATTGAAATCAAAAGAAAAGATAGAAAAAATAGGCTTCTCGCTTTATTATACCTCTGAACTGGATCATATTTTGGAGAATAATCTAAATATTGACATAATTCAAGTGCCTTACAGTATTTTTGACCAGAGATTTGCAAAGTATTTTCAGGAGCTCAAGAATAAAGATGTGGAGCTCCATGTGAGATCGGTCTTCCTTCAGGGATTGGTTTTTAGAAATCCTGGTGAACTGGATAATTATTTTACAAAAATAAAAGATAAACTTGAAAACCTTAACTTGCTTTCAATTAAACAGAATATTCCCATTGTTGCATTATGTTTGAATTTTGCAGTTCTCAACAGTTTCGTTGATAAAGTCGTCGTTGGCGTTGATAGTTTGAACAATCTTAAAGAGATCATTTCTTCATTAAAATATCATGGAGATGTCCAGAATATAATTTCTAAACTCTCCTTGTTTAAAGAAGAGGATGAAAATATAATATTACCGTTTAACTGGAAGGTAAATAGATCATGAAAATAATTGCCATAATCCAGGCAAGGCTTGGTTCAACGAGATTACCGGGAAAAGTTCTTCTAGACCTTGAAGGCAGGACAGTGCTGGAACATGTTATCAGGCGAGTAAAATCCAGCAAGCTTGTCAATGATGTTATAGTTGCAACCACGATCAATAAGGATGATCTTGAGATCGTTAAGCTCTGCGCTAACCTAGGTATAAATGTTTATTGCGGCTCTGAGGATGATGTCCTGGACAGATATTATCAGACAGCAAGACTCTTTAGAGCCGACCACATTGTAAGGATTACTTCAGATTGTCCTCTGATCGATCACATGTTAATAGATGAAGTTATTAATCTGCATTTGAGAAAAAAAGCGGATTACACTTCTAACACTATAAAAGAAACATATCCCGATGGCATGGATATCGAAGTTTTCACCTTTGCGGCACTGAAAGAAGCATGGAAAAAAGCAAACCTGTCTTCAGAAAGGGAGCATGTGACGCCTTTCATAAGAAAAAATCCTGCTTTCAAACAAGTTAATCTGGAATATGATAGAGATCTATCTCATAAAAGATGGACTCTTGATAACCCTGAGGATTATGAATTCATAAGATTAATATATAAAAATATATATACTAAAAATCATGATTTTGGCATGATGAAAATACTTGAATTTATAGATAAAAATCCAGATATTGAAAAGATAAATCAAAATATAAATAGAAATGAAGGATATCTAAAGTCATTAAAAGAAGATAAAACTTTAAATTTAGAGCACATAAAGGAGCATTAATGGGTAAATCACAGGAACTTTACAAAAAAGCGAAGAAGATTATACCTGGTGGAACACAGCTTTTATCAAAAAGACCGGAGATGTTCCTCCCTGAACTCTGGCCTGCATATTACGACAGGGCAAAAGGGTGCGAAGTGTGGGATCTGGATGGGAAAAAATACATTGATATGAGCACCATGGGAGTTGGCTCCTGTATCCTGGGATATGCTGATGATGATGTAAATAAGGCTGTAAAATCTGCTGTTGACAGGGGAAATATGTGTACTCTCAATGCGCCTGAAGAAGTGGAACTTGCTGAGCTTTTACTTCAAATTCATCCATGGGCTGAAATGGTAAGATATGCAAGAACAGGCGGGGAATCTATGATGATCGCAGTGAGGATAGCAAGGGCAAAAACTGGAAAAGATACTGTACTCTTCTGTGGCTATCACGGCTGGCATGACTGGTATCTCTCTTCGAATCTTGCAGATGAGAAGTCGCTGGATGGACATTTATTACCCGGATTGAACCCACTTGGCGTGCCGCGGGCATTGAAAGGTTTGACTTATCCATTCAATTATAATGATACTGAAGGTTTCCTGAGACTTGTGGAAGAACATAAAGATAATATCGGAGTTGTGGTCATGGAACCCATAAGGAACTTTTCACCTGATAAGGAATTTATTAAAACGATAAGGCAGGTAACCGCTGATCTTGGGATTGTCTTGATCGTGGATGAAATCACAGCAGGTTTTAGATTGAATGATGGAGGAGCGCATCTGCTTTATGATCTGGTACCGGATGTTGCAGTTTTCGCAAAAGGAATGAGCAATGGGTTTCCCATGGCTGCGATAATAGGTAAGGGTGATGTGATGGAAGTTGTGCAGGATACTTTCATTAGCAGTACATACTGGACAGATAGGGTTGGACCAACTGCTGCTCTTGCAACGATACGGAAGATAAAGGAGAAGAATGTATCCGGGCACTTAAGTAAAACAGGGAAAAAAATGAAGGAAGCATGGGAATCACTGGCTTCCAAGCATGATCTTAATATTGAAGTTTCCGGGATAGATCCCCTCGGGCATTTTGATTTCAAATATGAGAATCCATTGGTTTTGAAAACGCTGTTTACTCAATTGATGTTAGAAAAAGGCTTTCTTGCTTCAACGGCTTTTTATGCATCGTATGCTCATAAAGAAGAACACATAGAAAGCTATTTTGAGGCTGCTGATGAAGCATTTGGATTGATTGCAAGATCAATTGCAGAAGGAAGATCAGAAAAATATTTGAAAGGACCTGTATGTCATGCAGGATTCAAGAGATTGACATAAATGGATTTTTAAATAATGAAAATAATGTTTCTTACAAATAATGAGATTTCAGAGAACCTTATAAATTGGCTGAGAAATGATGCAAAAGAAGATGTCATAGTATCAAATGACATTATTTCAAAAGAGATTGTCGAACAGCATAAACCAGATATATTAATAAGTTATAATTATAGATATTTAATTAAGAAAGATGTTTTAGATCTCTTGCCACATAGAGCAATAAATTTGCACACTTCTCTGCTTCCCTGGAATAGAGGGGCATATCCAAACGTGTGGAGTTTTTTAGAAGATACCCCAAAAGGGGTTACTATTCATTACATAGATGAAGGTTTAGATACAGGAAACATTATTGTCCAAAAAGAAGTTTTTATCGACGAAGAGAAAGAAACATTAAAAAGTTCTTATGAAATTCTTAATAGAAAAATACAAGAAGTTTTTAAAAAGAATTGGGATAAAATAAAAGCAGATCAACTTCAATCTCAAAAACAGAGGGGGGGGGGAGCATACACTACAAGCGAGAAAGTAAACTCTTTGAGCCTTTTATCAAAGACAAAGGATGGGATACGCCCATCAGAGAACTTAAAGAAAAATATAAACTTTGGAGACTTTATTCTTAAAAATTTCATAAATTTAACGGGAAATGAAATGATCATGGTATTAGAATGGCGGAATCATGTGAGTGTAAGAAAGGAGATGTATCAAGATCACATTATATCAATAGAAGAGCATTCTAAGTTCATAGAAAAATTAAAATATGATGATAAAAACTATTACTGGATTTTGAAGAATAAAAATGGAGATTGCATGGGGACTATTTCACTAAACAAATTAGATTTCAGAAATAAAAATGCCTACTTTGGAATATATTCTAATCCATCTATGAAGGGAGTTGGCTGTTTGCTTATTGAATGCCTGAAAAAATTGGCTTTTGATATAGTTAATCTTCACACACTAAAACTTGAAGTTATAGCTATCAATGAACGGGCTATAAATTTTTATAAAAAATCAGGATTTATTGAAGAAGGACGACTAAAAGAATTCGTTTTTAAAGATGGCAGGTGGCATGATGTAATTGTTATGGGGATTTTAAGTAGAGAGAAGGGGCAAATATGGAGCTAAAAATAGGAGATAGAGCTATTGGAGATAACCAGCCGGTTTTCATTATAGCTGAGCTTTCAGCCAATCATCTTCAGGATTTTGACCTGGCAGCGAAAACCATAACAGCCATGAAAGAAGCAGGAGCAGATGCGGTCAAGCTTCAAACCTATACACCGGATACAATAACGATCGACTGTGATAATGAATATTTCCAGATTAATCAGGGAACTTTATGGGATGGCAAAACGCTCTACCAGCTATATCAGGAGGCTTACACCCCCTGGGAATGGCAGCCAGAACTGAAAAAATTAGCAGAAAACCATGGTCTTATCTGTTTCTCATCTCCTTTTGATAAGACCGCTGTTGATTTTCTTGAGGGCATGAATGTTCCAGCTTATAAAGTGGCATCCTTTGAGATAACGGACATCCCACTTATTGAATACATAGCCTCAAAGGGAAAACCAGTTATAATCTCGACAGGAATCGCATCACTCGAGGAAATTGAAGAAGCGATAGACGCATGCAAGAGAATGGGTAATGATCAGATAGCGCTTTTAAAATGCACATCAGAATATCCCACTCCCCTGGAAGATGTGAATTTAAGGACGATTCCAGACATGAGAGAGAGGTTTGGAACCGTTGTTGGTTTATCGGATCATACCTTGAGTATATCTGTACCCCTAGCAGCAGTAGCATTAGGAGCGAAGATCATAGAAAAGCACTTTATCCTTGATAGAAAGCTTGGCGGTCCTGATTCAGCATTTTCATTAGAGCCTGAAGAGTTCAGGGCAATGGTTAAATCTGTGAGAGAGTCAGAAAAAGCGCTCGGAGAAGTCAGTTATGAACTCACAGAAAAAATTAAAAAAAGCAGGGAGTTCTCACGCTCATTGTTCGTGGTGGAAGATATGAATGCGGGAGAAACATTCACTGAAATAAATATTAAATCTATAAGACCGGGTTTTGGACTTCCTCCTAAACATTTAAAGGAATTTCTCGGAAAAAAAGCTATTGAGGATATAAAAAAAGGAACCCCATTACATTGGAGTTTGGTGGAATGGACATAAAATTTGGCTTAAAACTCTGGTCAACAAACACAGATCTGGTAGATCAGGCAATCCAACTTATCGATGAAAAAATCTTTGATTACATAGAATTATTTGTAGTACCCGCCACCCATATTTCTCCATTCTTAGTAGATGTTCCCTATATCATCCATATACCGCATCATAAATTCGGTGTAAACATCGGAGAAGCCAGCAAAAAAAAATTCAATCTACAGAAGATCAATGAATCTATAGCATGGGCGGATGAATTAAATGCTAAATACCTTATACTCCATTCGGGGCACGGTTCGATGGAACATTCAACAGATTTATTGCATGAGATAACAGACAATCGCTTACTTATCGAGAACATGCCAAAAGTTGGATTGAACGATGAGAATATGATAGGATATTCACCTGAGCAAATTGGGGAACTTATCAGGAATAGCGATAGAGGATTGTGTTTGGATATGGGGCATGCCGTGAAAGCGGCGGTGAGTCTTGAGAAGGATTATAGGGAGTATGTGAAGATGTTTTTGAGATTTGAGCCAAAGGTTTTTCATATGAGCGATGGTATGTTGAATAGCGAGAAGGATGAGCATCTGAGTTTCGGTATGGGTGAATTTGACTTTGAGTATCTATTAGGATGTGTCAATAGCTGTCGTTCTAAGTTGATAACAATAGAGACTCTGAGAGTGAATCAACATTCGCTGCAGGAACATATCCAAAATGTTGACTTTTTAAAAAATTCAATTAATTTTATTAAATAAGAGGTATTTCTTTGAAATCACAAAAGGATATTATTCTACTTGAAACAGAAGCTCAAGTTAGAGATTGCTTATCATGGCTTGATGTGAATAGCAGAACGCAAATCATCGCAGTTACACCATTTGCTATGTATGAATTAGATCGTCAGGGTGTAGATTATAGAATACCAGAGGATTATTACAATCCGCAAGAATTGTATCAGATGGGGATTGATAATTTCAGAAAAGTAGAAGATTTGAGTAACATGATTGATTCTGCAATTCGTCAGGCTGATTCTGAAGTTGCAGAACATAATCTCAAGCCTGCGATGTTCAGTTTTTTGGATTTTAAAATATTATACGATTCGGTGTCAGTTCTCATATTCCAATTATCTAATATAATAAATAAGGAAAAACCAGAAGTCATCTATGTCTATGATACGGATATATACAACATTGATGCGAATAAATCGTCTCCTTACCTTTTTTTTGATAATAGAGAGTCAATATGGGCTCTTCTTCTTTCGCTGGATGGTTGGAAAACCAGCATTAAAAAATTACAACATATATCCGAAGGTGAAAGAGGTGTTATTGAAAATAATGATAAAAACATTTTTCATAAGATTAAACGAGTTGCAGTTCCATGGTTACAAACACAACCGAAGTTGTATAGCCTTGCATTAGCAATTCAAAAAAAAGGTTTGACTGGATTGCTTTATTGGATTAGAAATTATTTGGGTAACGCAAATGGTTCGCCAATACTTATTTATGGTGTTGGCTATAACTGGGATGAGTGTAATGTAGAATTAACGGCGGGCGGTATCGGACCAGTATATGAGATCTCGTACGATTTCTGCTGGAAAGATAAATCCAAAGGACTTAATTTGGAAAATTTGAATGATGTATGGTTAGAATTGCAGAAGAATAGAAAATTTAGAGACGTTTTCATTTCCAATGGCATTGATTTTTTTGAGATTCTCAAAGAAAGATTTGAGTTCTTAGTAAAGAAAATTACAATTATTTGCATAATTGCAGTGCAAGACACAACGGAACTAATAGCTAAGAGGAACATCAAAGCTGTAGTTACAGCAACATTTTCTACACCTGTGGGGCACTCGGTTGCACAGGCTGCGCATAATTCTGGGATACCTGTGGTCACATGGCAGCATGGAGGATACGGAGCCATGGAAAATCATCCAATTGTTAATTATTGTGACCTAATAAATTCAGATGCACACTTTGTTTTTGGGGATGGTGTTGTAGAAAGTTACATCAAGGCTGCAAATATTTATGGAACGGAACTTGTTTCAATCGGTTCGACTTCGCTGGAAAATATTAAAAATAAGAAGTTAATTAAAAAAGAAAATGTAACAAAAAAAGTAATATTATATGTAACAAGTGTATATATACAAAATAATATATGCATAACCACTAATCCGCCAATGTTCGATACTATTTTCTGGCGAACTCAACAAGCCATTATGGATATTCTGGGAAAACACGATGATTATTCAGTTATAATTAAATTACATCCTTCAGAGATGAATCAAGAACACCCATTGAAATTATATGTAAAAGATCGTGGATTTAATAATTTTAAATTTATACGGCAGGAAAAAACATTTATATATTTGCTTTCTGCGGCAGATATTGTGGTGATAGATCTGCCCTGTACAACAATATTACAGGCATTGGCTGCCAGGAAACCGGTATTCGCATATACGGGTCTCATCTATTACAATGAACACGCTATGAAATCATTATCTAAAAGCGCTGTATGTTCTAAGGAATTAAATGAATTTTTAAATAAGTTAGATAAATATCTAACACACAATATATATGAATCAGATGTAAATAATACTGAATTTTTAGAAATGTATGGTATAACTTCGAAAGAAGGCACAGCAGGAGGTCGGGCATCAAAAGAACTTAAACGAATTATCGATAATTTCCAGACGAAATTGAAGGGGAATATTAAATGAATATCTTAATAGTCTATCCTCCCTGCAGAGAAACAAATACTCCAACATTACCTTTAGGATTACTATATGTTGCACAGTCGTTGATTGAAAGCGGTCATAAAGTAAAATTTTTTGACATTGCGCTGGAAAAACCGAATAGAGATGCCGTTCTATCAAAAATAAGATCTGAGAAATTTGATTTAATGATAATTGGGGGTATAATAACTACTTATAGTTATGTAAAATGGTTAACTAATGAAGTCAAAAAGATTTATCCCCACATTCCTATACTTGGTGGCGGTTACGTGGCATGCCCCATTCCACATATTATTTTTAAGAATACTGGGATTGATGTAATATGTAATGGCGAAGGCGACATTACGGTAAAGGAATATATATCAGCAGTAGAACTGGGTGGGGATATCTCTCAGGTACCAGGACTTTTCATAAAAAAAGGAGCATCCTTTTTTGCTACACCTGAGAGATCATTAATAAAAAATATTGATGATATTAATCCCCCAATAGATGCATATAAATTACTTGATATAGAAAGGTATATCATTGAACAGGGAAAACAGACTCAGGTTGGGTTGGAATCTGCTGGTAAATCGGATTCAGATCTTGGTGAATGCCGATGTTTTGACATTCTGTCTGCAAGGGGTTGTGTAGGGCAGTGTACCTTTTGTTACCTTTTGATGAAAGGAATACGCAAACATTCAGTTTCGTATTTAATAAAACATATGATATATTTAGTTGATAATTATAAAATCAATTTTTTTCAATTTGAAGACGACCTTTTTGCAAACAATAAGAAATGGGTGGATGAATTCTGCGGAAGTTTGAAAGAAAAAAATCTCGATGTGCGTTTCAGCATTAGCAGTCGCGCGAACATATTGACTGAAGAATTGATTTTAAAGTTAAAATCTGCTGGATGTATTCATATAGGAGTTGGTTTTGAATCGGGAAGCCAGCGTATATTGGACTCAATGAAGAAGCACGTCAAAGTTGAAAATAATTATAATGCTTACAAACTTTTGAAAAAACATGATCTGATTCTGGGTGCGCCCACTATAATTGGAATGCCAGATGAAACGCATGAGAGCATTAAGGAAACTTTAAAGTTTATCAATGACTGCAAAATAGATGATGCAGCAAATTACTATGCCACTCCATATCCCAACTCTGAGATTTATTTAAATGCTTTAAAAGAAGGATTAGTACTGGATGAAGAGAGGTACCTTGAAAAGATATCTAACAGTGACGCATCTGAATTTAAGATCAACCTGACTAAGTTATCAGATACTGATCTAAAATATTATACATGGTTGTTGAGAGATGCATGCAGAAAAAATATTCTCCAAAAAGGGCTTAATAACAATAAAATCGGAAAAGCAGCGTATTATAAATTCATTATCAAACACTTTGGTATCAAGATTTTATATCATACTGGTTTATTTGATATCCTGTGGAATCTAAATAATAAGATTGAAATTAAAAAAAGAAACAAATATAAGATTTGAGTAACCATGCTCAAACCTCTTTTCTCCCGCATAATGAACATCGATGCAGTACAGCGCCAGAGCATCGTATCCTTATTCTGGCAACTTGCAATAACTGCCGTTGGTTTTGGAAGCACGATGTATTTTGCTCATGCTGTGGGCGCCAATGTCTTGGGAGCGTATTTCCTTTTAATTGCATATTATAGTATTTTCGGTATGGTAAGCGATGGAGGATTCGGAGGGGCAGCGATCAAACGCATCAGTGAGGGTGATCAGCAGGATGAATATTTCAGTGCATTTTTTGCGCTTCGCTGTGCATTTGTGGTTTTTACTTTAATTGTATTGATAATATTTCAAAGTTCTTTTGTTGATTTAAATAATTCGGGAATTTTTATCTGGCTTTTACTACTGATAATAATGTCTGTATTCCAGGGTGGTGTGGGTATAGGAGTATCGGGTCGTGGGAAAATGGGGATAAGATCAACCTGCAATGCCATCACAATTATTTCAAGTATCATTTTCCAGATTGCAGCAATCTTTCTGGGATTTGGTGCTGCCGGTTTAGCAGGAGGTATGGCCGCAGGATTGCTTTTAGGCGCCATAATTGAGTTCCGATTTTTTGATCTACATTTGGTACGATTTAAATGGCACCATATTAAGAGCCTTTTTGTGTTCGCATTCTGGATTTTCTTAACATCGGGCGGAGCATTGGTATTTTTGCAGGCAGATACCGTTCTTATAGGTTATTTCATGGAAAATTCTGATGTGGGTGTTTACAGAGTAGTGTTGCAGTTCACAATGGCAGCAACGTTTACCACGTATGCGCTCCGAACCACATTATGGCCCAAGGTTAGCCGCTGGGGAAAAAGCGGTGAGATACATCTCGTAGAGAAGTCTCTTGCACGTGCTTTCAGCTATTCATTGATACTGGCAATACCTGTACTAATCGGCGGCATTCTGCTGGGTGATAAACTGCTATACTTTTTCTATGGTGCGGAATTTTCATCTGGCTATAAAACGCTGGTGCTTCTATTAGCTGTGCAAGTGGTAAACGTTTTTCAGTTCTTTTTTACGATGTATCTAGATGCATTGAATTATCCAAAAGAATCATTCAAGGTAACGGCAATTGCCGCCGCTGCAAATATTGTACTGGATATATTATTTATTCCATTATTTGGCATTCTTGGTGCTGCTGTTGCAACATTATTGTCCATGATATTGAACGCTACTCTGGCACGAAAAGCACTTTCGAAGATTATTACGATAAATGTTGAACGCGATACTGTGCTGAATATATTGAAAGCATCGGCAGCTATGGCTTTGTTCGTGGGTGTTTACCGCTGGTTTGTGCCATTGTCCAGCGTATGGTTGACATTATTGCCTGTCGCAATAGGGGGAGCCATATTTTGTATACTTATATTGAAATTGGATAAGAGAATATATGATGACATGAAGACAATAATCATACAAATTGATCTGCCATGGGTTTATCGGATGTGATGCAAGATTTAAAGGTACTGGTTAAAAATGGAGTTAGCAAATAAATTCAATAAGAGATTAAAATCTGAGATTAGTGATGCTGAACAAATAAGAGCTATAAGAAATGCATTTGAAACTGTAAAGAAAAGACAAAAAGAAAATGTAAACAGGATTCCAAATCTTGAAGAAAGGAAAAATCGCCTTCGAAAAGTAAAAGAGAAGTGTATTGGAAATGAACCTCTTCTTGACGAAGCTATCAGAAATCTGCGAAGCAATGGCATCATAGTACATATTGCAAAGACAAAAGAAGATGCATTATCTATCATCCTGAATGAAATTGGAGACGAAAAATTAATTGTAAAATCGAAATCAAATGTCTCAAAAGAAATTGGATTAAGTAAGTTCTTGCAAGATCAAAATATTGTTTCGATTGAAACTGATATTGGGGACAGGATCATTCAGCTTGCAAAAGACAGTCCCTCCCATCCTACAGGTCCCGCATCACACCTTACAAGGTATGATGTAGCAGAGATTCTTTTTGAACATCTGGGAGAAATCGTTGATCCATATCCTGAAAATTTAACAAAGATTTTCAAGGAAGAAATATCCGGGTATATCAATCAATCAAACATAGGGATAACCGGAGCGAACGCAATTGCAGCGGAAGAAGGAGCAATATTAATTTTGCATAACGAAGGCAATGTTCTTGAAGTGATGAGGCGCCCAAAAAAACATATTATACTTGCAGGCATTGATAAAATTTTTCCTGATATTGAAGAAGCCATCAATATGGCGAAACTTCAGACGTTCTATGCAACAGGTTCGGTTATTACCTCATTCATTAACATTTTGAGCGGGCCAAGCAAAACAGCAGATATTGAGAAGAAAATATTCAAAGGAATTCATGGTCCCAAAGAAGTATGTTTGATCCTGGTTGATAATAACAGGAGCGAGATTTATCAAAAAGGTTTTAAAGAACTTTTGTATTGTATCGGTTGCGGTGAATGTCTTTTAAATTGTCCTACATATAATGTCTTTGGACGTAAATATGGGATCGGAAGTAACCTTGGAGGAAAAGGGATTGCTTATTCGACTCTTTCAAAGGAGATCGAAGCTGACGAAAGACTTTTTATGTGTGTTTCATGCGGGCATTGTAAAAAGTATTGTCCGCTAAAAATAGATACGCCGTCTATAATTAATAAATTGAGAACCATGTTTCCGCAGAAGTCTTCCGAACCACTTATCGAATTGCCATATGATTTTCTTGACTCCCATATTTGCTGGTTGAAGGAAACTATAAGAATAGAACTATTATTACTAATGTCGAATATATTAAAAAAAGATGACTAATGATTGCATGATTACGAATACTTTAAATAATATTTTTGTTATTCTGGAGTAATTAAATATGATCATATCAAAAACACCCATGAGAATGAGTTTTGCAGGTGGGGGTTCTGACCTTCGGGCATATTATCAGAATGGTCGCGGGGTTGTTGTCAGTACGGCAATTAATAAATTTATATACATAACTGTAAATAAAAGGTTTACAGATAACATCCGTGTAGCTTATTCTAAAATCGAATACGTTGAAAAAGTCGATGAGATCGAACATAATCTTGTGCGTGAAGCTTTAAGGTTGGTGGGAATTGATCGTGGAATAGATATAGTTTATATGTCAGATATGCTTCCTGCGCATGAAGGATCAGGTCTTGGAGGATCAAGCAGCCTGATAGTTGGAACTTTGAATGCGCTTCATGCCTTTAAAGGAGAACATGTTTCAGCCGAAACCCTGGCAAAAGAAGCATGTAAAATTGAAATAGATCTTCTTGGGAATCCTATTGGGAAGCAGGACCAATATGCCGCTGCATATGGTGGTTTTAATCATATCCAGTTTAATTCGGATGAAACTGTCTTTATAAACCCGGTTATTTTTAACAAAGGGATCAAAGAAGAGCTTAACAGAAAATTATTATTATTTTACACAGGTGTGAAAACAAGATCCGATATTCTATTGACAGAGCAAAATAACAGGACGCAAGAAAATCTTGAAACTCTGGATAAAATGGTCGAACTTGCAGATGAGCTTAAAAAAGCAATTGAGAAGGGAGATCTTATAGAATTTGGAAATATTTTGCATATGGGGTGGGAGTATAAACAAAAACTTGCAAGTAAAATCACTAACCCGATTTTAAATTCATATTATGAAAAAGCAAGAAGAGCAGGAGCCATAGGAGGAAAAATCCTGGGATCTGGTGGAGGAGGCTTCTTTTTATTCTATTGTGATGAAGAAAAACATGACCGGGTTAGAAAAGCTCTTTCAGACCTGAAGGAGACCAGTTTTAAGTTTGAACCTCAGGGAAGCAGAATAATATACGTAAGTGATTGAAAATAATTAAAGAATTTCGAAGGAATTATGATGGATGAATTCAGAGTGCGATTTTCAAAGGATTATTTGAGAGAAATAAAACAAATCCTGGATCTGATGGAAGAAAACCTGATAAATGAACTGGATAAACTGGCAACGATATTTATTAAAGCCAGGGATAATAAAAAAACGATCTTTATAATGGGAAATGGAGGCAGCGCTTCTACTGCATCTCATTTTGTGGGAGATCTTTCGAAAGGTACTATTGTAGAAGGACGACCAAGATTTAAGGCTATAGCTTTAACTGATAATATCCCTAATATGCTTGCATGGGCAAACGACAGTAGTTTTGGAGATATTTTCGTTGAGCAATTGAAGAACCTGATGGAACCTGGTGATATTGTAATAGGAATAAGCGGCAGCGGAAATTCCATGAATGTAATTAAAGCTATTGATTATGCAAATAAAAATGGTGGTATTACAATAGGTTTTTCAGGTTATGACGGTGGAAAATTAAAAAAATACGCAAAGGAGAACATCCATGTTCCAAGTTCTTTTATGCAAAAAGTTGAAGACGTACATCTTATAATTGAACATCTTTTAACATCATTGATAAGGGAAGAGGAATTATTAAGAATTCAGGATATAAAAGAAGGATGATTGATAATGAATATTCTAGTGACTGGAAACAATGGTTATATCGGTTCAATATTGACCGGTATCCTGTTAGAAAAAGGATACGATGTAACAGGTTTAGATACTAATTATTATGAAGGCATAAAAACTTCTGGAACTGATCATGAAATAAGGCAAATAAATAAAGATATAAGAAATATTTCAAAAGATGATGTTAAAAACATAGATGCAGTCATTCATCTTGCGGCACTGTCTAATGATCCCCTTGGTGAATTCAATCCGGAACTTACAATGGATATTAATTATCTATCTACAGTTAAATTAGCGAAATTAGCAAAGAAATCCGGTGTAAAAAGGTTCGTATATTCATCCTCCCAGAGCATGTATGGTATATCAAATTCAGAAAATGAATTGGATGAAGATGATAGTGAGAAAAATCCTCTCACAGCTTATGCCAGGGCAAAATGGAATGCAGAATGTGAACTTAAGAATCTTGGTTCAAATGATTTTACAGTCACATGCTTTCGTCCTTCAACAGTTTTTGGAGTCAGTCCGAAATTACGCTGTGACATTGTATATAATAATCTTGTTGCCTCTGCATACACGACAGGCAGGGTAGAAATAAAGAGCGATGGCACCCCATGGCGTCCTGTCATCCATGTAAGGGATGTTTGCAGCGCTTTTATTTCAGGACTGGAAGCTCCAATTGAGCTTGTGGCAAATCAGTCTTTCAATGTCGGGATCGAAAATGGCAATTATACGGTAAGGAACCTTGCTGAAGCTGCGCAAAAAGTGGTAACAGGAAGCTCATTGACCTTTACAGGTGAGCATGGGGCAGATTCCAGGACATATAAGGTATCATTTAAGAAAATATTAACGGTTTTAAACGATTATTATAAACCGGAATGGGATTTAATGCGCGGTGGAAGAGAACTGGTTAAGTTTTTCGATGAAATTGGTCTAACAGAAGAATTGTCCAAAGGCAGGAAATGTATCCGTCTTGAACAGTTGAAGTATCTTATTAGGAACCAAAAAATAGATGAAAACCTGTTCTGGAAATAATAACATAAAATAAAAATGGCAACAATTAAGCAGGCAGTAATTTTGGCTGGAGGCAAGGGAACCCGATTAAGACCTCTGACTGATAAAATTCCAAAACCAATGATATTAATCAATGAAAAGCCTTTCCTTGAATATTTAATAGAATTACTCAAGGATAATGGAATTTCAGAACTCGTTTTGCTGCTCGGTTATTTGCCTGAAAAAGTCATTGAACATTTTGGAGACGGAACAAAATTTGGTTTGAATATTAAATATTCCATAGGAGATGTTTCCTTTGAAACCGGGACAAGAATAAAAAATGCAGGAATATTGCTTGATGATTATTTTCTCCTGATGTACTGTGATAACTACTGGCCGTTAAACCTTAAATTATTATTAGAAAATTATAATAAACATGAAACTCTTGGGCAGGTAACGATCTATTCGAATAAAGATGGGATCACGAAAAATAATATTCTTGTTGATGATGATGGATATGTCATAAAATACGACCGGTCAAGAAAGGGAACAGACCTGAATGGGGTTGAGATCGGATTTTTTATTCTCGATAAAAATATATTAAAATTAATGCCCGATCATAATTTTTCATTTGAAGATGAGATCATTCCTCAATTGTTTAATGACCGGGAGCTTAGAGGTTATATCACGGATCACAGATATTACAGCATAGGGAAATTGGAAAGATTGCCGGTAACTGAAAAATATCTTCAGCCTAAAAAGGTGATATTTCTTGACAGGGATGGAGTTATCAATAAAAAAGCCCCAAAAGCTGATTATGTAAAAAATTGGAAGGAATTTGAATTCTTACCTGGAGCAATTGAAGCGATCAGGATATTGAACCGGAATGATTTTAAAGTGTATATCGTTTCAAATCAGGCCGGGATCGCCCGCGGATTAATGAGCGAATCGGATCTCAATGATATCCATGAAAATTTGAAAATAGAACTTCTAAAGCATAATGCAACGATCGATGGAATATATTATTGCCCCCATGGATGGAATGATGGATGTAATTGCAGGAAACCAAAACCCGGCATGTTTTTCCAGGCAGCAGGAGAGCACCACATTGATCTAGGCAAGACGATCTTCATAGGTGATGATGAAAGAGATTTAGAAGCAGGTGAAGCTGCAGGTATCAGTACTTTGCTTGTCACTCCGGAGAAGGATATTCTGGCTATTGTAAAAGATATACTTTTTCCAGATCGTGAGAAGAGAGCCGGTTTTGGTGAAATATGTAAATCTATTTTAAGCGCTTATTCCAGTTTAAATAAAAAAAGATTCTTTGTTTTGATCGGCGGATGCAGCCGATCAGGAAAAACCGGTCTTGCACAAAAATTGCAGTCAGAAATAAAGAGAAATAATATCAATTGCCTGATCGTATGTCTTGATAACTGGTTGAAGGGCATAGATGAAAGAGACGGATCTGAAACCGTGAGGGAAAGATATAATTATAATAAAATTATCAAGGATTTAGAGGATTTGCGAAACGGAATAAAAATAAATCCACCGTTATATAACCCAATGACCCGTATGGTAACTAACAATGAAAACCAGTTATTCATTGACGAAGGAATATGTATTATCGATGGAGCAGTAGCACTGGATATTGATGAATTGAGACATCTTTCCGATCTTAATATATTTGTTGATATTCCAGATGATCTCAGGAAAGAGAGGTTAATGCAGTTTTATTCTGGTTATAAGAAGTGCCCAGGGGATGAATGCGAAAGAATTATCTCCTCCAGGGAAATTGATGAAGTTCCGATCATAAAAAAAACAAGATCTTATGCTGATATGATATATGATCATGGCATTGAACAGGTATAATTATTATGAAGGAGAATTAAAATGAAAAAGATCACAGAATGCCGTATTTGTAGAAGCAGGAATATCGTTGAATTCCTTGATTTAGGTGAGCAGCCTTTTGCGAATTCCCTGCTTAAAAGTTTAGATGAACCTGAATTTTTTTATCCTCTATCGCTAAGCTGGTGTCCGGATTGCCATTTAGTTCAATTAAACCATACTGCCGAACCGACAGATCTATTTTCAAACTATGTCTGGGTTACATCAACATCACGGACCGCGAGAGAACATTCAGAAGTTTTTTATAATGAAATCCTTTCCCGGACTAAAAACCTTGAAAAAAGCTATGTTCTGGAAATTGCAAGTAATGATGGGACTTTTCTATTGCCTTTTGTTAAAGGAGGTTTTAATGTTTTAGGTGTCGATCCTGCAAAGAATATCGTTGATATTGCAACAGCAAATGGAGTTCCGACAAAATGTAAATTCTTTGGAGTAAAAGCAGCAGAAGAGATAATCGAAGAATTCGGTCAGGCGAATGTTGTTATAGCCAGAAATGTTCTTCCACATGTTGCAAACCTCCACGACTTCGTTAAAGGACTTCATATGTGCTTGCAGGAGGAAGGTCTATTAGTTATAGAATTTCATTATGCCATGAAAATTTATAAAGAGCTGCATTATGATTCAATATATCATGAACATTTATGCTATTTCACGATGGAAAGTATTGAAAGATTACTAAAGCAATTCAATCTCTTTGTTACTGATATAAACGAAAGCCCGATAAGCGGTGGATCGCTTATACTATATATAAAGAAAAAAACAGGAAGTGAATTGCCAGTAGTCCGGTCTTACAGGGACTCTGAAAAGAAGATCAAATTGAATGAATTAAGAAGCTGGCAAAATTTTGCTGAGCGTGTGTTCTCTCATCGTGAGGAGTTATTGAAGATATTAACTGACATAACTGATAAAACAGGTCCAGTTGTGGGATATGGCGCATCGGCAAGAAGTTCAACATTATTAAATTTCTGTGGAATTGACACCAGGTTCATTTCCAGGATCGCAGATCAAAATCCTTTGAAACATAAATATTATACTGCTGCTACGCATATGCCTATTGACAGCCCTGAAAACGTAATTAATAAAAATATAGATTGCGTATTTATATTGGCATGGAATTTTACGGAAGAAATAATTGATATATTAAGAAATCGATTTGGTTATTCAGGAAAGTGTATTATACCACTTCCAAACAATCCAAAAATTAAATATATTGAAGGAAATTAAAATGAATTTGTCTAAAGGTGAAATTGAAGGGGTAGTAACCAGGCCTCTAAAAAAAATTCCTGATGAACGTGGAACCATCATGCATGGTGTACGGAACGATGATATTTTAAACGATTTTGGAGAGGTTTATTTCAAGAAGTTGTACAAAGGGGTAATTAACGGCTGGCATGTACATGAGACACTTATTCTAAATTATATCTGCATATATGGTATGATAAAACTTGTGCTTTATGATATGCGGGAAAACTCGTCGACAAAAGGCATACTTCAAGAAATATTTATTGGAGAGGATAATTATTGTCTTGTCCATATCCCGGCAGGGATAGCTAATGGCTCGAAGGGTTTATGGGATCCATATTCGATCATGTGTAATATTGCATCAGAAGCTCATAATGCTTCAATAAAGTATCTCCGTATCGATCCAAATGGAGGAGAGATACCTTATAACTGGACGCGTAAGGATTATTAGAATAATAAATTGAAGGGAAATATCAAATGAAAGTCAGATTAGTTAAACCATATGTCGGAAAAGAAGAACTTGAAAATTTAAAGGATGTTTTTGAAAGGTCCTGGCTGGGCAATGGCCCTAAAGTGCTGGAATTTGAAAACGCCTGGAGCAAATATATAGGGTGTAGACGTTCAGTCGCATTAAATTCAGGCACTGCTGCGTTGCATCTGGCAGTTTGGGCGTATAATTTTCCTGAAGGAAAAAAAGTTCTTGTTCCTGCAATGACTTTTGTCTCAACAGCTAATGCTGCTCTATATAATGATCTTATTCCGGTATTCGTAGATGTAAAAGAAGAGACCCTTCAAATGGACCTTGACGACCTGAAAAGAAAGTACGACAAGGACTGTGTGGCAATAATTCCTGTTCATTTTGGCGGGCATCCTGTTCCTATGGATGAACTTATGCCCTGGGCAAGATCTCACAATCTAAAAGTCATTTCAGATTGTGCCCACTGCGCTGGAGGGCAATATAAAGGAAAGAAGCTGGATATGTGGGCGGATGTATCCTGTTACAGTTTTGAAGAGAAAAAATGCCTGGCTACTGGCGATGGTGGTATGGTTTCTTCAGATGACGTTGAATTGATGGAAAGGATCAGGGGAAATCGACAGGTTGGCATGACTTCTGGGACATGGCAGCGATTAGAGCAGTCAAAAGGGAAGCCCGATGCATACAACTGGTATTATGAGGTCGAAGAACTTGGATATAAATATAATATGAATGATATCGCCGCTTCTATAGGCTTAGCTCAGTTAAAGAAATTAGATTTCATGAATAGACGAAGAATTGAAATAATGGAAAAATATCTGGAAGGCATCAAGGATTGTATTCATGTTAGACCTGCTTTTCCCTATGATATGACAACTTCATATTATGATTTTATGGTCCGTGTCAAGAATAGGGACGATTTTATCATATTTATGCAAAAAAATGATATTGCAACTGGCGTACATACTATGCCAGTGCCTCTTCATCCTCTCTATAAGGATTATGATGCAAAGATACCAACTGCTATGAAAATTTGGAATGAATATGTTGTGCTTCCGCTGTTCATAGAATTAACTGATGAACAGATACAATACGTCATAGAGAAGATAAAAGAGTTCGATCATCTGTGCTATTGAATGATAGGATATCTATGTATAAAGAAAATGAAACTAATGATCTTTTTCAAAAAAAAGTTGAGAATACCTTTACACTTTTCAAGTCAGGTTTTTCAGAGAATAATTATATAGAAGTTAAAGATAAAACAAAGGTTGTTGCCAGGTTAAGACCAATCACAAAAAATGATCTGGATGAAGATTGCCCTACTGCAGGATTACTTGCCAATTGGCGCCAAAAAAAATCAGAATGGTTTGCTACCAGATTTACAGTTACTGAAGCTGGAACAAGAAAATGGTTAAGAGAACAGGTGATTGCATCCAGAGACAGGATTTTGTTTCTTCTGGAGACATTGGATGGAGTTCCTGTCGGACAGATGGGATTTTTCAATTTTTCATGGGACAATAAATGCTGCGAACTTGATAATATCCTTCGTGGGGCTTCAGATTTGCCGGGAGTAATGACACCGGGTTTACAGAGCCTTATAAATTGGGCTTTTGATAAATTGGGTGTTCAATACATATTCTTGCGTGTTTTTTCAGATAATAAAGATGCGATATCTCTCTATCAAAAATGTAATTTTAAAGAAATCAGAAAAATCCCTTTGAAGCGAATTGAGTATGGCGATATTATCAAGTGGGTTGATTTAACTCTTCATGATTGCCAATCTGGAGAACGTTTTAACAGTTACATGGTATTAAAAAATCCATCACTGGATTCACCTGTATGTTCAAGCGTAAATGAAATTAAAAAGAATGCATGGATATATCAAAATTTACCATCTCTTAGAAAATATGTTAGAATAAAAGAAAAGAAGAATATTGAACAATTAGAAGCAGCGGGATGGGAATGGTTAAGGGTACTGGCTGAAAACGGTTTGTCATATGAGATCGATTGGTTTGGTATTCCAGTAATTCAATCATCAGAAGATCTGATTCTGATGCAGGAACTTATTTTCAAGATCCAGCCAGATGTCATTATTGAAACAGGGATTGCCCATGGAGGAGGATTGATTTTTTATTCATCGATAATGGAGCTGTTAGATAAAGGAAAAATCATTGGAGTAGATATTGAAATTAGAGAACACAATCGAAAAGTTCTCGAGGTGCATCCACTATTTAAAAGGATTGAATTGATCGAAGGAAATTCGATCTCAGAAAATACTATTCTGGAACTTAAAAAACGAATTCCTGAGGGATCAAAGGTCATTGTTTGTCTTGATTCGTATCATGCAAAAGATCATGTACTTCGAGAACTGGAATTATATAAGGATTTTATACCTGTCGGCAGTTATATTGTCGTATTTGATACTGTTACATCAAGATTGGCAGAACTTGGTGCATTAGAAAGCAAATATATAAACAATAGTCCAAAAGAGGCCATAAAAGAATTTTTAGAAAAAAATGATGATTTCCAGATCGACAAAAGCTATAATAAATTATATATTTCGTGTAGTCTTGACGGTTACCTGGAACGAATCAAATAAAAATAATAAAAATGGGAACTATGAAAATTAGTAATTATGGAGTTATTTGATAAAATGACCTTGAATATAGTGGATAATTCAGGAAGATCTCCAAAAATATTGCTGGTAGTATCGCCAAGTTTCTCAATCAAAATGCTTCAGGAAGAGATAAACAACATAAAGACCGAAGAGACTGATTTTACAAAAAGCGTTGACTGGAGAGTAAGTGCTCCAATGGGTATTCTTTATATAGCTGGAGCTTTAAGAAAATCGGGTTTTGACGTCCATATATACGATCTTCACAGGGCATTTTATATCTGCAGAAAAAACGGCTATTTCAAGGAGAAGGAATTATCGAACTTTTTCAATGATTTTTTTGAGAAAGTCCTGATGGAAAATAAAATTGATGTGATTGGCATCAGTTGTTTATTTAATGTAGCATCTACTACAGTGGAACAAATGGGTTCCATCTGTAAAAGAGTGTCCCCTGATACTAAAATTGTTTTAGGCGGTCATTATGCGACTATAAAATACAAAGAGGTTCTTGAAAAGGGGATTTGTGATTATGTAATTCTGGGTGAGGCAGAAGAGGAATTTGTCTGGTTTATCAGAAATCTGAATGAATCAGATCCTGATAAAAAAGTGTATGAAAATCCTCATATCGTAGATATAAATAGCATCAATAATGCTGGCAAGAAACCAGCAATTATCGAAAATCTGGATAGCCTTGCTCTTCCTGCCTGGGATATATTACCCCATTATGAAGAATATATTGATAACTCTCTTCTTGCTGATAGGATTGGATCATCGGCTGGCAGGAAGATCAAATCTGCAGGGATATTTACTACCCGGGGATGCCCGATGAGATGCACTTTCTGTGGAAGCCATGCCGTCCATGGAAGAAAATTGCGTGTTCATTCAATTGATTATATAATGGAACATATTAAATGGTTGGTCGATAAATTTGATATCAATAACCTCCTCATTGATGATGATATGTTCAATTATTCTCCCGAAAGGACAATCAAATTCTGCACTGCCCTTTTGGAAAAATATCCTATCCGATTTAATATAGAATTTCCTAATGGATTAGCTATCTGGAGATTAAATGAAGAAGTAATCAAACATTTGAAATTGATTGGCGCGAAAACAGTAACCATAGGAATTGAGAGCGGCAATGAATACGTTCAAAAAAATATATTAAAGAAGAACCTGGATCTTTCCATGGTTAAAGAAAAGGTTGAATTGTTAAAAAAGTATGGTTTTGGGGTACGCTCATTTTTCATCATAGGATTTATTGACGAAACACCAGAAATGATGAAGGATACTATACAATTTGCTCTTGATTTGAATCTGGATTGGTCTGAGATCAAAGTTTTTACGCCTCTTGCGGGAAGTGAGATGTATGATCTTGCCGTAAAAAAGGATTGTTTGATCGGTGATACGAGCGAGCATGTTTTCGGGAGATGTTGTGTTAAGATAGCTGGTATTACTCCTGAAGAAATAGAAAATTTGCGATATGATGCTAATATCCGAATAAATTTTTTAAATAATAGAAATCTCAGAGAAGGAAGATTTGAGGTAGCACAACAGGTATTTTCAAAACTGTTATCTTTATATCCTAATCATATATTCGCTCAATGGGGTTTATGGAAGGCACTCGAGGGACAGGGGAAAATAAATGAAGCAAATCGAGCTCTAAAAAGTCTGTTAGATCTTACTGAAAACAATCCGAAAAACCAGTTATTGATTGAAAAATATAATATTAGATTACAATAACTTCACTGCTTGGTCATAATATTTGTTTTTACATCATGGATATAATATATTATCTCTGAAATATATAGTGATATGTACATAATAATTTTTTGAAATAAAGGTAGCGAAGTTTCTTTAACAACAGTACGAAGTAAAGAATAATGTTGATGCCACATACTCAATGTTTTTAATTTCGATACTGCCAGAAAATATACAGAACTTTTTTCTAATTTCTGTATAAAGGTTTCCTTCAGGTAAATGTTTCTGTTTATATTACACCTTCTATGATAAAGTATTTTATTAACTGTAATGAATTTACCATAGCACAAAAGACGAAATAGAACAACTAAATCTACTCCTACATTATTATATGGTTCTAATCGAGTATCAAAGCCGCCAACTTTCAATAAAATATCTTTTCTTATCAGCCCATAGATATAACAGGCATTTGCTAACCAAGGTTTCTGAAAACATGTAATTATCAGCCTATAAAACCTATCGCGCTCAACGACTTTTGACCATTTTATGTTATATTCAAATGGTGGTCTATTTTTATATAAATTGTCAAAACGACAAAACGATAAAACTGCAAGTGGATTATTGTTAAGGGAATCTACCATACATGAGATATAGGATGATTCGTACAAATCGTCATCTGCTGCCCACATAAAATATTTACCACGTCCGAGGTGAATCACCTTATTGAAATTGGATACAGGTCCAATATTTCTTTCATTTCTATAATATCGAATTCTTGAATCACGAGCAGCATACATCTTACAAATTTCTGCCGTCCGATCAGTAGATGCATTATCTGAAATAATTAATTCAAAATTCTTGAAATCCTGAGCCAGCAAAGAGTCGAGTGCTTCACATATTAGCTTTTCACCGTTATAAACAGGCATTCCAATGCTGACTAATGGTTGCATTTCAGATTGAGTCATTTTTCCTACTATCCTAATTTTTAGGTTATATATATCTTAGCCAGCAGCATCAACGGAAGGAATTAATATTATGATATTATATTTAGTATGATTGTATTGTATTTAAACTGTATTTAGAATCAGGAGAAGCCAATTTAATGTTCTGGAACAATAAAAAAGTCCTGGTAACAGGAGCAGGAGGGTTCATAGGGAGCCATCTTGTCGAAGAATTAATAAGAAAAAATGCTAAAGTAAAAGCATTTGTACATTATAATTCAAGGAACGACTGGGGTAACCTGGAACTCCTGCCGCGCGAGCTCCTCGAACGCATAGAAATAATCACAGGTGATATCAGGGACCCGTTCTGCGTAAGAAATGCGATCAAAGGGTGCGACATCGTGTTCCACCTCGCAGCACTCATAGCGATCCCGTATTCCTATCTTGCCCCCAAAGATTTCGTGGACACCAACATCCTGGGGACTGTGAACATCATGCAAGCCTGCAAAGATGAAAACGTCAGCAAAATAGTCCATACCTCAACAAGCGAGGTTTACGGTACTGCCCTGTACACCCCCATCGATGAAAAACATCCCCTCCAGGGACAATCACCTTATTCTGCCAGCAAGATCGGAGCAGACAAGATGGCAGAAAGTTATTATAATTCATTTGACCTGCCGGTTGCGACTATCCGACCATTCAACACATTCGGTCCGCGCCAGTCAGCCAGGGCGGTCATTCCAGCCATATGCTCCCAGATCCTCTCAGGGAAGAAAGAAATACATATGGGGCTCCTGAGCCCGGTACGCGACTTCTCGTTCGTGCGGGATACAGTGAACGGGTTCCTGAAGATCGCTGAATCTGAAAGATCAATCGGGGAAGTGATCAACATAGGCTCGGGAAAAGGCATAAGCATCGGTGACCTGTTAAAGATTATAATGGAACTTACAGGAAAAGATATTAGTATCATAAGCGATGATGAGCGCATGCGCCCATCAAAAAGCGAGGTCATGACCCTGCTGTGCGACAACAGGAAAGCCAGGGAACTCGTAGGCTGGGAACCTATGTTCACGCTGGAGGATGGATTGAAAGAGACCATAAAATATGTGCAGGAGCATCCTGAGCAATATAAAGCTGACATCTATAATATCTGAGGATACATGCAGGCAGTAATATTAGCAGGCGGAAAAGGGACAAGGCTTCGACCGTATACGACCGTATTCCCGAAACCTCTCGTTCCTGTGGGAGATGTCCCGATACTTGAAATTATAATCAAGCAGTTAAAGAAACACAGCTTTGATGACATAGTCATCTCGACCGGGCATCTTGCCGAACTCATAGAGGCATATTTCGGGGACGGTTCACGCTGGGGTGTGCACATCGATTATGTAAGAGAATACAAGCCCCTGAACACAGCAGGCGCCCTGGGATTAATAGACAACCTGAGGGAAAATTTCCTGGTAATGAACGGGGATATACTTACCACGCTTGATTACACGAATCTTTTCAATTTCCATAAAGAGAAAAAGGGCATCGCAACTATTAGCCTGCATAAACGAGAGGCAAAGATAGATTATGGAGTAATCGAGATGACGCAGGATTTCAAACTCGATAAATACATAGAGAAACCAGCATACCAGTTCATGGTTAGCATGGGTGTTAACGTGCTCAATGTGCGGTGCAGGGATTTCATAAGCAAGAATGAGTCCATAGGGCTTCCCGATCTCATGATGAGAATGAAAGAAGAAGGTGAAAATATATATTGCTTTCCCAGCGATTGCTACTGGCTAGATATAGGAAGAGTTGAGGACTATCAGGTCGCACAGGATGAATTCGAACACCACAGGGAACAATTCCTACCAGATGAATCATAAAAAAATACTTATCACAGGGATCAATGGCTTCGTGGGAAGGAACTTTCTGCATTTCCTTCTGGAAAAAAAGCTGGATTCAGAGGTTTACGGGATTGACCGTACATTCAATAATGCAGAAGATTTTACACCGATAGAATGCGACCTCAATCAAAGAGAAAATGTAAAAGTTGTCCTCTCTGAGATATCACCGGACTATATTTTCCATTTTGCGGGCATAGCCTATGCCAGTTCCTGGGACACCCTTTTTTCTGCGAACGTTAAATCCACTCTGAACCTTCTTGATTCAGTCAGAGATTTGTCATTCAATCCACGGATCATCATTATCGGGTCTGCTGCAGAATACGGTAATGCAGAGATAATGCCTGTAGATGAGATGGCGGCACCAAATCCCACTTCTCCATATGGTGCATCCATGAGCTGCAGAACGAATATTGCCATGACGTTCCGGAATATGGGCTGCGATATCATTGTCGGGAGGGTGTTTAACACAACCGGAGCCGGTGTGACAGATAAAACCCCGGTGGGATCGTTTGCCAGACAGGTTGCAGAGATAGAGAAAGGGTTGCATGAACCGGCAGTTCGCGCCGGCAGCCTGAGTCCACAGAGGGATTTTATTGATATCGAGGATGTTTCGAGTGCATTCTATTCTCTTGCATTGAAAAGCAAAAATGGCGGCATATATAATATCTGCTCTGGAAAACCGCATTCAATAGAGACAATACTTGAAATATATTTGGAACTATCATCACAAAAGTTCAGTGTCATAGCGGATCCTGATCTTATCAGGCAAAATGATATTGCCGCAATGTATGGGGATAACAGGAAGATTCAGGATGAAACCGGCTGGAGGCCGGAAATAGGACTTCATGAAAGCCTGAAGAAAACGCTTGATCACTACAGAAGGTGTGAATCATCAACATTTTAATACTATCCTTAACATTTAGAAAGAGGTGAACAAAATGAAGATCGTGATTCTTTGCGGCGGACAGGGTACTCGCCTTAGAGAAGAAACGGAATACAAACCAAAGCCCATGGTGGAAATTGGTGATAAACCGATTCTCTGGCATATCATGAAAACATATGCTTCTTATGGATTCAATGAATTTGTTCTGTGTCTGGGATATAAAGGAGATATGATCAAAGACTATTTCTATCACTATAAAATGAGAAATAACGATTTTTCAATAAAACTTGGAAGCGGCGATATTACTATCCATGATTCCAAAGAGGAGACTGATTGGAATATCATTCTTGCAAATACTGGTCTTAATTCCATGACAGGGGCAAGAATAAAGAGGATAGAAAAGTACATCGATGGAGACCAGTTCATGGTAACCTATGGGGATGGCGTTACAAACCTTGATATATCAAAACTTCTAAAATTTCACGATCAACATGGAAAAATCGGGACAGTGACCGGAGTGTATCCTCCCTCTCGCTATGGGGAACTCAGGATCGATGGAGATCGGGTCGTATCTTTTGATGAGAAACCTGAAACCGGGGTGGCGCCAATAAGCGGTGGCTATTTTGTCTTCAACAAAGAATTCTTTGATTATTTGAAACCTGAAGAGTCCTGTATTCTTGAGAAAGATCCGCTTTCAAATCTTGCCGCAGACGGTCAATTGAAGGTATATAATCATACCGGGTTCTGGCAGTGTATGGACACATACAGGGATTTTATGTTCCTTAATGACCTGTGGAAAGCAAATAAGGCACAATGGAAGGTATGGTAGTCAATCACCCACACCTGATAGGTGTGGGCATGTTCCGTGAGGAGCATGGGCAACAGGTTGACAAGGAGGCATAAATTATGCAGCAGTTAGAAGAAAGAAATACGTACACACCCACCGATATTCCGCACGTTAGTGGCAACTTTGAAACTCCAATTATATCAAAATATTTGAACGGAGTTTCAAACTGTGATCTGGCATTAAAAAGAGAGGAAACTCTCAGTGTGTCAGGTTTAAAAACATCTTCTAACAACTCCGATGCGGCTCTAATTGCGACAGAACACGCAAAGCAGAACACGAGTGTATCTGCTGTTTATGTTCTAAACATGAGAGGGAAACCACTCATGCCTACAACACCAAGAAAAGCACAAAATTTATTGAAGGAGGATAAAGCAAAAGTAGTCAAAAGAACACCATTCACAATTCAATTAAAATACGCAACAGGCGAAGTAAAACAAGAAATAACTTTGGGAGTGGATTCGGGATACGAAAATATAGGTATCTCGGCAATAACCGCAAAGAAAGAAGTATATTCCGCAGAAGTAAAGCTGCGAACCGATATGGTCAAGCTCAATTCAGAACGAAGGCAATACCGAAGAGCAAGACGTAACCGCAAAACATGGTATAGACCACCGAGATTCCTGAACCGGAAAAAACCCGAAGGTTGGTTAGCACCATCAATTCAGCATAAACTTGAGAGTCATATCAAGTTAATTGATAAAGTAAAACAACTTCTACCCATAACGAAAATCATTATTGAAGTGGCTGCATTCGATATCCAGAAAATCAAGAATCCTGAAATATCCGGGACAGAATACCAGAACGGAGTCCGGAAAGATAGCTGGAACACACGGGAATATGTACTGCACCGGGATAATCATACCTGTCAAGCATGTAAAGGGAAATCAAAAGACCCGATACTTGAAACTCACCATATTGTTTCTAGACAAATTGGTGGGGATGCACCGGATAACCTCTTAACTCTGTGCCAGACCTGTCATGATAAGGTCACAAAAGGCAAACTGAAATTGGATATTCAATTACCCACAGGTTTCAAACCTGAAACTTTCATGTCAATCGTAAGATGGAAGCTGGTCAATATGTTAAAAGATGCTGGAAATATTGTAAATCATACTTATGGATATATCACAAAATTTGATAGAATTGCACTTTGTCTTAATAAATCCCATAATACTGATGCTTTTGTAATTGCCGGAGGCACTATGCAAATAAGAAGTCCAATACAATTTATAGTACAACAGGTCAGGAAATGCAACCGTAAATTATTCAAAGGCGACAGAAGCCATATCAAGAATACTGCCCCAAGATTCATTCTCGGATTCCAGAGATTCGATAAAGTTCTCTGGAATAACATCGAATGCTTTGTATTCGGAAGAAGAAAAACAGGCTATTTCGAATTGAGAAAACTTGATAGAACAAAAGTTCATGCATCGGCAAAGGCAAAAGAACTCACATTATTAGAAACCGCTAATACGTTATTAATATCGTATTTGAAGCAGGGTACGCTCCTCCATACTTTTAAAAGTGTGGTTTCCGCTACCCCTGCACCCCACGGAGTATTATGAAATGGAAAGATAGACCAGTTTTTGTGACAGGATGCACGGGTCTTCTTGGCTCCTGGTTGTGCAAGGAACTAATTGCGAAAAAAGCGAATGTTGTCGGCATGATCCGCGATTGGGTCCCCAGATCCATATTGATAAATGATCATTACATTGATAACCTGAATATTGTACGTGGTGACCTTTCCGATTTTTCCACCATAGAACGAGCACTCAATGAATATGAGATCGATACTGTTTTTCATCTTGGAGCGCAGACCATAGTGGAGATCGCTAACCGTAATCCTCTTTCGACATTCGAATCGAACATCAAAGGGACCTGGAATGTGCTTGAAGCTTGCAGAAGAGTTCCTACTGTAAAAAAGATCATCATGGCTTCAAGCGATAAAGCCTATGGCGATCAGCCGGCGCTGCCTTACAGCGAAGATACACCTCTACAGGGAACCCACCCTTATGATGTCTCCAAAAGCTGCGCTGATCTTATTGCGAAAACATATCATACGACGTATGGAACACCTGTATGTGTGACTCGCTGTGGGAATTTCTATGGGGGAGGCGACCTGAATTTCAACAGGCTTGTCCCCGGGACCATCAGAGCATTGCTAAACAATGAGCAACCGGTGATAAGGAGCGATGGTTCTTATATAAGGGATTATTTTTATGTTGAGGACGGCGTGAACGCTTATTTGCATCTGGCAGAAAAAATGGATGACGAAAGGGTCAAAGGAGAAGCATTCAATTTCAGCAATGAACTCCAGATCACCGTGCTTGAACTTGTAAAAAAGATCATATCATTGATGGGAAAAGAGCACATCGAACCAGAGGTGCTTGGATCTGCAAAAAATGAGATCAAACATCAATATCTTTCGGCAAAGAAAGCACGGGATATGCTTGGCTGGTCACCGAAATACACGCTGGATGACGGGCTTGAAAGAACAATTCAATGGTACAGTAAATTCCTTAAGGAGGCATAAAATGATAGATGGAGTCAAGATCAATCCACTGGCAATAATACCGGATGAACGGGGGATGATACTAAAAATGCTCAGGTGCGACGATCCTGGTTTTCAAAGCTTTGGTGAGATATATTTTTCCATGATCTACCCCGGAGTTGTCAAAGGATGGCATATACATAAGAAAATGACACTGAATTATGCTGTAGTAAGTGGTTTCATCAAACTTGTCCTGTATGATGATAGAGAAAATTCTCCGACAAAAGGGGAGATCCAGGAGATTTTTCTGGGACGTGAGAACTATAAACTTGTAACAATTCCCCCGATGGTTTGGAACGGATTTAAGGGGATTGGAAAAGAACCAGCTATTGTTGCTAACTGCGCGACCATCCCGCATGACCCATCTGAGATAGAACGTCTGGATCCATTTAAGAACCGCATTCCTTATAATTGGGAGCTTAAGAACGGATGAATATACTGATAACAGGTGGATCCGGTTATATTGGAGGTCGTCTTGCGCAGTATCTGGAAAATACGGGCGACATTAATATAAAACTCCTCGTTAGAGGGAATAATCCTATCCCGGAATGGGCACAAAGCAAAACTATAATTGAAGGCGACATACTTGACATTTCATCACTTAAGATCGCATGTAATGATGTAGATACTGTGATACATCTTGCAGCTCTAAATGAGATTGATTCCGGAAAAAATCCTCTAGAGGCACTGAGGGTGAACGGAGAGGGAACTTTGAACCTGATAAACGCGGCTGTCGCCAATAAGGTCAAACGAATAATTTATTTTTCGACTTTTCACGTCTACGGTCTGAATGCTTATGGTAACATCACGGAAGAAACCCTGCCTTTACCTGTGCATCCGTATGCCATAACGCACCGCGTTTCCGAGGATTTTGTCATGATGGCAGTTAATAGAAAAGAACTGGATGGAGTAATTTTGAGGTTGTCTAACGGATTCGGATATCCTTCACATCCCCAGGTAAAAAGGTGGAGTCTTGTGGTCAATGATCTCTGCCTTCAGGCTGTCCTGAATAACAAAATTGTCCTGAAAACATCAGGGAAACAGCACAGGGATTTTATCACACTGACTGATGTTTCAAGATGTGTTGAGCATTTTTTAAATCTTGATACTTCAAAAACCGATAGAGAAGATTGTATTTACAATCTGGGGGGAGAATTCTCCGTCTCTATTTTGGTTATTGCTAAACTTATTAAAGAAAGATGCAAAGAAGTATTGAATATATCCCCCGAAATTGTCATTGGGAAAAATGATATATCAAAAAAGGTATCTGAGAGACCTTTACAATACAATATTGATAAAATAAAAAAAACCGGGTTCAGATTGATATCGAACGTGAATGAAGAGATCGATAAAACCCTATTATTCTGCAATATCAATAAGGACATACTGAAATGCAACCTACAGTGAGTGTTATTATCCCAACGTTTAATAGAGCGAATTATCTAAAAAATTCGGTTCAATCGGTTCTATCTCAAACTATCAAGGATCTTGAGATAATTGTTATCAATAATTACTCTACGGATAATACTCTGGAAGTTATAAGCGCATTCAATGATGAGAGAATTAAAATTATAAATTTCAAAAACGGTGGAGTAATTGCAAGATCACGAAACCAGGGGATGCTGCAATCATCTGGAAAATATATTTCATTTCTGGATGATGATGATTTATGGTCCCCCGATAAACTTGAAATCCAGATTAAATATATGGAGGCACATCCTATATACGGTCTTGTATATTCAAATGCCATAATAATTGATGACGATGGGAACAGGAAAGGTCTGCTTATCGATCAAAAGAAAGCAAAGCAAGGACGGATATTCCTTGAACTTTTAGGGGGGAATTTTATTCCAATTCTTACTGTGTTAATGAAAAGGGAATTACTTGAATCTAACGGCTTGCTCAATGAAGAACCTTCTTTGATAGCGGTAGAGGATTATGAGTATCTCTTGCGGGCAGCCTTAAAGTTCGAAATAGGCTATATATATAAACCTTTGGCGATGTACAGGGTTCACAGTTCAAGCATGAGTAAGGCACGTAGTGTGGCTTTATTAAGGCAAAAAGTGTTGCAGAGGTTTCTTGATAATAGCGATATTCCAAAAAAATTTTATAATGATATAATTTACAATATTGAACGATTGAATTTTTCTGCATCTGTTTACTATTGGAGTATTTCGGATCGAATAAACGCAGGAATATATGCTAAAAAATATATTTTTTTTAATTTCAGCAAAATTCGATTATTGAACGTTGCAATAGGAATTTTACTTTATATTTTAATAAATTACAATTATGAAGTTTTTAGAAGCATTGTAAATGTCTTAGAAAATAGAATCGCAAAAGTGATATAGCAAAATTGATTACACTCCCTGATACTCCATACTGATTTACTGCGAGCATTCATTGACTGTATATCCGAATATAATCTGAAATGATTATATTGATGTCGTATCTTTTTTCAACAATGGTCCTACCGGATTTTGCAATCTCTGTTGCCAGTTTTTTATCGTTTATTAGCATAAGAATATTTTCAGCCATATCGTGAGGATCATTTATTTTAGTGAACATGCAATCTTTTCCATGCTGGAAAATCTGTGGTAATTCTCCCACAGGGGTTGTTACAACTGGAATCTCTCTTGCCATGGCTTCTATGACAGCTCTTGGCGATACTTCAAATTTAGAAGCCAGAACGAACATATCAACATCATCTAAAAATAATTCCAAATCATTTTGTGAAAGTCTTCCAAGAAAATTAACATCACTAAAATTTTTCCCGAACTCCTCAAGTTCTTCTCTTAAAGGACCATCTCCAGCGATGAAAAGAGAGCATTTTTCATGCTGCTTAACAAGTTGAAAAGCTGATATCAGAACTTTTAAATTTTTTTCTTGCGATAATCTTCCAAAAAAAGCAATTTTAATAACACCCGAAGTATGTTCCTTATGAGGTCTGTTGACCAAATTAATTGGAAGAGGAATATAAATTAATTTTGACTCCGGTATTTCAAAAGTATCTATCAGCCAATTCCTTTCAAATTGAGCCGTTGAAATTATTTTATCCGCAGACCTAAAAATATATGAACCAAGTGGTTTATAAAATTTATGAAGGAATTTTCTAAATGAAGAACTGGAAAAACCGAATGTATGAGGTGTGAAAATAAATCTCTTTTTTCTGGCAAGAGCTGCAAATAGCGCGGGAAAAGAATGATAGTTGTGGGCATGTATAACATCATATTTTTGATCTCTCAAATAGAAGTACATAGCTGGAGAAAAATAATATGCCTGGTTGGGCGCAAAAGCCCAAAAACGCGTAATCGTCACACCATTTAGAATTTCTTTTTTAGGCAATTTACCGGTCGGATCTGTACACACAACCTCAATATCATATCCTCTCTTTACCAACATTTCACTTATCTCTTTAACATGGGTTTCAATCCCGCCTATGTCAGGGTAGTATCTCTGGCACACATGTATTATTTTCATATGGAAAGTCATTCTAGGTGTTGAAAAACTATAAATGTTTCTGAATACAATCATAATGGAATGATTAATTTCTTATCAATCTGGATGATACTGGTTGTATTCGAGATCATACTATTTTCATCATTTACTCTTATTATGTATTTTTTTTCAAAGAAAAAAGAAATATCTCTCAAATTTGATCCTCTGCCAACATTAACACTGGTCATTCCCATGTATAATGAAGAAAAAATAATAAAAGAAAAGATCGAAAATACCTCTCGTCTTAACTATCCTAAAGACAGATTGAAGATTGTAATTTTGGATGATCATTCCACAGACAAATCAAAAGAAATCTCTTTAAATGCAATAAAAGAACAATCAATAAATGCTGATATAATGGAAAACAAGGGGGGGAAAGGAAAGGCAAGAGCTTTAAATTGGATATTTCCTTTCCTGGACAGTGAAATAACAGTCATATCTGATGCTGATGCATTGCTTAAGAAAGATTCATTATTACAAATATCGAAAAATTATTCTAACCCTGATATAGGGGGTGTTACTGGAAAAATCGTCATAATTTCCAACGAAGCGGGACTTTCAAAATCACAGGAAGATTCATATCGTTTCTATTTTGATATCTGGAGAATCGGAGAAAGTAAAATGTACTCGGTTTCTGTATGCAATGGACCTCTTATGAGTTTTAGGACCAGTTTATTAAAAAAAATAAATATTGATCCAAACATTTATGCTGATGATTCAGATATTCTCTACAAGATAATCAGACTTGGTTATCGTGTAATATATGATCCCGAAGCGATAGTATATGAACGTGTTCCATTGAGTTCTAAAGGGAGGATCATTCAGAAAATGAAACGGATAAATGGTTTAAGAAAAGTATATTTAAAGAACATTGATTTGCTTGGAAAAAGACGATTTGGAACAATAATCTATCCATACGCATTATTGACTCATATCATTTCGCCAGTAATTATTTTACTTATTATCATTATTTATCCAGTAATTGTTGTTCAAAATCCGTTATTCCTGGCAAGTTTGGTATTGTTTTTCATTCCCAGGATAGGCGAAACGCTTTTTTCTTTCGCAATAACTCAATTAATTATGAATTTTTCATTTTTGATCCCGACATCAGGCTCCTGGAAGCCCCTTGAAGATGCAAGATATAATCTGAAAGATGACAATTATTAATTAGAACCTGTGTACATAGCGATAGTTGAATACTAAAACAAAGGAAAATACAATGAAATTTCTTAGAAAACTTGCCAATCCTGCTCTCGATAATTCATTAGCCACAAAAACAAGGCAAAAAAATTTTGAATTATTCAGGTCACTGGTTTCGACAGTTCCAAAGCCCTTGAAGATACTCGACATCGGAGGAACTCAGTATTACTGGGAAAAAGTAAATTTTCTGGAAAATGATGATATTGAAATAATACTTCTGAATGTTTCAAAAGAAGAAATAAACCATCCAATGCTCAAAAGCATTGCCGGAGATGCAAGGTATTTAATTGAATTTCAAGACAAAGAATTTGATATCGTTTTTTCACATTCTGTAATTGAACATGTTGGAGGATTTGATGACCAGCGTAAAATGGCTGAAGAAATAAAACGAGTAGGGAAGAGGTATTTTCTTCAAACCCCAAATCGGTATTTTCCGTTCGAACCGCATTTTCTTTTCCCTATGTTCCAGTTCCTTCCTTTATGCGTAAAAGTATGGCTTGTCTCTCACTTCGATATCGGATGGTACAGGCGGACACCGGATAGGAAAAAAGCCCTGGAAATCGTGAAATCAATACGGCTGCTGACCAAAAAGGAATTGTGTGAGCTATTTCCTGAAGGAAGCATTTACAGGGAAAGGTTTTTAGGTCTTACAAAATCTTTCCTGGTCATCAAGAAGCAAAGAATTTAAATATGTACGATATTTATTAGTCATAACTTCCACTTACAACATATATTTTGAGGTGTACTTTGTCTAGAAAATCCATTAGAAAGAAGGTAGTAAGAACTGAAAAAATACAGGACGAAAAGAAAGAAGATAAAAAAGACGGTTTTATCAAAACGAAGTATCTTACATATATTGCTCTATCTGCAATATTCCTCTTCTCTTTCTATATTAGAGGGATCGTACCAATACAAAATGTTTTTAGCAGAGGGATCGTAGGTTTTGCAATGGACGACTCTGTTTTTCAGATGAGGTTAGTGGAAAATACCATTTACTTTTTCCCGCACAGGATATTTTATGATGCATTTACAATGTACCCTTATGGAAGCCAGTTGAGCTGGGGTCCTCTATTTGGTCAGATGATCGCATTTTTCTCCTTATTCATCGGTTTCATAACGAATAACTGGAATGCCACTATTGCTGGAATGCCATCTCAATTTATTATTGATACGGTTGGCGCTTTCTTCCCGGCTGTTTTTGGGGCACTGATGGTATTCCCGGTCTATGTTATCGGAAAAGAAATACTTGATAAAAAAGCAGGATTGATCGGGGCATTTCTAATATCAATATTGCCTGGTCAGTTCATATCAAGATCAGTGCTTGGTTTCACGGATCACCATGTGGCAGAGGTGTTTTTTACAACTCTCATGATGATGTTTTTCATTATTGCAATTAAGAGAGCTAAAAACATCACGTTTGATCACTGGCTGAACAGGGACTGGGTAACGTTGAAAGTTCCAATTGCATATTCCCTGTTAGCAGGAATCACGTTTGGGGCATATCTTCTAACTTGGACTTTTGGTGTTATTTTTGCAGTAATTTTCGGCATTTTTATTGTAGTTCAGTATTCTATTGATCATTTTAAAGGGAGATCTACAGAATACCTGGGTATTGTAGGAATTATAGCTTATTTAGTTGCAATGATAATGGTTTTACCTTATATCGAGATCAGTAACGGATTCAAAGCTGAATTTTATTCTCTTTTGCACCTGGCAGTTACAGGTGGACTGGCATTTGTTTTTGCTATTTTGAGCCTCGTTTCTATAGAAATGAATAAAAGAGAATTGAAAGGTAATTATTACTTGTTATTTTTATCAGGTGCGATTTTGATGGGGCTAATAGTTATCAAATCGTTAATCCCTGCACTTTACCAAAGTACTTTAGGCAGGTGGGATTTCATATTTAAATCCGGTGGAGCATTAACAATAGCAGAAGCCGCTCCGACATGTGGTGATTATTCCCTGGTTTCAATAATTAATTGCCAGAATGCAATAGGACAATTTGGTTATAATTATTTTTTAGCTTTCATTGGTATGCTAATACTTGGTTATTTTATCATCAAAAAATCAAAAGCTGAATATACATTATTAGCTGTCTGGAGCATATTTATATTAGCTATTATGGTAGCTCAGAACAGATTTTCATATTATTATGCCGTGAATGTTGCGATCCTTGCGGGTTTTGTGGGTTCCATAATATTAAATTTAGCAGATTGGAAATCTTTTAACTCAAACAGTATTGTTGAATGTGCCAGGAAAATTAGGATTCAACATATGATTTCATTAATTCTTGTAATTGCATTTACTGCATTCCTCCCGGTAAATGCATCACCATATGATAGATCTTGCGGCAGCTGGCCGTGGTCATGCGAACGAACAAAAGGGGGCGCTTTAGGTGAGGGACAATATGAATGGCATGATGCGCTAACATGGATGAAAGATAATACCCCAGACCCGGGTTTAGATTATTATGCTATCTATGAGAAACCAAAGAATGGCACATATCCCTATCCAGATACCGCCTATGGTGTCATGAGCTGGTGGGATTACGGACACATAATCACATACTGGGGACACAGGATCCCGAATGCGAACCCGTTCCAGGCAGGTATAGGCGGAGGACCGGATCACCTTCCAGGAGCTTCAACTTTCCTC
>Ga0180732_1000294_pt1 | contig 45702 bp, 39 predicted proteins | sample KR11_01MetaG_FD_148674 | JGI IMG/M metagenome (GOLD analysis project Ga0180732, IMG submission 148674) | Groundwater microbial communities from the Olkiluoto Island deep subsurface site, Finland - KR11_0.1 MetaG | ecosystem: Environmental > Aquatic > Deep subsurface > Groundwater | place...
ATCTTACTGCACTCAGTGTAAGTCTTTTTGGTGCAAGTGATACTGATTTAGAACGTGCCTATGCTAAAGAGTTCGCTTACCTTAAAGCACAAAAAAATATGTTGCAAACTAGACTGGACTCTGTAAAAGCTGAACAAAATAAGAAAATAAGTTCTGCTAAAAATGATTTAGAACAATTACAATCTCTTGTTTTACAAAAAAATGCTTTGAGTGAAAAACTCGCAAATGATTTGTACCGTTCTCAGCAAAATGCTATGAATATGACGGATGACACTGCCATAATTGAAGCTGTCATGATGCAGTCGACTAGCTCTTTAAAACCTTACGGTATTGAGATAACAGTTGATAAAGATAATTATCAGCCGGCACTCGAAGAAGTTTTTACTCAAAGCAACAAACTTATTCGTGATTTAAGTTCACTCACTGTAAGCCAAGGGAAGTTTTACAACTTAGACGGTTCTCAGGAGAGCGGTTCTATCGTTAAAGTCGGGAACATCGCAAGCTATGGCGTTTCACCTAAAATATCTGCTGCTTTAGTTCCGGCAGGAGAAGGAAACTTTAAAGTTTGGAATGCTCCTGAAGCTGCTTCAACTGCTGAGAGTCTTAAAAAATTAGACCTCTCAAAACCTTTAAACATTTTCATTTATGAAAACGCTGCTCAAGAGATAGAGAATGTACAAGAGCAGAGTGTTGTAGATGTTATTAACTCTGCGGGAATCATTGGTTGGATAATTGTTGCAATTGGCGCTGTTGGTCTTTTACTTGCCCTGCTTCGTAGTATCTTTTTGGCAAGTGCGAGTTCTTCAACTGCTAACTTAGCTGCATCTACACTTGCAACACTTTTAGAAAAAGGTGTTGATGGTTCTCTAGAATACCTAAAAACAAAAAAAGGCTCAACTGCCCGTGTATTGAAGGCGACTATTCGTAACCTTGACAGAGACCGTGAGCACATTGAAGATATCGTAGCTGAGTCTATTTTACATGAGAGCGGAAGACTGGACAAATTCGGTTCTATTATTATGGTTATTGCAGCTGTAGCACCTCTTTTGGGTCTTCTTGGAACAGTTACGGGAATGATAGCTACCTTTGACATTATTACAGAATTTGGAACGGGTGATCCGAAGTTACTATCTGGCGGTATTTCTATAGCTCTTGTAACTACAGAACTTGGCCTTATAGTTGCCATTCCTATCTTAATGATAGGCAATATGCTTGGTGGTTGGGCTGAGAGAGTGAAGGACAATATGGAACATTCTGCTCTTCACCTTATCAACGAGTACAACAAACAGAAGTAAAAAATGGAATTCATAACGCAATTTTTAGAGTATATGCAAAGCGGCGGTTACGTCATGTGGCCGCTTGCAGCCTCAGTTGTCGTACTTTGGTACGCCTTGGGTTTTCGCTTTCATTCACTTAAACGCGGTTCAAATGCGAATGTCCGTAACTTGGTAAGAAAATATGACACGGGTGCCAGAACAGTTCCAAGGGGAGTTATTGACTCTGCTATTGTTGAAGCACTCTCTATTGTAAATGTTTATGGCCGAAAATCAACAAGCAGAAAGTATCTTGATGATGCTTTTAATAAGTACAAACTAGAGACAACTCAGTTTGAAACACTTATTAAAACCATTGTTGTAGCTGCACCTCTCATAGGTCTGTTAGGTACTGTTATAGGAATGATTGAAACATTTGACTCTTTGGCAAGTGCTTCACTTTTTTCTCAAACAGGCGGTATTGCGGGTGGTATTTCACAAGCACTTTTTACAACACAGTTTGGGCTTGTTGTTGCAGTTCCCGGCTTAATCATAGGAAAAATCCTTGACAGAAAAGCCGACACAATGGAACTTGAACTTGAGCAAATCAAAGATATATTATGTTCAGAAGGAGTATAGATGCGTTTTAGACAAAAAAAATCGCAAGAGAGTACTGTAGATATGTCACCGCTTATCGATATGGTTTTTATCCTATTGATATTTTTCATGGTGAGTTCTACATTTGTAAAAGATATGAAACTTGACTTGAACCGTCCGGGTGCATCTTCAGCTTCAAAAGCTTCAAGCAAAGTTATCCGCGTTTACATAGATAACGTCGGTGAAACGTATGTAGACGGTCAGCCTGTTAAAACTTGGGCAATTCAGGGCAAACTCAGAGATATGTTACGTGCTTCAACCGAAAAATCAGTACTTGTTGTAACAGATGAGACTGTTGCCGTTGAAAAGCTTATAGACGTTGTTGACCAGTGCCGCCTAAGTGGTGCTAAAGACGTGGCAGTAGCGACTGAAAAAGAAGTTGGCTAAGGTGAAAAATATAAAAAACCATCTCAAAGCATCTCTATGGATGCTATTTGGTATCTTTTTTGTATTTAATATAGTTATTTTGATGAACAGTGAAAGCTCACTGCTCAATCAAGAGAAGAAACAAGAGAATGCAAATTTTGAGATTGCAAGAATTGCAAAACCAAAGCCCGAACCAAAACCTAAGCCTAAGCCAAAACCTGAACCCGCCAAAGCTAAAAAAAGCACTGCCGCACCTAGCATCAGTTCAAGCCTCAGCGGTATAGACACCGGTCTGGATGCCTTCATGAGCAGCGATTTGAGTATGGACGACACACTCCTCGGTGATGTAAGCAAGAATGTTGTCATGAGTGAAGACTCAGTGGATGAAGCACCGAAACCGACACACAGAGCAGCTATGGAGTATCCGGCTAAAGCAAGAAAATCCGGAATCACGGGTTATGTTCTCATGAACCTTCTTGTAAGTAAAGACGGGGATGTTGAAAAAGTAAAAGTTTTAGAGTCTCAGCCAGCCGGTCTTTTTGACGAAGTAGCCATCGCCGGTGTTAAAGAGTGGAAGTTCAAACCTGCTCAGTACCAAGGCCAGCCGGTAAAAGTCTGGGCGAAACAAAAAATCAGTTTTAATCTTCAATAAGGAAAAAAGATGAAAAATATTTTAACAATACTACTAATTTTATCTTTGAACCTTTTTGCGGCAGAGAAAAAAAACAACACGGATGAGATAGATCACCTCTCTCTGGCTGCCCTGCTTTTAAAAGACGGCCATATAGACCGCGCTAATGATGAACTCTCTCAAGTAAATCTTGAAGATAAGAAGTTGGACTTCATAAGATTCTACACTTTAAAAGGTCTCGTTTTAACAAAACTGGGTTCTTATGAAGAAGCAAACAAAGCGTTTAAACAGAGTGTAAACGCAGGTCAGACAGATAAATCCATCTATCTTTACATTGCACAAAACAGCTTTAAACTGGAAAAATATGAAGATACGCTTGACGCCATAAAAAACGCAGGCAATCTTATAGAAGACAAGCCATCTATTTACGGCTTGAAGGCAGAATGTAACTGGAAACTTCATAGAACAAATGAAGCCCTGAAAATACTCAAAGAGTCTATTGCCAAGTTTCCACAAGAATATGATTTCTACAAACAGCGTTTTAACTATCTTGTAACTTTAAAGCTCTATCAAAGTGCATTAAGTGATGCCAACATTTATTTGCTTCATGCAAATCCAAATGAAAAAACAACACTTGCGTTTATAGCAACACTCAGAAAAAGCGGTGAGATTGACAAAGCGATTGCTTTGGCAGAAAATGCAAACTTGCAATTTCCAGACAGCGCACAGGTGACAGTTATGCTCGCACACCTTTATTTGGATAAAGAGATGATTCAAGCAGCTGCTGATTTGTTTGATCAGGCTTCTATTGAAGATTTTAAATATACGCAAGAAGCTGCAGAGATGATGAGAAGAGCAAAAGAGTTCATAACCGCTCTGTACAAAAACTCTCAGATGCTCGACACAAAAGAAAAACTCAAACAAAGAATTGCGATTTACCTCGAATATGAAGCGTATGAGAGAGTTGTTGTAAGTCAAAAAGCAATTTACAGAACAGGTCTGATTGAAGATGAGAGCATCCGTTATGCTTTAGCGTTTTCTTATTACAAGGTGGGTGATTTTGCAGCCTCTGAAAAAGAGTTAAACAAACTTACCCAATCAGACCTATTTCAAAAAGCAACGGAGATTAGAAAGAACATGCAAAAATGTATCAATAACTATTGGGAGTGTGATCTATGAGAATAGTTTTATTTTTACTGGCATTTAGTCTCTCTTTGCTCGCAGCCGGCAAAGGTGATTTATCTTTTTATCTTTTAAAAGACGGAAAGCCTCTTGCAAAACAAGAAATAATTATTTATGCAAAAGATGCTTCAACTTCGGCAGATAAAGCCTTCGGATACACTAAGTTTGCTCAGGAGATGACTGATGCGGACGGTAGCTTATACACTGAACTGCCTGCCGGTTCCTACCAACTCCAAGTCGTAGCAAAAGAGAATGGAGAGCTTCAGGCTTATGTCAAAAAGTTTTTTGTTATTGAAGAAAACAAAGAGTCTCAAATCATTGTATCTTTGAAAAAAGATAATACTTTGGCCTTTGAAGACCTTGAAGTTCCGGCAACTGGAGCTATTGTAAACAAAGTTGCACTCAAGCAGGAAATGGGTGACATACAAATCAGCCTTCTCTCCTCTGAGAACCAAAAGCCGATACAAAACGCAAGAGTATTTGTTAAGGGAATGAATCTTGACGTAAAAACAGATGCTAAAGGGAATCTTTTACTCAGCCTGCCTGCAGGTGAGCAGACTCTCTCAATCATTCATAGCGAATTTAGTTCTCAAACCATTAAAGTTAACGTCACGGCAAACGATGTCTCGACGAAATTTGTTGAACTCTCTCCCGCCTCTATGGAAATGGACGAATTTATAGTTCTCGCTCCGCAAGTAGAAGGAAGTGTTGCTTCACTTGTTGCTGAAAAGAAAAACGCAAGTGCCATTGCGGATATTCTAGGCTCTGAAGAGATGTCAAAAAAAGGCGACTCAAACGCAGCCGCAGCGCTTAAAAGGGTTTCCGGGGTGACTCTGGTAGATGGTAAAAATGTCTATGTTCGTGGACTTGGTGAGCGTTATGCAAATGTGGAGCTTAACTCTATGCCTCTCCCATCTCCAGATCCTTACAAAAGGGTTGTACCTTTGGACATCTTTCCTGCAAGTGTTATCGGGAGCTTAAAAGTTCAAAAAACTTATTCTGCGGATTTACCTGGTAACTTTGGCGGTGGTTACATCGACCTTAGAACCAAAGAAGATGTCTCTGAAGATTTCGTCAAACTGACTCTTGCTACAAAAGCGCATGACTCGGCCCTTGATGGTACAGAGGGGAACTACTACAACGGCGGTTCTATGGACTACCTTGGTATAGATGACGGAAGCAGAAGACTTCCTTCAAATGTACTCAATGCCGGGAGAGTGGTTGTTGGCGAGAAAAAACCCTCTTTCACTCCGTATGGAACAAACTTTACCAAACTTGAACTTTGGGGTATGACAAAAGATATGGCACTACGTTCTGTGGATACGCATAAAGATGGCGTTCCACTTGGAAAAAAAGTAGCCATAGAAATCGGCAAAAAAATAGAGATAAATGCCGACAATACCATCAGTGCACTTGCGAGCTATTCGTATGACCAAGACCATAAACACATCACAGAAGAATTTTACGGTTATGATATGGATGGACAAGGTGTAATCTCCGATGAGCCAGAATCTTATGGAACAAACGACAGAACTTACTCAAACTATAAACAAAACGCCATGTTAAATCTTGGTTACAATCATGCAGATGTATTTAAACTCAAATACACTTCGCTTTTTGTTTTAGATACACTCGAGAAAACACGTGTTACCGACGGTGTTATCGGTTCCAACCAGGATTTGCAAAAACTTTACTCTCTTGATTGGGAAGAAAAAACACTTTTTGCAAATCAGGTTACCGGACTTTGGAAGCATAAACTTCTCGCTGACGCACAATTCAACTTTGGCTTACAATGGAGTGTTGCAGAGTTAAACCAGCCGGGCAATGTAAAATATGAGTATATTGACTACACAGGAACCGGAGACCATTACCAGCTTAAAACCGTATCAGCACAGAACCTTCTTCAACATGAGATTACAACGAATGATGATGTTAAAAGTTTTTACGCTAATGAAGTTGCGGATGTTCCTATGCTCAGCGACGAAGACAAAGTGGAAGTGGGTGTAACATACACAACAAAAACGCGTGAATCTCGTTCAAACAAGTTCTATCTTAAAGCACAAAACCCGACAAATATCTCTTATGCGGATTCACAAGAGAGTGTTGACTTTATCATGGACAAATATGTCACAGAGGAAGTTTCAAACTATGAGACTTCTACATTTTTAGTTAAGCCGCTCTTTAATCCGTCTGATTATTATGATGCAGACTTTGTTGAAAAAGGGCTCTATGTAAAAACACTCATTAACCCGACAGATGCTTTTGAAATAAGTCTAGGTGCCCGAAAAGCGCAACTCAATCAAGTGCTTCATGAGTATGTCATCAACCCTGCAACTAACCTTGTAGTTATACGTGACAACGAGCTGGAAATCGACAAATGGCTTCCAAACGTAGATATGAGATATAAATTCACAGACGATGACCAGTTGCGTTTTGGTTACTCCATCACTTATATCTATCCTGACTTTAGAGAGTTCTCAAGTTCTGGATATTTTCACCCTGATGAGGCTGCGACAGTTATTGGTAATCCTAACTTAACGCACACAGACCTTACAAACTATGACTTAAGATTCGAGCACTATTTCTCGCCTACGGAAGGTTTTTCAACAGCTGTTTTTTATAAAACGCTTGCGAATCCTATTGAGGATGTTTCTCGTCCTTCTACCTCTTTGCCTATCTACTCTTATGAAAATACAGAGTCGGCGTCACTTATCGGAGTAGAATTAGAGGCTTCTAAAAAATTGGATTTTATCAATGATGAGCTTGAGAATTTTTACACATCTGCCAACTTTACTTACACAAAGTCGGATGTAAGCTTGTCAGAGACACAGCAAGAGCAATTCACAACAAATCATAGAGAGCTTCAGGGTCTCTCTCCAATTGTTATAAACGCAAACCTCGGTTATGACAATACCGATGGCAGAATACTCAATTTAGCCTACAACTATATGTCAAGAAGAATTAGAAAAGTCGGTCTTAAAAACGGCGTTCAAGAGTACCCGGACCAGTATGAACTTCCTCCGCACTTGCTTGACTTCACATGGCAAGAGAATATCATGGAAGGCATGGATGTTAAGTTTAAAGCACGCAATATTACAGACGGAGAAGTAGTCTGGGAAGAAGGCGATAACATTACTAAAAGATATAAAATCGGAAGATCTTACGAACTTTCACTCAGCTACAAATACTAAACTCTCTTAAATTGCAGAATGGTTACCAAAGTGCTTCTTTTTGGCACTTTCTGTAACCATAATGATATACAAATCCTATAAAATACCTCAAACTAATCTTGGAGTCACACCTCATGAAAGAGCTTATACTTGTTGTCGAAGACAATCCTGATATTCTTGAACTTTTAGAATATAACCTGCTCTCAGCCGGCTATGAAACCTTGGGATTTTTAAATACTAAAAATGTCAAACAAGCCTTATCAGAAGAAAAAATTGACCTAATCATCATGGACAGAACACTTCCCGACATTGAAGGAAGTCTTTTTATTGAGATGCTCAGAAGCAAAGACATAGATACACCCGTTATATTTCTCTCCGGAAAAAACAGTGTTGAAGAGATTAAAGACGGTTTTTTAAAAGGTGCGGATGACTACATCACCAAGCCTTTTGACATAGGCGAGTTAATCCTTCGTGTCAAAGCTGTTTTAAAAAGATATAAAAATGATTCAAAAAATTCACTGGAGATTTTAAAGTATAGAGACATTCATTTAGATTTAAATCTTCACTCTGTAACCATTGACAACAGAGATGCGAATCTCACTAAACTTGAGACTTCCCTTTTACAAGTCATGATTTTAAACAAAGGCAAAGTCCTAGACAGAGAGTTCTTGCTCAAAAACATCTGGAGCGACCCAAGTAATATTCATGAAAAAACAGTGAATGTAGCCATCAAAAGATTAAAAGAAAAAATAGACCCGCTTAGAGATAAAGAGTACATTAGAACAATCAGAGGCGTTGGGTATCTTCTTCCATAAAATTTTCAATAAACGAAGTTTTATGGTGTCAGGAAGATTTAGGAGAGAAATGAATTTGAATGTGTTTGTTTCTTAAGTTTCTATGCCCAAAGCGGGCATAGAAAAATTTTTACCACTTAACTTCTGTAGTTAGCATGTAAACATCTTTTGATTGTCCAGTATCGCCATCATTTGCATTTTGCTCAGTGATGAATTTTCCTGAACCGATAAAAGTTACATTTTTGTTCATTTTGTATGCTAAAGCTGCGATCACTTTGCTACCGTCTGCATAGACTGATGTATCACCAGTAACTGCTGCTACTGTATCTATTGTATAATTGTCATATCTACCAATTACTGTCCAATCTTTTACTGGTCGGTACTCACCATTAATTGACCAAACTTTATACTCTTTACCGCTATCAGCAGCTTCGTTTTGTGCCTTATCTTCAGCTATAGCATATTGTGCTGCTATTAAGAATTCCGGTTGGTTATAGACAGCGTGAAGACCATAGAATGTACGGTCATACTCTTTAGCTCCATCAATTTCTACTGTATCATCTTTGTGGTTTTTAGAAACTAAACCATACGTTGAGATGTTCGCATATGTAGCTTTTGTACGGTCATTTTTACCAACTTTTTTACCGCTTCCAAGTAGGTGACCTGTTAAACGCCACTCAAGAGAAATATCTCCCCCATTTTCCTGATTTGCAGCAGCTTTGTCAGCATGGTAACCTTCGCCGTTAAACATACCGATTTCTGAACTGAAAGAGTCTGTTTTAGTTTTTAGGTTAAATCCAAGGTCAGCAGAGTTTACAAGGTCAACACCTGCTTCAGTTGCAGTTCCTTTTTCCTCAAGCATAACTTTGTTGAATGAACGGTAATGCCAAGCATTGTGCTCTTCGTAATCTATCCATGGACGGTGAACGATACCGACTTCTACACCAGTAAATGGAAGAACTTCATCTAAATAGAGATAAGCATATTTTGCATAGATATTTGCATAAGATGTTTTTGATGCAAGTTCTTTTGTTGTATCCATTGTTACACGAAAATAATCTTTATCATTAAAGAATGCTTTTACTTGAACATAGTTACGACGTGCTTCAAAACCAGCAGATCTTCCTGCATAAGCCGCAACATCATCTCCTAGGGGAACTGTTACTTTACTGTCCGCATCTGCGCCTGCAGCCGTAGTCTCTGGATTAGCAACCGTATAACCAAAATAGTGCGTACCGCTAAATTCTAATTTAACTCCTTTTATAAATACTGGAGTCTCTTTATTTTCAATAGCAATACGATCTGGTGCAGAAGTAGTAAATACCTGTCCATTCTCGTCTACATAAAACTGCTGTGCAGCACTGAGGCTAGTTGCGCCAACCGCTAAAGCAGCGATTGTAGATAAAACGATTCTTCTCATTTTTTATTTCCTTGTTTTTTATTGACAGTATTTTAAAGCAGCTTGGTTACATTATGATTACAAAACGTGAGGCATAGAATTTAGAGAATATGTAGTATTAACGAAAAAAAGCCCAGATACTAAAAGTACCTGGGCTTTGAGGAAAGAATGGATGATTAATTAAAAACTTGGGAGCAACTCATAGGAGTAACTATTTAATGTTAGCTGCCCAGTACTCTCTAATCATGTTTTTAGTATCTTCAGGAAGAGCGATGTAGCCTAACTTTTTAGCAGCTTCGTCACCGTTTTTGAATGCGTAGTCATAAAACGCGATTACTTTTTTGTTCATTTCGCCGCCTTCTCTAGGAAGAAGAATGAATGTTGCCGCAACGATTGGGTAAGAAGTGTCACCTTGCTGTAATGCTAAAACAGAGTGAAAGTGTTTCTCTTTTGTCCAAGTTGCATATTTTGCAGCAGCTTTGAAGTTTTCTTCCGTTGCTTTTACCCATTTACCGCTTGCTGTTTTAAGAACCGCAGCTGAAAGATTGTTTTTGTCTTTGTAAGCGCTTTCGATGTAACCGATTGAATATGGAGTTTGTTTTACTAAGTTAGCAACACCCTCATTTCCTTTTCCGCCTATACCAGTTGCCCAGTCAACAGTTTTACCAGTACCATATGTGTTTTTCCAGCTCTCTGAACTTCCACTTAGGTAGTATGTAAAGTTAAAAGTAGTACCTGACCCGTCTGAACGGTGAACAACAATAATTTTTTGGTTTGGAAGATTTACACCTGCATTGTCAGCAACAATTTTTGCATCATTCCACATAGTGATTTTACCGGCAAAAATGTCAGCAACATTTTCATTGCTAAGATTTAGTGTCTCATCAGCAATACCGTCTACGTTAAACGCAACAACAATCGAACCGATAACTGCCGGGAATTGAAATAAATTGTCTTTTGCAAGTTTTAATGTATTTAACGCCTCATCAGTTGCACCAAAATCTACGATACGTTGAGAGATTTGTTTAATACCGCCACCTGAACCGATTGACTGGTAGTTCACTTTATTTTTTGTATCTTTTTGGTAGTTATATGCCCAATCATAATAAAGTGGAGCAGGAAATGATGCACCCGCACCGTTTATTTTATCGGCAGCGAATGAAGAAGTGATAGTTACAGCGGCAACTAAAGCTATAGAAGCAATTTTTTTGAACATAGTTTTCGTCCTTTGGATTATTTAAGATGCCGAAAGTATAAATCTTAAATGTTACAAAAGGATTACGAAACTATCTACCGGACATCAGCCCTCTTTGACTGAAAATTTCAAATTTTTCTCCATCTCTATCGCCTCATCGCGTCCAAATACAATAATCTCTTTATCAACTTGTATCTTTTTTGCATCTATTTTATTCGGATAGTCTACATAGTTAAGTATATGTTTCATTGCGTTTATACGCGCTTTTTTCTTATCGTCACTTTTGACAATCGTCCATGGTGCAGCTTCAGTATGCGTTGCACTAAGCATCATAAACTTTGCAAGAGTATACTCATCCCAAAGTCTTTGCGACTCTTTATCTACCGGGGAAAGTTTATACTGTTTGAGCGGATCTGTCTCACGGGCTTTAAACCTCGCTGCTTGTTCTTTCTTAGAGACTGAGAAGTAAAACTTAAAGATTTTAATATCCTCATCAACTATCATATCTTCAAACTCAGGAGCATCTTTTAAAAACTTGTGATGCTGTCTCTCCGTACAAAAACCCATAACCGGTTCAACCATAGCTCTGTTATACCAGCTTCTGTCAAAGATAACAATCTCGCCTCCGGCAGGAAGATGCTCTACATATCTTTGAAAGTACCACTGTGTTCTCTCTTTGTCGCTCGGTTTTTCAAGAGCCACGACTCTCGCACCCCTAGGATTGAGATGTTCGGTAATGCGTTTGATGGTTCCGCCCTTGCCGGCTGCATCACGCCCTTCAAATATCATCAAAATTTTCAGCCCTTGGTCTTTTACATGGTTTTGAAATTTCAAAAGTTCTACCTGAAGTTTAGCCAGTTCTTTTTCATATTCAATATTTTCTTCTTTGACCCAAATTCTAATCTTACCCTCGTGCTTGTCAGACTTTTCTTTTTTTTCTACTCTTGCTTTCTTTTCTTTTTTTTCTACTTTTTCTTCTACTGGTGTCTCTTTAACTTTTTTCATCTTTAGCCTTTATATTTGTATTAATTGATAAACTTGCCGCTGCGTGCTATCTGTGCGTCCATAATCTCAATTTCTCTGGAACCTGAAATCACAACCTGTGCATCAAGTGCATAATTGAGATGCTCATCTCTACCTTCATAATCAACAGAATTGAGGATAACTTTCATGGCCTCAAGTCTTGCTTTGTGTTTGTCGTTTGAGCGAATCACTTTCCAAGGAGCACTATGAGAGTGCGTTTGCTTAATCATGTTGTACTTCGTATTTGTAAAATCATCCCATCGCTCTTGAGCTTGCATATCTATCTCGCTGAGTTTCCATTGTCTGAGAGGGTCACTTTTACGTCTTTCAAATCTTCTCGCCTGCTCATCTTTTGTAACACTAAAGTAGAGTTTTATAAGAATTATTCCCTGTCTTGTCAAATCGTTCTCAAAGCCTTGAACACCGTTCATAAAATCTTTGTACTCTTTTTCTGTACAAAAGTTAAAAACATGCTCAACCATCGCTCTGTTATACCAACTTCTGTCAAAAAGTACTATCTCTCCGGCTCTTGGAAAATGCTGGATGTATTTTTGGTAAAACCACTGCGTTTTTTGCTCTTCTGTCGGTTTGCCAAGGGCAACAATACGGTAGTGTTTCTCATCCATATAACGTGTAACCCTTCGAATTGTTCCGCCTTTTCCCGCAGCATCACGCCCTTCAAAAAGAATGATCATTTTCTGGTGGCTGTTTTCAAGATATTTCTGAAGTTTAATCAGCTCCGCCTGATAAGGCTTTAACTGCTGTTCATTATCTCTCTTTTGCTCTGCTTTATTTTTTGATTTTTTATCCGCTTTTGTTTTTTTATAATAATGAATAAGCTCATCAAGAGAAATCATATTCCCCTCTATTTCAAATATATCTTTATCGTGTTTCTTCATTTATTTTTCCTTTCTTTTTTTTGCATAGAGTTTGTAAAGTATAGCCTTGCCTTTTTTTATCTCTAGAGAGACAATTTCCAAATCCTCTTTCAACTCTTTTTTTACTTTTTTTTCTAATTCAAGTTCGAGTTGCTTTTTAAGTGTCTGCTTGCGTTTATTAAGTTGTTGCAGCAGCCCTTTGACAGACTTTTTTTTACCTTCCGCTTCAAAATTTTCCAAGTTTAAAAATTTTTTTACGCTTTTAATAAATTTTTTAACACCCATTATCTCTCCTTTGTAAGTATTTCACTAATGTCGTCCTGGTTAAAAGAGATCTCTTCCCCTACCTCACTCATTAAGAACATTCTCTGTGCCATGGATATGAGATTTGAACTTATGTCATAAGCGTACGCTGTATCATTCATTAAAGAAGTTGCCATCTCATTGCTTATGAGAGAATTTCTAATAAGATTATCCAGAGTTCCGTTTGCAAGAATATCATATTTTTCCGTATGTACTTTGGCTTTTGAGAGAAGGGTGAGTCTTACATCCACTTCTTGCGCATTGGCTACAATATCCAAATCTCTCAAAAGCTCGGCTAAGTCTTTTGTTATCTTATCATACTGCTCTTTGATATGCACATTGCTGCTTTTGGTATATTTGACAAGGTTCTTTTGTAAATGTTTTGTATCTTTGACCGCTTCGACTAAGTCTCGATTAGCAAGCTTTAACTTATATAAAACCTCTATGTCGTTTGGTGACATATTTGCCTGCGCCTTTGTAGCAAAATCTATGATTTCACCGTAAATACCTTTTATCTTTTTGTTGTAATACTCATCTATATTTATAGGTTCATGTGCATACGCATCATGAATCACCTCATCAAGCGGCATGGATGAGAAAATATTGTGGCGTTTTAAGTTCAAACCGTGAATAATAATTTCCATTGCGTTTTCATACAAATGTCTTGTCTCACTCACGATTGAAGCCATAGACGTTGAAGGAAGTTCCAATGCTGAGTTATTAAGAAATCTGGCACTTTCAAACCCTGCGTTTGATTTTGTAGTGTCTTCTTTAAATATTCTATGTAAAAAATTCACAAGTTTGTCTACAAAAGGAAGGAACATTAACACTCCCATGATTTTAAATAAACTGTCAAAAACTGCAAGTTTAAGTGTGTGATTATCACTTGCTATGCCTATGGCGTCGCTGATGATATCAACTGTATACATAATTTGGTTTATGAGAATAATGGCAACAAACGCAGTTACAAGATTAAAAATAAGATGCGCACCTGCAAGTCTTTTCCCATCTATGTTTGAACTCAGAGAACCAATGACTGCAGTAATAGTCGTACCGATATTTGCACCGATTGTAAGTGCTAAAGCATTTTCATACGTTATTTGATGCACAGACAGAGCTGCCAAGATGAGTACGATAGTAGCATGTGAAGATTGCATCACAACCGTCGCCAACAAACCGATACCTATGAAAATCAATAAGCCTTTGAAACCATCGACGGCAAAGCTTGACAAGTCAATACTTGCCTTAAATGCTTCGAAACCGTCTTTCATATAATGAATACCCAAAAATAAGAATCCTAACCCGGCTAGAACATATCCTATGCCTTTGAGTGATTTTGTTTTTTGAAAAATCAAAATAATTCCAAACGCAAGCATTGGCATAGCATACGATGCAATATTTACTTTGAGTCCGAAACCGGCCATAAGCCATGCGCCCGTTGTCGTTCCTATGTTCGCCCCAAGGATTATTCCCACACCCTGTGTCAAGCCAATCAGTCCGGCACCTATAAACGAAATAGTTAAAACAGAAACCAGAGAACTTGACTGCATAATTGCGGTGGCAACAAATCCAAAGCTTATACTCTTAGAGAGTTTATCCGTAGACTTTTGCAGTATTTTTTCGAGTGTCCCTCCAGAAAAAGCTTTAAAACCTTCTTCAAGAGTTAACATACCAAACAAAAAGATGGCAACACCCGCTGCAATCTCCTTAAAATCTGGACTTATCCAAAAGCCATAGGCTAAAAGAATTAAAATTGTAGGTAGTAATATTTTTCTTAGCATTAAAGCACGATTCCTTTAATCATAAAAAATATCAATGCAGCCAAAAGTGCTGCCGCTGGAACAGTTATTATCCAAGCTGCAACAATCTTTTTCACGGCATCACGTTTCACATATTTTACTTTTTCAGCAGATTTAAGTTGTTTTTTAGCATCTTTGATGACTTCTTCTTCCAAATCTATCATCTTATAAAGTTCGACTATTCGCATATAATCTTCTTTGTTCTTTTCTTCTTTTGCTTCTAAAGTTTTTAGCTCATTTTTATATGCTTTTAAAACTCTTTTTTCATCATGTAAAGTAAGCTGTTCATGAACAACAACCTCTTTGACATCTTTTGCATCAAGATACTCTCTTAAAAAACCGACACCGAAGATTCCTCCGATGGCGATATGGGTAGAACTCACAGGAAGACCCAGTTGAGAAGCAATAATAACAGTGATTGAAGCAGCCATAGCAACTGAAAAGGCTCTCATCTGGTCAAGTTCCGTAATCTCGCCGCCGACTGTTTTGATAAGTTTTGGCCCATAAAGCGCAAGTCCGAGCGCGATACCGAGTGCACCCACAGCCATAACCCAAAATGGAATTCCGGCTTTACCCGAGACGCCCCCTGTCAGTACAGCATCATTAATAGCAGCCAAAGGCCCGATAGCATTTGCCACATCATTTGCACCATGAGCAAAACTTAAAAGTGCGGCTGCAAAAATAAGCGGCACGGTAAAAAGCAGGTTCACACCTTCTCTGCTGTTTTCTATTTGTATCGCTCTGAGTGCAACAGTTTTTTTCACGAAAAAATATACTACGCCCGCAACAATTAAACCAAAAATGGCCGCTACTATAAAGGAAGGTTTTTTCTCATCCGGAAGAAAGACTAAAACATCAACAATCGAAGGCCAAAGATTTTTAAGACCCTTCAATGTCAAATATGTAACAAACGCCCAAGACATAATAGCTACAAAGACAGGTACCCATATCTTTGCCGCAGCAATTTTGTCTGCTCTATAGACCATCGTTTTTTTTATGGCAAACAAAAACGCAGCCGCTATTATCCCACCTAAAAGCGGTGAAATAATCCATGATGCGACAATGGAACCCATCGTCCCCCAAGCTACAATTGAGAATCCCGCAGCCGCAATCCCAGCACCCATAACACCCCCGACTATGGAATGTGTTGTCGAGACCGGTGCTTTCATGGCAGTCGCAAAGTTAAGCCACAAAGCCGCTGCTAAAAGTGCCGCCATCATAGCCCAAATAAAAGGATCAACATTGCCGCCAAAAGCATTAATGTCAATAATCCCGTTTTTGATTGTTTTGACAACATCTCCACCTGCGATAAATGCACCGCCTGCTTCAAAAATAGCGGCAATTACTATCGCACCACCCATCGTAAGCGCTTTTGAACCAACCGCCGGACCTACATTGTTGGCAACGTCATTTGCCCCAATATTCATCGCCATGTAAGCTCCAAAAAGTGCCGCTATCGCCAAAAATATGTTATTTGGTATACCGCCTGAGCTTAAAAAGCTGTAAACAAGCACCGCTACCATAAAAAACAGTGCAAAACCAAGCCGCATAAAATCAACACCGCTACTTTTTAAGGCTTCTTTTTGCAATTTTTTTACTGTATTAATTTCCATAATACTCCCTTTTTCTATAAAAATTTAACATAATCGAGATGACACAAACTGAAGGATTGCAAAGAATGAAACACCAAGCCATATTCTCAAGTATATTCCTGCCGAACTTAATATTTTATTTAAATCTCTACAAGTTATGAAAAGATTTGCAAGGTGTGTTTGTAATAATTATGTAACCAAACTTTTTTATACTGTCATACAAAAAAATTGCAAAGGAACCCGAACAATTGAACCTTATACTCGATAAAATTTTTGCTCATACGACGAAGTTCATCGCGCTTGGCGTTTTACTCATTGTTGCCTGGATTTTCACCGAACTTTTTCAGCAGTCACTTGTATCAATTCAGTCTTCAGGATTTGATTTTGTTACCCAAACAAAATGGGCGCCAAACTTAGAAAAATTTGGGGCACTTCCGGCTATTTACGGCTCTGTCGTTTCAACATTTTTAGCGATGGTTTTGGCAGTTCCCGTAGCAATCGGTGTTGCCATCTTTTTGAGTGAATTGGCTCCCGCAAAACTCAAATCACCTGTCGGTGTTTCTATTGAGCTTCTTGCAGCTATTCCCTCAGTCATCTACGGTATGTGGGGACTTTTTTACTTCGTGCCTATTATCCGTGATATCGTCGGCGGCGTCGGTATCAGTATGTTGAGTGCCGGAATAGTGCTCTCCATTATGATATTACCTTTCATGGCCGCAGTTACTCGTGATGCCATGAACACGACTCCGGATATTTTAAAAGAGTCCGCGTACGCTCTTGGCGGAACAAAATGGGATGTCATAAAAGATGTTGTCATGCCTTATGCCAAAGCAGGAATCATCGGTTCATTTATCTTGGCACTTGGCCGTGCCATCGGTGAGACTATGGCTGTTACCTTTGTTATGGGGAATGTGCATAAAATCTCTTTAGATCTGACACAGCCGGCAACATCTATTCCGGTTACTTTGGCAAACGAATTTAACGAGGCAGATACCGGTATTTACTACTCAAGCCTTTTTGAGCTGTCACTTTTATTGCTTGTCATTAGTTTTACTATTATCTCAATTGCGAAATTTTACTTCCTGAGAAGAAAAAGGCTTGGCGCATGACACATACAGAAAAAAGAATTCTTACAAATAAAATAGTTATGACACTTTCAACGCTTTCTGCAATGGTAGGTATGACATTTTTATTTTGGATACTCGGCATACTTGTAATCAATGGCATCGATGCCCTTAACTGGACTATTTTTTCAGAAGCCGGAGCACCTCCAGGTTACGAAGAAAGCGGACTGAAACATGCGCTTATTGGTCAGTTGATGATAGTTGGAGTAGCAACATTTGCCGGTGTTCCTCTGGGTATTTTAGCCGGAACTTATTTGAGCGAATATGTACAACAATCTAAGCTCGCTGAGACAATTCGTGACATTTCGGACATCATGATGTCTGCTCCAAGTATCGTAATCGGTGCTTTTGTTTATGCCATTGTTGTTGCGCCCATGGGACATTTTAGCGGCTGGGCAGGTTCTGTTGCTTTAACGATAATTATGCTTCCGATTATTTTACGTACAACAGATGACATGCTCCAACTTGTTCCCTCAACTCTTCGTGAAGCTGCGTTTGCCCTTGGTGCTCCAAAGTACAAGGTTATTATGCAGGTCGTTTACAGAGGGGCAAAAGTTGGAATATTAACAGGTGTTCTTTTAGGTGTTGCACGTGTTGCGGGAGAGACCGCACCGCTTCTATTTACATCGTTCAACGACAACTTTTTAAATACAGATATGAATCAGCCAATGGCTTCACTCACAGTTACTATGTTTAACTACGCGACAAGCCCTTATGAAGATTGGCAAAAACTCGGATGGGCTGCTGCGTTTATACTCAGTATGTTTATCTTGGGTCTTAACATCATAGCAAGAGTATTTTTAATGAAGAAAAAAGGAAAATAATGGCAACTATTACGCAAATACTGGAAGAAAAAGCACTTGAAGTAAAGAACTTTGAGTTTACCTATGCAGGTGCAGATGCTCCAAGCATTAAAAAACTCGATATGCCCATAGCAAAAAACTCTATTACGGCACTTATTGGACCCTCAGGATGTGGAAAAACAACGCTTCTTAGAAGTTTTAACCGTATTCATGATTTGTATCCAGGAAACAAATATGAGGGAGAAATACTCTTTAAAGATAGAAATATTTTAACGCCTAAAGAAGACTTAATCAACCTCAGAATTAAAATAGGAATGATTTTTCAAAAGCCTACTGCATTTCCTATGAGTATTTACGATAATGTAGCGTATGGAATGAGACTTCAAGGCATTAAAAATAAAACGGAACTTGAGGGGCGTGTTGAAAAAGCTCTCACTGACGCTGCTATCTGGAAAGAGGTCAAAGACAGACTCAAGCATGATGCGAACGGCCTCTCAGGCGGTCAGCAACAGCGTTTGTGTATTGCTCGTGCAATTGCCGTTGAACCTGAAGTTCTTCTCTTTGATGAACCGACATCTGCCCTTGACCCTATTTCAACAGCAGGCATAGAAGAGCTTGTAGTTGAACTCAAAGAAAAAGTTTCTATCATTATAGTTACGCACAACATGCAGCAGGCTGCACGTGTTAGCGACTATACAGGTTTTATGTATTTAGGTGAGCTTATAGAGCTTGGTCGCACAGAAGAGATGTTTGTTACTCCAAGAGAGAAGCTTACAGAAGAGTATATAACCGGCAAATTTGGTTGATAAGGAAAACTATGATAAGTAAATATGACTACAAAATAGATCAGGTAAGAGAGCAGATTGCTGCTCTTCTAAAAAATATAGTGGATGCAAGCCAGCTCTCGCTTAAGGCGTATGAAGAAAAGGATACAGAGAGTTTAAAAACTGTTCAAGAGATGCTTGGGAATGTTGCTGTTCAAGGTGATGTAATTGATAATGAAATTATAAAAACTTTCGCACTTTTTGGCCCTGAAGCAAAAGAACTGCGTTCACTTGTTGCTTATTTAAAGATGACAAATGAACTTGTTCGTATTGGTGACGGTATCAAAAAATATGCAAGAAGAATGAAAGAGCATTTAAACAGTGAGTGTGATTTAACACCTCTCAACTCTACTATTATTCAGCTTCATAAAAGTACAGTGAACGCACTTGCATATATTTTAGAGTGTTTTACAAATCTCGATACTTGTAATATAGAAGAATATTATGCAAAAATCATGGTTGAAGAGAGTAAGAATGATGACCTTTTTTCCATCCTGGAAAAAGAGATTATGGGACTTATAATCATCGAGAGAGAACTTTCTATTGAATACGTAAAAGTTCTTGGAACACTCAGAAAACTTGAGCGTTCTTGTGATAGAAGTGTAAATATAGCAAACCTCATGATGTACGCAAAAAAAGGCGGACAACTGAGTCATTACAGTTAATTTCTCCACTATTTGAGTAAGCCTATAAATAAAGCAACTTTATAGGCCTTTGCTCAATATTCACTCATAACAACGTCTTCACATCTACCTTTTCCCATTTACTTTATGAAACAAACATAGCAACTGATTATTTTTTAATCATTTGAAGGTACCTCTTTGAAAATAAATTAAGATATACTAACAGCACAATAAATTCAGGAGAAATAAATGGGAAAATTTGTTAATAGTACAGAAGAATTTTTTACGTTTTGTGAAGAAAATGATGTTCAGTTTGTAGACTTTAGATTTACAGACATTAAGGGTACATGGCACCATGTTACTTACAGAATGAGTGCTGTAAACGCAGGTCAACTTGAAGGCGGCTTACCATTTGACGGTTCATCTGTAGACGCATGGCAACCAATAAACAAATCAGACATGCTACTTAAGCCTGATGTAGGTTCTGCGTTTTTAGATCCATTTACTGCTGATCCAACCATAATAGTATTTTGTGATGTTTATGATATTTACAAGAACCAAGCGTATGAAAGATGTCCTCGTTCAATCGCAAAAGCGGCACTTAAGCACGCTGAGTCCTTAGGTATAGCTGATGCTGCTTACTTTGGACCTGAAAATGAATTTTTTGTATTTGATGATGTAAAATTCATCGACAATATCAACGAAGCGGGCTACAAAATTGACACTGAAGAGGGTGGCTGGAACTCAAACACTGCTTATGCAGATGGCTACAACAATGCACACCGTCCAGGAACAAAGGGTGGTTACTTCCCGGTAGCTCCAACAGACAGTGCTGTAGATATGCGTGCTGAAATGATGATGATTATGGAACAAATCGGTCTTGAAGTTGTTCTTGGTCACCATGAAGTTGCTCAAGGTCAACACGAAATCGGTATCGTTTTCTCTGACATCATCGGTGCAGCTGACAATGTTCAAAAATACAAATATGTTGTAAAAATGGTAGCGCACCTTAACGGTAAAACTGCTACATTTATGCCAAAACCAATGTTTGGCGACAACGGTAACGGTATGCACGTTCACCAATCTTTATGGAAAGACGGTAAAAACCTTTTCTATAAACAAGGTAATTATGCGAATATCTCTGAAATGGGTCTTAACTATGTTGGCGGTATCTTTAAACATGCTCGTTCGGTTGCTGCGTTTACTAACCCGACAACAAACTCATACAAAAGACTTTTACCAGGGTTTGAAGCTCCAAGCGTATTAACTTACTCTTCTCAAAACCGTTCTGCATCTTGCCGTATTCCTTATGGTGCCGGTGAAAAAGCAACTCGTATTGAAATGAGATTCCCGGATTCAACTGCTTGTCCTTACCTTGCGTTTGCTGTAATGATGATGGCTGGACTTGACGGTATTCAAAACAAAGAAATTCCAATCGGTCCAATGGATGAAGATTTATACGAACTTTCTTTAGATGAAATCCGTGAAAAAGGTATTCCTCAAATGCCACACACTTTACGTGGTTCTCTAGAAGCACTTATTCGTGACAATGACTACCTTAAACCGGTATTTACTGATGAGTTCATTAATGCATACCAACACTACAGATTTGAGCGTGACGTATGGCCAGACGAAGGTCGCCCAACTGCTTACGAGTTCAAAACTACGTACCAGTGCTAGGCATTCTCGCTTAGTCATTTTCTCCCACCTCGGTGGGAAAATCCCCAATTTTCATTCTAAATATACTTTTTTACAATAACTTTAGCCAAACAAACTATTTACTCTCTACTGAGATTTCTGTAATTATAAATTTGCTATAATTGCGCCCAAGATAGTTATGTAAGAGTGTACTATCAAATTTCAAGTACAAAGGATTCATTATGAATCAAATTAAACAAGGTAAGTATAGACCTTACCCACAAATAGACTTGCCAAACAGACAATGGCCGAATAATACGATTACGCATGCTCCAAAATGGTGTAGTGTTGACCTAAGAGACGGGAATCAAGCTCTTATCAACCCTATGTCAATGCAGAAAAAACTTGAACTTTTTACACTCTTACTCAAACTCGGTTTCAAAGAAATAGAGGTTGGTTTTCCATCAGCTTCAAAAGTAGAATTTGACTTTTTACGCCGTCTTGTTGATGACAAACTAATCCCTGATGATGTCACCATTCAGGTTTTAGTTCAGGCAAGAGAGCACCTTATTGCCAAAACTTTTGAAGCACTTGCAGGTGTTAAAAAAGCGACTGTTCACCTTTACAATTCAACTTCTGTTGCGCAGAGAAAAATAGTATTTGGCAAAGACAAAGAGGAAATTATTGAACTTGCACTTGAGGGTGTTGACTTAGTTAAAAAGTACGAAAAACAACATGATGGAGAAATATTTTTAGAATATTCACCGGAGAGTTTTACAGGAACAGAACTTGAATATGCCGCGCAGATTTCAAATGCAGTAACAGCAAGATGGGGCATCAGCGATAAACGCAAGGTCATCATCAATCTTCCTGCAACTGTAGAAATGGCAACGCCAAATATTTATGCAGACCAGATAGAGTGGATGAGCAGACATTTGGACAACCGTGAAAATGTCATCATCTCAACGCACACGCATAATGACAGAGGTACTTCCGTTGCTGCAACGGAACTCGCACTTTTAGCAGGGGCGGACAGAGTCGAGGGAACACTTTTAAGTAACGGCGAGAGAACCGGAAATGTGGACATTATTACTTTAGCGTTAAATATGTACACGCAAGGCGTAGACCCTGAGCTTGATTTTTCAGACATCAATGAAGTTTTGGATGTAGTTGAGAGATGTACGGAAATGCCGACGCATCCACGCCATCCTTATGTTGGAGAGCTTGTCTACACTGCGTTTTCAGGTTCACACCAAGATGCCATTAACAAAGGTTTAGCATATCAAAAAGCAAAAGAAGACAACTTTTGGGAAGTTCCTTATTTGCCGATTGACCCTGTGGATGTCGGACGTACTTATGAAAGTATCATCCGCATCAACTCCCAGTCAGGCAAAGGCGGAGTGGCATATATTTTAGAGAAAAACTACGGCTACCAGCTTCCAAAAGCAATGCATCCGGAAGTCGGCCGTTTAGTTCAAGCTGTAAGTGATGAAAAAGGTAGAGAACTTGAAGCAAGTGAGATTTTAGATATATTTGAAGAAAATTACTTCAGAAATAAAGAACACATCACGCTTGTAGATTTTACAGTCAACTCTCACAAACAGATTGCAAAATGCTCGTTGACATACATCTACAATGGGGAAGAAATTACAGCTGAGGGCGAAGGCAACGGTCCGATTGACGCTTGTAAATGCGCGTTAATGAAAAACTATGCACATGATTTTTCTATAAGCTCTTACTCTGAGCACTCATGCGGAGACAAAAGCTCCGCAAAAGCGGTTGCCTATATGCAAATACACGCCAAAGACATTTTTTCATGCTTTGGTGTAGGAGAAGATACGGATATTGCTACTGCTTCTATAAAAGCACTATTCTGCGCATTAAATAGAGCTTTTACTAATTAATCTACGCCAAAGGAATAGATCCCTTTGGCCTACGCCTCAGCTGCTGTGTCCAATAAAGTTTGAGCTGCTTTGTAGCTCAGAAATTGCTTCATTAAAACCTGCTGCATCTCTTCACATATATTTCGATATAATTTAAAATGTTGGAAATCTTTGTAATTATTCTCACCCTTATCTTAGTATCAAAAATCCTTGAAGAGGCTACAAAAATTCCTTTTGTACTCCTGATTATTGTCTTATCCTATGGGGCAAATCATCTATTTGATCTCTCTCTTTTGGGAGATAATTTTCAAAGTGTTATCTATATGATGTTGCCCATCATTCTTATCCCCGATATTTTGGGACTCTCAAGGTCTGAACTCAAAGAAAATTTTTCAAATATCTTTTATCTTGCGTTTACTGCAGTACTTATCTCCATAGCCATAGCCGTTGGTATTACCTATACTTTAGACTCTGTTTACGATTTAACTATTTTTCATCTGCTCATTCTTTTTACACCGCTTATGGCGACCGATGTAGTCTCAGTGAATGCCATCTTTTCAAGATTAAAAGTTCCCCAAACGCTCAAGCTTTTTGCTGAGGGAGAGTCTCTATTTAACGACATTACTGCCATGATTATCTTCTTCTTTATCGCGCTTCCAATTTTAAACGGGGAAGATATTTCTTTGCCTGCACTTGCAGGTGTTGTAAGCTATACGCTTGTACTCTCTGTTCTTATAGGCGCCGTAATCGGGCTTCTTGGCTATTACAGTTTTAAAATTTCAAAAAATAATTTTGATGAATTTATCTCTATCTACATCATGGGAAGTCTTGCGTTTTTGCTCGCAGAAAAGATTCACCTCTCAGGCATTTTAGCTGTTGTTGTTTCACTGCTGCTCTTTAAGTATCTCTTCGACAAAGAGGGTCATTACAGAAAGAAAAACTACAACGCTATTCTCTCCTACCTCAACAAACAAAGCACCAACACCGAGTCTTTTAGAGCATACAAAAAAGAGGCTCACTACTTTGGTTTGTTTGCAAACGCAGTGATTTTCATCTCAATCGCCAACGTAATCAATCTTGATTTGCTATGGAAATACAAACTCGAAATATTATATGTATTTCTACTTACAACCGTTATCCGCTACGCTCTTGTTGCAAGTTTCATTTTCTATAAAAAACTTCCTCTGCGTTGGGGGAATATCCTCACACTCTCTGGTATGAAAGGCGGTTTAGCCCTCATTATGATAGTTTCACTAAGTCCTGACTTCATCTACAAAGAGATGTATCTTGCCGTTACACTTGGAGTTGTCATACTGTCAATCTTTCTCTACACTGCGTTTTTAATGAGCTATCTCTTCTTTGAAAAAGATGCCCTTATGATGGACATGGCGCAGGAGCATAATATCTCTTTTCATGACATCAACGACATTTTACAAAAAGAAGAAAAAAGCGGTGCCTATAACGAAATAATGTTTGAAGACTTTATTGAAAAAGAGATAATCAGAACGCAAAGAGACGGTCACCAATTTTCTCTCGTATCTTTTGAAGCCCAAAATTCCACACTCAAAACTATTAATAATGAGCTTATTGGCAAAGGCGATTATTTTGGCAAAATTGATGAGAAGAACTATGCTGTTTTACTCACAAACTGCACGCTTAACGATGCTCTTGCCTTTAGTGAAAAACTTAAAAAATACCTTCATTATGACCATATCGCCATAGCCGAGTATATGGCCGGAGATACGAAAGAGTTTATGCTGGAAAAATTGCATAAGGCCATGAAAGATAAGCAGGAAATTGGTGTAGAAGTATAGTTTTGTTCTCTAAAACGCCAGACTCCACTTCAAATAAAACCTTTCATCGCAAGCTTTGAAATCTTTGTTCCTTGAGCTTTGCAACATTGCTCCAAGCGTAAAGGAATTATAATTGTTAAGGGTGTAGGTGAGTGTTGGAGAGAGAAAATCCGACTCCTGTTCTCCAAAGCCTTTAATGTAAATGAGCGAACCGTCCAAAAAAAGGTTGAAGCTGTAACTCACAGAGAGGGCTCCATAGTAGTTTGAACCCACAAGATTTGAGAGGATTTCGGAATTTCTGTTCAAAAGCATCTCTTCGTATGTAAAAGTTTTGGAGGTATAAAGCATCTCTGCTGTCAATGTTACGCCGTTTTCAAAACCATAATCAGCCCCTATAAGACCTTGAAAAAACTCTTTTTCATCTTCGGTAAAAACATTTTGCAGCACACTTTTTATAAACGCACCTTCACATCTCAGCTCTACTCCGGTATCTGCGAGGTTTCCTTCTATCTCATATCCCAACATCTTTGTATTCTCTGAACTGACAACATCCAAAGCCATATCTGCGAACTCAAAAAATGTTTTGTATCTAAACGCATACTTTAAACTTTCATCCTCTTTTTGACTCACAACCACACTCACATCAGACATCCCATCCAGGTGTCTTGTATATAAAACTCCGTAAATTCCAAAGGTCTCATCACTCTCAAGTGCATAAATATTTTTTGGGTTGAAAGAGTTTGTAGGCGTCCAAATACGCCCTACTCCCATGGAAATATTTTGCAGACCTGCTACAACTCTATTCTTTTCGTCTTCATAGCCAGCGTAAAATCTGTAAATTTTTGCCGCAGCTGCACCGTTTTCATACTCTTTATAAGGTGACTGCGTTTTAAAAGGAGTGTCGGATTCTATTTGTTTGAGGAGCGCAAACTCGCTTGCGTTTATATACTCATTTCCAAAATAGTGAATCCCATCAGCAATGATGCTTATAAAAAAACCATCTTCTGCGTAGCTGCCGTCAAACCTTAGTCTGTCGTAATTGTATAGATAGCTCTCTTCGTTTTCTTGGATTTTACTGTTTTGTGAAATTGTGAAGTTACTGTTTTCTATTTTATAGTCAAACGCAGCACTCAAAGTATTTGGAAAAAATATAAACGCAGCTACAAAGCTAAAAATAACTCTGTTTTGCTTACATCTACTTCTTGAAAACATCAGACAAGCATTCCGTCTTCAAGTCTGACTATTCGCCTTACACTCTCTTTTATCAACTCGTCATGAGAAGCGAAAACAACGCTTATGCCCTCTTTTTCATTGAGTTCGAGCATCATCTCTATAAGTGTCTGGGAGTTTTTGGAATCAAGGTTTGCAGTCGGTTCATCCGCTAAAATAATTTTTGGTTTAGAAGCAACCGCCCGCGCTACTGCCACACGTTGCTGCTGACCTCCACTGAGAGTATTTGGAAGAGATTGTAATTTATTGTCAATTTTTAAAAGTGAAGCCACTTCTTGTACTCTCTCTTTTATCTGCGCGTCGCTAAAACCTTGAAGCTTCATAATGAAACCGATGTTTTCTTCTACACTTAAAACAGGCACAAGATTATAGGCTTGAAATACAAAGCCCATTTTATTCAGTCGTATACGCGTTCGTTCTTTCTCATTGAGTAAACTTATCTCCAGCTCATCCAAGAAAATCTTACCGCTGTCTATCGTATCTAAAGCACCTATTGCGTTTAAAAGGGTAGTCTTGCCACATCCGGAGGGACCGCTAAAGAGTGTAAACTCTCCATCTTCTATGATTAAGTTTATGTCCACAAGAGCATGAACCTCACGTGGTTCATCCTTATAAAAGTATTTATTTACATTTTGCAGCCGTATCACTTTCATCTCCAAAATATTTCATTTATTTTAAATTGACACAGAGTATAACATGAAAGTTCTTAGCCAAATAGGTTTTATATCTGACTAAGTTTTTTGGGCAGAAGGTCACGAGGAAAAAACTAAGAAATTTTACTCAGTGCCTTTATATTTTTATTTTCTAAACTTATTTTGTGGATGTTCTCTAAATCTGCCTTCTCCAATGCAAGCTTATTGCTTTTGTGCACAAGAGAGAGTATCGTTTCATACGAACTTAAATCAACGCTTTTTCCATATAAAGCAGAGTTGCTAATATAAGAAATAATATCTTCCTGTTTGATTTCACGCATATTTTCTAGAATATTTTGAGCCATTAAATCATTTGTATAAGCATCACCTTGCAGGGATTGTGAAACTTTTTTCTGGGCTACACTTTTCTCCAAGCCTCTTCTATGAAGATTTGAACTTACCATATTTGAGAGAGTATTGACTCTATTGGTATGACTGTTTTTAAGCGCTATACTTACGGGTGAAACCGAAGCAAATACCATATTTGTCAGAAGAACGGAAATAATAATAATTTTTTTATTCATATGTAATCTCCTTTTAGTCTTACAAGTTTAATCAATCAAAGCTAATGAAATAAGAATAGAATTTTCGCGAAACAATAAATTGCACTTATTTCTCAGCTTTTATAACCTCAATAGGATTGAGATTCTTTATTTTTCTCAGCGGTATGATGACACTTAAAACCGAAGCACTCATAATGGCTAAAAATGTCGTTGTAAAGTAAGAAAGTTTAATCGTACCATAAATTATGGTCTCATAGCCCCAGCTCTGCAGCGCGTCCGCAAAAGCACTAAAATCAAGGCCATAGTCTCTGAGGTAAATAAGCAGTAAAAGTCCCAATAATGAACCGCTAAAAAAGCCAATAAGTCCGACAAAGATAGCTTCGAAATAGATTTGCAGCCGTATATATTTGTACTCCATTCCAACGGCGAGCATAATACCGAACTCACGGATCCTGTCCAATACAGAAACATACATAACGCCAAAAATTCCGACAAATACCACACTCATGATGATGAAAAAAGTTATGGAGTTAAAAATAACCATCATATCTTCCATCATCTGCATCATTGGCTGGAGTTCAAAAAAGCTTTTTACATCGAGGGTCGGATATTTTGTTTTTAAAATATTCAGGAGCTTTGCATCATCGCTTGCGATGGCTATTTGTGTTGCGTCCTTGGCGTCAACTCCCAAGAAAGCGAACATCTTTTTTTTGTCTATAAAAAGCGCATTATTGTCTAAGATTATGTTGCTTGTTTGAACAATTGCACTGATTTTTAAAGCAATAGAATTAATCTCGCCGCTGCTGTCCTGAGTAGAAAAAACCACTTTGGAACCTACGTTGACCTTGAGCGTTTTGGCAAGTTCTATTCCTATGATTGCGTTTTTATCTCCAAGAAGAAGCTCTCCTTCTTCTAAAAATTCGCTGAATTTTCCAAATGCCTCTTCATCATCCAGATCTATTCCCCGAGCCTGGGCAAAAGATGATTTTCTTGCAGTTGAGACAAGTCCATCAGCACTGAGGCGTAAAACAAGCGAGCGGATTTGAGGATTTTTTTGAAGTTCTTCTTCTATCTTGGCTGCGTTTTGTATACGAAATTTCAACTCTTTGTTGATTCTGTAATCTTTTGCAAAAATGCTGATATCGCCGCTGTCGCTGCGTTTATTTTTCTCAGCCATATTTTGCGACATGCCATCATATAAACCTTCAATTCCAAGCATCATGCCCATGCTGATTGCTATCATAAGTACCACAAGCAAAGTCCGTACAGGTCTTACAAATGAGTTTTTCCAAGCCATCTTGAGTATAAGCTTAAACATGTCTGCTTGCCTCTATGGGTTCGAAGGAGTTAATGTAAAAATACGGATATAAAATACTTAAAAAATTGAGCGCATAAATAAGCAAAACATTCCAGGCAATGGTAAAAAGAGAAAAATCAAAAGGTATCTCATCTGAAATAATCCCATAGTCCTTGTACATCTCTGCAATGCCTTCGATTACAATCGGATTTAAACTGTAGTAGTAGCAGATGGCGGCGGCAATGGGAGCTGCAAGAAAAATAGCAAAACTTGAAAGTATGAGTATCTCGTAAAATAGAAGATTAAATATATTTTCCGCGCCAAGACCGATACAGCGTAAAACGCCAAACTCTTTGATACGCGAACTCACATTAATAAAGCCGTAAATCATAATGACAAAAAAGATGACAATTAAAAACATCCCCAGGGAGATGTAGCCAAAGATATTGTCAACTTCCATCGCTTCGACCATAGTTTTCATTAGCGTTTTCCATGTGAGTGATTCGAGATTTTCATCACCCAGTACTTCAATTATTTTATTATTAATGGCATCAACATTTTCTAAATCATCCACTTTAACGGTTATATATGAAGCTTTGTTTTGCGAGAGCATAAGCGTATCAAAATAGCTTCTGCTGACAAAAGAGGTACTCAAATCAAATTCAAAAAGACCAGTTTTAAAAACACCGCAAAGTTTGAAGATATCTGCCGCAAAAGAGTTGTCACTCGCTCCGCCGACAAACGCAACTTCATCGCCGAGCTTCATTCCAAGCCGCTGGACTAAACCAGAACCCATGTAAAGACAATTTTCTGAGCTCTGTGACAAAAATTCACCCTCAATCAAAGATGAGGCAATAGAACTGATGCTTTTTTCTTTTTCCGGTTCAATCCCCGCAATCATGGAAGCTGCAGAATTGTCATCTGTAGAGAGCAGACCGAAGGTCTCATAACGGGCAGTAAAAGCTTCCACGCCTTCAATATGAGAGAGTTTCTCTGTGATTGATTTCACCTCTTTTATAAGGTACTCATTTCCGCCGACATCACGATAATCTGTATGATAAATCTCAATAGCACCGGTATAGATTTTGAGTGAATTTGCAAGCATCGCCTTGTGCGAACCGTCCTGCATGGAGACAAAAACGATAAAAAGCAGTGTAGAAAGAAAGGTTAAAATGACCGTTGCAATTGAGCGGCCTTTGTAAAAAAGAATGTTTTTAAACGCAAGAGAAAACATCGCCAAACCTTACTTCAAGTTGTTTTATTTTACTCTTTGTTTTCTTTGTCTGAGATTACTTGAATATTATTCGAATAAATTATAAAGCATGTATATTTTGGAAAAAAAAAGAGATATAATATAACACAATCACAAAAGGTTTTTCAATGAAAAGATTTCAGACTATCTGCTTTTACGTAATGGCTGTTTTTATCTCTTCTGCTCTTGGCGCCGAGTACACGCCTGAAAAAGTTGGCTTATCCTCAGAACGCCTAAAAAATATAGACACATTTATTGATCAATATATTGATGAAAAGAAGATAAAAGGTGCAGTTGTACTCATCGCCAGAAAAGGTAAGATAGCTTATTTTAAAGCTTCTGGGGATGCTGATATTGGTAAGCCAATGAAAAAAGATTCTATAATGAGAATCATGTCGATGTCTAAACCTATCACAAGTGTTGCGATCATGCAACTGTATGAGCAAGGTAAGTTTCTTCTCTCTGACCCTGTTTCAAAATATATTCCAGAATTTAAAAACCAAAAAGTTTTCACTCCTCTTCCTGAAGGCTCAGGCTTTGCTTACAAACTTGTTCCCCTAAAGCGTGAAGTGACTATACGTGATCTTTTAGCACATACTTCTGGTCTCATGTACATAGGTATTGCTGCAGGTGTGTACCCGAATGAAGCAGGTCGTAAAGATATGATCGAGATGTATAAAGAAGCTGAGATTAACGATGGATACTGTCGAACAGATGAAGAGATTGGAGATATGGTTAAACGACTTGCAAGACTTCCTTTAATGAAACAACCCGGAGAACAGTGGGAATATGCTCTTAACACTGATGTGCTTGGTTATTTAGTAGAAGTTGTCTCAGGTATGAAGTTTGACAAATATGTTACTGAGAATATTTTTAAACCTTTACAAATGAACGATACTTATTTTAATGTACCAAAAGAAAAGACTGCACGTGTTGCCCGTGTATTTAAAAGTGATTGGAAAGGAAGTCTGATAAGGACTACAGATGATGAAGTGCTGACTCAAGGGGAACTTGTGATGTGTCCTAATGACGGATATAAAACATCAGGAACATATCTTTCAGGTGGCGGAGGCGTGCTCTCCACGGTTTATGATTATTTTCGATTTTCTCAAATGTTACTTAATGGCGGGAAACTAGATGGCACTCGAGTGCTCAGCAGAAAAACAGTTGAACTGATGACAGCTACAAACCATATTGGTGAGCATACTCCAGGCTTGTTGCATGATGAAGGTTGGAAATTTGGCCTTGGATTTGCTATCCAAAAAGACAGAGGACATAATGTTGATGCTGGTGATGTAGGTGCTTTCGAGTGGGCAGGTCTTTATTCTACCCGCTTTAGTGTAGATCCCAAAGAAGACAAAATTACAATTTTTATGTCTCAGACTACACCGTTTGATCACCACTTTGAATTGTGGGATAAATTACTGGTCCTTTCGGGCTCGGCAATCGAAGATTAAGGATATATAAGATGAAAAATATAATCATAAAACCGACGAAGCTTCTTGTTTTATTGATGTTCTTTTTGAGCGTACCTCTTACAGCAACAGGACCGCGCGTCTCTTCCAATATTTTAAGTTTGGAAAAAAATGAGGTGTTTGCACTTGATCTTCCTCCTTTTATTTCAACTGAGGCAGACAAAAACGGAGCCTTGAGCGAGATAGTAAACGCGGTGTTTGCGGAAGAAAAAATCGAGAACAGCATAAGTATAATTCCCCTGCAGAGCATGATAAAATACTATCTGACTCAAGATACGACCTTGGCGGTCATGGGACGCCATCTTGGAATAAGCAAAGAAGACAATAAATCACTTATGGAGATACCTCTTTACCTTTCAAATGAGTACTATCTCTATTATAAACCGCTCCATGCTAAAAATTTGGAATTTAATGGAAAACTTTCAAATCTCAAAGGGCTTAGATATGGTGCTTCGAGCGGAGAAGAGACTGCCGCCTACGAAAACGCACAGATTAAGGTTGAAAATGGCCGTACTCTTTCCCTGTTTAAAAAATTAAAAAAAGGCACTGTAGATTTTATCAGTATGCCGACACAGAGTGCTCAATGGATTTTGAAAAAAAACTTTGCACATGAGAGCAAGGATTTTGTGATGATGCAAGGCGGCAGCGGTTCTGTTTTTATTTCAATCTACTTCAATCTTAAGCATCCTGAGGGAAAAACACTTGCTGGGAGTTTTAAAAAAGGCTTGCAGAGTATTGTTACAAATGGAAAATATGCTTCCATCCTGGAAAAACATTTGAAAAATCCTGATGATGTCAAATTACAGCTAGAACAGATAAATAAATTTTTAAAATAGGATATACGGTGCTTCAAATCATTCTTGTAACATTCGCTCTCTTGTTTGGATTAGCTCTTAATGCCCAAAATTCGAACACGCTTTCTATTGTGCTAGAAGCAAATGAAGCTCCCCCTTTTTGGTCAAAAACATTAGCGCACAATGGTATGGGCGGCGAGATTATTTATGAAATATCAAAAGCTGCCGGTATCAATACAAGTATCGTGTTTAAACCTCTCTCCAGACTTATAGAAGATGACACCAATAATGACCTTGGAAATCCAGCTTTTTATATCGTCAATCAGGATTTTAAAGAGATTATCCCTATCGCGCTTTATTATGCTTCCTTTTACTCTTATGCCAAAAATCATAAAAATGACGGAAACAGAAGTAAAGACTTCCAGATTACATCTTTCGACGAACTCAAAGGCAAAAAAATTGGTTTGCTTAAAGGTACGCTTATAGACCACTCCTATTTTGAAAACAAAGGCATCTTGTTTGAGCAGAGTTATTCACAGGAATCTCTTTTTAAAAAACTCCGACTTGGCCGTCTTGACTATGTGATAGAGATCAACCTTGTAGCTCAAGAAGTTATCAAAAAACTTTACCCATCAGAGTTAGATAATTTCATCCATTCAAATATGAACACTTCTCATCCAATTGCTATTATGCTTGCCAACGAGCAGCCAAATGCTCACGAAATTGCAAAAAAATACAAAAAGGGTTTAGATGAGATTATTGCAAACGGCATCTACCGGAAAATAGTAGAAAAGTATTATTCTCAAGAACCTTTTCCTGAGAATTGGCTTGAAGATTTACAAAGATATACCCAGCTTTATACACTCCAAGAGGATGACTAACTATGCATACACTCACCTATAGCAGCATCAGAGTAAAAATAATCTTCTTGCTTTTTATTGGAACGGCCTCTATTTCCAGCCTCTTTTCCTATTATAACCACTCCGTTAAAAAAGCATATATGACGCATGAATTGGAAAAAGATGTCGACAGAAAGATCACAAGACTTTCTCAAAACTTAGTCATACCCCTATGGGAAATAGATACGCAATGGATAGATATGATTGCCGATACCGAGATGCTCGACGAAGTAGTATCTGCCATGATTATCACAGGAGAAGATAATCTTAAAATATGCAAAAAACGCAGTACAAATGAAGAGATAATCAACTTATGTGCGAGTGAAAAAGAAGAAACACCGTTTATTTCACGCTCTCTCAAAGTTTTACACGATGATAAAGAGATAGGAACTGTCACTGTACACATCTCCGACCATCAACTCAATAATGCACTTTTTGAAAACTTTATCTCTAACTTTGCCATTACTTTGCTCATTATAATATTCCTGAGTATTGCTCTGTATTTGGCCTTGAATATTTATATTTTAAACCCGCTCAAAAAGATTCTCGATGTTGTTCAATCGGCTACAAATAATGATTACACCCAAAAAGTGGATATCAGACAAAATGATGAGATAGGTGAACTGGCTCATGGCTTTAATACCATGATAAACAGTATTTTAGATAAGGAAGAGATGCTGATTTCTCAGTCCAGACAAGCTGCTATGGGAGAGATGATAAGTATGATAGCCCATCAATGGCGCCAGCCGATTACGGTCATTGCCATGGGTGCGAACAACCTGCTTATTAATGTCGAGTTAGAAAATTCAGATTCGGAAACTATTACAAACACTGCCAACAAAATACTTGAACAAACTGTTCACCTTTCCAAAACTATAGATGATTTTAGAAACTTTTTCAGTCCGAACAAACACAAGGAACTTGTACTGGTCAATGATGTCATTGAAGAAAATTTTGAAGTTATTGGGAAAAGTCTGGAAAATAACAATATCGCGTTAAAAAAAGAGTATAACAGCGCTACACCGATTTTCATTTATTCCAGAGAACTTATGCAAGTTTTTATCAATATATTAAAAAATGCCAAAGAAGCTCTGGTTGAAAACAAAATCAAGAATCCAACTATCACTGTTTCTACCAAAGAGGACGTAAATAACGTGTACATATCTATCTGTAATAACGGAACCACTATTCCTGGTGATATACTATTAAAAATATTTGACCCATACTTTACAACAAAAGATGAAAAAAATGGAACGGGTCTTGGTCTCTACATGAGTAAGACAATCGTTGAAAAACATCTGCATGGTTCCATAAATGCAGAAAATCAAAAAAACGGCGGAGTCTGTTTTAATATAACATTACCAAAAGAGACAGATACTAATGAATAAATTACAACAGTTACAGAATGATTTGGCTACTGCTAGAGTGTTATATGTGGAAGACGAAGAGGAGGTCAGAATTATGACTTTGACTTTTTTTAATAATATTTTTACACATGTTGACAGTGCAGCAAATGGGGAAGAGGGATTGGAACTTTTCAAAAAGAAGCCTTATGCTCTTGTTATTACAGACTTAAATATGCCCAAGATAGACGGTCGCGAGATGTTAAAACAAATTAGAGAGTTAGATAAAGATACTGTTCTGATAATTATGACAGCTTCTGACAGTAACATCGATGCTTCCGAGATTGTTTGTGATGCTTACATGAACAAACCTGTGAGATTTTTGGAATTTATTGAAACACTTGAACCCTTGAAAGAGAAAATATTACGCAAAGCGGCTAAATCTGAAACGAAGGAGCTCCCATGATAGAAACCCTTGTCTTGCAAAGTTTGACTAAAAGTATGAGTGTACTTTATGTTGAGGATGACAAAGATATTTTATTGGGAGTAGAGCAGTATCTCAAACATTTTTTTAATCGTGTAGACACTGCCCAAAACGGTCAGCTTGGATGGGAAAAATATAACTCTGGAAACTATGACCTCGTTCTTACAGATATTTTAATGCCTGTGATGAATGGGCTTGAATTGAGTAAAAAAATACGTGAAGTAAATAAAGACCAAGAGATAATTATTGTTTCTGCGTACACAAACAGTGAATACTTTGTTGAGTCCATCAAAATTGGCATTAGCGGTTACATTATCAAGCCGATGGATTTAAACCAGATGAAAGAAGCTTTATATCGAAGTGTCACTAAAATCAATGCCCTAAAAGAGATGGAAAATTTTAAACAAAACCTTATTGAAAAAGTAGCGGAGCGCACTACTGAACTGAAGCAATCTATGGAACATGAACGCCAGCTGCAATATGAGCGCATCGATAATTATGAAAAAACCATCTACTCATTTATTGAGATGGTAGAACGCAGAGATTCTTACACTGCAGGACACTCCCAGCGTGTTGCTTCTTATGCTAAGATGATTGCGCAGGCAATGGGCTATGAAGCTGACGAATGTGAAAAACTATATCAAGCTTCAATTTTGCACGATATTGGAAAAATTGCAACACCTGATGCTGTTTTGTTAAAGCCTGGGAAATTAAATCCTTTAGAGTATAAACTGATTCAGGAGCATGTTGTAACCAGCTATCAACTTCTCAATCAAATACCTATGTACAAAGAATTGGCGGATATCGTTCAGTTTCATCATGAACGATATGATGGAAAAGGTTATCCAAACGGTCTCAAGGGTGATGAAATTCCTCCCCTAACCCGTATTATGATTTTGGCTGATGCATTTGATGCCATAACTACCAACCGTATTTACAAAGGGAGAAAAAGCTTAGAAAATGCACTTATAGAGATTGATGCATTAAGAGGAGTGCAATTTCACTCAGACGTTGTTGATGCAGCATTAAAGGTATTGAAAGATGTCAAAATAGACGATAGAATTCATCAGCTTCCCATTACAGAGCTTGAAGAGGAGAGATTTGCTTATTTCTTTAAAGACTCACTCACCAATATATACAACAAAAATTATCTTGAACTTATTTTAAATAGAAATCATGATGAAAAACTTTATCATTTCATATCTGCTGTTTTTATAGAGAATTTTTCGCAATATAATGAAAGATTTAATTGGAAAGCCGGAGACAGCTTTCTCTGTGATGTTGCAGATTCTTTAAAACTGACGTATCCAAACAGCCTGGTCTTTCGTATTTATGGCGACGATTTTCTACTTTTAAGCAAGTCCCCTTTAGATATTGATATAAAAGTATTAGAAGCGCTACAAGGGGTAAAAGAGAGTGAGATTATATTTAATGTAAAGATGTACAATCTAGATCAAGACAATATCAATGATCTTCATGATCTTGAACTTCTACTGCTGAAGTAATCAATGTTCTAAATTCTGCTTTATTTTACTCTTTGTTTTGGGTTACTTTAATTTTATTTATTTTGTGATTAATTATATGAACATTTCTAAAAACAGATAAAAATATCAACTTTATATGAGTTCTTTTAATTTTGTCATAACAGCTCTTTTATCTAAAAATATTTCTTTGATTAGAGTTATCATTCGCTATAATAAGCCAATCTTAAATAAGTGAAACAAATGCAAGAAGATGCAAATCAAAAAATAATCGATGAAATTGTTGCACTTTCAAAGCTCTCAAATCCCAGGCTGAGAGAACAAACATTAAAGCTTATAGAAATATATCATCAGCAAAAAAAGAAGCAGGAAAAAGAGCAGCAGCGACATCGTAAAATGCTTCAGGTGCTCGATAAACGCGACAGCGCCATTTACGAAGCCAACACCAAAAAAGATAAACTCCTCAAGCAGCAATCTAAAATGGCCTCTATGGGTGAGATGATGGACGCGGTCGCACACCAATGGAGACAGCCGCTCAATTCCATCAGCATGCTCAACGATATGCTTGTCGATGACTTTAAAAATTCTCTGGTAGATAAAGCATATATTGACGATATGACACAAACTGTTCATTCACAAATAGAGCATATGGTCAGTACACTCAATGAGTTTCGAACTTTTTTCAGACCTTCAAAAGACAGCTGTGATTTTTCCATCAGACAATGTATTTTTAGCGTTGAAATACTTATGAAAGATGAACTTATAAAAAACAATGTCAATGTTCACGTAAACATAGATGAAGAGATAATTATCCATGGTCAAATCAATGAGTTTAAACACCTCTTTTTAAATCTTTTAAGCAACTCCATAGATGCCTATAATGAGAAACAAATTCAAACCCGAAATATCCATATCAGGGCTTTCCCTAAAGAAGATGCAATTCACATAGAATTTGAAGATGATGCTCTTGGAATTCCGGACAATATCATCAAAGATATTTTTAAACCAAATGTTACGACCAAAGAAGACGGAAAAGGTACGGGAATTGGACTCTATATGAGCTCACAAATCGTACAAAAACATAACGGCGTTTTAAGAGTTCACAATGCTAACAATGGCGCTATCTTCACTATCTACATAAAAAAATAAAGACATTTCACTATCTTGAATAGCGCTTCAAAGCACTTTTTGTAAAATACTCGTCAGATATTTTACTGTCGTAGACTATTTCATTCAAAAATATCTCTGTGTAGTTTTGCGGTTTCTCGAGGGAACTGACTTTCCAGTACGTTGGAATGAAGTACTTTCCAAACTGCTTTACATCCTCGTAGATGAAAAATCTCACCTCTTTGTCCTCTTCATCATAAAAAACATCTTTGATTGGGGTGTAGTTTGTGGTGTCTATGTTTGTGATTATTTTACCCCACACGACGGCCGCGTTTTCTTTTGGAATGAGCTCAAGGGTAGTGATATTGCCCTCTTTTTTGAGGATTTTCGCGTCATAGTCATCCACAATGGAGCTCTGCTTTACCATGTCATCATTGGTAATGTCGCTTCCCATCCAGTTTTGCAGCATCATTGAAGGCGGGATTTTTATGACTCTCTCGATTTTGGGAACGTATTGCCACATTTGATTGTCTAAACTCAAGAAGGTAATACCTCTGTCTTTGGGCGGATAGAGGATTTTAGTGAAACTTTTCTTATCTCCCTGCGAGTAACTTTCTATTTCCATACTTCGTTCATGGGAAGAAGAGACAACTTTCATACTCATTTTGAGGTAGATGTCTTCACCACGCATATTTTGGTCAAGTTTTTTGATGATGTCATCAGCCTCATTAGCCAGCAGAAGTGCAGTAAAAGTAAAAAAAATGAAGAAAATTCTTCGCATTTAGACTCCTTTTTCTGCGCTATTGTAACGTATTTATCTTTGCGGTCTGCCTGCGTTTGGCTTCTGAGAGGTTCTTGGTCTGTTAGAAGGTCTGCCACCACCGCCGGCACCTTTTGGTTTCGCAGCTCCGCCACGATTTCCACCGCGGTTACCGCCCATACTTACAGGTACGGCTTTGATGCTCGGGTCTGGTTTAAAACCTTTAAGTGCGATTTTTTGTATATCTTTTTTTATCAGTTTTTCTATATTTGCCAAAAATTCATGCTCATCCACACACACCAAAGAGATAGCCTCGCCTTCATTTCCTGCACGACCTGTTCTACCGATACGGTGAACATAATCTTCGCTGACATTTGGAAGTTCAAAGTTTACAACATGAGGGAGCTGGTCAATGTCAATTCCGCGAGCCGCGATGTCTGTTGCAACTAAAACGCGGACTTCCCCTTTTTTAAAGTCATCAAGTGCTTTTGTTCTTGCGTTTTGGCTTTTGTTTCCGTGAATGGCTGCTGAAGTGATGCCGTCTTTTTCAAGCTGAGCACTCAGACGATTTGCTCCATGTTTTGTTCTTGTAAAAACTAAAACCTGTTGCCACTTGCCTTCATTTATAAGATGTGTTAACAATTCACGTTTTCTTTCACAATCAACAAGATAAATTGTCTGCTTTACAATCTCGCTCGAAATATTTGCACGGGCAACTTCTATGAGTGTCGGTGCGTTTAGAAGTCTGTCAGAGAGTTTTTTAATCTCATCTGAGTAAGTCGCAGAAAATAGAAGATTTTGTCTTTGTTTTGGAAGAATTGCCAAAATCTTTTTAATGTCATTTATAAAGCCCATATCGAGCATTCTGTCCGCTTCATCAAGAATGAGAAAACTCACATGAGAGAGGTCTATCGTTTTTTGAGATAAGTGGTCTAAAAGTCTACCCGGAGTAGCAATAACAATATCTACACCGTTTTTAAGTTTTGTAATTTGAGGGTTAATTTTCACCCCTCCAAAAATAACGGTTGATTTAAATGGAAGATGCTTGCCGTAGAGCTCAACACTCTCGCCAACCTGTGCTGCAAGCTCGCGTGTAGGCGTAAGTATTAGTGCCTTTACATGATGCCCTTTTGTAGGTTTTGCTCTATGAAGCAATTCAAGCATTGGAAGTGTAAAACCGGCGGTTTTACCTGTTCCTGTCTGTGCGCCCGCTAAAACATCTTTTTTTTCTAAAATAACAGGAATAGCCTGTTTCTGAATGGGCGTTGGTTTATCATAACCCTGTTCTTTAATTGCTTTTAACAGCTCTTTGGATAATCCTAAAGTTTCAAATGACATAAATTTCCTAATCTTAATATTTCTCCATAATAGCATAATTTATGCCTATATGAGATATAATTTCAACATATTTTAAATCCCTCCATCTTAGGACTCCTCATGCCAGCAAAAGCCATCACTCTAAAATCAAACAATCACCGTATTTACCAATGTTTTGAGAACAAAAAAAAGCAACTTTTAAGTGAGCTTATAGAGCAAAACAAAAATCTTGATATTCTCGTTGCAACGTCTAAAAACGCAAAGGGGCTTAAAGAGATTCATCCGGATGTTAAGATTTTGAGCGATGAAGAGCTTGCAGAACTCCCGGAGCTAAAATGCGAATATCTCATTAACTACGATTTAGCACAAACGCCGCAAGATTACCTCAGCAGAGTTGCCAGAGCTTCGCAGCAATCTGTTGCCATTGTAGACATTGCAGAGCAAAAATTTCTTTATCCGATTGAGACAACTCTTGGCCGCGTCATCAAGCAAGAAGCTTTACCTGGTTATGGATATGTGACAAAAAAAGACATCATAAACGCAAAGAAAAAAGAAGAACTGCGCGAGATGAGAAAAAAAGAGGCTGAGAAAAAAGAAGAAAAAGGCGGTCGTGATTTCAAGCCTAAGAAAAGCGATAAAGAAAAACGCGAGTTCAGAGCTAAAAAAGAAGATGGCGAGAAACGTGAATACAAACCAAGAAATGCTGAGGGCGAAAAACGCGAGTTCAGACCTAAGACAAATGACAGTGAGAAACGCGAATATAAACCAAAAAGTTTTGATGACAAAAAGCGTGACTTTAAGCCAAAAAGAGAAGATGGCGAAAAGCGTGAATATAAACCAAAAAGTGCAGACGACAAAAAACACGAATTCAAACCAAAAAGTGCAGACGGTGAAAAACGTGAGTATAAACCAAGAGCAATAGAAGGCGAAAAGCGTGACTTTAAACCTAAAACGAACGATGGTGAGAAGCGTGAATATAAGCCAAGAAACGCAGAGGGTGACAAAAAAAATGATGCTTGGGCAAAGAAGAAAAAAGCTTCCAGTAAATTTCTAGGTTATGATGAAACAGGCAAAGCAAAATTCACAGGAAAAAGCGGCGAGAGAAACCACCGTTATGACGGCTCCAAAAAAGAGGTTTTTGATGCTCCTAAAAAACCGCCAAGAGCTATTAACATAAAAGCGCGTAAACCCGAAGAAAAATAATTTTTTAACGCTTTGCTAACAGTTCTGTATTATAATTGAGTATGAAAAAAAATATACTCCTTTTAGAAGATGATGTTCTGTTGGCACAAACACTTCAAGAACTCCTTGAGATGGAGGGTTATGCTGTGACTCTCGCTCTTCGAGGTGATGAAGCGATTGATTTGAGTTATGACAATAAATATGATTTATATATTTTTGACATCAATGTCCCTGACATTACGGGTTTAGATTTACTTAAATCGCTCAGAGAAGCGGATGATAAAACTCCGACGATTTTTATAAGCGCTCTTGTAGATATGCAGTCTATTTCAAAAGCCTTTGAAGTCGGTGCAGAAGATTACATCAAAAAACCTTTCTTTCCTGAAGAACTTCTCATTCGTGTCAATGCAAAACTAGCACTCAAAACATCAAAAATACTCTATAAAGATTTAGAATACGACCCGAAAACAAAAACGCTCAAAAAAGATTCCCACATTCTCTCTTTGGGTGAAGTTCAAGAAAAACTACTAAACGTTTTTTTAACAAACAGGGGTCAAGTCATCGACAAAGAGATACTTTTGGATTGCCTTGAAAAACCATCTCCTACAGCGCTGAGAGTTGCTATTACAAAACTCAAACAAACGACAGGGATAGATATTAAAAATCTCAGAGGCATAGGCTATACCATTGAATAAAGTAGAAATAGAATCTTTTTTAAAAAGTTTTTTACTCTTTTTTTTATCTCTTGGCTCATTGCTTATAGCACTCTTTATTATTGACCATGAGAAAGAGACCCATTTGCTTGATGAAAAGCTGTTAACGCAGATGAGAGTCTGCAGTTTTGATTTAAAATGTACAAAATTTGATATAAATTTTATAGAGAAAGATTCACAAGAACTTTATAAGCTCTACAAAGATGTAACAGGGCTAAAAAGTTATTACTCAATTCCGAAATCTGAAATATACATTATGCAGCTTTCACTCGATGCCAAAAAATATAAAGCTGAACTGGAGAAAATACAAAACAAAGCAATAATGCATTTTTTTGTTATCTTAGGCATACTCTTTTTCCTCTCTATTCTCTTTTCAATTTACGCTCTTCATCCTCTTCGCAATGCACTAATACTGACCCATGAGTTTATTAAAGACATTCTTCATGACATCAACACTCCATTGTCTTCGCTGCGTTTAAACAGTTCCATGCTGAAAAAAGAGTTTGGCGAGAACACAAAAATAGCGAGAATAGAACAAAGCGTCCAAAACATAATCGATCTGCAACAACATCTTCGCGCTTATCTGCAAAACCACTCCATGCAAAAAGAGGAGTTGGAACTGGATTTACTTATCAAAGAACGCATCGCTCTAATTAAAAACAGTTATCCTGACATCAAATTTACCTTAGACATAAGCAATATAAGAATTCTTACCTCTAAGGATACTTTCAATAGAATTATTGATAATATTCTGGTAAACGCAGCCAAATACAACAAAAGAAATGGAGTCGTTCATATATTTTACAGTGATGAGGATCTTCATATAGAAGATAGTGGCAAGGGCATAAAAAACCCTAAAAAAGTCTTTGAAAGATTTTACAAAGAGCAAGAAAGAGGTATTGGTATCGGTTTACATATAGTAAAAAAATTATGCGATGAGTCAGGCATAAAAATAAGCTTAGAAAGTGAACTCAATAAAGGCACTACCTTTACACTCAATCTCTCTGAGCTAATAGTTCACTAACATTTTTATGCCAAGATTGCGGCATCAAAACACAATAAAGGATTTAAAATGAAAACATTCAAGGTAATGGGTACGATGATGCTTTTGGGAGCTTTAACTTTAACTGTTGCAGACGATGCTATCGACGCTCAGATTAGTGAAATAAACGCTGCTTCTTCAGAGAAAAAAGTGCAGTTGATGAATCAGTTTAAGCTGAAATTATCTACACTTACAGCGCAAGAGAGAGCTGAGGCTATATCAAAACTGCAAGTTCAGACACGCACTCAAGTAAGAGAGAAAAACCGTGTTAACCAGACTGAACAAACGGAGAATATGAAAAGATCTGAGCAGATGCAACAACACCAAATGATGAACCAGTCTATGCAACAAAACATAGGAGCGGCTTCTGGTGGAAGTGCAAACACTCCGAATATGCCTATGGGCAAACACTAAATTCTAGTATCGCATTTTTGCGGTACTAAACAGGGGGATATCCATGAAAAAAATAATTCTTTCTCTTTTAACTGTCGCATCTGCGACTCTTTTTGCAATTGACAGCGATTTAGACGGTGTTGATGACAGCAGAGATTTATGTCCAAACACTTCCATGAGCGAATTAGTGAGTCCAACCGGATGCACCATACAAACGCTTGGAACACAGCACCATTTTGACATTATTTACGGTCTTAATTTTTACCAGACAAATTACACAACGCTTGAAGAAGCAGATACCATCTCGCAAACTATTCAACTTGATTACTATTACAACAAATTTTCACTTCAACTCAACACTTCTTACTATAATTCAGACAGTAAAACCTACGATAATAGCGGAATGAATGACACTTTTGTCGGTGCATACTATATGCTTGACTCACTTAAAAACACAAGTATACGTCTTGGCGCGGGTCTTATCTTTCCAACATATGACACAGAGTTCAATAACAACAATACAGACTATGTTGCTTCCGTGAACATCAGCCATACTATCAAAGATATCAATCTTTTTGGCGGCTACAGCTATACCATTGTTAACGACGATAACGTTAAATCCGGTACTTCATCCATTAGATACCAAAACGTTAATGCTATCAGCCTGGGCGCAGGTATTTATTTGAACGATAAGCTTTATACCAGTCTTGCGTACAGCTCAAATGACAGTATGTATAAAAACGTCGAAGATATAGAAACAGCGTCATTCTATGCGTTTTACACCATAGACTCAAACTGGTTTACTACTTTTAATTATGCTTACGGATTAAGTAACAGCGCGAGCGATAATGCTCTTTCATTGCGGGTGGGTTATTATTTCTAAATCGTAAATATTACGATTTAGAAAAGCAGTTCTTCTTGAGGGTGAGAGACAGTCTCTTGTCTTGGAGGTTTAGAGATATCTGAAAAATACTCTTTTCTTCCTCCAATTTCTACTTCTATAATTCCTTCAGGCTGTTCAAACTTTCTCGGTATTTGCGGGTAAAGAACAAGCAGTTTTTCATAGTATTTGGCAAATGCAGGTCCGGCTATTCTTCCTCCCGTCTCTTTTCTATGCATAGGAGAGTTATCATCATTTCCAAACCAAACAACAGTTTCTATACTTGGAGAGAAGCCGACAAACCAGCCATCGACATTATTATTCGTCGTCCCTGTTTTACCGGCTATTTCAATGCCGTTTACTCTTGCATTCCTTCCTGTCCCGCGCTCAACAACATCTTGTAAAATAGTTGTTAAAATGTATGCCTGAGTCGGCTTTGTCACCTCTGTCGTTGTCTGCGTTTTTTCATAAAGAGTATTGGAATTTTTTTCTATTGTGCTTATAAGGTTCGTCTCTACTTGTACACCTGCGTTTGAGAAAGATGTGTAGTATTTTGCAAGTTCTAAAGGTGACATTGAAAGAGTTCCTAAAGATATCGAAAGGTCATTTGGCATATCTTTAATATTGAACTTTTTAAATTCCTGTATAAGCTGACTCAAGCCTATCTCATTCACAAGATTAATAGTTGCCAGGTTATTTGAATGTGTAAGGGCTTCTCTTAAACTAATAAGACCGTTATAGCCGCCAGAGTAGTTCTTAGGTTGCCACTTTTTTTCTTCTCCGTTTTGTTTATACGTATAGGTCTGAGCAATATCAACAAGTTCAGAAGCTCCTGAGTACCCAAGATTGAGGGCTACCTGGTAGATAAAAGGTTTAAAGGAGGAGCCCGGTTGGCGTTTTCCCTGAGTTGCACGGTTAAACTGGCTTTTTTCATAGTCAACACTTCCTATAAGTGCCAAAACATCTCCTGTTTGTGAGTCTATGCTTACCATCGCCCCATTTAAACGTGTCCCATTTGTATCGTCTGTTCCACCGACATCTTCCTCATCGTTTGCAGGTTTGTAAGAACCATAACGAATTCCCTGTTTTGCATATTCTTGGAGTCTTTTGATAGAAGCATCATAAGCATATTTAAGAGACTCGCGGGCAGCTTCTTGAAGTCTTAAGTCAATAGTTGTATGAACCTCATAACCGCCTGTTTTAAAATCTTCTATTCCCATGTCACGCATAATTCTTGCAACTTCATCAACAACAAAAGGAGCCTTGTTCTGCGTCAGCGTATCATCATAAACTATAGGATTTTCATTTAAAGAGTTATTGTATGTATTCTCGTCTATCCATCCAAGTGCATACATGCGGGAGATAACCCTGTTGGCTCTTCCCATAGAAATATCGTAATTTTTAGTTGGAGCATAAGTGCTTGGCGCCTTTGGAAGCCCCACTAAAATCGCCATTTCTTTGAGTGTTAAGTTATTGAGTTCTTTATGGAAATAACCATCCGCCGCTGTTTTAATCCCATAATAGCCATGCCCAAAATATATCTCATTGAGATATCTCTCAAGAATCTCTTCTTTTGAAAGAGCAAGCTCAAGCCTCATAGAGTAGATAAGCTCTTTTATTTTTCTTGAAATCTTTTTTTCACGGGTTAAGAGTTTGTTTTTAACCAGCTGTTGGGTTATTGTACTCGCACCTTCAACCATTTTTCCGGCTTTGATATCTTTAATAATCGCACGAAAAATTGCATCCAAATTCACTCCGGGATGCTCAAAAAATGTTGTATCTTCTATGGCTAAAAGTGCTTCCACGGCTCTTGGCGGTATTTCATTAAAAGAAGCATAATATCTATGCTTCTCATCAAAAATATTGGCAATTTTTTCGCCATTTCTATCATACACCCTGCTTGACATCGCCGGTTTATACTCAACAAG
>Ga0180732_1000295_pt1 | contig 45638 bp, 76 predicted proteins | sample KR11_01MetaG_FD_148674 | JGI IMG/M metagenome (GOLD analysis project Ga0180732, IMG submission 148674) | Groundwater microbial communities from the Olkiluoto Island deep subsurface site, Finland - KR11_0.1 MetaG | ecosystem: Environmental > Aquatic > Deep subsurface > Groundwater | place...
TATGACTAATTCGAAAGGCGAAAGGAGTATAACTAGTTTCAAAGTAATACACCGGGAGAGTGAGTTAAAAGGCATCATTTCGGATGATGTCAAAACAAGAATATTAGATATTAGTTAGAGGGACATATGACTAAATGCAAAGAGTGTGGAATGCCGGAGAGTGGATTAAATTATGGCGAAGGTAACCCCTTTTGGAAGGGAGGCAAATATCTTTCTAGGGGATACGTTTTGAAATGGGAAGACCGTGGGGGCGGTAGACACCAGAATCATGCGTTAGAACATCGTACCGTGATGGAACGATTTATTGGGAGGCCCCTTGAATCCGGAGAGATAGTGCATCATATCAATAGCAACAGAACGGATAACCGAATTGAGAATCTGGTGCTAATGAATAGATCAGGGCATAACAGGTTACACGGATATGATCCGGTAAATATAAATCAGTGTAAACATATTGCCGTTAAATCAGGGTGGCTCAAAAGAAAGTTGACATTTGCCCAAGCACAGGAGATTAGGAAAGTTTATGGTGAAGGTGGTAAAACACAGAAACAACTAGGGGTAGAATATGGAGTTTCTAGGGATGTTATACAGACTATCGTAACGAATAAAACATATTTAACTAAAGAGGGGTTATATGGAAAAGTGTGTTGAATGCGGGATGCCCTCAACTCGACCGGGGAGTCGGTTCGTGGATGGGGTATGCGGGGCTTGCAGGAATTACAAGACGAGAAAGGATATTGATTGGTCGGAGAGGGAAAGGGAGTTAGACGATTTACTTGGGAGGTTTCGGGGAGAGAAGCCGTATGACTGTATTATTGCGGTAAGCGGGGGGAAAGACAGTCACAGGTTGGTGAAGGAAGTAGTTGACCGGGGGATGAGTCCATTACTTGTTACGGTTACGGATTCTTTCAGACACACCACGGCGGGTACGTTAAATCTCAGGAACCTGATCGAGCGGTTCAATCTGAACCATTGGCAGTACACGATAAGTCATGACTTGTTTGTGAGGGCGACGAGACATGCTTTTGAAGAGACGGGAGAGGCACTGAAGTTTGTGGAGTACGCCATCTATACGATACCGTATATGGTGGCTCAGCAGATGGGGATCGGGCTTGTGGTCTTCGGTGAGAATAGCGCGTTTGAGTACGGGAGTACGGATGACAACACGTATGTCGCCAATCCTCACTTGAACGACATGGTTCACAAGATAGAGAGTGAATATGAGTTTTGGTCGGGAGGGGGAGTGACCCCGCAGGAAGTGGACACTATAAAGCCGATGGTGGCCGATTATCCGTTGGTAATGTATATGTCGTACTTCATCCCGTGGAGTTCGATTGACAACTATGAGATAGCGAAGGGGCTTGGGTTTAAGGACTTGACGGGAGAGTGGGACAGGCTTGGGACTATCGAGAACTTTGAGCAGATTGATTCATACGCGTATATGGTTCATCTGTGGCTGAAGTACCCGAAGTTCGGGTTTCAGAGGGTAGCGGATATTGCGAGTAGGCGAGTAAGGGAAGGGCGGTTGTCGTTGGAAGAGGCCGAGCATCTGATTGCGGAGAAAGACCCCGAGATTGACCCCGCAGCGTTGAAGGACTTTTGTCAGACCTGTGGTTACGAAGAGGATCAGTTCTGGGAGATCGTGAACGCGGCGCCGTGGCGGAAGTTCTGGTTGTCGAGGAGCAAATATGGCTGATTGGCAGGGAACCTTTGGGGATCAGTATACGATGCGTAATGCGGAGCTCGCCGATAGGACTAAGTTCTTTCAGCGGTTCTTGAAGTATGAGATTGTTGATGCCTTTGAAATAGGGTGCAACATCGGAACCAACATGAAGGTGTTGGAGCGGTTAGGGATAGAGACGATAGGGTGTGATGTAAACGCTACGGCGGTCAACATCGCTACGCTGAACAATTTGAAAGCGTATGTTGCAACTGGTACGGATGTGGATGTTTACAACACCTTTGATTTGGTGTTCACGGTGGGTGTTTTGATTCATCAGCAGACTGCGGAACTTATCAAGATGATGAAAGAGATGGTTCGGCTGAGTGCGAAGTATGTGATGTTTGCGGAGTATGTGGGGGATGACGAGGAAGTCCCGTATAGGGGCGAGCGTCATGCGTTATTCAAACGGGAATTCGGGAGGATTTTCGAGTCCTTGTTTCCACAAGCGGAGTTGTTGGATACGGGGACGGCAGGAAAGGAGATGGGGTTCGATAATGTAACCTATTGGATGTATGACATTAGCAATTGTTCAAGCGAGGATGGGTTCACACAGGTTGCCAGGGAAAGTTCTGATGAAGGTGAGAGGGAAGAGTTTATTGGCTCACCTGTTGGGGCGTTTGGAAAAGTCGGAGTTAGTTGACAACATTGTAGTCGGGACACCGGACGAGATTATTCGTGATGATGTGGAATCTAACGGTTATGACTGTGTTGTTTCCGACCGGGACGAGGACGATGTTCTTGGGAGATACGTGGACATAGCAGAAGAGTACGGGGCTGATACGGTAGTCAGGATAACGGGTGATTGTCCGTTGATAGATGGCGGCATCGTAGACCAGACCATTTCTGTTTTAGGGGACCATGATTTTGCGACTAACGTGTCGCCCCGTACATATCCCCAGGGATTAGACGTAGAGGTGATGACGATAGAGACATTGCACAGGTTAGATGCGATGTTGGGAGAGGGAGACCCGGAGAGAGAACACGTATGTGTTCACGTTTATTTGGATGATGATTTTTCGATAAGTTCATTAGTGGATGAGGAAGACCATTCTAATGTGAGATGGTGCGTGGATGATGAGGAAGATTTTATCAGGGTGTCTAATATATTGAGTAGGTGGGGAGACTTGCCGTATAGGGAGATATTGAAATGTATGACAAACTAAGGGGGAATATAATGGAAGTAAGGATAAAGTTAAAGGTCAAGGATATTGAAATTGAAATGTCAATGGATGAGGCAAAAGAGCTTACCAATGCACTCAATGAATTAACGGGGAAGGAAACGATATACGTTGATAGGTGGACTTATCCTTCGTATCCGGTAGTGTACCCACAATGGCCTATAACTCCTTCGTGGACTTGTAGTACGACACCTGAGATACGACTCTACACTTCTGAGAGTCAATATGTATGACAAGCTGATGGCGTATTTGGGCGGTCAAGGGATGCAGCCAGACGCACTTGAGAGACTGATACAGAAGATGGAACAGACGAGGGGGACGCAGCCGATGTTCGGGCCGCCTAAAGGGATGAGGGGGAATATGGCGGCACTTGGCAGGAAACCCCCGACGGGGGCGAGGAATGCCAATATATAGCTATGTGTGTAAAGAGCATGGGCGGTATGAGGCGTTTATGCCGATGGACGAATGTCTCCAGGGCAAGTGTCCGAAGTGCGGTAAGGTGGGACAGAGAAAGTACGATTCCTGTCATGTGTACGTTGATTTCACGCCGGGATGGGATGAATCGCTGAATATGCACGTAGATACCAAGCGGCAGAGGGATAATATCCTGCGTGAGAAAGGATGGACGAGGTACAAGGACTAATGGATATAGAGAAACTTGAGAGAGAGCTTGCTATGCGGATGGCGGGGGAGAGGCCCGCCGGATGGCCCACAGATGCCCGTGGTGATTTCTTTTGGGAATCTCAGGTTCTCATTGATCTCTTGCAAGAGTATGAGAGTGTACCGGAAGCGCAAGCCTACTTTCAGACCAAGTTTGACGAGTTAAAGGCTAATAAGAACTTGGGCGCACCCGCGGCTCCTACGGCACGGCCAGTTCCAATTGTAGGGAGGTAAGATGGCTAAAGACGACAGAGTATACATTACCAAACTAAGAACCGCCGTAGACAAAATCTTCGAGTCCACCAAAGAAGAGAGAACCAAGATGGACAGGTTCCTCAAGGAATACAAGGGGCAGTGGTGGGATGAGAAAGAGTTAAAGTCCAAGCATGACAGCAAGGTATTTGTCAACTACCTGTTTGCCACGGTTATGTCTGTTGCTCCCTTACTTACGGATAATAGACCTACGTGGACTATCAGGGCGCAGAAGCCGTTTATGCAGAAGTACGTTGAAGTATTCTCTCTGTGCCTGAAGTACCTGTGGGAAAAGTTAGATATGGATGCCAAGGTATTCAAGGCCGTTGTTGATGCGTTGGTGATGAAGAACGGTATCTTCAAGGTTACGTTTGACCCCGATGTAGGGACGTTTGGGGAGTGCCGGATAGATGTCGTGGACCCACGGTGTTACTTTGAATCCCCTGGATATGATGACAACTGGGAGTGTGATTTCCAAGGGACGAGAGAGCGGAAACCCATCTCCTGGATTAGACGGAACTTCCCTGATAAGGGGAAGGATGTCAAGTCCGATGAAGATGATGAGAAGGCTGTAAAGGCCGGATGGGAAGACAGGGCGGGTTTTGAGTTACAGAGTACGTTTGCAACTTTATATGAAGTATGGATGAGGGATGATGAAACAGAATCGTATGTCGTTAAAGGTGAAAATGGTGAACCCGAAAAGGACGAGAAAGGCAAAGACAAGAAGGAAGAGCGTGAGAAGTACCCGTACGGGAAGATAGTTGTTTTCACGAAGGATGTTTTACTTGATGAGAGGCCCTCTCCCTACAGGCATAACAGACCGCCGTACGTTAAGCTGTACGACTATTTCAATCCCCACGATACGATAGGGATGGGCGAGGGAGATCAAATAGAGAACCTTAACAGGTCTATCAATAGGGCGATGCAGTTGATGGACAAGTTTATGACTCTCTATAACGACCCGAACTGGTTGGTGGATGAGACTGCGGGAATAGATGCGGAGTCGGTCAAGAGAGACCTCCCTGGTGGCGGCAATGTGTGGAGTTACAATTCGGGTGTAAACGAGATGCCTATACGCAGAGTTGAGATGGGCAGTCTTACCCCTGACCTTTATAACTACGTTGCCCTGTTGCCGAGGATACTTGAGGAAGTCACCGGAGTAACTGATATCACGAAGGGCATGGCCTCTAAGACGGAGAGGCAGACTGCAGCTGAAGTTTCTACGCTGATAGAATCTTCGTATACAAGGACTCGGCAGAGAGTAAGGAACCTTGAGCATTTCATTAAGAGAACAGGGTATCTCTTGGTTGATATCATGCAGCAGTATTACGACAACATTCGTGATGTCAATATCAAGGGCGACCAAAATATAGACTACTACAAGGCTTCTTCGAGCAAGCCCTTTGTAGATCAGATGATGCAACCCAAGCCGCCGCAACCTGGACAGAATCCACAGATTGCGATGCAAGAGCAGAAAGATTGGGAAGACTATCAGAAGTTCATCGAGACCTTTGGAGACAAGGATACGGTATATGCGGATTTCGATATAGAGATTGAGACGAACAGTACGTTGCCGATGGACAGACAGTCGTTAGCCAACCTGTTCCTGAGATTGGCGGCGATGAAGGTAGTAGACCCGCAAGCGGTAATTGAGCAACTCAATATACCGAAGGGTGAAGAGATAATAGCGAGGATGGAACAGAGGGCGCAAGCGGCGATGGCGGCTAAGGGCGGTGGTCGCCCGATGCCCCCGCCTAAACCACAAGGAGGCCCGCCGATGGGTCTTCAGCAAAAACCGGAGGGAATATGAGTGACCAAATGATGGGGGGAAGACCCCCGATGCCGCCCCAGGGCGGTGGAATGGGAGGCCCTCCCCCGGGTGGAGGGATGGATGTCCGTTCAAAGATGTCGATTATGAATCCTACTGATATGGCGGCCAAGGCAAGCCGTGGGGATGTTAGACCCCAACAGTCGGTAGGGGAGTTTTTACAGAGGAACTACGGTGTTACGCCGCAAGACCCTGTGGAGAAACTGTTCGCGGCTGTCAAGGGACAGGCGCAGAACGCGACGGTAGCGGGCAAGATGGGTATGCCCCCACAGGGTGCGAGACCGCCAATGGGCCAGCCGCCAATGGGCGGTGCGCCCGGTGGTATGCAGAGGCCACAACCGCCACCGCAAAACATGGATGATTTAGTAGGAAGAATGTCATAAGGAGGATTATATGGCAGATTTAGACCAATCCGCGCAGGAAGCCAGAGGCCAAGCCTTAGCGGAAGTCGGGGGGGAAGAAGCCACACCGTTTCATAGTTACAAAGGTGAAGACGGAACAGAACAGAAGTGGAAGACTCCCGACGAGTTAAACGATTTTATCAAGAAGTCGGGAATGTTCCAAAAGGACTACACTCAGAAGTCCCAGAAAAGGGAAGAAGAGTATCGCCAGCGAATGGCAGAGGTTCAGAAAGAAAGGGAAGAGTTCAAGAAGCAGAAGGAAGATTGGGAGAAGAACGAGAAGGCCAAGTACGACCGATACAATCAAGTATTGAGTACGAGGCCCAACATCCAGCGAATGTTAGCGGATGCCGTTAGTAAACCAACATCACCTGATGAGATATTTGAGCGGAGCCAATCTTACGCAGACCAGAAGTATCAGTCGCTTGAACAACGGCTTGCCCAATTTGAGCAAAGGCTCGAAGAGGAAAAGTTAGAGAAAGAGCGGGATACGAAGTTTGCGGAACTTGAACAGGAGATACCGGGGTTTGACAGAAATGTTGTGACCGAGGCACTCCAACAGCTTGACGCGGGAGATATGAAGTCCTTAATGGCGATGATCTACAAATCGCATAAGTACAACCCTGTTGAGATGCAACAGGATGCGGAAGAGAAGATAGTAGCCAAAGCGGGAGCCAAGATGGTTCCCGGTGGGGGAGGCCCCGCACCAAAATCAAGAGGGTCGACTGACCCAAAAATAGCTAGGGAGGAGGCGATGAGAGACCTCACTTAGCAACAGGAGGACTAAATGGCACTAGGTATTGACGAAGCCAATGCTGTATCAACGAAGTATTTCGATAAAACCCTCACCTCTCAGGTGTATGAGAAAAGCCCTTTTTACGCAAAGTTAAAGAGTGCTGGCAACATTACAACTGATGGTGGGACGCAGATACAGTGGCCTATCAGGTACAGAAAGTCTGACCTTGGCGGGTTTATAGGCCCACGAGATCAGGTTTCGTACTCACAGATCGAAACAAGAACGTCTGCGGTACTGGATTGGAAGTATCTGCACAATCATGCGATGATCTCGCTGGATGAGCAGACCAAGAATTCAGGGAAAGAACAGATCATCAATTTGCTTTCGGACAAGACGACTGAAATGAGAGAGGATATGCTCGATGATTTTGCGACTGCTCTCTACGCCCTTGCGCCGGGAGCTAGCGATATCTCGTCTCTGTACGAGATAGTAGACACGGGAACCACGTATGCGAGTATCGCTGTAGCGGATGCGGCTGAATGGGCTGCGGCAAGCGAAGATGCTACGACCACTGAACTTGTACTTACGGGTACTTCGGGTTCTTTGGGCGCGGCGGTGAATGGTGCGACTTTCGGACCGAATAAGCCCGACTTGCATCTTACCACGAGGAACCTGTGGAACAAGTTTGAAAGTCTGATTGAACCACAGAAACGGTATTACTCTACACAGTCAGCGATGGCTAAGTATGGGTTTACGGCGATTGGGTATCACGATGCCGAAGTTATCAGTGATGCGTATTGCCCCGACAAAACGTGGTACGGGTTGGACACAAGTCAGTTTGAGATTCGGTATCACCCGAAGTACAACTTCAAGACAACCGAGTGGCAGAATCTATATGCTGCTGGTTATCCGTATGCGATGGTTAAGAACTGCATATGGGCAGGCAACATCCTCTGCAGAATGAGGAAGACGAGCTTCAGGTTTACCGCGCTTGATTACACGATATAGGAGGTTAGTCTTATGATGATTATAGGTTCGGATTTTATAGACAACAATGCCTCTTTCAACACAGTGACGAAGCGGAATGGAGCAAAGTTATTTGTCCAGGCGTATGCCACTAGCGGTATAGTAGCTAATACTCCAATGGTTGTCGCATTCATGGGTAGTGGCTATAACGCTACTGTCCTGGCGGCGAGTTTATACGGCTATGTTGGAGTACCCGAAGCGGCTGTTGCGAGTGGATGTGTTGGTTGGGTACAGATTAGAGGCCCTGTTGCCGGGGTGCAAGCGTCAGCCGCCGAGTCAACGGGTTCGGTCGGTCACATAATTCAGTGGCATGCAGGAACCATATCTGCTTCGTCAAGTACATATCTTGGCGATCCCACGTTGGGCGAGATCGGTCTGCTTACTACAGAAGCAGACGCTTCAACGACTCTAGATATTTATTTGACAGGGATGTGGGCCACACCAGTAGCTGCGGGATAAGGAGGATACTATGCTGTTTTACGATAATATCAATAACGACGGCTCATCCTTCAACACTAGCTTTAGGTCGGGCAACGGGAAAGCGTTTGTACAAGCGTATGCTACGAGTGGTATGGTTGCGAACACTCCGTATGCGATAGCGTTTGGGGGGAGTAGCTATAACGCTACCGCACTTATCGGAAGTATATACGCTTATGTGGGTGTACCCGAAAGGGTGACTGCTTCGGGGTGTATGGGATGGGTACAGGTTAGAGGCCCTGTCAATGATGTGCAGGGTGCTGCGACCAGTTTTACTGGTGAGGTAGGTCACAATGTATATTGGGCGGGTGCTACCGGATTGGGAGCGACCAGTTCGGCTAACCACGGGAACCCTACGAAGGGAGCGGTTGGCATATTGCTTGAGGGAGTAAGTTCTTCGACTACCGCCAACATCTATCTAACGGGATTATGGGCTACCCCGATATAAGGATTAAAAACCTAAGTAATGTTCTATCCCCCTTCGGGGGGATAGTCCAATAGGAGGAACGAATGTTACAACATTTTTCAGTAGATTTTTTTGAGAGTGATGCGGGTACTGCATCATTCAATACCACGATAAAGAGTGGAGGTAACGGTAAGATATACGTTAAAGCGTATGCCCCGGATGGGGTACTTGCCAATGCCGCTGCGTTTTTGAAGTACAAAGAGGGTAGCACATATCTGGCTACTCAACTGCAAGCAAGCGTGATAGGCCCTATAGGGGTTGCAGAGGAAGTAGTAGCGAGTGGGTGTGTTGGATGGATACAGATAAGAGGTCATGCGAGTAACGTACAGTTCGGTACAGCTGATGCGAGTGGTTCCCAGGGCAACGCTGTATTCTGGGGAAATGCTGCGCTTGGTGCATCGTCTTCGGCTGCAATGGGATTACTCCATCAAGTAGGTGTCGTGATAGGCACTGAGCTTAATGGTTCTACAACGGGGGATATATTCCTCTGGGGTAGATTTGACCGGACACCACAGGCTTAAGGAGGTATATCATGGCAGTAACAATTACATATGACGGAAGGCAGAATACCAACAAGAAGCTTGGAGCCGCAATGTCGAGAGGACTCAAAGCTATAGCCGCTCAGATCAATTTCAGCGGGTTAAGCAACGCTATCTCAAGCGGGATAGTGTGTAGTTTCGTTGGATTCGGTTCTATCGATTCGGTAATGATTGAACCCCAAAGCGGGTATCAGATTTACTACGATTCCGATGATGGCGTTATTAGAATACCGCAACTGGCTACTGGCGTATCGCTAGGAAGCTGGACGGCGGTTAAGTGTTGGGTTTGGGGTAGCTAAATGATTCGTCGTGTTGACGGCGGTTGGAAGGTTCTTTCGGAGTCTGGAAAGCCCCTCTCTAAGGTTCTAAAGAGTCATAAGGCCGCCGTTGACCGTTTGAAGCAGGTCGAGATGTTCAAGCATATGAAGGAGAAAAAATAATGTCAAGATATGGAGCGCACGCTCAAGGGCGTGCTAAGATATCCACTGTGGCATCTGCGTCAGCAACGCTTATAGCTGCGCCCTCTACTAATAGCGAGGCGAGATTCCATCTTACCAAAGGGTGGATAGTTGTCGAGGCGGGGCAAGCAACAAACACTCTTGGTTTACAGGTCATGCAGACGACTGCCGAAGGTACTCAAGCGGCTACTCTGTTCACCGTTCAGACAGCCACAGGGGGTACTCACTTTTTTGATTTTGGTGAAAAGGGATTCGCATGTAGTAGTTCGGCCCCAAGGATAGCGATACAAGTCGGCGGCGATGCATCGGTAAGCGCAATGTTTATGGGATACCACATCGGAACTGGCACTACATAGGAGGCCACTATGCCTGAAATGACTGCGGCAATGCAAGTCAATTATGCCGAGCGGTTGTCTAGAACTCCGTCCAACGCTCTAAGCTCTGCGTCTACTGATGGGTCAGGGAATGCTTATGCAAGTGACGTAACCCGTCAGTACATAGGGATGGGAGTCGAGGAGTTTGCCAAGGAAGCAAGGCTGTCCAAACAGGCTTATGTTACGGTCACGCCTAAGTTTTGGGCAGATACCAATTGGTACGCTCAAGTTACGATAGTCGGCGGGAGTAATACCCTTGCGGCTACCAATGTCACGTTGGCATCAAGCACTCTTGCGGGTGTAAGCGGGTCTACCTACGCGACTCACATAGCGTCTAACATTAACGCATATATAGGCGGCGGAAGTATAAACGTCAGTTGGGACGATAATACATGGAACTTCACGATTAAGGACAACACGGTAGCGAGTATCACGGCAGTCACCGTGGCCGCACCGAGCGTAGACAACTACATTGACGGTACGTCCAAGACCTTCGGTAAGACGGGCACGGACACGGATACTGAGTGGGTGAGTAACATCCCCGAAGACTGCACGTTAGAGACGGACTTACCGAGCGATTTCTTGGAGATGGAATATATTGACTACGATGACCATATTCTGTATGCCGCACCTTTTGAAATATTCATGTCGCCGGAGAGTCAGTCGGATTATCCCAACTACTACGCTATAAGAGACCGCAAACTATACCTCAACCCCACGCCTTCGGACAGACGGATGCTGAAGATACGGTACAGGTGGCTACCTACGCCCGTGACCATAACGGGTTCGGGGGATACCGCTACGTGTTCCTTACCTTTGGAGAACCACATGGCACCCGTGTATTATGCGGCGGGTATGATTCTCAGGGAGACGTTTGAACCCGAAGAGTCAGAGAAGATGTTCGGACTCTACTACGACCAAGTAAGGAAATACAGGATACGGCAGGCAAATCAGAACCCCAAAATGTTCCCCAAAAATGTTCACTGGAACCTTCCCAATGTTGATCCAGGGGAGGAATAATGGCGAAAGAGTCTATATTCAACATCAAAGATTTCAGAGGTGGCTATTGCACCTCGCTCCCCCCGGGCCTGATGTCAGACAACGAGATGCTAAAGTCGGAAAACTGTTGGTGGAAGAACGGGTTAAGAAAGCGTGGTGGGATCACCAAGATTGCTTCTGCCACGGGGAGTTTCCGGGGTGCTATCCGTGTCTACGAGGAAGATGCTGCGGCATGGTATACGATACAAGCTGTTGACGATAATGCCAACGTATCGTTCCAAGTAGGCACTTCTACCGAGACGTTTTCATCTATAGCTGGTGTTTCTCTAACAGGAGTGGCTACCTCAACCGCGCCTTTTACCAAAGCCAAGGACGTAGAGTTCGCGGCACTTGGGGGAAAGGTTATCGCCGTTAATGGAACCGACAGGCCGTATGCGTTATGGGCAAGCGGTAGCGGTACGTTCTACGGCATGGACTTGGATAGGTACGACGAGAGAACAAGAAGTACCGATAACTGGTACGCCGGGGAAGCTACGACTACTTCTTCCTATACCGACGATACCACCGATGGTCAGACTACCGCGGGCACATTCGTACTTGCCACGGCAACTAATATAACTAACGGTTTCTACGTGTCGGGAGATTACACTTACAGCAAGCTCATATTCTGCGGGGTTGATCCTGTTGCGATGGGAAGCGTTACTACGGGTATAATTCAATACTATGGTGATGGGACTACCGGAACATCTACGTGGAACACGATAGGTACGTGGAACACGCAATACAAGAATAATGTAGGCGTTACGTGGGGAACCGGAACCGTGACGATGGAGTGGGAACTTCCCTTAAGTACGGACGGTACGCTGAAATGGAAACCCTACGATACATCGAACGGAAACCTGACGAATAGATACGTTATACGTGGACTATTCTCGGGACTTGTGAGTCCGCTTGTTTGCGACAAGATACAACCCATGACGCACACGCACTACTTGACTCAGATCATAGGCGATCAGAAACCGCAGGCGATAGAGACTCACAAGAACCATGTGTTCATGGCCGCCAAGAACCAAGTACAGATTGGCATCGCCAATAGTATTAAGGGTTGGCGTAGCGACAGGTGGGAGTATTTCTACGAGGGCGGTAAGGAAATCATGGCGATGAAGTCTTTGAACAACTTCCTTGCTATTATCAAGTCCGGTAGGATATTCGGGATAGACGGTACATCATGGCAGAACTGGTCGGTAAGACCTATAAGCGAAGGCGGGCTTATCTCTCCGCGCGGTTCGGTGGTGGCGAATAATATCTTGTGGATGATGGACAGGGACGGCCTATGGGCGTTTGACGGTGTGCGAAGAACGAAGGTATCCAAGCATATACAAAGCGACATAGATGGATACACGCTTACTGACGCTAACCTTTACTTCTACAAAGGCGATGTTTTGGTATCCTTCCCGACTAATAGCATCGTATTGGTATTCGACCCCGACACGATGAGGAAGGATGAGATGGGAGACGGCAGGGTGAGCTTCTACAAGTGGAAGTCCTACCTTGCGAGACAGTTCATACACAACTCAGGTGGCGGAGATGACGGCAACCTGATTGTCTATGGAACCAACTATACGGCGAAAGCCGACTACTTAGCTTATGATAATCTTACGGCTACTGCTGCTGTGACCTTGACAATGCAGACAAAGATGTTTGAGTTCGGTGGTGAGAGTACGGATAAGATTTTTAGACGGGCCAAACCAAAGGTCGGCGAGGTCAGTGCTACCGGAGGGCAACCGTACAGGTTCAAGTTCATCACTGAAGATGAGTACGGCGGGGCGAGTTCTGCGACTACTCTCACGGCGGGGATAGGTAGCGGGTTGTATCAGAAGATAGTTGGCGTACCGTACACGATAGACGGTAAACTTGTGAGTTTTGAGATAGTCCATGATAGTGCCTTCGCCGCAAACGTAGACACCGTATCGATGGAAGTACGGAACAGGAGGTACTAAATGGCAACTATTCCTACTTGGTATAATGAGAATCTAGACCCTTATGGATATTATAATACTCCTACGTGGGGATTCCCTACTTTATCTCCTACTCAGATTTCACCCCAAGATATTGCTGTATATAGAGACCCCAATGCCGGTGCCGTTGATCCCACTGTTGGTTGGCGATCATCCCCGGATTTTTATTCTCCCGATTATAACTATGGTGATGTTGACTTATGGGCACCAACCGTAGTTCCAGAAGAAACAACTCCTAACTATTGGTGGACGGGTAGTGAATATGTTTCCCCTGATACATCACCCGAAGATGGATGGATACCAATATATATAGATGAATCGATAAACAGGGGGAGTGTTGGTGGGGTCACTCGTGGTGGGTCTGATTATGTGGCAGAGAATTGGGGGGATTACCTCAATCCCAATTATGTAAATCCCGAAAATGATTTCGATTATCGTGATTACTGGGGAATAACATATGGAGACCCCTATGGTGGGGTAAATATGAGCCAAACGGGTGCGGGCGAAATAGACACAAGCGTTCCCTCTAGCGTATGGGAAGGATACGACTATCAGCTTAATCAGTGGCGCGATATCATGGCTGATGCGTTGGGAAAACTTGACTTAGACTTCGGAGACCAACAGACTATATTAGATGGACTCACCAGCCAGATCCTTTTGTATGAGCAACCCGATTTAACACAAGCCTACGCCGATATGGACAGGCTCATTCAAGCCATAGAGGATGCGGGAACCAATCCTAACATACAAGGCATCATGGACAAGATAGCGGGGGGCTTTGAAGATGAGGCTTGGGACTTTGTTGCCCGTGGGTACGGGTTTGGGACTGCACAAGAATACTTCGATTGGCAAGCCGAGATGAGAGGTCTTACTCGTTCGGATATGCAGGGACTTACCGACCAAGAAAAGGCTGAGTACGATAAGATAATGCGTATGGATATGGCAGATCAGGAGAGACGGTCTCAGGCGCAGATGGAAGCTATATTTGCCGACACTGGTTCTGCTATACGGTATATGGCTGCGGCAGATGAAGCTAATCAACAGATGGTCAATATGCAGTCGAAGTATCGGGCAGACCAACTAAATCAGAATGTCATGTTGCAATCTCAAGAACTTGACCGACAAATGCAACAGTATTTGACGATGGTACAACAAGGCAGTATGTCAGCTTCACAGTATATGGATACACGGCAGAGAGGATACGAGACAATCCTCAACGGGTATCTCAGCGAGATGGCGACAGAAGTTGCGTCACTAACGGCGGCACTAGAGGGTGTGCAGGGGTATGTCGGAATACAGCAATCCGAGGCCCAACAGGACTTGGAAGCTCTCGATATTCAGATAAAACAAGTCTACAACTCAATGATGGCACAATCTGGTATCAATGCTTCTATACTCGATGCACTTAACCAAGCATATGATACGAGTATGAAACCAATGATGGACGCTATCAATTCCCTATTGGCGCAAGAGAATCTATCTGCACAAGATGAGCAGTTGGCTTTCCAATATCAAGCGTTGGCAATAGAGGAAATGAATAGTTATCTACAGTTTACCGTAGGCATGGCTGATGCGGGGGCTAAACTCGTAGACGCAATGATCCCCGGTTAGGAGGCACTTATGTCAGATTGGAGTAATGTTTCACAGTTAATAGGTCAATTAGGGCAGACCAAGAGAGATATGCTCACACCGAAACTCGATGCTTACCGAAACAGGGGCAAGGTATGGAGTGAGGGGCTAGGCCGTATCTCCGACACCCTTGGGGGAATCGCGAATAGGCGCAAGACTATGAAGTTCCAGACGGGTGAACGTGAGGCTGGAGAGGCGCATGACATAGCTATGCAGACTTCAGAGCAAAACTACCAAGCTAATCAGAATGTGCTTGACCGTGCATTGGAGCGTGATAAAATATGGGCATCGCTTTTTGAAGGCACTCAAGACAGGGACGCAATGAGAAAAGAGGCTGCCCTTGATAGACAATTGCAGAGAGAACTCCGCGCCGCTGCCGAAAGTGCTACTAATGAAAGACAGAAAGCTGAACTTGATGAACAAGTAAGACAATTCGACGTAAAAGTGGATCAATGGAAACAGGAGTTTGACCGCCAAGGTCTCCAATGGGACGATGAGATGGGGTTAAGGGGAAGAGAATTAGACATAAGAGAACAAGAAGCAAAGGGCCGGGAGATGTTATTGAATGCCCAATTAGCCGAGTTCGGTAGCGGTCAAGATGCGGCATGGAGAGCGGGTATTGCTAACCTAAAGGAAATATTCCCTGACGTATTTGAGGGGGTAGATCTCAACACGGGTTATGGGATTATAAATAGTCTCGACACGATACGCAAAAACAACCCCGAGATGTACGATCAAATTGACAAGCATTTCAGACAGTGGATTGTGTCTACCAACCCGAAGTTCAATAAGGAACTATCAGCCCTGTGGGAAACCGTATCTGGCCCACCCGCAGAAGCGGCGGGTGAGACTCCTGTAGTTAATAAAGAGACCCAAGATGCTATCGCAGCACTTGGAGAACGCATAAGTAGATTAGCCAATGCGGAAAAGGGAGGTACTGACGTTAGCACTACAAGTCCCATCACCGGGGATGATACCGGAGACACAGCAGGAGATGTGTTCGCCAATGCCGAACTTAGAACTATTATTGGTAAAGAGAAATCAGTATGGAGCAAGATTAAACAACTCAATACTATGGCAGAGAAGTTGAGCATAGATGATATTAACGCAATAAAAGATGCGACCAATGATATTATCGATTCACCCTGGGGAAGCATCCGTGAATCTTCAAAATCAGATTCCCATATGAAGAAACTTCAAGGCATATTGGACAGACTCTTGCCTGCTGGATATAGGGCTGGTGGTTACAGCGATATTCCCGATCAAGAATAGGAGCTTACATGGCAAGTCTCCTTGACCTAACTACAAATGTAGCAAAACTCTCAAGACCTATAGCCCCACGGCCCCCGTCAAGGTCTGCCCCAAGACAACCTACTCAATACGAAGCTGAAATGCGCTACTTCTCTCAGCCCATCAAAGAAGAAGAAGTCAAGAAGCGCAAGCGTATCCCTCTCCTCTCCTTCATCTTCGACGTTCTCCAAGTGGGCAACTATGCCTCTGCGAATATCGTAGACTCTATCTACGACTCTATTAAGTATAACAAGCCTCTTGGTGAAGCGGCGTGGGATGCTGTTAAGTCTGGTTTCAAGGGACTTACCTTACAGGACAAAAACACCTTCTCGGACATTATCAAGCAGAACGCAGAGGAACACGGTGAGTTCCTTGGCAAGTCGCTTGAAGAATGGACTAAGCCCTTGCAAGAGAAGTACGAGGGCGACGATAAGCTAAAGACGCTATTTAACCGTACCTTGGGTTCCATAACCCCCGCAGGTGCATTAGGACTTGCGGGTGACATATTCCTAGACCCTCTTACATATATCTCTCCCCTCAAAGCTCTGCGTCCTACGGGAATGGCAACTGAAGCGGCGCGGGCCGCCGCCACCAAGTATGCACCTGATGTACTGAAACTCAACCAAGCCCTGACTACTCTTGATACTCTGAAGACGGGTGCGAGAGTTGGAAGAGAGGGGCTTGCTGATGTTGCCAAGAAAGGTGCGTCATCGGTAGCGAGACAGCAAGACGTACTGTATAGACAAGCATACAAGGAAGCCCTTCAAACTCCCGCCGATGTACTACAGAAACAGATGCAGACTGGACTTGAACAAGTTAAGAACCTTCACATGGAAAAGACCATGAAGGAACTGACCGAACAAGGAATGGATATTCGTGCCGTACCCGAAACCCTCATGCGTCCTCAGGGGCTTGATGCACTTACACAGTCTATTGAGTCGGGATACAAGGGTGCGGGAGAACGGGGAACAAGAATACTTGGGCGTGAGGTGGGCAAGGGCGTTAGGCAAGCCAATCCTCTCGCACAGGGAATAGACAAGTTGGGTGCGATGCTATCGGAGAAGGCCGAGAAGTCGGGGCTTGCCGAAGCGTGGTACTCTCTTGTCAACGGCCCGTCTGTAGTCGGATTACTCAAGCGTACATTCGGGATCCGCAACCCGTATCAGAAGCTCCTCAACGCACGTAAGATGGATGCCGAGGGTATCCGTCTTGTGGCAAGGAATGAGGTAGTGGAGGCTGTAGACCCACTCCTGAGAGATATGGGCGAAGACCTGTTGCAGAAAGCCGTTGACGCAAGGGCAATCATGGAACAGGTGGAGTTTGCCGTACTCAAGGGGCAGAAGCGTGTAGGTAAGGCGCAGGAAGCATTGAGCAATGTCCTAGGAAGTTATCATGGGCAGATTCGTAGGATACAAGACGTACTCAAGGGTGTAGACAACTTTGATGAGACGATAAAGGTACTCAAGGCGCGGGGGCTTGACGCGAGTGTATTTGAGAAGCTGAAAGCCTTGGGGATTACCAAAGAAGATGCAGACAAGATAGGAAAGTTTTGGGAAGGCATGGACAACGCATTCAAGGGTATGCGTGACAAGGAGATGGGTCTCGTAGAGAAAGGTATCTTCAAACAGGACGAGATGGGGCAATGGCAGAACTACATTCCCAAGATACAGAATAGACCGTTCACGGGAAAGAAGAGGGCGGGTAAACTTATAAGTCCTGCCGACCCCGGCTTTATGAAAACCACAAAGGCTACTTACCTACAGTCCGAGAAACAGGGTATAGAGTTCGCTAAGGAGATGTTCGGTAATTGGATAGAGGCAGAGGCAAAGGCTACGGGACAAGCGGTTGACGTAGTTGCCAAGAAGTTCATTGAGGACAACGGTCTTGCGCCTATCAGCACAAACCTTGAGGAGATGCTTAACGCACGTATCACGGCACATGCGAGAGTCATGGGAAGGGGGAACTTAATAGAGAGTATGCGCGAGTTCGGTATTCCGGCGGGAGTGATGGAAGACATGGGTAAGTTTGCCAAGGCTGGATATCACCGTATGGGGAATATCTACAACGACCTACAGGCAAGTAATGATCCCGGCATGGCGGGACTTCTCTTCGACAAGGATGTAAGGGATATCGTAGACAAGACCTACGCCATGACCGCTTCCGACGACACGATGCAGGGGATGAAGAAACTGTTTATGAACTTTACCTCATGGTGGAAGGGGCTTGCCACGGCTACGCCCGGATTCCATATGAGGAACTTCTTCTGTAACAACGTCACCGGATTCTTTAGGCACGGGATGAATTGGTTTGATCCACGAGCATATGTCCGGGCGGCGGTAGGGGTAGCATATGCCCTCAATCCCCTCAAGTTCAAGAAGATTCTTACGGAGAGATTCAACATATCAGAGGGACAAATAGACGAAATGCTGTCTCATGTTATCGGTGGCAAAACACTGAAACAGATAGCCGAGGAAGCGAGAGAGAACGGTATCATGTCTCTGAAGACAATGATTGGCGATGTGACAAAAGAGGTCAAGCCCAAGGTCAATATAGGCAAGCGGTTCAATCCATTGTCGAGGGAATTCGCGCTTCCCGCCGCTTCTCGTCAGGCTGGTACTTTCATAGAGAACCATGCGAGGTTCCATTCCTACTTACTCACGTTGGACGATATGGCTAAGTCGGGGGTTGCTGAAGATGCGGCTAAAGAGTTTGCCAAGTTAGACACGAAGAAGTGGTTCCTTGACTACGGAGACCTGTCTGAAGCAGAACAGAAATACCTAAAGAACATTATCCCCTTTTACTCATGGATTAGAAAAAATACGGCTAACCAAATCTCAGGGCTGATGCTCATGCCCGATATGTACAGGGTGGCGGCTAAAGCGGAGGATGCGGTTACTTCCGAGGACTTCGATTATTCGCTTGTGCCTGAATACATGAAGCAAGCGGGTTACTTACCTGTGTCTGCGGGAGAGAGAGGGCCAATGATGTGGTGGCCCAACTTTCCCTATGCCGATTTGAACAAGATTCCCCTGTTCTTTGAGGAGGGCGGGATGTTGCCCAAGATTGACCCCAAGGCGTTGTTGGAAGAGTTTACCTCTGCGTCTCATCCGATAATCAAGACCTTTATCCAAGAGGCATCACAAGAGAACCTGTTCAAGAAGCGTGAGTTCTTGGACAGAGTAGCAGCACCCGACGTTGCTAATCTGATTGCCAACAAGCCTCAAGTTATTACGTTTATCGACAACGCCTTACGCAAGATGGGGTTCGACGGCGGTATGGGGATAAACATAAAGAACGGCAGATTGGAGATGGATGAGGAAGCGGAGCAATTACTTACTGTCAACATTCCGTTACTGAGAACCGTGGGCAAGCTCATCGATGGTGCTATAGATGCTACCGGATTGGATCAGGTGATAGAGGAGACTACGGGACGTAAGGACAAGTACGAGGGTATGGCCGACTTGTTCGACAACCTTACCTACTTTTTCGGCATGAAGTTCAAAGAGATGGACGAGGAATATGAGTCAGAACAATTGGCGCGGGACATAGAAGCGAAGGCGATGAAGGATAGGAGTGCATGGAAGCGCACGTTGCCGGGGTACGAACAAAGGGCGTTGCAGTACGGCTTACAGCGTGACGCGCAGAGACGGAGGATTGGGCTATGAGTGATTATGATGCGATAGCGGCGGCGCGGGCGGCGGCGGGTGATGCGGTACTTAGTGCGGATATTAGCAACCTACCGCCGGGGTATCTTGAAGGCTTTAAGGCTATATTAGATATCAACTATCACGTTACTCTTGCTGCGGGGTCTACAAGTGTCGAGGGGCGACAGGTAACTATTAACGAATCTCATACTATAGTGGATGGTGATTTTGTTGGTGCACGGATTGGACAATATTTTTATTACATTTATTTAACTACTCTTGGCGATTTCAAAGTAGACCGGGGTGTACCCGAATTCTCAGACCAATATTTGTATTATGCCCACCCAATCTTCTCATGGAGAGCCGTAGGCAAGCTATGGGTGGATAGCGATAACAACATCAAGTATGTAACGAATGATGTCGTTAGGGGTAGTTCAAGTTTTGTTACTGTTGCCCCTTATGACGCAACCGAGATAGTAGACGCAGATTATCAATGTACGGGAACGGATGACCTAATACTACTGAATGCGGCAATAGCCTTTGTGAATGGTGCGCGGGGTGGTGGTAGCGTAACCATATTGCGCGGTACTATAGTCTTTGGTTCTACTAGTGCATTTGCCATGAAAAACAATGTAATGTTTACGGGTGAGGGCGATTATTCTATTATTGACACATCGGGAGTCTCAAGTATCATAGATATAGACGGGGTGGACAACATAACATTACAGAATTTCAGTGTTGTGGGTGGTAAGGTGTGGAAGTTCGGAGACACAGCTAACTGTGATAATGTTAATGTTAACAACATCTATTTCAACTCTTGTGGTGTACACTTTATTAAAACATCAAGCAGTAAGATTACCAATTGTCACATAGCTAACGATGGCGTTATATCCAACATGGTGTACCTATCGGATACAACGGGAGGGGCTATAGTATCGGGGAACACGCTCATTTCTACTGGTGATAACATAGAGGGTGTAAATGTATATGCTCCCAGGTGTGTGATATCTAATAATGCATTTATAATGTCTACTGGGCCTTCTAACGACGGCATAATTCTTCAAACGAGTGCAGATGATTGTGTCGTAACTGGTAATGTTATATACGATTGTAGGTACGGTGTATATGTTGCATCCGACAACTGTATTGTGGCTAACAACATAGTAACAACGGCGACTACGGGGATATATACCGCAGCGTCGGCAAACCAAACTACTATAGTTGGCAACGACACTTCGGGTGCTACTACGTCCCTGAGTGACAACGGAACTAATACGTTGCTTGTACGCAATGACGGCAACTCCTATCTCCAAGGCGGCAATGTCGGCATAGGCATTGCCGATCCTGCGGAACTGTTAGAAGTAGAAAGTTCTGCCGCAACAACCGCAATCCAAATCTCCAACTCTGCTGCCGATGGCGACCCCTACCTTGCATGGGCTTTGTCGGGTACTAAGGTCTTCACTATGGGCGTAGACGACGGTGACAGCGACAAGCTGAAGATAGGCACTACTGCTATCGGGACTAATACGCGGCTGACGATAGACGCAAGCGGCAACGTAGGTATAGGTACTAGTAGTCCTGATACTCCATTAGAAATATCTTCCCCTTTCCTCACGACTCTCAAACTTACCGCAACCGCAACAACGATAGCTGACAAAGTAGTAATAGGAGCAGTTGATTTTGAGAGTAACGATGCAAGCCTTGGGAGTCCTACTATAGTCGGACGAGTACAATCAATTTCTTCTAATGCGGCAGGGACAATAAATGATTTAGCTTTATATTCAAGTTACACTACTTCATTAGTTGAAGGGCTTAGGCTTGTTGCAACTTCTGGTACTACCGTCAACGTAGGTATAGGTATTGCCGCCCCTGCTGCACAGCTCCACGTAGACCAAACAAGCACCACAGGGGCAAAGCCCGTCCTCACGGTAGACCAGGCCGACGTGAGCGAGGATTTTATCAGATACATCGGGACTGCGGCCGCCGCTAACGTGACGCAATCTATCGTGGATAACGGCGATGTTACTACGGCAACGCTGCGTGGATGGGTGAAGGTGTATGTGCAAGATGACGGAAATCAGATTACAGATCAATTTTATTACCAGCCCCTTTATACTCTGGTTTAGGAGGAAATATGAAACTAGCTATTGCTGATGATACGGGCGACAATGACCATATCGGAGTACCCAAGGGAGGTGCTATAGATACAGTCTTAGCAAAAGCATCTTCTACCGATCACGATTTGAAGTGGGCTACGGCGGGTGCTGCCCCAAGCGGTAGCATAACAACTCTCAAAACTACTACTAATCAGACAATAAATGCCGGAGCCGCAACCTTTACCGACATTACCAATTTAACATTCTCTGTAGTCACCGGAACTGATTACGCCTTCTATTTCTACATTGTCTTCAGAAGTGCCGCGACCACGACGGGATGGAAAGCAAGCGTCAATCACCCCGGCGGGACGGTAGACCATTTCAGCACGATACAAACGGTTGCTAACGGGGCAGCAGGGGTAGCTACGTGGCTCCAGAAGCATAATGTAGCGGTTAATGACATGACTCTGTTGACAGCGACGATTACCGCCGGAGTAGATTTGGTCTGTATAATTCAGGGGCGGTACTTGTGTACTTCTAACGGGACTTTTGCGGCGCGGTTTGCGAATGAGCTTGCGGCCAATACGGACATTGTCGTGCAAAAAGGAAGTTGGGGTTGGTATTTCTAGGAGGATATGATGAAAGACTTTTTCTCGCGTAATGGGGTTAGCATAATTGCTAACTTGATAACAGTTATCGTATTACTAATAGGGCTTGCCGTAGCGTGGGGTCAAATCAATTCTCAGGTTGACTACAATGAGATTACCATTATGGAGAACCGAGGGAGTATACGGGCGTTTCAGATTGAGTCTAAAAGCAACGCCGTACAATTTGCCGAGATACAGAAAGACCTTGCGTATATTAAAGCCCTGCTTGTGGAGATACGCGGCAAGTGAAGATTAACTTCTACCCTGACCGCGAGGTCTTGGAGTGTATGTACAACGGCTGTGTACGTGATGTTAAGGCTGACTGCGTGGTACGCAATGAGCTTAACAAGTGGCGGCCTAACCCCGATAAGGATCCACGTAAAGAGGTTATCTACGCTATCACCGAAGACCCGTACAACAATGACGGCAAAGGTTACCCCGTAATGCCCCGAACATTTCCGCAGGGTACTTGGGAAGTAAGTAGGCCGAGAATGCGCGATGATTCATACCGTGCACCATATTTCATCCCTACTGACGCTGAGCAATGGCTACCCGTTTGGGAGCTTGAGGACGGCGGGTACAGCAAGCCCACGAAGGATTATGTCCTTGACATCGGGTATGGTATCCACTTCTCCGCTTCCCTGACAACTACAGGATGCATACGCGTCTACCGCAAAGATGAGCTGCTATGGCTTGTCGATATGATAAACAAACTGCTTGGCAAACACGAACCTATTACGCTTTCCGTGTGACAATCTTGCGACATAACTTGCGACAATTTCGCTAAAGCATCGACAAATTGTGCCGATAATGTAGTAAGAGGTATATTATGGGTATATGTTGGTATTGTTATTGGGGATGGCCCAAGTCAGTAGCGGAAATCTATAAGCAAGCTATTGATAAATTGGGTGGAGACAGCGACCCGCTACATTATGGGCCAGCTCATATCGTATGGGATGATGAAAACTTTGATAGTGCCGAATGGTGTTTGGAACATTTTGCCGAATACAAGGGCGATTGGACTGACTCTGATTTGGATATTGTCAGATGGTCTCTTGTGGAGTTGGCTAAATTGCCCATGAATATTCGGGAGATAGTACCAGGGGACTACGATGATGAACACCCCGAAAATTATCCACCCGATGTGGAAGTGGTGAAGGTTTGAAATCTGCTGTATATTTCGCCGATAGACACTTAGTCCACGATGAACCCGCCCATTGGTCGTGGGAGTTATTTATCAATTTTGTTAAAGACTTCCGACCGCACACACTTATCGGTGGCGGCGATCATCTTGACTTATCGTACATATCGAGCTTCAACAAAGAGAAGTTGCTCTTGCTTGAAGGTAAACGGTTACGCAAAGACTTCGACGCACTCAACGCTGAACTTGCGATGTTGCGTGAGTATTGCGAGCGTATGATATTTCTTGAGGGGAACCATGAGGAACGGTTGACAAGGGCTATCGAGAAACAGCCATTGCTACAAGGTATGGCTGAGCTTACTACTAACGTTGACTTCGCCAAACTTGGCATAGAGTACTACCCTTTAGACAAGCAACCTGTAGCTATCGGCAAACTCAACGTCCTGCACGGTACTTACACGGGCGAACATCACGCAAAGAAGCAGTTAATGAAGTACATGGGGAATGTCCTCTACGGCCACGTTCACGCCTTCCAGACCTACAGCATGGGCGTACCCTTGCGGAATGATGAGTGGGCTTCATGGAGCGTAGGCTGTCTGTGCGACAAGAACCCTACTTGGATGCGAGGCCCAAGTCATTGGGCTAACGGTTTCGCCGTGATATATTTCAACGACGCGGGCAATTTCAATCTATACCCGATAATCATGACGAAGAAAGGTTTCATTTTCAACGGGAAGGAATACTCATGACCGTTGCCGTATTGCTGATACTTGTGCTTATACTCATCGTGATACTTGCGGTCAGTACGGTGTTAGTTGCAAGATATATGTGCAGAATGGTCGGTAAGTTCGAGCGTATACTTAATCGATTGACGGAGGTGAAGAATGGCAGGTAAGTCAGAATCTTGGCTGAGAGGCATCATAGAAGGCCCACAGGGCGAGACAAGTAGCAAAAGGGTATCCGGTATAGCCATGATAGCACTCGGCTCGCTGTTGCTCGTGGCAATGGGGATATACGGTTTCTTCGCTATCCCGCCTGGGGGAGACGTTATCAAGTATGCGGGGCTATCGCTCATCGCTTCAGGTGCGGCGTTGTTGGGTATCGGCACGTTAGCCGAGAGGTTGGGGAAATGATATCTAACCAATCATCTATAGTCCCGATACGAAAGGAACATCTTATCATGTTTCTTGAAGATTATAATAACCTATTAAGTAGTGGCGGTACTATCGAACCAGAGAAAAAGCCTATTTCATGGGAAAAGATACGGGAGATTTTAGAGAGGATATGAATGCTACACTTAAGACGGTTTTTGCTACTATCGCTGCTGTTCTTGCTGCTATCGGTGCCTTTCTCTTGGGCAGACGTAACACTGACGGAGGCCGAGTACAACGAGTTGACAGCAATCTTCACGAACTTAGGGAATCGGCTGAACGAGCAATCGACTACAATAACAACCTTGGAGAGCAGCTTGAAGTTAGCGCAAGAAGCGCAGGGGAAATTGCAGCTCGAAACCGAGATAATGTCGCTGACGTTGACCGCGCTAAAGAAATCCTACGACGCGCAAAGGCAAGAAGCTCTCAAGACAACGGTAATCGTTAGCCTCGTCGCCGCTCTTGCCGGACTCATCGCAGGACTGCTACTCTAATATACCTTCGGGCACTAAGGTATATTAACGGAGTTTGTTATTATACCTTCGCGCATACTCAGGGTATGCATTTCACAATATGTTTACATTTAGCGATAAGTGTATACATATTGCGGCAACTTGTAAGTATTCCTCACAGGTTCAACTTATGCAAATTATGCACAGGTTGATAACTTAACAAATACGTTAAATAGTAGTAACGAATTGCGTACTATAGTGGCTAATTGTCAACAATAGTGCAGGTAATTCTTATACTTATTTCCTGCATCGCAACATCAATCCGCACGCTAACCTCGGCCATGTTATTAACATACGAATTGCCGATATCTGTTATGCATCCCGTCATAATTCGCGTAAAAATGTCGCACCGGTGAGACATTCCACCCCCACAAAGTAACATATATCATACCGAAAATATCTCAAAATAATGCTAAAGTTTTGCTTGCAATATGTCGAAGGATATAGTATGGTTAATGATAGTGTCAGGAGGTGACAATGAAATACAGACCTATGATAGCACAAGCGATGCGGGGGAAGATGCGGTATGAGGATACTGCGTTGTTCCTTGGCGTGTCAGCGAGAACGCTCAAGAGATGGGTCAAGGCTAAAGCAATACCATATTACAGAATCGGGAGGAGGGTCTATTTTGAAGAGTCAGAGTTACTTGTGTGGATTGGTAATTGTCATGTGGAGGTGAAAAATGAAGCGCAAAATGCCCAAAGATAGAGACTGGTTTTATAATGAAGTACACGGTGTTTGTCCTTATTGTGGCAAACCAATAGCAAAAGACAGCTTCCATATTGACCATATCCGTCCCATTGCCTTGGGTGGTTCCAATGGCAAACACAATCTTACGGCAGTATGCCCACAATGTAATTACAACAAAAAGGATAAGCCACTTAGATATTGGCTTGGGATAAATGGTTACGAGATAACAAAGGATAGTCCTATATGGTACAAGCGCAAAGGGAGGCGTGCGTTAGTCAACATAGAGTGGAAAAAGATTTACCAATCTATTGTGTATATGATACACGCCAATTTATACACTTATCCCGAAGCAGGTAAGCTGTTAAGATTGACGGTTAGGACATTGCAATCACAAGTGAAATCGGGTGAGTTGCGGTGTGTTAGGATAGGCCGTAGGGTTTACTTCACCGACATTCAACTACTCGATTGGGTAGAATCATGCAGGAGGGGAGAATGTTAGTTGAAATCGATATTGATAAGTTATATGAGCGTTATGGCGAATTGCTCGCATTGGCGCGTAAGGCGTATCGCTCTATAGATGAAACAAAGCCAAGGCGACAAGATGTGGTGAGAGATTTAGGAGAGTTTTTCGAGAGGATAGAAAAAGATGAACAGACCATATCGTGACGATGAAGAGAAGCAACGTGACCGTGTAGTGAAGCTACTCGAGGACGTGGGGTGGGCGGTGCATAGCGGGAACCTTGACCAAGCGGGTGCGATATTCTGCGAGGCTGACCAGGCACTTGGCCACTTGTGTTTTATGGTGCGACAATTCGACATGGACGAAGCATTGGAGGTGACAGATGAGGGTTAGTAGCGGGTTTGAGACCAAGATAGAACACATTAAACTGCAAGTCAATTATGAGATATACAACGGCGATGTGGACTTGATGAGTGTTTACCTTGCTAACGATGTGAAAGAAGAGGTTGACATTTATGACCTTTTGAGCGACAAAGTACAAGCGCAAATCTCCGATGAGATATCGGAGCATTATTATGGGGGTGAATGGAAATGAGCGAAACTATGGGCATTTACAAGAAAATGTTGGCCGTAATGAAGGGAGTCGGGTACTTGCAGAAAGACGATAAGATTTCCTACGGCACGACGAGCTACAAGGGATTGAGCGAGGAGAAGATTACGGGCGTGGTACGTGAAAAGTTGGTAGAGCAAGGCATCATCGTCTACCCTATCATCCAATCACACTCACGGGAAGGAAACCTGTCAACGGTTGATACTACCTATCGATTTGTGGACACCGAGGACGGTAGCTACATCGACGCGGTATCTTCGGGAACCGGAGCGGACACGCAAGACAAGGGCGTAGGGAAGGCGATGACGTATTCCTTCAAGTACCTATTCTTGCGGACGTTTGCGATACCCACGGGTGAAGACCCCGACAAGATATCGTCAGCCGAGTTGGACGATAAAGAAAAAACCCATCGGATTACGAAGGGGAAGACTTCAATTCTCCAACTGATCGAGGACAATCCCGACTTGAGTGAAGACTTCAAGACCGCTACAGTAATGGACGTTGATATTGCCGTTGGCAAGGAAGACGTTGACACCCTTGAGATAATCTACAAGGAAGTCAAGGCCGAGATACGCAAGATGAACGCGCCGGAGCAGAAGGAGCGCACAAAGGTATCGGCTACCAAGGCGGCGAAACAATTAGCCGAAGACAAGAAGTACAACCAGGAACCGCACTTACCCGATAGCGATAGCGAACTGGATATATTCTGATGGCATGGTTTTTTGTCGGCATTGGTATAGGTCTAATAATATTTATTCCGATTATCGAATCGCACATTGCGTTGTATAAATGGTGTGATAATTGCGATAGATATAGCCGAAAGAAGGTAGACAATTTCCATGTACATTATGGTCTTGGGGTAGTCACTCAATGCAAGAGATGCGGAAATAAAATCAATATTGAGGTGGATTTATGATTGAATGCAACAATTGCGATATAGATTTCATGGTTCCAGATGGTAGTATTACCTTGGCGTTCCCGAAATCTTACGATATATCCTTGGAGTTGTTGAAAGAGAAGCTATTCCACAAGCGCATCACCCAAGTCTACGTTAAACTCGGTATGCCCCGCAAGCCGCGTACCACGGGCGACAAGAGTCAGTCTCACCATCTCAACGGGCACATCCAACAGATAGCGCAGTACACCGGTGATGACTTCGATGATGTGAAAATGGAAATCAAGCGGCGTGCTATCAGCAGGGGCTATCCATTCCGCACCGACTCGTTTGGTAACGTAGTACCCGAGAGTGAGGCTAATAGCAGCACGGTTGAGTGTGCGATGCTCATCGACACGGCGCACGAGGTCGCGTCATTTCTTAATCTAAGGTTAAAGGAGATTTGAATGGACGAAATGTTTTTTGTGCACATTACCGGGGATTCTGACATTATTGAATTCACAACCTTGGAAGATGTAATGAAGGATGTGGATGTATTTGTGGCTGATGGTACGCCCCGAGATGATATATTAGTAATCCGTGGCGTGGCATTGCGCGTAACCCTGGCATTGAAGGAGACGTAAATGCTTGAATCAATCATGCTCGCCATAATCGGCGTACCTATCGTGTTAGTTGCAATCCTTGTGTGGATGTGCTGTATCATAGCGGTACTTGATGCGGTGCGTACCTACACCGTGGGCGAGAGCAAGCCGTTGGGGAAGATGTTAGGGAGAATGAAACGTGACAAGTAAATACGTTACCGCACTATACGGCCACCCGCAGCAAATCATGCCCTCACATATTGTGATAACAAGCCCGTACTTCGACACGAGAGATATAAAGGGTCTTGGGTTTGCACGAAAAGGTACGAGCAAGAAAGAATGGGAAGATAGGCGCGAGATGATTGTCAGATTGCGTGGTGACGGTATACTGTTCCGTGACATAGCCGCTGCAACGGGGATAAGCCTTCAGGCAGTATGGAAGACTCATGATAGATACAAGAGGTCTTCCCTTCACAAGAATCCATAGGATATAGTAGCATGGCTGAAGAGGTAGAAATGGCGAGAGATTGGTTCAAGCATGATATAAATGCAAGGCATGATGTGAAGATTGTGGCAATGCGAGAAAAGTACGGGATTGCTGGATATGGGGCATGGTGGATGTTGGTAGAGATATTGCGAGAAACCGAAGGATATAAATTGCCTATTAGGGAAATCCCACTATTACGCTATTCACTTGGGTTTCCAGAGGTAGAAGCATTTATTGACGATTGTATCAACGTCTACTATCTTCTCGAGAGCGACGGAGAATTTGTGTGGAGCAAAAGTCTAATGAAAAGGATGGAAGTATACGAGGAACTTGTAGCTCAACGTACCGCTGCCGGAAGGCTCGGAGGTGTAGCAAAAGCTAAGCAAACTGTAGCAAGTGCTAAGCAAAGTCTGGCAAAGTCTGGCGATTTGATTAGATTAGATAAGAGTAGAGTAGATAAGAAGAACATAAGAGAAGAGTTTGCTTCGCAAATTGATGATGTGTTTGAATACTTCCGTACTAAAACCGGGAGTCAGGTACGCTCTACTACCAAGCCTCTCAGGTCTATGATAAACGCAAGGTTGGCAGAGGGGTACACCGTAGACCAATGCAAGAAAGCGATAGCCTTCTCATACATCAGCAAGAAGGATGACATTGAACAACGTAAGTACATACGTATAGAGACGATATTCGCCCCGTCGAAGTTTCCGGGGTATCTCGATGCGTTTGAGAGGGAGCAGAAATGACAAGCGACAAGTTTGGTCTAAAGTGCTTCAAGTGCGGTTCCTGGTACTTAGCTTCTTGCCATTGGTATACGGTGCATGATAAGGTATCCTTTCAACGCCGGGGCGAGAAGGGCGAGAAGGTATGGCGCGGGGTAGATGAGGACGGTGACAAGATACCGCTAATGGAAGACGTACTTTTGCCGAGAATAAAAGTAGAGAACATAGAGCCTCATCAATGCGAGGCGAGGGGGAAATATGCTGTATAGAGAGATAAAGTTTAGGGCATGGGATGGCAGGAAAATGTTGAATTGTAATGATACGGGATATGGGTGGACTGAGCAATGGTCTATCAATGAAATATTACGCATTGATTATTTGACCTATATGCAATACATCGGACTTAAGGATATAACAGGGCGGGAATTGTATGAAGGTGACTATATTGTCTACGAAACTCAACCAGGAGTAATACATGAAGGAGAAATATATTGGCAAGAGAAGGGCGCACGGTTTGGTATAAAAGAAAAGGGCGGTTTTCATCCGAGGGCAGCGGCACAAATAAACCTTGCTTACATTGGCAACATCTACGAGAACAAGGAGCTATTAGATGTATAACTTATTCATGGCGATAAGCCGGTGGTATTGGCGGAAGTCGAGAAGGGCAGAGCTCGATTTGTGTGTGCTTAGATGTTTCCCGCAAGCGACTACTGCGAATAGACGACAAGGGCATCGTCGTCGTGCCGTCAAGTACGCCACTCGTGCCCGCAAGTGGGAAGACCGCGCGAGAAGGTTTAACCATGAGTAAGCCTACCGTAAAGACTGCCAAGAAAGCGGCTATTAAAGCATTCAACCAATATATCCGTGAGCGCGATAACTTTACCTGTTTCATCTGCGGCAAAGTAGGCGATAGATATTCGATGGATGCGGGACACTTGATAACTGCCGCGCGAGAGGCTACACGATTCGATGAATTGAACACGAATTGCAGTTGTAAGGGATGTAACATTAAGCATGAGCATGATTACGAGCCTTATCGGAAAAAGTTTGTTGACAAGTACGGTGAGGCGGTTTATAATGCTATGTATGCGCGAAGTTTTAAGTATGTAGGTAGACGGGTTTATGATTATATAGAGTTGCGAAAAGAGTACGAGGATAAATTGAAATCGATAATAGCGGAGGCTGAGTGAGATGATTGAGATATTAGAGTTCATTTTCAGAGACTTTTGGACGTGGTTGGGAACCATACTTATTCTTTCCGTGATATGTGGTTCGTTGTTTGGTTTGGTTAGAGTAAACATCAACCGCTTGCCCACAAAAAAGAAAGAGGAGGCTGAGTGATGAGTACGGAATATGGGAAGATTAAAGGGCCGCATGATATATCTCTAACCGGATATTATGGCGGCGTAGACAAAGGACGATGTATGCAGTTACTCGGTGGCAACTGCGATGGGTTACGTGGATATATCGGAATGACAGAAAAGGAAGCACGACTTCTTATCCTTAGGCTTCGTGAATGGTTGGATGGTACGTTAATGGAGGCTGAGTGATGAAATATCACTATGCTTGGGGCAACAATGAAAAGCGCAAGACACTGAAGGGCCTCAAGTGTGAAGTGCTACACCGACTTTCCCGCAATAGTGTCCATGTTAGATTCGAGAATGGGCAAGAGGAAATAATATCGAGAAATGCAATTAGGAGGCTGAGTGATGGGTAGTTGTACATGGACTGAAAATGTTGACGGTAATTGGGAGACATCCTGCGGCGAAATGTTTGTGTTTGAGGACGGCACACCGAGTGAAAACGGCATGAAGTATTGCTGTTACTGCGGGTGCGTACTTGTCGAAAAAATTTATGACCCGCCCCAAGAGAAGGAGTAAAGCGATGTATAGAGAAGGTTGGAAGATATATCCGCGCCGAACGTGTAGGACAATGCACGAATGCCGTGTCTGTAAAAAAATCATATCGTGTGGTGAGGAATACTACGATGGTGGTTATGGCAAACGGATACACGTAGCCTGTTTCCCGTTATTTGTCACCAGTAAAAAAGAGAAGGAGTAAAGAGATGACGGAAGGATGGAAGTGTCCAGTTTGCGGCATGAGTAACGCTCCGTGGATAGCTCATTGCCCTTGCGCCGGGAATCCAGATTACACAAAAAGAAGCGCAAGTACCAATAACCCATTTGAACAATACGTTTACACCACCGCACACATCGAAACAGAAGACGAAAAACTACGCACCCGGACGGGGTGAGGAGGCACAAGGATGAATGATTATTACAGACCCGCAGACTATCAAGTAGAAGGGGAATACGTTTGCAGAAAATGCAACCAAGAAAAACGAGTCCCAATGAATCATAACGCGCCAGAGTGTTGCGGGGAAGAAATGATGAAGTGTGGCGAAATGTATCCGGCAGATGTAAACGATTGGGAAGAACAACGCGACCCAGACGGAGAATGGAGGCCAAGAAGATGAGTAACGAAAAGCAAGAAGCAGACGCACGGTATTTTCAGGGGTTATCAGGCACGCCGGGAGTTGAGGAGCGGTTGGCGAAGTTGGAAGCGAGCAAGGAAGAGTTTGACCCATTCAAAGCTGAGCAACATCGTGATAGTCTCGCTGGGTTGATTTATTCACTGCAACTTGATCGACAAAAAGACAGGAAGCGCATAGAAGCGTTGGAGAAACATTGTCACGTAGCGGGCTATGTCGATGTGACTACTTTGCCAAGGTACAATTTACCGCCGCACCCTTACGACTCGTCACCGCCCGACACCCTGCCCCTTGTGGATTATACCTCTGCGCTAAGGTGTATCACTATAGCGAATGGGGGAGGATGTAATCCCGGCTGTGAGGTTTATCTTGACGGTAAATGTATGGAACCGCAGGAAATGGTTGAGAGATTAAATACTGAAGAACTGGTAATGCACAACGAGATATACCCGCCCCTTGGAAGCGACTGCGACCTGCCTGTCCTGAAATGCGCAAATTGCGGCGTAATACCGAAGGTGTTGCACAGCTATGAAGGGAAAGAAGGGGCATGGTGTGAAAACTGCCAAACAAACTCGGTTAATGTGCCTATCGGCAAGCCCGAACCGGAGAGCAATGGGCATTGGGTTTGCGCGAAATGTGGGGCTACTCGCACAGAACAAGATTATCGCTGGCGTGATAAAAGCAAAATATATAACTGTACTCGTTGCCACGGCGTGAAAGCAATGCGATGGCTGGAAGCTATACCGCCGGAGGTGACTCGTCTACAAACCAAGATCGCAGAGCTCAACACAGGGTTTAATGAAGCAGTAAAAGAGGCAGGGCATCTCTCACAGGATACCGACAAGCCCGAACCACGGCACATGTACAGTCATTGCCTAAACTGCGGGAAGGTGAATACGCGATATTGCTGCGATAATCCCAAAATCCAATTCACGCACATCAAGCCCGAAGGCGACGAGTTGATGCCGATAGACACTGACCATATACGCAAAGGTTCACAGTGGGCAGACTGTGTCGTGTTTCAAATGTGCGATGAGATAGACCGCCTCAAGACCGAGATAGCCGATGCAGAATACCGCTACGAGACGGTATCCGATGCCCTGGACACGACCATCAAAGAACGTGACGCACAAGTTGACGAGATAGCCCGCCTCTCAGAAGCCATTGTCACGTACAAAGAGTCGGTATTGCAGAATCGTAATGTCGTCGCAAGAGTGTACAAGGAGAATGCCGAACTCAAGGCCGAGAACAATGAACTACGTCAGATCACTGCTACGGACTCAAGCGGCAGGTGGATGCTTGTAGAAAAATATAAGGCCGAGAACGAGCGGTTGAAAATAGATAAAGAGACTTACGGCATGACCATAGATGAACTCAGGGCCGAGTGTCGTGTTAAGAGCGATTTGATGCAAGGTCTCAAGGCCGAGAATGAACGGTTAATGGATTTACGCATAGAAGACATCGCCGAAGAAACGCAAGAGAAGATAGAAGAACTAAAAGACGAGAATGCAAGACTAAAAGTAGCAGTCAGTGACAAAGACGAACTGATAGCCGAGATAGCACGGTTGCAAGAGCAGTTGGCTGACGAAGAAGATAAACCCGATTTATCTATGGCGCTGGAAGCGGCGTGTGAGAATTGTGATGAATTACGGGCTGAGAACGAAGACCTAAATAGAACCGTAGATAAGCTCGACGAAGAGATTAGGGCTTACGCGATTAGAGTCAATGATCTCAAGGTTGATAAGTCCACGCTGATATATGAGGCAGATATCTACAGAGATTCGTTGGGCGCACTCAAGGCCGAGAATGAGCGGTTGAGAAAAGGTCTTGCGAGTGCTGCCGATAAGAACTTCGAGTTGCAAGAAGAAAGGCGGGTAGTCAAAGTTGACCTCGCGCAAGCCAAGGCCGAGAATGAGCGGTTGAAGAAAGGGCAGCGAGAAACAAACGATAAGCTGAAAGATGCGTATCTCGACCTTTCCCGCGTAGACGGGAGATATTAAAGATAAGGGGTAGGAGATGAGTGATAGTGATATGGTGAAAATTGCCCTTGATCGATTGAACAAATTGGAAGAATGGCGCAGTAAGATAAGATCAGAAGAAAATGCCATCGTCACCGATATTTGGGATGTGTGCGAACCAGCCGCATGGAAATTAGACAAGCACGGTCCCCGCACACCTCTGATTGATAATGGGGAGTTCAAAATCTATTTTGCATTACCGAATGAATGGTGCGGGTACAACCTGTACATAAGGCAGGGGGACAATCGCGCCGTTATTATTTATGCGAAAGATGGCGCATATCTCTCAGAGACAGATTCCGTCAATGGGTGGGCAGTAGTGCAAGCGTTGAGACCGATGTTGACAGGGTTGCTTTTAGGAGAGTTAGAGGAAGGCGTGGAACAAAAGCTATATGAAACTCAACGATACGCCGCTGAGGTGGAGTTGAAGAAGGCGTAAACTCCTTGCCGTATGGCGAGGGATATTTTGCCTACGGGCATGCAGGGAGGAACTTGAGAATAGATGTAGGACATATCATTGAGCCGGGGTAGCCTTTTTCTATCCCGGCACTTAGCAGGGTGGCGGAATTGGTAGACGCTACAGACAAACAGGAGGATCAGACCCCCTTTGCAGAAGCAGCAGTACATAAAACAGCAGGCTGGTAGTCCACTACGTGCCTGGGATCGGAGTGACGTATCCGGTCTGAGACTGCGAAGGTGTACCAGGGTTCCGGACGTTCTGATCCGTGCAGGTTCGAATCCTGCCCCTGCTTGAGTGAGTGATTCTTTCGTTGAAAGTAAGCTCACCATTGCCGGCAATTACGCGCAAGCCCCGCGCCGGCCGGGGCACATTTTAAGCGAGGGATAATGGCACAACCGATATATTGGGGTGATAGGAAACTAAAGGGTGGCTGGACTGATGAAGAGTGGGACAGGTTGCAGAAGATAAAGAATGGGGAATATGTGCCCGAAGTTTATAGCTGCAAGGGTGCTACGGTTACTGCGGCAATATCTCCCGACCTAAAAAAAAGAGTTATTAGATATGCACAAGAAAGGGGATTGAACCCTTCACAACTTATACGTGAGACACTTATTGTGCTAACGGAATAGATATATATGCCGATAATGTAGCAACAGGAGGCGTAATGAATGGGTATGTTTGTACCTGATGGGTTTACATGGGAAGGCCATCTTAAAAAGAGAACGCGATATAATAAAAAGAAAAGGAACAAGCAAAAGCTGCACGAATGGGAGATGGTGGGGGAAGACCCTGGATGGCTCGGTCGGGAGTACGGCGATAGTATTATTATGTGTAGGCGGTGCAAGAAAAGATTGAGGTATGCCGCTATCGACCATAATATATTTGCGAGTTGGGATAAACAGGAATGTGCAGGATGATTGGGAGGCATAATGAAATATCAAAGCATATATGACAACCGCAAGTTAGAGGCGTTAGATAACCCTGATAACTACAACAACCAAATACGTCAGGGATGGATGCCGTTTTGGACTAAAAACATGGCAGAAAATTACGCCATAATTAAGTCAGAGTTTGAGGAAGACAATCGGGATGCGGGTGCATTAACCGGGAGGACGCACCCCGACAATGTGCTACTTTTGGGTTCGGGGCCGTCGCTTAACGATTTTGAACCGTACTTCAAGGATTGGAAAGGCGATATCATGGTATCGTCGTCGCAGTTGTTGTACTGCGAGGCGTTGGGGATTGTACCTAACTACTGCTTCATCATCGACGCTGACCCTACGCAATCCTTTCTCGTAACCGAGGCGAAGACAGAGAACATCACGTTGATTACTCATGCCAATATGGACCCTGTTGTACTTAGGGCATGGAAGGGGCCGAAGTATTACTTCCGTATGCACGATCCGGGGGATACGTTTTTCGGTGAGATAATGCCGATGGTGTACAGCGAGTTTATGGACTTGGAGACCAAGAAGGTATGGCCGGGGATTCACGCTTATGTGTTGAATAGCGGTAACGTGTCGAACACGATGATTGCGGTGTCTAACTTTTTGGGGTACAAGCGGTCATTTCTGTGCGGAGTAGATTTGGGGTTCCCTAATAGCGACTATCGGTTTATCAACTACAAGCGCGTTGACGGTAGATACGAGAAGGAAGAGAAGCTCCCGATACCGCCCGCCAAGGTACTTAAGCAAGGCGTGAATGGGGTTCCTACGGATCAGGTAGATTGCTTTTACAAGTATTCGACGATGATACTGTGGGGAATGGACTGCCCTAACGTGTACTCATGCAGCCGTGGTATACTTACGGACATACCTTATATTTCTCCTGCTGATGTGATAGCGTGTCAGGGAGATATAGACGATGAGAAGTATGTTATCCCTAATGAAGAGAAGTATAAGATAGCGCAGACGTATTTGCGGTATCGCGGAATCTACATAATGAAAGGTAAAGCGAGGACAAGAACCTTCCCCGCAAGAAACTACGAGAGAACCAAGAAGCGTATAATCCGTTGGATGATCTTAGGCCACAAGATTAAGGGAACGTATAATCCTCAAGTGAGGAAGAACATCATAAGCCAACTGATGCCTGCGCCGAAGATTAAGTTCCGGTTGTTTATAATCGAGTGGGAGTTCACCCCTGAGACCACGACGAGGACATGGCTGTCGTACACGGGTATCACGAACAAATACGCCGTTAAGGGGTGGAAGCGGGTCAAGCTGGTTGTCAGATTCAATGTGGGAAGGTGGTTAAAACTTTGGTAGACAACAAGACTGTGTTCATCAGCGGCTGTGGCTCTCTTGCGAAGGCAATCACTAAGGAACTACTGTACAGCCATCATCCCAAGAAGGTGATATTGTTTTCGCGTGATGAAGGTTTGCAAGAGATTGCCAAGAGTGAAATCGACGACAAAAAGGGGGTAATTAGGTATTTCATAGGAGATGTAAGGGACAGCGGTAGGTTGGGCATGGCCTTGAGGGGAGTGGACTACGTTATACACACAGCCGCATTAAAGCGGGTAGACACGGTTGAATATAATCCGATTGAAGCGGTACATACCAACGTGTCAGGAACCGCAAATCTTGTGGCAGCTTGTGTCATAAACGATGTACGGAGGGCGACATTCGTATCCACAGACAAGGCCGTGCTCCCTATCAACTTCTACGGTATGACTAAGGGGCTTGGGGAGAAGCTATGGCTGGATTCCAACTTCTACAAGCCCATCTTTAATTGTGTGCGCTACGGCAACGTAATGGGGTCGAGAGGATCAGTATTACCCTTGTTTGAGAGATGCGCCAAGAACAAGCTACCCTTCCCTATCACCGACGAGAAGATGACACGATTTTGGGTCAAGATGGAGGATGCGGTCAAGTTGGTGCTGATGGCCGTAGAGTCAAAGGAGGGATATACTTACGTGCTGAAATCGCCCACGTTCAAGATAGTTGACTTGGCGAAGGCGATACACGGTAGGGCGCAATTCGACGTAACCGGGATGAGGCCGGGAGAAAAGATGCATGAAGTTCTCATCGGAGCGCATGAAACGGGGAGGGTAGAAGACCGCAAGTGGTTCTATGCAATTCAGCCGGAGATCCACTACAGCGAAGAGAAGTGGCCTGCTACAACGTCGATGAAAGAGATGGTATCGAGCGAAGGGAATGTTAGTAGAGGGGAGATTAAATCATGGCTTGGATAATTGTATTTGGGTTTATAGCTATGGTTCCGTGGGCGACTATATTAAAGGGACACATACCCGTGGAAATACAAGCAACACTTGTGATAATACAGTGTGTGGGGCTTGGGGTATATGCAACACTATTGATTAGAAGGCTTAGGAAGTCCCACCGGGAACACGAGAAGTTAATCAAAGACATAGATGACGCAGTAAAGAAACATCTTCTGCCCGTGGAGATGGAATATATAAATACTCCCAACCCCATTTACGAGAAGATAAAGGAGATGCGTAAATGATTAAATACGCTAGCCCTCACATCACAGGCGATGATAAGAGGGCCGTGGTAAACGTGATGGACTCCGGTTGGTTAACGCAAGGCGAGGAGGTGAAGAAGTTTGAGAAAGAAATTGCGAAGTACGTTGAAGCCAAGTATGCGGTTGCGTTTAACAGTGCTACATCTGCTTTGTACGCTGGTTATAAGGCTATGGGAATGGCCGAGGGTACAGAAGTTGTTACGACACCTATTTCTTATGTTGCAACAGCGAACATGGCGAAAATTATCGGAGCTAGAGTGTACTTCCAGGACCGGCAAGTTCTTACCGGAGAGTTCGTCATACCTGTCCACTATTCGGGAAGACCCTACCGATTTTATGGAGAGAGGGTCGTTGAGGACGCTTCCCACGCCTTGGGGAGTTACGTGGATGGAAAGCCCGTTGGAAGTTGTGAACGGAGCGATATTTGTGTTTTCTCCACCCATGCTATCAAGAACATCACAACGGCAGAGGGCGGCTTGGCAACTACCAACAGCCCTGACTTGGCAGATTACCTTAGGGCAGTATGCAATCATGGATGGTACGCAGATGGACTCAGGTTCCCCAGTTTCAACTTTAGAATGAACGAGATGCAAGCGGCGTTGGGGCGGTCGCAGTTGAAGCGTATCAATGAGATACGAGATCAGAAACAAGAGATAGTCAACTTCTACAACGAGCATTTAGCGGGGTATGTGAAGACTCCTGCGGAGAGAGACGAAAAGACCATGTGGCATCTGTATGAGATTCATCTAAAGAACAAGATGCAACGAGACAAGCTGAAAGCCTACCTCAAGCGGAAGGGCATACAGACGCAGATACATTATAAGCCGATATACTTGGAGCGGTACTACCAGGAAGATGGGTACGAGAAGGGACTATGCCCGATAGCGGAGGCGTTTTGGGAGACCGAGTTATCGCTTCCCCTTCATTGCAATCTGACAAGGGATGACGTAGAGAAGGTGGTAGATAACGTGAGGAGGTTCGTAGACAAATGAAAGTAGTATGTCAGATATCGGATGAAGAAGACTTAGCGACACTAACATCTGCTTGGGAAAAGTTTGGGGGAGATTCCCATGATTGGGTAGCCGTAAAAAATTGGGGTGAGATATTGGTTAGTTTTATCCCGCTGGGGCAATTCCATCCAACTCATAATTATGGTATTGGTTCTTGCAATGGGCAAGTTCTAATTGTTGACCACGGTGTAGCACCTATATTTGCAGGAACGGATTTGGAGGAAGATGATGAATGAGAAGAATATCGGTGCGCTATGGACGCATGAATCAAAGAACGGAAATAAGTACCTATCGGGCGTGATCGAGATTGACGGGAAGAAGCATGAAATCGTGATATTCAAGAACACGTACAAGGAAGAACCGAAGCACCCTGATTTTCGCATATTCCCGTCAACGCCGCGAGAAGATACGCAATTTTAGGGGGAGAGTATGCAACTAATTTTGGACATAGGGAGTGGGCGAAGTTTACCAGACGTAGATACGGCAATCAAGCTGATAGACGAGGTTATCAAGCGGGACACGAAGAAGCACGAGATAATCTTCAAGACTCAGTTGTTTGAGTCGGCACCGCCTAACGTACCGTTGAGTCACATTGTCTTTAGGGCTGCGTTTGTAAAGGCAGAGGTGAACGGGTATCATCTTACATCTAGCGTCTTTGATAAAGAGAGCTTACGTGTTCTACTGAAATATGATTACGATAGTTGGCCCTTACCCTTCATCAAGATAGCCTGTAGACCTGACCTGTATTGGCTGATAGGCGAGATACCCCGAAAGATTCCGGTGTATGTGAGTGGACAACACGATCACCCCGGCATAAATACGGGATTTCGTGGCAAGGGGTATTATCCCGATGGTAAGGATATATTTATGGCTTGCGTGCCAGAATATCCGGCTGAACTATCAAAATATCAAAACCGGTGCCATTTATGGATTTCTGACCATACAGTAGGTTGGGATTTATACAAGAAGTACGAACCAGACATACTAGAAAAGCACGTATGCTTAGAACACAACGACACCAACCCTGATGCGGGAGCGTTCGCTGTTACCCCATCCGAACTTGAGGCGGTGCTATGATAGTTCAGCCCCTCAGTAAAGACACCGCAATAGAGATTGCCAAGTGGCGCAATGCTTCCCGCGAGTCCCTTCGCACCGGATGGACAACGGAACTACAGCAAGAGGCGTTCTATGAGGGCAATTTCTTGGGAGACTACAAGTATTGGGAGTTTTGGGAGTTTGCGTCTTTGGGCAAAGATGAACAGAAGATGCGTCCTCTTGCCACCGGTGGGTTCGTGAACATCGATAAGGATGACGCAGAGATCGCCCTTATCGTTCATCCCCTTGCACGTAAGCAAGGGTTCGGTAGTCAATGCATCGAGTGGATCCTGCACGAAGGGTTTGCTAACCTTGGGTACGAAAAGATATGGGGCGAAGTGTACGATTGCGGGGCCGTTTCGTTCTGGTCTAAGTTTATCGTCAAGTACAACGCAACGCATGTGAGAAAGGGCAAGGTCAAGTATTGGGATTTCAAGGAATGGGGTAGCACTATCTTCAGCATATCGCGGGGTGAATATGTCAAGAGAAGGGAAGATCGGGGCGTTTGTGATACTCCTGATAGTGGGAGCGATAATCGGGGCGACAAATCTGTTAGCTCCGATACACGAGATGGGACACTACCTGGTGGCGGTTCACAACGGCGGGACAGCGACCTTCACGGGCTGGAACAGTACACAACCAACACCTAGTCTATCGCAAGCGGTGGCTGGCTATTGGGTGGAGTTGCTGTTCTTTTGCTTGGCAGGTCAGTTCATTGCAGCGATAGGATACAAGCGCGGTTGGTGGTGGGTCAGTGGGTTTTGCTTTGGGTATTCGCTCGTCACCATCGTTATGGCTCCGCAATCGTATGATTTCAATGATTACGTGGTGAAACTTGCGGAGTACGTTCGTTCGCCGGCGGCGGTGGAAGCATATAAAAAAGCCGTGCTGAATAGGTGGATACTACTCAGCGCGGCCATGTTAGTTGTCAACGCGCCGATTATATACTTTCGATATCTGCGATTTCAGCGATAAGGTTCAATGCATAGCGTAAGCCCGGAGTAAAATTTCTTTCACTGCGCTTAGTCATTTCACACCCCCTAGTATCTTTACTTGTTCAACGGCTCTACGCATATCACTATGCTCTGCTTGGACGGTTCGTTCAGGTTCAAGCCTAACCGTCCAACCGTGCTGTGTGCGTTTGCCGTGAATCTCAACATTCCCGATGATTTGCAGCAGTCTATAGTCTTTCATATAACTATACCAAACCTTCGCCCATTTTTAGCAATGCACACCAGTCGCCCATTGCAACGGTTTGGCTACCCCATGATAATTTCGGATAGTTGTCAACGTATAGCCTTTCATATTCCCATGTATTGCGACGGCCGATACTATCGAGATGGGCATATATAACCGCTCTGCTAGGATTGCACTTCATGTACGTTCTTTCTTCGCCCGTTGATAAATTAGTAACTTTGACTGTGTTCATTTCGTCCCATCCTTCCTAGGTCTTCCCGGCCTAGCCTGTACGTTCGATTTGATGAGTAAGACTTGCTCATCGTCAAGAATGTAATCGCGTCCTGTTTTGGCAATGCATAGGCGTTCACACCATGCCTGTACGGTTCGTTTATGCTTGCCTAGTTCGTTTGCAAGGTCGATTGTCGTAATCATACGTCTTTCCTTGTCATACTTCGGTTAGCAAACACAAACTTTACTTGCGGTAAATCTTCGCGTCTATTACTGTATTCATAGCAGTCTATTATGCCATCAAAATGGCCGTATTGGTATTTGGCTATGATGCTGTTTACTTCTTTGCTCGTAGGCCCGTCTGTCCAATACACGTTGACACTCGTGCCCATGCTGTAGGCTTCTGATTTCACGCTAAAAGATACATCCGGAAATGTTGCCTTTAGTTCTTTACGAATAGCCTTTGCCGCTGCTGCCCATGTACTTACTGTGTTTTCCATATTCTCGCCCTCATCTAATATATTTCCTGCTATGCAGGATAAAGCACGCTCCCGATTTGAACGGGAGCAGAGCCCATGCGTGCTACTCAACTATGGTATCTAGCGCGGAACTGAATACATCATACATGTATTCCTTTATTCCATTGACATTTTTTCCGCTAATTGACAAACGATATCCAAACGTCAATGACGGTTTAACGGTTACTGTATGATCTGACCATCCGCAATATCCACCGAATTCGTCCATATGGTGAAATGACGTAGTAAATACAAGTTTTTCATCTGTTGAAAGGTTCCAATCAATATCGGTTCCGCTATCAAATCCGCTTCCCGTAGGCATATATTCGGCAACTAATTCTGCTATATTGTCTGTATGCCTATTATACCATTCGTCATTCCCTGTTCTTTTGCAGTTTGCCATTGCACCAATTGTTTGCGCTAATTTCTGATACAGTTTTTGTTCCATTTCCATACTCCTCATCTATTGTGATAATATAAGTATCGCACATCTAAGCGAAGATATCAATAGTCATGGATAAAATAATCACGTTGAAATGACGATTTATTGTGAAACTACTATACAAATGTTAAGAAAAGACTCAAGTTTTGACTAGTTTGTGCCGATAAGGGTAGTATAGGACTGAAAACCTTTCTGAGGATTGCCAAGGCAAGGTTTTGCGGCGACTAGTGGCATACTTACATGCCTGATATTACGAGGTAATTGAGATGAGAGGTAAACTTGAGCGAAGTTATTCAAGACAATTCCACAGACGCAACAGACGCAGTAACCGATACTCTCACAAAGCCCATAAAGCGCAAGGCTCGTAAACTAACACAGAAGCAGAAGCTATTCGTAGACTCATATCTTGACGTAACCAACAAGCAAACTTTTGGCAACGGTGTACAATCAGCTCTAGTAGCTTATAACACTGAGAGCCCTGTAATAGCTTCAGACATAGCTATGCAAACTCTACAATCACCCACCGTACAATCTTACATCGAACAGCTTAATTCACAAGCCGGCAATAGCATAGAGGAACGTTCAAAAATCCTGGCCCAAGTCATGCAAGGCACGCTAGTAAGTCAAGTATCCAGTACGCAGTACGATAAGGACGGCAATCTAATCTCACGTACCATAGTTGACAAGGGTGTGCCACCATCGCAGATACTACGGGCTATAGACCTGAGCAACAAGGTTGAGGGCGTGTATAACAGAGCATCGATACAAGAGCACGTAGCTAAACGCGCATACGACGATAGGATGCGTGAACTGCGTGAAGCCATGCACAAGCGACTACAAGCGCACAAGGTAAGTGCGAGTATCACTAGCGATGAGTGAACGCAGTGGTGACGCAGGAAGAGGCCTCACAGGGCACTTCATGGGGAGACGGCAGGGGGGGGGCAGGCTGGGCCGCGCGCTATATATATGCCTTACTCCCATATTAGAAGTTAAAAACGATCGGGGGGTGGTGTATGAGAAAGTGTACGGAATGCGGTAAGGTTGTATGGTTCTGGCAAGATTGGGCCAAGTTGGGGCCCAGGTTGGGGGAAGTTTACCACGCGAGATGTTGGGTGCGGTTGTTTACGAGGAAGGTTCCGTTAGGTATTGGGTACGAGATGAACCAGTTTCCGCAACCGTAACTTGTTGCTGTGTGGGTATATGGTATTTATGCTATATAGTGAAAAGTGTTATATAGCCACGGTAGGAGTATAGGTCTTTGACATACATTAGTGTAGCTGATGAGGCTAAGTTCCACGAGTTTGTGGAGCAAGCTGGTGATGAAGAGAAGGGGTTGGAGTTACTGATGAGGTGGAAGTGTCTTACTGACCTGTATTATTTGGGTAGTGAGATATTGGGTATGGGGAAGGCGAAGCGGATGGGGGATGCTTTGTTGGATCCGAAGTTTCATGGGTGGTTAGCGGAGACGTTGAGTAGGGATGAGCATGCGTTGATACAGTTAGCGCGGGGTCATTTGAAGACTGCGTGGTTGTGTGTGTATGCGGTGCAGTTGTTGTTGAGGAATCCGAATGAGCGGGTACATATATACAGTATTACGCAGGATTTTGTGGAGACGACGCATTTGGTGACGATAAAGCAGCATTTGGAGACGCCGCTGTTGAACAAGATTTTTCCTGATATTGTTACTCCGAGGGATTCGCCGTGGGAAGTGGATGTTAAGAATCGGTTGTTGATGAGAAGGGAGAAGGTACAGGGCGAGATAGTGATGGGCGACCAGATACAGGTGTATGGGGTAGGGAATACGATTACGGGGAAGCGGGCGACTGTGCAGTTGTTTGACGATTTGATTGATAAGGATACGGTCAGGACGATAGCGCAGATGGAGAAGACGAGACAGTGGTTTAGCGGGGCGATGCCTATATTGGAGCCTGGTGGGATACGGAAGATGATTGGGACACCGTATCACTATAATGACTTGTACCATGTGATTGAAGAGGATGAGATATTCGACAAGGTATACAAGAGGCCGATGAAGGTGGGGGGGAAGTTTGTATGCAAGTGGTGGACTGAGAAGAAGTTCAAGCATGTTACGCGGGGGATGCTGCCGTATGATATTAAGAGTCAATACTTTCTTGATCCTATGCCTGTCGAGGATATGGCGTTTCCTCCACCGCAACCGACGTACAAGGTGCTTCCTGACGAAGAGGTTACTCGATATATTGCGTGTGACCCTGCGGCTACTCAACAGAAGTATAGTGATGAGACAGCAATTATTGTGGCGGCGGTTACGGGAAAGGGAGAGGTTTACATAGAGCGGGAGTACCACGGCAAGTGGGCCGGGAACGAGACGGCCAAGAGGCTTATAGGGTTGGCGGCGCAGATTAAGCCGAGGAAGGTCGGGATTGAGTTCGGGCTACAGGAGCATTTGAAATATATTATTGATTCGGAGAAGTCTAACTGGGAGGAAGTGAACAAGAGGACGTTACCTATTTACATCGAGCCTATCAGGGTGACTAACAGGCAGAGCAAGTTTGACCGGGTGAATTGGACGTTAGGGGCGTTCGTCAAGGAGGGTAAGGTACACATACACGAGTCTTGTGTGGACTTAATGGCGCAGATGGACAGGTTCAATAAGAACTATAACGGGAAGGATGACTTGGTAGATGCGGCGGCTATGATATTCCAGATGGTGGAGATTTTCAGTTATAGGACGTACACGAAGGAAGTGCCTGAGTGGAGGGCGCGGGATTATTTCATGATTGAGGACATGGCCCCCAAGAGTGAGGGGGGATGGGAACGAAGATTTATTAGTTAGGAGAGGGGAATATGATCATAACGATGAAAGAGAAACGGACGGTGGTTGAGGTTGATGGTGACGAGTTTGTGGTACGAATTATGACTAATTCGAAAGGCGAAAGGAGTATAACTAGTTTCAAAGTAATACACCGGGAGAGTGAGTTAAAAGGCATCATTTCGGATGATGTCAAAACAAGAATATTAGATATTAGTTAGAGGGACATA
>Ga0180732_1000296_pt1 | contig 45612 bp, 51 predicted proteins | sample KR11_01MetaG_FD_148674 | JGI IMG/M metagenome (GOLD analysis project Ga0180732, IMG submission 148674) | Groundwater microbial communities from the Olkiluoto Island deep subsurface site, Finland - KR11_0.1 MetaG | ecosystem: Environmental > Aquatic > Deep subsurface > Groundwater | place...
TGTCCTGGTCTCATTTATCTTCAAAGATATCTGTTTTGTAATTCGTGATTTCGGACCTTTCTTATCCACAAGCACTCTCCCGCCGGTTGACCACCATGATTTTGGATAGGATTTATCGCTTTCCACGACCGGACTCAGGTTCAATTCCCTCGCTGCTTTCTCTATCTCCCTCAGTACGGGTGATTTTACCGAATCCTTGGCTGAAAGTATCCTTCCTTCTCCCCTTGATTTTGTGGCATCCAGATACACTGGCCAGATCACAAGCTTTGTTTTATCCTTCAACATTGGTTTCCATTTATCCCTTGAGGCTATTAATTCTTTCCTAAGGTCATAACGTAATATTCAGGATCATGAAAAGCTCATAAACCACGAAACCACCGAAAGTCGTTACAGGAATTGTCAAAATCCAGGCGGCGACCATCGTGCGCGCAATGCTCCAGCGTACACTTGTAGGACGTTTTATAGCGCCAACACCCATGATCGAACCTGCTATAACGTGAGTGGTGCTCACAGGGATACCAAATAAAGATGTGAGAAACAGCAGCAGCCCCCCGCCAGTTTCTGCGCTGAACCCGTCGACGGGTCTTAATTTAGTGATCCTCATGCCCATTGTTTTTATTACTCTCCATCCCCCAACCAGAGTTCCCAGCGCAATGGAAGCATGGGCTGAGAGTATTACCCATGCAGGAATGCTGGCGTCTTTATCCATGTAACCCACAGAGATCAGCAGTGCGGTAATGATGCCTGCGGTCTTCATAGCATCGTTGGCGCCGTGACCCAGCGAATACCAGCTCACTGAAAGTAACTGGAGTTTTCCAAACACTCTATTGATTGTGGACGGACGAAGTTTTCTGATGGAACGGAATAATAAAGAACCGAATATCATGCTAAATACAAAAGCAAGAATCGGAGCTACTACAATGAATACCAGAACTTTGATTATCCCACTCATTATTAGCGCTTGAAAACCCCCTGCTGCAATACCTGCGCCGATAAAGCCTCCTATCAGGGTATGGCTCATTGAGATAGGCATCCCGACTTGCGTCATGAATACTCCCCAGAAGATGGATGCCATGAGTCCGGCAAGGATCAGTGTAGGCGTAACCATTGAAACGTCCACTATCCCTTTTCCAATGGTCAGAGCGACTGCAAGAGGCATGATAAGAAAAGCTATGAAATTCATGAAGGCAGCCAGAGCCACGGCTTTTAGGGGAGAGAGGACTTTTGTGGACACGACCGTAGCCACAGAATTTGCAGCATCGTTCCATCCGTTCACGAAATCAAAAAATAAAGCAATTAAAATTATTAAAATAACTGTTGTACTTAAACCTTCAAGCATGATTGATCACCAACGGACTGCCAGAAAAACACCCTCTCAGCTGTTTTTCACAACGATGTCGCTTATGACGTTGGCAGCATCTTCACACTTATCAGTCGCAAACTCGAGACGTTCATATATCTCTTTCAGCTTCATGATCTCTATGGCATCGGTTCGCTTGAAAAGATCAGCCACTGATCTCTTATACAGGTCGTCAGCCACATTTTCAAGCCTGTTGATTTCGATGCATCGTTTTTCGATATCTTTCGGGTTCTTGATGTTGCGTATACCATGCATGGCAGTGTTCAATTCATTTGCTTGTTTTACGAGCACTTCTGCCAGCTTTATCATGTTCTCTTCCGGCTTTTTGATATCGTATAGAACAAGGCGCGTCGCAGTGCCGTCGATATAGTCAAGCACGTCGTCGAAAGCTGAGGCAAGCGCGGATATGTCTTCATGGTCTATCGGGGTTATGAAGGACTTATTTAGCTCTTCAAATATCTCATGGACAAAATCGTCCCCCTGATGTTCAATATCTTTTATCTTTTGCTGCTTTTCATTTATGTTCTCGTAATTTTTCAGCATATCAAGGAATGCATTCGAGCCGTCCAGCACGTTTTTGGATTCGTTCTCAAGCATGTTAAAAAAGTGTTTATCCTGCGGAATTATCCATTCTTTTAATCCCATGTTTCAATCGTCCTCTTTCAACTGATGGTAACTCTTTACCTTTATGCTTTTCTAATTTAATTCCACCCTCTCGCCCGTCACCATGAAAAAAGGCTGCCCGATCAGGGCTGAACCTGTGAGATTACCGCCAGAATCGTATAGGAGGCTTCCCCCTGCTTCTTTTGGGAAAAATAACCGCGCCAGTGCGGTTACTGCAACGTGGTAGATGATGCCGACAAGTACACAGTCAGGATTGCGAAGAGTTTTAGCGTAGTGTCTCGTCAAGTGTCAATTAGCAACAAATAACAGAGATAAATGATAGAATTATAGTCTTGCGATATTTTCTATCTGCGAAAATCTGCGCAATCTGTGGATAAATTTCCTATGAAAAACATTGATCACCCATAAAACGGGAGTGCTATATGCACCCCCTTGCATCTTTCTTTTTAATAATATACCCTGCATTGGCAAGAACATTAATCATATCCTGTTCTGTCATTTGAATTTGGGAGGAAGTCCAGTCAAATTTAACAGGTTTTGATTTAGCATTTCCATTTTCCTGATACTTTTCTCGGTTAATCAGCAGATGATGCAATACGCAGAGAACCTTCCTTGCTAGTGCCACAGCCGCTTTCTTAGTCCCTTTTTTTGCCATTCGCCTGACATGCTTTGAACCCTGTTTTGTAATACTTCCGGTTACAAGCATATCAGCGGACTGAGACACTCTTGGAGTCAGTCCACACCATGCTGCGAGCTTCTCACCATTCTTAAAATCCCGATAATTCCCGATCTCAGCCAGAATAGCTGAAGCTGATATAAAAGCTATTCCTGGAATGGACATTGCAATTTCTACATCTTCTTTCATTCTTACTATTCGGCTCATTATTTCAATATCCAGTTTTTTGATTTTCTTCTCGATTTCTTCCATCAGTTCAAGGTAGTTTCTTATTAGGAGAATTTTAGCAGGATCTAGACTATTTTTTACGGCATCTCTTAATTCCTGTTCTTTTTTCTTAACCGTTTTTGACTTTATTCCTGCCAAGATTTCATCTATCATTTTACCTTCAAGCAAACCATTAAGGATTTTTTGTCCTGATTTTCCAAAAATATCTGTAAGGACTGAAGATATTTTGATACATGAGGATTCAAGTGCCATTCAGAGTCACGCATATCTGTCTTCCTCCCAGGTGTATGCTTGATTTTGTATGCATTTGCCACTATTATCTCAATTCTATCTTCTAATACTGTGTGGATCGGAACCCAATAAACACCAGTGGATTCCACTGCTACCTGTTCACAATTGTTCTCAATGACCCATTCCTTGAACCTCATTATCTCATCAAGAGTCATCCCGAATCGTCCTGAAGATTTAGTTCCATCTCTTGAAAGGATCGTCGCCACGAGAAACTTCTTGTGAATGTCTGCTCCACAAACTTTATTTCTTTGTTTCTCCATAACTTTCTCCTGATATGGGCAGATATATAATCCTCGTTGGGAACAATTTCCGATATACGCGTTCTCAGACGCATTCATGCATACGAGTGTAAATGGCTAGTTTCAGAGACGGGATCAAAGTCCCAAAATTTAAGCAGCCTTCACTGCCCATATCAAGTAATATTATGAACAGTAACAATATGAGGTTTTTCATGCTTCATGCATGTGGCAGCGACTCATATGGGTTCAGATGAAAATCCGCAGATTTCGCAGATTGGCGCAGATTTGTTGAACCAGATTCTTTCCTCAATTGTCATAATTTTATCGTTTGTTATGCGCAGAACTATATCTCGATTTCATATGACAATTCAGACTTGACAGGACAGTAGTCTTTATGTGATTCATTACTTGTTCTCAGGCATTCATGGTCTTCGGCAAAGCTTTTCTAATCTTTTTATCGTCTCAGGCACTTGCTTGTGCCTAATTTCTCTGTCCAGATGTTTAGGTTTATATACTGAAATGCCCGCTTCTTCTAATTCTTTGATTTTTTTCTTCTTATCTTCCTGTGTCATATTTCGATATATGTGTTAATTGATGGGATAATATAGGTTTATGTGTTCATTACTTTTTATCCTTAATTACATAAACATAGTTATTATAATTTGATTTATACTTCTCTCCAAGCATCTATATACTTTTTAGGAATCCCGCAATCCTTTTCCAAAGATTTCCATGATAATCTATGAGACACAACTTCCTCTTTGAGATCTGATGGTATATCCCAACTGTATCGCTTTATCTTTTCTGAAGGTGGTAAATCATAAAATTGTGGTGGAAAGCGTAGTGTCCTGTCAAGGCTGAATTGTCATATGAAATCGAGATAATTATTGTTTTCCGCAAATCAAAAAAAAACGTGATCTATTGTTATGGACGCCGCGCAATTGCGCGTATGCAGGAATTACTATGTTCAGCTTTTGAAAAAATTAGCCGCAGATGAACGCAGATAAACGCAGATTTAATGCTACGGTTTTTGAAAAATAATAACACCAAACCCTTATTCTCCCACGCGCCGAATCGTTCCCGAAGCAAACACATTTGAGAAACTTAAATATGGAAGAACGCTAAATCCCACGAACCGATAAGAAGCGCTGGATTTGATGCTACAAATCTGCGTTCATCTGCGTTTATCTGCGGTTCGTTTTATTCAGACACCATAGCAATCAACAGAATCTGTTTCCGTAGCTACTATTCTATTTTATTCAGGCAACACAAATCTACATTTTTTTAGAAGTTTGGTGGAAGACTATAGATCAATTCATCTCGATTATTTGTTGCTAATTGACACTTGACAAGACAGTAGGAGGTTATTTCTGATTATGGTGCGTTCAAGCTCATAATCCCGAACAAATTTCTCGCCATTAATTTCAAAAGTTTCAAGGTCTTCCCTTATTACCTGTAATGGACTTGTGGTGGATTCATATATTTTCCCTCATTTTAAATTTCAATTTTGGATATCCATTGTTTTTATATAAACCCTTTTAGGGTGTAGGTAATTGACTTAAAATTTGTTCAGGTGGGTACACTTCTATTCCGAATTTCTTCTCTATTTTTTGTGCTGCATTACGAAAATGCTCACAACTGGCTACAATAATATCCACTTTTTCTTGAGTCGCATAAACTAAATGTATTGCATCTTTAAAAGGAATATCAAATTCCAGTGCAAACTCAGAAGCTTTTCTGAAAAATTCTAATTCAAAATACGTTGAACTAATTGCGATTTCGGGTTCATTGATAAAAGATAATCCTGGTTCGATACCTTTAGTCCATTTATCAAGGTCTTTCCAATTTCCATACTTTAAATCTTTGGATATCATAAAGGAAACTTGATGCCGATCAATAAGCCTATTGGATATTGTAGCTTTACCCTCAAAATCCACACGCAATAAATCATACTTCTCAAAGATGGGCATATCGAGGATTTTGGGATCAGGTGAGAGTTTAGCATATATTATTTTACATTTTGGAATTATTTCGTCTTTAATTATATTAACAACTTCATCCGGAGAATAGTGAAATCTCTTTCTGCTTGAAGCCGCAATAAATTCTCCAATTAAGTAAGGTGATATTCTGATTGGTTCTCCACTCCAACGTTTCCACAGTTCTGTTGCTTTTTCTATTTTTATTTTTTTACTTTCGTCGAGAAATTTTTCTCCATATACGTTAAGCGTACCATTCTTTATCTTCACTTTAAATTCATCGTTTCTCCCGTCATCGATTGTCAGATTTGCCTTGGACGCCTTGGTTTTTTCATTGTTAAGCCTGAGCGAAAGAGAGTTCTTATTAGTGGATACATTTATTGTCCTACCACCATCGGTTTCTTCAATGTTTTCACTTTTTATCCCATTTATGTTGTATTTATTTCTTAGAAACTTTATGAACTCACCCATATCTGTTCCTTGAATTTCATCCCAGCTAAACAAATAATCTTCTTTTAAAAATATATCAACTATATGATCTGTATCAAAATACAGCTTTTTTAAATAAATATCCATACTCAAGCCCTCTCAATTATGATTATATCCCTCCGTTCTTCAATGGCATTAATGTTACATAGTTCATATTTCACCAAATTAGGCTCCAACTCTTGTAGATATTCCGCGTTGTTTTTCAAATGGTCTATTATTTCGTCATGGTTCATTTTATATTACCCAATCGCACGATACTTTTATTGTTTATATAGTTTACCATTTAAATATATTACCATTTTAACATAATCTATAAATATAGCAAAGTGATAATATAGGGGTATGCCATCAGTTCAGATAAATGAAAATGTATTGAACCGTTTACGAAATTTTGTAGCTTTAGAGTATGGGGGGAAAATATGGGGTAAAATCTCAGAAAATATAGAGATTGCTATTACAAATTACCTTGACATAAGAGAGGGATGTAGGAGGTTATTCATTTCAAATAAAAATGAGGACTATAAAGACTACTGCGAGCTAAAATATAATGGGCAACGTGGGAAGTCGCTCATTATGCTATCGCCCTTTAAAGGAACAAACCAACGAATAGTTATACCTGCAGAAGATGGGTATTGGATAAAATTGACGTTAAAGGACATAAGTGGAAATGAGATTCCAGATAATACTTCACTGCTTCCTTGTATAGAAATAGGGGAAACAAGAGGAAGTATACCATTGGATGAGTACAAATATGGTGAATTAAAAATGGAGACTGGAAAACTAAAGCGTCAAATCCATATAAAAAGAAATGAGAAGTTAGTAATATATATTGAAGAAGGTATTGAAAGAATTCAAAGTATTGATTTTGAATTTGCGGTAGATAAATGTGAAAAGTGACAAAATTCGGTATTGGAGAGCATAAAAGGTATTATTCCGCCGACTCCCTAGACAGAAGGTTTTGTACATCAATAGTTTTTCAGCAGGCATCGGACGGTATTTGACACCATTCAGTGCAAGAGGTATCAAGGGTCAAAACTGTCAGCAAAAATAATACCCCACCATATCAAGAATAACTAATTCAACTCCACCCTCTCGCCCGTCACCATGAAAACCACACTCTCACACAGATTCGTTATGTGATCCCCTATCCTCTCAAGATACCTTGCAACAAAAGTCAGATGCTGTGCGCCAGTTATCTTTTTCGGATCCTCGATCATGTAGGAAATCAGTTCTCTTCTTACCTGGTCAAAGAGCATATCAATTTCATCATCCCGCTTCGCAACAGCCCTTGCAAGCTCAACATCCTTATTCTCAAAGGCGCTCATGGTATTTGCAAGCATTTGCTGACATATCTCCGCCATTCTTGGCAGGTCTATTAGTGGCTTTATAGGAGGCACATTAGCAGTCATTTTGGTAATAACCGCTACTTCCAATGCAAGATCGCCCATCCTTTCAAGGTCTATGGACATTTTTAATACCGAGATTATAAGCCTCAGATCCCGCGCCATGGGCTGCTGGAGGGCAAGAAGGCGCATACAGTTCTCCTCAATGCTGTGATCAAGGGCATCGATCTCATTATCCATGTCAATGACCTTCTGAGCCAGCTCAACATCGCGATTTTTAAGGGAGAGTACAGCCTCTCCAATCATCATGCCTACACGGCTTCCCATGTTAAGTATTTCTTCCTTCAATTTGTGAAGGTCTTTGTGATACGCTTCCCGGACCATATTATCCAAACCTCCCGATTATGTAATCTTCTGTACTCTTTTCCTTTGGCTTCTTAAATATCTGATTTGTTTCTCCAAACTCTATCAGCTTTCCATAAAGAAAATAGGCAGTGTGGTCGCTTACCCTTGCAGCCTGCTGCATGTTATGCGTGACTATTACTAAAGTATATTCCTTCTTTAACTCCAGCATCAAATCCTCTATCTTGCTTGTGGAAATCGGATCAAGTGCAGAGCACGGCTCATCGAACAGTATTATCTCCGGCTTTACTGCAAGAGCCCTTGCAATGCATAATCTTTGCTGCTGTCCTCCGCTCAATTCCAGGGCATTATCATTTAACCTGTCCTTGACCTCGTCCCAGAGCGCTGCTTTTTTCAAACTCTCCTCAACTATTATATCAAGCTTGTTTTCATTAATTCCATGAATTTTCGGTCCATAGGCTACGTTTTCGTAAATGCTCTTAGGAAATGGATTTGGCTTCTGGAACACCATGCCAACGTTTTTTCTCAGTTCAACAGGGTCTTCTTTATTTATTTCCTTCCCGAATATCAGGATTTCGCCCTCTGTCCTGAAATTCTCAATAAGATCATTCATCCGATTCAGGCATCTTATGAACGTGGACTTCCCGCAGCCGCTCGGACCTATTATTGCAGTTATCTTGTTTTCCTCGATACCCATGCTCACGTTTTCCAACGCCTGCTTGCTGCCATACCATGTGCTTAAACTATTAGTCTGAATAGCTGTTACCATTTTATGTACCTCTGGTATTTGTTTCTAATTATTATGGCTGCTGCGTTCATCGCTATAAGCAATCCCAGAAGCACAAGTATCCCTGCTGCAGCTAAGTATTGAAACTCCACTTTAGGTCTTGAAGCCCAGTTGAAAATCTGGATCGGTAAAGCGGTGAAAGGGTCAAAAGGACTCTCTGGCGTGAAGGCTATGAAAGTTAATGCGCCAATCATGATAAGAGGCGCTGCTTCGCCCATTGCCCTTGAAAGAGCAAGTATGTTTCCTGTGAGTATCCCGGGCAAAGCTGCAGGCAGGACATGATGCTTGATAGTCTGCCACTTTGTTGCCCCAAGAGCATAGGAGGCTTCTCTTATGGAAGATGGCACAGCCCTGATCGCTTCCTGGCTTGAGATTATTATTATAGGGAGAATGAGTAGAGCCATTGTTAAAGCGCCTGCTAAGACGCTTCTTCCAAGAGCCATTCCTCTCACGAATAGCGCAAGACCAAGAATGCCGTAAACAATGCTCGGCACTCCTGCGAGGTTGGAGATGTTTATCTCTATTATCCTTGTGAACTTATTTCTTCCTGCGTATTCTTCCAGGTATATCGCTGCTCCTACGCCAAGAGGTATTGAAATTAAAGCTGTGAGGAGCATGAGCCATATCGAGCCCCAGAGAGCGGATTTTATGCCTGCCTGCTCCGGGAAGCGCGATGGAAAGCTGTCCAGGAATTTAATGCTGAGCCAGCCTGCGCCTTTATCCCATGCGTCCCACAGGAGCATTGCTAAAAGCAATAAAGCTATGACGGTAGCTGCAAGGCACAGGGATTCAAAGACCTTTCCTTTGATATATCTCACGAATAAACCTCCCTGTACCTCTCTTTTATCCACATGCTTGCGATGTTCATCACCAAAGTCATAACAAAAAGCACCATTCCGACAGCGAATATTGTCTTGTATTCAATGCTCCCGTGAGGCGTATCACCCATGCTCACCTGCACTATGTAAGCCGTCATTGTCTGGATGCTCTCGAAGAAATCCAGCGTCATTTTGGGAGTTGCGCCAGCGGCTAATGTAACAGCCATTGTCTCGCCCAAAGCCCTTGATATGGCAAGAATGAAAGAGGCAAGTATGCCTGAGAGCGCAGCAGGAACTACAATCTTTGTGGATACCTCAAATTTTGTTGAACCAAGAGCATACGCGCCTTCTCTAAGAGCACGAGGCACTGAACGCATGGCATCTTCGCTTAAACTTGAGACCATTGGAAGGATCATGATGCCTACCACTATGGATGCCGAGGCTGCATTGAATATGTTTGCATCGGGCACTATTTCGCGAAGCAGAGGGGTTATGAAGCTTATAGCAAAATAACCGTACACCACAGTAGGTATACCAGCCAGTATCTCAAGCACCGGTTTCACCGTCTGGCGCACTTTTGCGCTGGCATATTCGCTCAGGTAAATTGCGCTGGCTATGCCCAGAGGAATAGCAATTACGGCTGCACCCACAGCAATCATGAGAGTGCCGTTTATCAAAGGAAGCACGCCGAAATGCTGGGGGCGGTAAGTGGGCGCCCATGTTGTGCCTGTGAGAAAATCAAGTATCGGAACTTCCTCAAAAAATGAGAGGGTCTCGAAAATGAGGACAAGGACTATTCCAAGGGTGGTTAAAATAGAGACAAGGGCACAGAGGAAGAGGGATTTTTCAATAGCAAACTCCCTGATTCTCTGCATCCTCTGTCTATCCAACTTTATACCTCAAGGAACTAACTGAATACTTTACATATATTACTTGCGTTTTCATCTCGCTCTGCTTAATCCCTCTTCATACACCGAGTCCGGCATCTTCACATAGCCCACCTGCGACACAAGCTCTTTTCCCTGGGCGAGATAATATTTTACGAACTCTTTGATTTCAGGACGTTTCATGGATTCTTTATTCACATAAATGAAGAGCGGTCTTGATAATGGTTTGTATGTGCCGTCGTTGATTGTTTGCTCGGATGGAAGAACCTGCCCTTTACCGCTGTCTATTGCCACCAGTTTCAACTTGCCCGGATTTTCAACATAGTATGCGTAGCCGAAGTATCCAAGGGCATATTTTTCACCTGCAATAGCCTGCACCAGCATATTATCGTCCGCGCTTGCCGTATAGTCAGACCTGCTGGATTTCTCCTTACCAACTATTACTTCTGTGAAGTAGTCAAAAGTGCCTGAGTCAGTGTCTGCACCTACAAGTATTATCTTCTCGTTGGGGAAATTGGGGCGCACGTCCTTCCATGTCTTCACAGTGCTGTTGGGTTGCCATATTTTCTTTAGCTCCGCCACGGTCATGCTTTCTGCCCAGGTATTCTGGGGATTTACCATCACGGAAAGCCCGTCAAATGCAACTTTGAACTCCTCATAGGTTATGCCGTTCTTGGCGCATAGCTCTTTCTCGGAATCCTTTATCGCTCTTGAGGCATCGCTGATATCTATCTCGCCTGCGCAGAACTTCTTGAAACCTCCGCCCGTGCCGCTTATTCCCACTGTTACCCTGACGTTGGGATAGAGCTTCTGGAACTCCTCGCCCACGGCTTCGCTTATAGGAAATACCGTGCTTGAGCCGTCTGCCTTAACAGTGCCTGAAAGCTGTGGAGTGGGCTGTACGGTAGGTTGTGCTGGAGTTGCTGTAGGCTGTACGCTGGAAGGTTGCTCCACGCATCCTGCTAAGAACACGCCTGCCAGAATCAAAATTAGTATTGTTTTTAATCGATTCATTTTGTTTAATCACCAGCACGAATTTTGGTATTAAATAATATATAGCTTCTCCCAAGAATATATAGATGCTATAGAAAATCAGTAGAATTTATACCCTTTTTCTTCTAGATAGTCCCGGCTTTTTACAATATCTTCTATAGTTTTTACCTCTATTATCCATTTTTTACAAATTTTCATTCGCTCCAGGAGAGGAACAAAATCTATATTTCCATCCCCCAGAGCTAAATGTTCGTCTTTATCCCCAAGGTTATCATGAAGATGCAGCACTTCTATGCAGTTCAGGGTGGAAAATTCTTTAAGGTTACCAGCTCTGTTAGCATGTCCTGTATCCAGTGTTATCTTCATACCATATGCTTCGGCCGCATGTAATAGCTGACTGGGTTTTTCTCCGAATTTCATCACGCCCGTCTCAGGGTTGTCATTCTCAATACAGAGAGATGCTCTCATGTTTTCAAAAGCACCTGACAATTCTTTAAGAGATTTTTCGCTATTTTCTTGGGCTTTTCTTATTACTTTATCAGGATAATTATTCTTGATTTTTCCGAGATGAACATTCACCCAACCCCCATATTCCTGAATGGACTCACCCATCTCTATGACTTGTGAAACGCATGCTTGCCTTGTTTTCTCGTTGATGCTTGCTAAATTAAAGTCGTTGTAAGGTGCATGGTAGGAAACAGTGAAACCATATTCATCCAGAAGTTCAAGCCCCTTATTTCCATATACATAGTCATTGTCCTTCTTTATCTCAACATGGTTAAAGCCAAGCTGAGCCATAAGTGGTATGAACTCCTCCAGACTTTTCTCATGTCTCATCTCTAGCGAGGCGCCTATTCTATTCATGAAGAGAGAGAACCTCCTTACCCCCTACAATTGTTTTTATCACCCGCGGGAAACCGGAGTCACAATTTACAAGTATTATGTCTGCTCTTTTTCCCGTTTCTATGCTGCCAATCTCTATGTCCATTCCCAAGAAACGTGCGGGGTTCAGGGATACCAGATTGCATGCTTGTACTATTCCGATTCCGTTTTGTCCCAGAATAAATATAGATGCAAGCATAGACGAGGGATAATAATCGGAGCACAAAATGTCAACGGCGTTTTTTTCCAGCGCATCGAGAGCGCCAAGGTTGCCGGTATGCGATGTACCCCGCACCACATTTGGAGCACCCATGCTCACAAACATACCCAGTTCTTTCGCTTTCCTTGCAGCTTCAATGTTAACAGGAAACTCTGAAAGTCTTATGCCAAGTTCAAAGTGGCGCTTTACATCATCTTCACAGTCATCATCGTGAGATGCAACAACTATTCCATGAGATAGTGCCTTTCCCACTATCCTTTTCAGTCTCTCCTCTATTAACGGAATGCTCTCCAGCTTCTTTGTTCCAATCTCTTTAAGCTCGCTTTCTGAGAATTTGAAAATACTGGAATACACTTCGTTAAAGCTCTTCTCATCCCTGAATTGCTTTAAACCAGGTGCATGTACCATCACCGAAACGAGCTTTACGAGTTCATCTTCTATAAGATGATTCACTTCATTAACAGACTCCTCGTTCGTAAGTTCACATCTGGCATGTACAAGATGCTTAACCAGGAAATGACCTTTTTTCAGGCTGATGAGAATGTTCCTTGAGACTTTCATTGAGCGGTTCTTAAGTTCGTTCTCATAGAAAGCTATGGCATGGAGTTTTGTTGTGATTCCAGAAGCAGCCATCCTCAAATCGGTGTTATGAAGTGCAAGATCTATTGGAAAAGCCTTACCCCTGGGAAATATTTCTTTCTCAAGATCATCTCCGTGGAGATCTACAAGTCCGGGCAAGAGGAACATGCCTTTTGTATCCAATCCATCAACCCTTCTCTCTGTCACCTCTTTTATTCTTCCATTCTCTATAATTACACTCCCATTTTCTATTATACCATGTGGTGTAACTATTCTTGCATTTGTTATGTTCATTATATCATCTCCAGAATTTCATGGGTTTTACCTGTTTTTTCGATGCAGCCGTTTTTCATGAAAAAAATCCTGTCAGAAGTTTTTTTCAGTATCTCTGTGTTGTGGAAAGTTCCAAGTATTGTGGTGCCCTCCTGTTTGAGTTTAAGCATCATCTCCACTACCTTTTTACTTGATTCGGCATCAAGGGCTGAGGTGGGCTCATCCAGCAATAACAGTGAAGGTCTTGATATGATAGCTCTTGCCAGGTTCACCCGCTGCTTCTCTCCGCCGCTGAAAGTTGTGGGATAGGCATTTAAGAGTTCCTCCTTTATCTCAAGCTTCCTTAGTAGATATGACGCCTCATCTCTTGCTTTTTCTCTTGTGTATCCTTTCCAGATTAAAGGCTCAGCCACCACATCCACGGTAGTAACTCTTGGAATAACGCGCAAAAACTGGGAAACATACCCAATTTCTTTTCGTCTGAGAGCAATAATCTCATTGTCCTTTGCCTTTGTTAAATCTATATTGTGATATATTATGCTACCTGCTGTCGGCAAGCAGGTTCTATATATGCACTTCAAAAGCGTGCTCTTTCCAGAACCGCTCTTCCCCATAATTCCTATGAACTCCCCCTCATTTGCTGAAAAGCTCACTCCGTTCAAAGCAGTTAGTTGCTTCCCGATAGCGTGCATCGTAAAGGTTTTTCTCAGATCTTTTATTTCGAGGACCATAAATCACCCCAGTATAGAGTTAATGAGCAGTTGAGTGTATTCATGCTGTGGATCTTCCAGAATCTGGTCTGCCAGACCTGATTCCACTACAACTCCCCCGCACATGACCATGATGCGATCAGCTAAGGTCTTTGCAACGCCAAAATCGTGAGTAACCATGATTGTTGCTATTCCCAGTTCCTGCTGGATGCTGCGTATCATGTCAAGAAGCCGTGCCTGAACAGATACATCAAGCCCTGTTGTCGGTTCATCCAGGAGAAGAAGTTCCGGATTGTTTGCCATTGCTTTTGATATCTGCACCCGCTGCTTCATCCCACCGCTGAAATTTTTTGTTAAGTCATAGAATCTCTGCTCAGGTATCTCGGTCTTCGAAAGCAACTCTAAACTTCTATTTTTTATCCTGCCGAAGTCCCTCCAGTTTGCGGCCAAAAGTTTATCGGCCACATTGCCACTTGCGCTTATACCTGGTTTTATGCCGTCTTCAGGATTCTGGTAAACCATGCCCATATTGAAATTTCGAAGCTCTCTTTTTCTTTTTGAGTCTACACTAAATAGGTTCCTTTTTCCACCTTCAAAGCTTGAAAGGTAAGTTTCTCCTCTTGTTGGTTCAATATCAAAGTAAAGAATCTTGAGCAATGTGCTTTTTCCAGAGCCACTCTCACCTACGATGCTCAAAACCTCCCCCTCATCAAGTCTAAAGCTCACATCTTTCACTGCAGCTACGCTGCCGCATTTCACGCAGACATTTCCTTTCTCAAAATCATGCTTGCATGTATCATTTTTCGAATATATTTTAGTCAGGGCTTTTACTTCAAGCAACATTATATTCTCTCCTTTTTTTGCAGAATCCTGTATCAGAGCACACATACCGCCTTGCTCCGCTCTCATCAACGATTATCTCGTCAAAAAAAGTATTCGATGCACCACATTTTTCACAGGATTTGCCGGAGAAATCCTCAACTCGAAAAGCGTGATCTTTAAATTCAAGGGGCAAAACCTCGGTATATGGAGGAACTGCGTATATCCGCTTTTCTCTTCCCGCGCCGAAAAGTGTGAGGTTTTCAGAATAGTTCAAATTCGGAATGTCCCATCTCGGTATAGGCGTTGTATCCATGAGATATCTCCCGTTTACCATGACAGGATAGCGTGCACCTATGGTAATCTCACCGTGTTTTATGAGATCTTCATAGAGATACAGCCACATCCGTGAATAATCCATTTCAGCGTGCATTCTTCTTGTCTTTTTTTCTTCACTCTCAACCCTACGTAGCGGCTCAGGAAAGGGTACCTGAAGCACCAAAATTTGATGATTCTCAAGTTTTTCTTCAGGTATCCTGTGCCTGCTCTGTATGATGGATGCCTGCTTCGCATCCTCTGTAATCTCTATATTGCAGGTTTTTTTAACAAGACGTTTTATGTTAATTGCATTTACACTATCGTCACTTCCCTGGTCGATGACTTTCAGAATATCCTCTCTACCCAGAAGAGAAAGGGTAATCTGTATCCCACCAGTGCCAAAACCTTTGGCAAGAGGGATCTCCCTTGATGCAAAAGGTATCTGGTGCCCGGGAATTGAGATAGCTTTCAGTATCTTTCTCCTTACTTCCCGCTTAGTATTCTCATCGAGAAAAGCAAAATTGTAATGGCTCTGATTTATCTCATTTTTTAGCATAAGTATCACTTTTTTCCTGTATTTTTCTGAGCCTATCAAGATCCGATTGAAAGAATATGTAGTGGGGAAGCTTGAGATGCTCCACAAAACCACTTGAATCAATCCCATCAATGTGATAAAGCACAAATTCCTCATCTTCGGAGGGCGATTTATGTTCTGTGCTCTGGAGAGTTTTATCAAGTACTGCCATAGAGATTGCTTTTCTTTCGTTGTACCCAAGCACCAGCCCGTATCCTAATCCAAATATCTGCTTCTCTCTATACTCAGGAACTACTGCCTCGCATTCTGTCGCTCTTATCTCTCCTATCTTAACAGTCTCTCCTGTGATGGGATGTTTTATTCTGACAGGCAAATAACCTCTTCTAAGTTCAGCAATTGTAGGATGAACAGGGCCATAGCCACGGAGAGAACTGTATGCCAGGCAAAGCATTGCTCCTTCCTCGCCTCTTGCAAGGCTCTGGAGTATGGCGCTTCTCGGTGCAGGAAATACTATGGATTCTCTTGTTATGTCGAAAGAAAATTCTTCCTTCTTTTCAGTCACAACAATTCCTTCTTTTCTGAGAATTTCAGAAACCTTGGGATAAGAGAATTCTCGTAATGTATCCTTTTCCTGATTATCCTCTATATCTTCAGTTTCGGTTTTCTTTTCTTCCATTAAGTTGAAGTTCAGCAGCCGCAAGGAATAATCTAAAGACTCTCCAAGAATCTGTCCGCCCGGAACATCCTTAAAAGTGGAGGAGATTCTCCTTAATACCCTCATCTCCTTCCCTAATATTGGCTGAGAATAGCCCTTTCTCTCAAGAGTTGTCTTATACGCTCTGAGGAGAAAAGATGCTTCAATTAGATCCCCCTGAGCCTGTTTTATAGCAAGAGCTGCGAGTTCCTCATCATACAGGCTGCCCTCACTCATTACCTTATCCACTGCTCCCCTGAGTTGGGTTTTTATCTGGGGAAGTGTCAGAAGAGGTGCATCGTGCCCTATTCGTCTTTGCTCCACCAGCTTTTCCGCATTTTCAACTGCATCCCATCCAGCCTTCACACTTACAAACCCCATGCCTTCACCTCCATTTTCACAGAGCGAGGAATGACGGCAAGCCTTCCCTCAGAGTCCACGAAGATAATATCCACTCCGCACGGGTAATCTTGATGCTCATTTACAGTTCTGAAGAAAACCTCACTCAGCCCATCCACCGCGATGTAAGTCTCTTCTTTGATTCCAGGTCCTGAGAGCACAAGCCCAATTCCTCCAGTGCTGTTATTTGTAATATTTTTTACATAACTGATCACCGTTGCACCATCCTCCGGATACTCAATATCTCCAGTTTTTATTTTCTTTATTAACTCAGGAGTTGGCTCGTTAAGAAGAACAATAAAATCTGAATCACCAACGTCCCTTATTTTGCTGCCTGTTTTCTGTCCTATATAATTTGAGATTCTACCTATCTTTGTTTCATCTACGCAGTAGAGATAGAAGCAGGTCTCATGATCAAAAAGTGTCATAAATATCGGGTACAGGAACTCTAAACCTTCTGTCGCACTGATAGCTTCCAAGCTGATTATTCTTCCCGGAAAACTGAATGCTTCAAGCAGTTTTCTAAAAGTCTTCTGTGAATCGAATATATTATCAAATTCATTCATTTTATCAGTCCATTATCTCAAATCTTACAGCAGTTTTTTCCACGTCAAAAACCTCTTTTGCCTTCTCTTTATTAACTCTCTTTTTCTCCTGCGCAAGAGTTGCCTTTATTTCCTCAGATAAATTATGTCCTCCTGCAAGTGCTGCCTCAATAACAGCTCCCGCAATGGCTTTTTCTGGAACATTTCCGGGCATCATCATATAACCTTCAACACCATCAAGCTCCACCATGCATTCGGTGACAAGAATCTCCCCCAGATTAAACAGTGTATCGGCTGCCCCGTCCCTTGTCTGAAGCATGAGCATGCCCTTCTCTGGCTTTTTCTTTATTATCATACTTGAGATTTGAAGGATTTTCTCAGCCAGAGGCACAAGCACTTTTTCACTGCTCTGCGCAATGATCTCAAAATACTCAGCCCGGGTCATACATCCTCCCACGGGACCTTTCCAGTTCTGAATATACTGGCAATTTCTTCAGGAAGTTTATGCTTCATAATCCTGTCTGCCACAGTATTAACATCATATGCAATTCTTTCAATCTTAGCTTCCATGGTCTGTGTATCGAGTATTGCATAGCTTGCGTCTGCATTGCCGTCTCTTGGCTCTCCCACACTTCCTGGATTTATATAAATCGCATTTCCTATCTTCTCAATTCTGGGCTTGTGAGTATGCCCGAAAATCACAACATCTGCTCTTGAATCTTTAAATGCATGCTCTATTTTTTCTCTGCTGTCTAAATATTCTGTCATACTATGAGGGGAGGCATGCGTCATAAAAAGCCTGAAAGAAGGATCTGTGAAAACTGCTTCCAGTATTACAGGCAGGCTGGTTAAGTACTTTTTACCTTCCTTCGAAGTTTTCCTGATAGTCCATTCAAGGGATTTTTTCCTTATCTCGACAGGGTCAAAAAGACATCCGCAATCATCCATGATCTTTGCTACGGCATCGTCATAGTTACCTTTGACAGCTATTATATTGTTTTTCTTCAAAAGACCGATTACTTCTTCAGGATTCGGGCCATGTCCCACAATGTCGCCTGCACATATTATGAAGTCTGTGTGGTCCAATTTTTCAAGGACAGCCTCAAGCGCTTCATTATTCCCATGTATATCTGAAATAATTCCAATATTCATATATTATCACCTAAATTATTTTACTTCGTATCCTTGATGAAATCCATTCGATCCCCATCACCATAATAAAAATTACAACGAGAATAGAGAGGATTTCCTGGTATTTGAAAAGTCTCATGCTGGTCAGCAACTCGAACCCTATTCCTCCCGCCCCTACAAGCCCCAATACAACAGAAGAGCGAATATTAATGTCTAATCTGTAGAGTGTGGTTGCTATGAAAGAAGGGAGTACCTGGGGAAAAACACCGTAGACTATCCGCTGGATACTGTTTGCTCCCACTGAGGTAATAGCTTCCAACGGCAACGGATCTATCTCTTCCACTGCCTCTGCGTAGAGTTTTCCAAGCATGCCTATGGAATGAACTGCAAGTGCGAGTGTACCTGGGAAAGGTCCAAGACCTACTGCTGAAATGAATATCAGAGCAAAGACAATGTCTGGAACACTGCGCGTAAAAGCTATTATGCCCCTTGATAGTATATATGTCACTTTATTTTTTGACATATTCCTTGCTGCTATGAATCCCAGAGGTATGGATAAAATAATAGCAAAAGATGTACCAAGAACCGCCATCTCTATGGTCACAAGAGCAGGCTTCAAAAGCTTTGGGAAACTCTCGATATCCGGAGGGAACATCTGTGATATGAAATACCATATGTTCGGAAGCCCAAAAGCAAGATCTCTCAGGGAGAAATTCGTGTCATAAAGACTCCAGATAACGAATATTAAAAAACCCAGCAGCAAAAGCCAACGGTTGTTTTTTTTAACAAAGACATTCAACTTCTGCTTCTCCGCAATAAGTTTGATGTTTCACGCCGTAAATTCTTTCCACAACGTCATCTTTTACTGCACTGCTGCTTCCATCAAAAATAACCCTGCCTTTACTCATACCCATAATCCTGTCCGTATAAGTCGTTGCATAATCTACCTGATGGAGAGTTGACAGTATGGTTATCCCCCTCTCTTTGTTTATCTTTTTCAGGTATTTCATCACAGTATTTGCTGAATATGGATCAAGACTTGCCACGGGCTCATCTGCAAGCACGATCTCAGGATTTTGAACCAGCACCCTTGCAATAGCTACCCTTTGCTGCTGTCCCCCGCTTAAATTTGAGGCTCTTTCCAGTGCTTTGTCTTCCAGTTCAACGCTCTCAAGGGCTTTATATGCTTCTTCAATATGCTCATCATTAAACCCACATATTGCATTCCATGGTGATATATAGCCGAGCTTCCCCGTAAGTACATTGTCCAGTACAGAGAGCCTTTTCAAAAGCCCGAACTGCTGGAATATCATGCCAACCTTTTTACGCACATCAAGAAGCTCTTTGGAGCCGCACTTCATGACATCTTTCCCTCCATTCAGGTTGATTCTACCCGAAGTCGGCTCAACAAGGCGGTTGATGCATCTGAGGAATGTTGTCTTTCCTGCACCGCTCGCACCCAGTACTCCAATGAATTCTCCCCGCTTTACATCCACGCTGATGTTATCAACGGCTCTACAACTGCCGTATATTTTTGTGAGGTTTTCGATGTGTATCATTTTACTTGATCATCCCAAGATTTACCGCTGCCTGTCTTACCGGTTGGTAATCCTCTTTTGAGGCAGGCACGTATTTTGAAATTGCACCATAGCCGCCAAGGACTTCATTTGCATTTTTTGCCTCGTGCATCTTATAGAAGACATTTCTGATCTTTTCTTTTGTGCTTTCAGGGAGCGTGCTCTTATAGACGAGGGGCGAACCGGGAATTGGGTCCGATGTCCATATTATTATATTCTCCTCTTTGCTTATGACGCCCTTTTCTACCATCGGCCCGTAGGTCACATCAGAGTCTGCGCCTGCCTGCACTTTTCCATTTTTGATTGCAAGCTCTACTGCATCATGCCCTCCGGCAAACATGAGGTTTTTAAAATTGGCAGGATCAATCCCCTGACTTAGGAGATATCCTTTGGGCATCAGATGTCCTGATGTAGATGCCGGGTCAACGAAGGCGAAATTTATATCCTTGGCATTTGCCTTCAGGTCTGCAATGCTCTTGATCCCTGAATTCTTACCTGCTACTATGATACTCTTATAGGTAGTAAGGCCACTGCTCGTTCTCACACCTACTGCGAATGGCTCAATCGTCGGATCCTGACTTTCAGCAAGGATATAGGCAAAAGGTCCAAGATATGCAACGTCGATCTTTCCAGCCTTTAAAGCTTCAACTACTCCGGTATAATCAGTGGCGACGAAAGCCTCAACTTTCATTCCTGTGCTTTCTTCAAGATATTTTACAGTGGGCTGAAACTGTTTGAGCATCTTTACCTGATCCTCTGCCGGAATTAAGCCTAACTTCAGCACAGGATTTTCTGTAATTTCTCTTCCTAAACCAAACCATAAGCCTCCAAGAATAACCAAAACAATTATTCCTACAGCCACTGATTTATAATTGAATTTATTGTTCCATTCTTCCATAGTCATCGATAATTGAATTTATTGTTCCATTCTTCCATAGTCATCGACCAATTTATACTCACATAAGATTATAGATTTTATCTCTATAATCTATATACACTATATATTAAAATGAGAGTCTGTATCAGTTCATCTAATAAAGATATACGGTTATTTATGAACTAAACTGTTCAGGATAAAAGTTTGGTGTTGTCTGAACACCTTCAAATCTTTGTTCTGGATAATAATGGATTATTGCCGGGGGCTTTAAACAATATCTTAAATTGCAAAATTCTCTGATTTGTGCAAGGCTTTTCAGCGTATCTTCCCTCGCCGAATTTTTAACCTCCAGAATCAAGTTTCTTGTGTTTGTCTTTCGTATGTTTTTAAATACTTCCCCGAAATTTATTTTTCCTTGTCCTAAAGGAAGATGGCGGTCCCCGAACATCGTTGCTTCAGACTCCAGAACACCGAAGTTATCATGAAGATGCATCTGATGTATAAATCCACCAAGTTCAAAATAATCTTCTATTGATAACCCATATACATTGGAAGCTATAAATGCATGACCGATATCGAGATTGATCTTTAAATTTTCTGAATCCACCATTTCAATTATACGGTAAATTTCGCCCGGCAACACACCAATTTTATTTCCCCCCTCCCTGTCAAACAGGTTTTCTAAAAGGAGGATGACGCCGTATTCTTCGGCAAGACTACATATCTGAATTAGATTAAGAATATTCAAGTTAACACTTTTTCTTCCTCCATTCAGACTGCCCGGATGAACAACTATATATCCGGCTCCTATTTCTGCAGCGACCTTGACGACTTTTTCCATAACAGTGAAATTTTTTTCATTATTAGTTGAAAAATCTATCTTTATCCCCTCAATCTTGGAATCGATGTGCGGGGCATGGATAGTAAATTCAGTGCCAAAAGATGAGGCAAGATAGGCAGTTTTTGACAATAGTTCCTTCTCTTTTTGTTCATCTAAAAAATCCATTCTATCAAGACCAAGTTCAATGATATCCACTTCACATGGATCTATGGCGCCTCCAAAATCTTTTATCTGAGGAGAGTTTATGCCTGTTTTTATATTCATATTTACAGCTTAACGCTATGTGTAAATATACTTTATCTCAATAATCTATATATTATATAGAAAATCAGTATAATTAGATTTCCTATTAAAGAACTGCAATCATTCTCTAATCTTTTCTGGCGAGTACTTTACAGCCAGCACCCTTATCACTCCCAGCACAAGCAGCAGCGCCGAGAGAGCAAAAATAGTTTCATATCCAAACGATTTGGAATAAAGCCCGACTGTGACCTCACGCATAGCTATTAAAATCGTGACATCGGTTATGTCGGTGAGCTTTATCCTTTCGTGTTTGGAATAGTCTGCAAAGGTCTTGAAGAATTCGATTACTATGAAAAGCGTGAGAACATTAGTAACTATTTTGTTAAAGCCGCCCTCAAGTGAATCTATAGCAACAGAGCGCAGATCAAGTAAAATCCGCAGCATCCCTGCGATAAGTACCAGTATCAGTACATACAGGATGATGGTAACAATAGAGTCGATAACTTTTTTGAAAAATTTTGTGTGGTCTATCACTTAACCACCATCCAGAGTGCAAATAAGAGAAGAAATATCATCAGGAAAAATTCTATTTTGTTAAGGCTTTGCATTCTCAGATCACAATTCAACCGGTTTGGTTATTGATGTGGAGCATATATGATATTCTTTGGCTATTGCATTCGTTGCTTCCGCTAATGCATCCTGTGAATTCGATCCATTCACCACTAATTCCTCTCTTTTTTCGCAGATGTATATCAGAATGTCGAGTGTATTCATAATCTCAACTCTTCCTACTTGGCAGCAAATCCGCCGCGCAGGAACAGGTAAATTTCCTTATCTTCCTGATTCATTTCCATAAATCCCTCCTGGGACGAATTATTCCATGTGTCGCAAGAGATGGATTTTTTTGTAATTTGTTTCTTTTCTTTCATTTCTATCACAATATCAAATCCCACTTACAGAGTTATATAATTTATCACAATAATCTATATATGCTACATAAAATCAGTAGAAAAACCTTCTTTTGCAGCACAATTCTCAATCTGTGTTCTCATTCCATTTTCTTTTACCCTTTACATTCAGGATAATTTCACCTGATACTCCAAAAAAATACGATAAAGGTAACCCGATATACAGCGCCGCACCAATCAATCCAAGAGCTTTGGTCCTCTTTGTGGTCTTATCTATTTCTGAATACAGTATATCCTGGCTTTTCTCTCCCCTCAGGGAATTGTAAATCATCTTAATGCTCTCTATTGCTATTTCCCTGCTCCATGAAATGCATTCTGACAGGGGCGTTCTGCTTCCGCCAAAGGATGTTTTTCTTTTAAGGATCGATTTGCGAAGTTCCTCAGAAGTTCTTCCCTCAAAAATCGTATATCCGTTACCTATCATATCAAGCGAATGGGCATCGCTGCTCCCCAGCCATGCCATTTTTCCGGGAGAGAAAGTCTGTGCCATCAAATTAGTGTAGGCATCGCGGTGGCAGGCGTTGAATACTTCCACGCCGTCCAGTTTTAAATAGCATGCTTTTTAGCGATGATGGCGCCCTGGATTGTATTATGGTCTGTTATGCACAGGACATCAAGTTTTTTTCTTCGGGCAGCTTCGACTGCTTTGGCTGGTTCTGTAATAGATTCAGGGAAACGAAGAAAAGAATATTTTCCAAACCCTGAATACCTGGTGTGTACGTGAATGTCTGCTTTGCCAGGATGATTCTTCTGTTCGATATTTTCCATGCAGAACAATTATTACATTAACAAAATAAAGATTACCTCAATAAAATATATAATCTATATAGATTAATCCTATAAATATGATAGAGTCTGTTAGATAAAATAGTTAAAAGAGATGAATTGACCTGACCTATGTAAAATCTACAATAAGTTACAATAGTCCTGCTGCCTCCTCTGGCAGTGGTAGAATTATCCTGGTAGGAACGGCTCACGTTTCTGACAGGAGCGTAGCCGAAGTTAATTCAGTAATTGAAAAAGAAGCGCCCGATATTGTTGCTGTAGAACTCTGCAAAGGAAGGTATCAGGCTTTAAAAGGAGAAGAAGAAGTTAAAGAAGTAAATATTAAAGAGCTGCTCAGCGCAAGCAAATTCTATTACTTTTTAGTCCAGTTGCTTCTCGCTTATGTCCAGAAAAAAATCGGCACATACCAGGGTGTGAAACCTGGTACCGAAATGCTATCTGCCATTCAAAAAGCCGAAAAAACCGGGGCGCGTGTGGCACTTATCGATAGGGATATCCAGGTCACGCTTGAGCGGTTCTGGAATAAAATGTCCTTTTTTGAGAAATTGAAGCTTTTTGTATCTCTTGTAGGAACATCGCTTGGTTTCGGTACAAAAGAAATTGATATTAACGTAATCACGAACGATGACGTTGTAACCCAGCTGGTTTCCGGATTACGAAAGTTCGCGCCTGGAGCGGCATTTGTTCTGCTTGATGAGAGAAATGCCATAATGGCTAAGAATCTACTTGATATATCCAAAGAAGGAAAGGTTGTAGCCGTTGTTGGTGCAGCTCATTGTGAGGGTATCCGGAAATATCTCGATAACCCGGAATGCATCCCTCCCACCGGGGAACTGATGAAGCTCCCGAAAAAAGGTTTTAGCTGGTTTAAGGCTGTGATTGTTGCTGTCATAGCAATGGTTGTGGGATTAATAGCTCTTCTTTTATATCAGGACAAAGTATCGTTGACAGAACTTCTGACTGCGCTGCTGTATTTATTTATTGCTCAGGGAGTGCTTTCAGCGATCGGCGTTCTTATTGCCAGAGGACACCCTCTTTCAGCATTAGCTGCCTTCACCTTTGCTTGGGTGGGGTTCCTGCACCCCTTTTTAGCAATAGGCTGGCTGGCAGGTATTGTTGAAGCTCACTTCCATCCCCCTACGACCGAAGATTTTAAGACCATAACGAAAGCTGAAACAATAAAAGAATTAATGCAGAATAGACTCTTTCGCATTATACTTGTAGCAGGTCTTGCCAATATTGGAAGTATTGTCGGGACTTTTGTGGCTATACCCGTAATGGTTCATTATCTGGGTATTCCAAACCCACTTGAAATGCTTGAGACAGCACTGAGTACGGGACTCAATTTAGTAAAAAAACTCTATAAATTATGGTTTTTTTCAAAGTCAATGCATCATTTACTCTCATTAACCTTTTTATTTACTACAATAAGCCCGGAAGCCTCCATGTAAAATATCGTGAAAATATACTGACCTGCCATATAGGCTGCAATTATAACAAAAGGATACGTCACTATAAGCAAGCTGACTATGAAAGAGACGAAAGTAATGATAAGATAAATGATGAAACTGAGGGTGAATCCCTTAAGATTCCTGAAAATTAAGGAATATATGTGCGGGATATCAAGGGCTTTCTTAAGAGAATTTGTATAGGCAAAATGTGCTCCAGCTAAATGAAATACATAAAATAGCGGGAATAATAAAAAGACGAAAAATATTCCCCATAATTTATACCTCAGGGTCAAAGTACAGCATTACCGTTGAATCCGCTTCCAGCGCATCCCTGGCAACAATTAATATGAGCTTTGTCTTTTCCTTCATCTCTGGTTCAATATCAGCCCTTGAAAGCAGCCGCTCGCATTCTTCTATCAGAGGTTCCGGCTCCTGAAGACCTTCAGTTGAATAGAGTTCCATCAGGCTTGAGAGCACGGGGAAGTCGCCAAGGCTTTTGACCTTCTCTACGTATGCCTCGAATTCGTTGTTGCTGCCGAACACCTCAAGCGAACCGCTTCCTTCCCTGTCAAAAACGATTACAGAACCTTTGGTGTCGTATTCGGTCGGGGGAAGTTCTAACTTTTTAGCAGGTTTCTTTGTTTTGGATGGAGTATTAGCCTGCTCCGGGGCTTTTTCTGCAGTGTAAACATCGGCAAAATGCTCTTTCAAATGGAAATAATAAAGGTACCCTTCAAGTTTGTCCCTGTTCTCTCTAAGGCTTTTTATATATTCTTCGATGCCTGCTTTTGCTTTCTGGAGATTTTCCTGCGCAGGGTCTAACTTGTATTCACATAACGGTACGAGGGCTTTGGGAAGGGCGTATTCTACTTTTCGCCACATTTCTCCGGACTTTTTATACTTGTTTAAATAAGGAATGACCTGAGTTAGCAGTTCGTATGCTTCTTCATATTTTCCAAGATTCAATAAAGCATAACCACGCCAGAGGAATCCTACGGCTATTTCGTCATAAAGTCTGTATTTAATTCCTGCTGCTATGTCTTCATCTGATTGATAACAATTCTCGGCCGCCCACTCGAAGAGCTGGATGGCTTTTTGGGGGTCAGCGTTGGCGAGGGTGAAAGCGCACCCATTCATTAATTGGTAATGTCCAACCGAGATCAAAATCCTCGAACTTTCCTTTCCTTCTTCCATTCCTTTGAACAGTTTTGACGTGTATTCACGATATCCAAATGTTGTTAATAACCGAAGCATTTTTCCTGATATTTCTTCATCTCTACAATATTTGGATATTATTGCCAATTTTTCATAACATTCTCTAATTTCATCTTCTATCTTTTCAGGATATTCGTCGTATGCGCCTTTATCTTTAAGGTATTTTTCGCATTTATTGTATTCTTTTTTTATAAATTCATTGAATTTTTTATCACTCAACATGATGCTCCTTACTTATTCACTGCTATTACAACAATTTCAATAGTCCCTTTGATTTTTTCTGTCCCTCTTGTGAATTCATATGGCAAACTCGCTGGCAGATTCAAACTGTTCTTGATTGCCTGGCTATTAGGACCATTGAGATAGAGAAGGAATTGTTTCTTAATACTTGGATTCTTGAAATAATCCTCACCAATGTCCTTGATCACATAGTCTCCATTAAACTCAAGGGCACCAGTTAATTTATTAGGTTTAATGTACCTATCTAAATTGCCCAACGTCAAACTCTGCCTTGCTTTTGCCTCCACTATCTTCAGGGTATCTCCACCAACCATCGCCACATAATCCGGTCCACCTTTATTGACGTGTTTCACACCAATTACGACAGTACCTCCAATATCTATGCTGGCAAGGTATTCGGTATATGCACCTTTAAGATTGCCCAGATAACCTGCCGTGGATCTACCTGCAGCATCCGCAGCCGTCATTTTCTTGGCATCAAAAGTGACCCTGTCCTTTAATATATCGCTTCCACTGGTCAATTTCTCTCTTACAAATGTGGGCAATCCAGGGAAATCCTGATAAATCTTACTGTTTGTAAGAATATCATCAAATCTCTTTAAATCTATTTCTTTGAAGAGTTTAATAATCACATCATCAGAGAACCCTTTATTGTTCAAATTTTTTACAACATCTTCACCGATAGAAGCTTTGATCCAGCCTATTGAATCATCAATATATTTTAAAGCAAACGATGCGGCAGAAAACATCATATTCGGATGCTTTGCGACAAACTTGCTGATAGTTACAGAAACTTTGGCAGCATCCCCATAACCCGGGATCAGGGCAAGGGCGTTCAAAAGTGTACCAAGACCGTCGCCGCGAGCTATTGATGCAGCTATATCCCGGATATCCCCCACGACAATGAAGCCGCTGAGCATCCAGCCTGCCATGTAGTACACGCTGTCGTTGTTATCTGCACCCCATTCTCCAAGAACAGCGCCCAAGACAACATCTCTTGAGATCTCCAGGATGCTGTAGCGTTTTTCATAAACAAGCGGGTCATAAAACGGGTCATAATGTTCTTCAAAATCACCATATTCATCGTTATCAGTATCCTGAATCAGTGGATCCGTGCCTATTTCAAGCTCGAATCCGTCGTTTAACCCGTCTTTATCATAATCAGGATCCAGCGGCTTTGTCCCGAATTCTTCCTCGTCAGGATCTGCAATGCCGTCATGATCGCTGTCCACCAGCGTTGGCTTGCTTATGATATTGAAATATCTCTTCCCGCTGATCTCAACGAGTACTCCAGCTTCCTCTCCATCCGACAGGCCATCGCCATCAGTATCCGGATTATTTGGATCAGTTTTATACAGGTTCCCCAGCCCGTCCCTGAACCCGTCGGTCTCTGTAAAATCAGGAAGCCCGTCGCCATCGGTATCCGCATACTCCAGGACATACCTCGCATCGGCAGAGTTGTCGCCATAGTAGTCATCCTTATCCCAGACTCCGATCGGTCCGCCCTGATGCATGAACTCCAGAATACCAGGTCTAACTCGAAGTGCGCTAACAGGAGAATCATTGCTTCCGTATCTTACGTGCATCCCCATATCAGGAACATTGTAATTCTTGCCCCTGTTGCACCATGCTGGAATGGTTGCTGCCTCATCGCCGGTTTCATCGAGGCACTTTGTCACAGCAGGCTTTGGCGACCAGTGGGTGTACCAGCCTGATGCGTTCATCCTGTATAGACCCGGCAAAAATGAAGCGCTGCCGTTGAACCAGTTCACGCCGCTGTTTCGGTTGTCTGTGATGACCGTCCATGTTACGTTGCTGCCGTATCCTATGTACATCGGAGCTTCGAACAGAGCATCCCATGCTGGTATGTCTAAGACTGCAAACGTGGAGAGATGCGATGTATTTCCTGTTACGGTATGATTCACTGTGTCAGCTCTGGACTCTATCCTGGTAAAAGTGCCAAGGCTCTCGTTGAAGTAGAAAAGGGAGATGTTTGATGGGTTATTTACTCTCTGGGGATCATAAGGCAGGCTGATCTCGGCAGTCTCAAAAGTCCCGTTCAATTTGAAATCAATTACTGGACTCACAAGAGCTGAGACATTGGTGAAAACCTCCGAGGCAACATTATAAATACTTAAATTCTTTGCCATGTCCCCTTTGCCTGTTATTGATGCCCCTACGCCCAGCGCCTCATCTTTCTTGATAGAACTGTAAACCTCATCCCCATCCAGGATGCCGTCTCCATCGGTATCAGCGTTCAGAGGATTTGTACCGAGACGAATCTCGCTGCCATCGTCCAGCCTGTCGTTGTCCGTATCTTTTAGAAGCGGATTCGTGCCTGAATTTATCTCAAAACCGTCTGGCAGGGTGTCCTTATCAGTATCACTGACAAGAGGGTCTGTTCCATAGTTTTGTTCCTGAAGATTCGTGAGATTGTCGTTATCTGGATCTTCTTCGGCATCAGGTATTCCATCTCCGTCAGAATCTCCTGACCTGACATCTGTAAGGAGACCCAGCTTCATCAATTCAAAATAGTCGGTAAGACCGTCATTATCTGTGTCATTCTTAAAAGGGTCCGCTCCTATGCGGGATTTCACGAATGCGGGAAGCTGACCGCCCAGGGTTTCATACCCGTCTATTATTCCGTTCCCCGCCTCGTTCTCAGGTGTGAGCGCAGAATCCGAATCGGGATTTTGCGGATCGAACCCCAGAAACCGTTCCTGCGATTCCGGCAGCATGTCCCCGTCCAGAAGAAGAGTGGCTGATCTTAGCATATCCACCGAATCAACGGCGCTGAGAGTAATGTTGCTGATGCCTGTGAGATTTACCGTGCTTGAAAAATTTCCATATACAACAGGAATTGCAGATATATTCCCGTTGTAATTCAGGGTGAGATTGGTTATATTTAAATCGGTGACATTGCCTGAAACTTTGATAGTCCCGTTGGAAACGGCATCGTCCCACGGGGAGAGAATATTGATTACTGGCGACTCGTCCTCAACCCAGAGTGTTATGTAACTTCCCGGAATGCTTCTTACTTCAACTTCAAGTCCATTTGTGGGCTGAACAGAGATGTTCTTGCTGATCAGAAAGACGTTTTGATTGAACTCGTTAGTCTTTACTACCGTCTCTCCATTCAGCCTGACCAAAGCGCTACTTGTGAGATTCTCTACTCCATCGCCATTTTTTATGAATAATGAAAAATTCCCATCTGTTCTGCTCAGAGAAAAATTGTCTTGAGCCAGGTCAGGACCGCCGCCGGTTCGATTGAACTGAGCAGGGCCATAAACAACTGAGGCTGTTACAGCAGGGCTGAGAATCGATACCAGCATTAATGCTACGATTGTACAGGAGATGAGGGGTTTATAATTCATTTTCCACACCACAATAAATTGATGGCTATGACGTTTATTTCTTTACATAAACCATCTCATTATAGAAACAATAGAAGTATAGAGAACGTTATCCTTCCTTGAGCACCATGTCCACGCAGAAAGCGGCAGAGAGAAGCAGCTTTCTCAATCCTCTACCCGGCGATTTGTGAGTTCGCTTTTTATTGCATAGTTATCGGCGCGAGCCAGCATCTGCGATCACCCTAGCAGGTCAGGTGCAGCAGCGCATTCGTTTTACCCCCGGCCTTCTCTATCTCTCGACATGCCTCTTCTGTCTTCATGATAACCAAAGTCATCCCCCTGTTTTCAGCCTCAGCCTTAATCTCGTCCAGCACAGGGAGCGCACCCGACTCTCCAGTCCCGATGATCAGCGTTTTGCAATCCCATGGAATATTCTCGGCGAGGGACAGAGGGGTATGACCGTACAGTTCCTTCAAATGCTTTGAGAGATTCTTTTTCCTCTTCTTCACCCGGCCGCCGCGAACCACGACATCGTAATCGTACGTCTCGCCATCTATCTCCACACTCCCGAAGCCGAGGTACTTCACCTTCATGGTACAAGGTCAAATGAAATTGCGAGATCCCGATTGAATACCTTCTCAAACAGATCTCCTTTTTTCAAGGCTCTCTCCATCTCGGTTTCTGCTTCCCCTGAGACTGCACAATTGACGATCACCTGCTCTGGGGAAACCTCAGATGTGATATCTTTAACAAGGCTCTGCTGGGTGAAATCCAGTCCGTCCGCTACGCGAAGGATCGCGGATAGCGCCTTTACTTTCTGCCTCTCATCTCGCCGCAGTGCAGCAAAGTGGGAGTGCCCTTTATTTGGAAGTCTTTTCCTGTGGTAACGGGCGATTGAACCCACGATATTGCGCTCCCTTTCATCAAAGGGCAGGTGCGGCTCGGCAAGGATTATGCGAAGTGAGGTCTTGTGATGCCCCTTCTGCCCTTCGATCCACCCGATATCATGAAGGATACCCGCACACTGGAGCCAGAAACGTTCTTCGGCACCGAGGCCGTGAAGTTCTCCGAGTTCAATCGAAGAGTTGCATTGCCAGCCTTGTCACCTGACTGCTGTGTCCTTCATTATAGGAAAGGCTGCGAGCTGTATTGAGAACTTCCTCGAGACGCTGTTCATTCTTCTTTGATAGTTCCTGAGCCACCGCATCCGGCGAGAGACCCTGAATAGTCGTCTGGGCGAAAACCTCTGGAAGGCCATTTTCGCGTATGGCTGCTGCGGCTTTCTCCACGTCATAGTCGACACGGTACTGGTTCACTTCAAAGGGGTTTATCTGCAGGATCGCATAGCCGGCCCGCGGATCACCGTCATCCTGCCTTCCTGCACCTCCGGGGTTAATGAACCATACACCATCAACCTGACGGGAAAAGGGACGGTGCGAATGCCCGAAGATGATCACATCAGCATCAGCGAGATTTGCAAACTCACGGAGTTTCTCATCCGGCGTTTCATGGCCGATTTGTTCGTCACCTGGGAGAGGGCTCCTGTGGGTAAGAAGTATTCGCTTTCCTCCAACCTCCAGTCTGAGTTCTTCAGGTAGAGATTTGAGGTATTTGCGGTTCTTCTTCGAGAGATTGTCATATGTCCACTTGATGGCATTCCAGTCTTCAGGCCGCTCTCCCTCCTCTTCCTCTTCCTTTTTCTTTTCCTTGACCTTCAGAACTTTGAGGTCGTAATTCCCCGCTACGCTTTGGGCATTCTCCTTTCGCAGTCTCCTGACTACATCATCGGGGAAAGCACCGTATCCTGTAAGGTCGCCCACATTCCATATCTCTGAAAACTCTCTGTTGCTTGCATCTTCCAGGACAGCCTTCAGGGCAGGCAGGTTGGCATGAACGTCCCCAATGAGTAAAAATGCTTCGTGTTCTTCGGGTTGAGATAACCCCGGAGCAGGAAGGTTGGCAGTTCCTTTTTTTGCCTCGGCTTTCTTTATTTTTGCTTCTGCTTTACCAGGTTTATTTTTTATTGTACTTTGCAGTATTTTATGTCTTTCTTCCCACCACGAAGATACTGTGGCGTTCTTACTTTTTTTCTTATCTTTCATATATTTCACTCTCCATACTTATTTTATATTTACCTGATCCTTAGATTTTTCATCGAAGGATAACCGGATAAATTGCTTCAGGTCATTCCATATATTCTGCTCCAGAATATCTTTCCAGCAGCCTGCAAACTCCTCATAGATCGCAGAGCGGCGCTCGCGCAGATGCTGCTGGAGGTGCAGCAGCCCGGGCTCAAGAATCCCAAAGGAGTCGTCCTGCCCGAAATAATCACGAGAATATGCCCGTTCATCCTCCATGAATTGAAGCAGGTGATCCATCCATACATCGCAGTCGTGCAGATCTCCGAGCAAGTCCTGAAGTTTTTTGCAGACCGCAAGCTGGTTCTCCAGCCCGCCTTCGTAAAGGGGTGAAAATACCCCCATCGTGTAGCGAAGGCGCTTTACAGCAATACGCATGGCATGGTGCTCTTTTATATTTTCAGGGATGTAAACTGAAGCTTCATGAGCGAACATCTCATCAAGCCTCGATGTTATGTGGACAAGCGCATTTTGATATATTTCTGGAGAATTGGCGCCAGCGTGACGACTTCCCCTTCGCATCTTACGGCACGACTTTTCCATATCATCCACCACGCCGCTCTCAAGAAGCCTGTCAAGGGCCTTGATAACATGCGGCTGCACCCGTTCCCGTCGCTGCCTGAGGCGCAGAAGGAAGCGCTGCACGCCCGGGCGGAGGCTTTCCTCTTTTAACTTCTCTGTGTATGTCTTAAGAAAAGCGATCTGCACGTCTGCATCCCGTGCCTCCCTGAGAGCGCGTGTGATATTGCGGACCTCTTTTCGCCATTGCCTGTACTTCTTAGGAGGGAAACAATCTTCAAAAAGCGGAAGGCAGGAGCGGATCCGCCTCGACGCGACCCGCATCCTGTGAATGAACTCAATATCCTCTGCCTCACGCACGCCTTCTATCTCCCTGGAAAGGGACCGAAGGAGCGGGCGAAGCGTATCCGCCCCGAAAAAACAATATCCATTAGAGTTTTTCAGGGATTCTTCCCTTTCAGAATTAACCGTGCCACGACCCCCTGTTCTCGATCAGCCACTCCTGCGAATTCATCTCTTTCTCTCCAGGGGAAGGCACAACGCGCTCATACGTCCCATCGCTCAATAACCGCCTTGCTTTTACATTATCCTTCAGGTGGACATTGAGTATATCCTTGATTATTGCAGATTTTATCTCCGGATACTCCACAGGGAAGAGCGTTTCTACCCGCTCGTCGAAGTTCCGTGTCCGCAGATCAGCACTCCCGAGCAGGACCTCTTCATCCCCGCCATTTCTGAAATAGTATATTCGCGCATGTTCGAGAAAACGTCCCACAATGGATGTGACCGTGATATTCTCACTTATCCCCGGGATGCCGGGGCGGATGGCACACAGGGCGCGCACGTTCAGGTCGATTTTTACACCTGCCTGAGACGCCCGGTAAAGAGCCATGATAATCTCCATATCAGTTAAGCCATTATTCTTGAATGCCATATATCCATCCCCGTGCTCTCTTTGGCGCTTGATCTCTCTTTCGATGCGTCCCAGGAATTCCCGCCGCAAATCATAAGGCGCAACAAGCAGTTTGTGATACTTCTGCTTTCCGTAATAGCCGGTGAGGGCATTGAAGAGGGTAGATATATCTGCACATATCTGCGGGTTGCAGGTAAAGTAGCCAAGGTCGCCATAGATCCTGCTTGTGACGGCATTTAAGTTCCCCGAACTGAGGTAGCCATATCGGATTATTTCATTTCCTTCTCTCCTGACAACAAGGCACAATTTGGAATGAACCTTCAGCCCCTGACTCCCGTATACCACATGCACACCCTCTCGCTCAAGTGCGCACCCCCACCCAATGTTTTTCTCTTCATCGAAGCGCGCTGTCAGCTCCACAACCGCAGCCACCTGCTTACCATTCTGCCGCGCCTTGATAAGCGCATCAATGACCGGGGAATTGGAATCGATCCGGTAGAGTGTTATCTTTATAGCCAGCACATCAGGATCCTGTGCAGCCTGATGTAAGAATTTGATAAAGGGCAAAAAACTGTCATAAGGATAGTAGAACAGGACATCCTTAAGATCGGGTCGGTCAAGTCTCATCAGTTCCCATAAATCTGCCGTTCCTATAATGCCCTCTATCTCACTGACCAGGCAGGAAGGGAGGCCAAGTTTATTTGCAAACATATGACGGACATGTTCAGGCATGGACACATCCACTTCAAGACGTACAGGCTGCCCGGTGCGGCGAAACTCCAGGCTCTCCTTGATCTGGGCAGCAAGGTCATCTGCCCCATTCAGATGAGACTTAATTTCAGCATCGCGCGTGATGCGGAAAGGATAAGATGCAACCACTTTCATGCCGGGGAAGAGCATGTCCATATTTGCGGCTATGAGATCTTCAAGCAGGACGAAGTATATGTTTTTCTTGCCGGAAGCACTGTGTTTCATACTCTCACCGGTTTCCACGTCTGGTGCAGCGATAAAGCGCGAGAATAAACCCGTGGGTACCTTGACGCGTGCAAACATTTGTTTTTCAAAGTTATCCTGGATTACCCTGACCACAACAGCAATGTTGATCGTGAGATTGGAAATAAATGGAAAAGGATGAGCCGCATCGAATGCCAGGGGAGTGAGGGCCGGAAATATCTCATATTCGAAGAAGCGCCGAAGATGTGCCTTCTGTTTTTCCTCAAGGTCGCTGTATCTGCTGATATAGATACTTTCGCTGCGGAGCTTTGGTAGGAGTTCATACCAGCAGCGTCCATGGTCTGGCGATAAGTGGAATTAACTCTTTGCGGATCGCCTCAAGCTGTTCCGCTGGCGACAGCCTGTCAGGGTGTGCTTTGACCGCCCCTGTTGCAAGTTGCCGCCGCAGGGATGAGACCCGAACCATGAAGAACTCATCAATGTTGCTCCCGCAAATAGCCAGAAACTTCACCCTTTCCAGGAGAGGCTGGCGCTCATCCATTGCCTCCTCAAGTATCCGTCGGTTGAATTTGAGCCAGCTAAGCTCACTGTTGATGAAATATCCGGGATCGTCAAGAGAAACGCTCTCTTCGGTACTGATATTCATCTGTTGTTGTTCCATAATACAGGCGTCCTGTTAAGATCGGTAGAAAATTTTCGACATCCCAATCCCGACACTATCTAAATTCTGATTTTTCTGAAGAGATATGCATCAGGCGCACGCACCTGCGATATGTAATGCGCTCTGCGTCTCGGATTCATACTTTTCTCTTACAAACCCTTTTGAGACATCAAACAATTCAGAAAGCCATTTTTTACCATTATCCTGAAAAAAAAGGGGAAGATTTGCTTCCAGCGGTTTAAGCCTGGTTAAGAATACCGGAACGGTCTCACATTCGATCACCATCTGGCAGAAAGGGTGCCCTGGATGGGATACGCTGACCGCCTTAAGATAGACTAAAGGATCGCCGCTATTCTCAATGAACTTACACATCATCTTAATGGGCGTGAAATCCATCTCCGCCGCTTCTTTGCCATTGTCAGCATCACTTTCTACCATTCTGATAAAGTCATCCCAGCCGCTGCCATTTTCCCATTTTTTAAACCTCTCTTCAATGAGTAACATATCTCTTTTGCGAATCTTTTGAATGAGTTGAAGATCTTTTCTGTGGATATCTTCCCTGAGCAGCTCGATATTATCGAATTTCATTATATAGGTCTCCCAATCCATTTATATTTCAAATTCTTATGATATATACTTAATCTCTATAGTCTATATAGAAAATCAGCATATGCTATGTGATTTTATGATTTGCATTTGTCTAAGAAAACAAGTTATAATCACTTCTCATGCATGCAGTGCAACCCCTGCAGTTTCCCTCTCAATTTTAAGACCGGGGAATTCACCGTTCAAATGAGAGCCCCGGATTACATTCAGGTTGAGCTTCCTTCTGAATAATTTCTCGAATGCTTTCACGTTCGACTCTACACCCCACACCTCAAGCTCGCAGGAGCCTTCATGCCATATAGCGAGTGCGACTTTCGTTCTGTCTTTCGCTGTGAATTCTGCCTTTTTTACGAGGCAGGTATGGCTTCTGTCGAGTTTCTCGGCAAGGCGCAGCAGCATGGATAGGACAATCACGGTATTTGCAGAGTGCTCATCAAGCAGAGCCAAAGCCTGGTCCTTTATTTTTGGAAGCTTCTTCCTGTGGAACCGGGCGACGTTTGCCATTATATTTATCTCGACCTGGTCAAAGCCGAGGAGTTCTGTGTTGCCTATTATGTAATGCGAATGGAGATGATGACTTTTGAAGGAGATGAATCCGCCGATATCGTGCAGGAACGCAGAGTGCTTCAACAGCTCCCTCTCCCGTTCGCCCAGGTCGTGCAGCCCGATCCTGCGCGAACTGTCAAAAAGCTGCAGGGCAAGAGATATGACCGTGTTGGCGTGTCTCTCGTTGATATTGCAGGACCTTCCAAGCTGGAGAACGTTCATCTCCCTGACAGACATCTCCCGGAACTGCGGAAACCCAACATGTCTTGACAGGTAGTCCATGAGCATCCCGTGGACTATGCCCCTGTCGCTTACTGTAATCTCTTCAAGCCCGAACACCTCCATTATTGTATCGAGAATAGCGGCGCCCCCAACGATGATGTCTGCTCTCTCGGGGTTGATGCCATGGATATTCTTTCTCTCATCGAGAGGGAGCGTGCAGAGTGTCGAAACTACCTTCCTCAGATCCTTATGGCTCAGGACGAGGTTTCTTCCTGCATCGTCCCGGCCATGCATATTCATCGCTATCTCGGCAAGGTTGACGATAGTGCCTGAACTTCCGAAAGCGCACTCTATCCTCGCACTTTTCATGAATTGCGCCGTTTTGAGAATTCTGTTCTTGATGTACCGCTTCATCCTTGCATATACATCCTGTGGCACAGGCGCTGTTCCCCCATCCTGGATGAACATGGTAGTGAGCCTTATTGCCCCGAGCTCGAAGCTGTCGACGTAATAGTGCTGGAACTGGTCGCCTATCGCAATCTCCGTGCTCCCTCCTCCTATATCGATGAAGATTGCCTTCCTCTTGCCAATATGGACACCGCTTGAGACGCCAAGATAGATGAGGCGCGCCTCTTCCTTTCCAGGTATGACCCTGACTTCCAGCTTCGCTTCATTCTTTAGCTGTTCAAGAAATTCTGCCTGATTTCTCGCCTCCCGTGCCGCGGATGTGGCTACAGCGATAATCTCCCCGGCGCCAAAGGATTTTGCAAGTTCCGCGAACTTTTTGCAGACCAGAACCGCCCGCTCCATTGCCTCAGGCTGGAGGTGATTGTTCATGAACTCATTCTCTCCGAGCCTGACAACCTCCTTTTCCTGCCGCAACACAGTGTACGAATGATTGGGGTTGAGTCTGACGAGTATAAGCCGGATCGAGTTGGTCCCGATATCTATGAACGCCAGTATCTTTTCCTCAGGCTGCTTCAGGTACATTTCAATCTCATTATTATTATTAAAGCCCCCAAACAATGTTTTCATAACGTAATTCAAGTGTTAATCAGAGGTTTGTAAATAACTTATGTATATAGATTATATAGTGTCATATAGTTTATATATTATACAATGAAGATATTATAACGAAAAGTATAATGATAAAACCAAAACCAGAACAGAAATAGCCAAAATTAATCTTCTCCGCAAGTTTTACAAGGGAATTTATTGTCAGCAAACCAAAAATGAACGAAGCAATTATTCCTGGAATCATTAAAATATCAAATGTGCTGGTTTTCAGTAACCCGAGCAGAACTTCTACTCCAAAAACAGCAGGAATACTTACTAAAAAGCTAACTCTCAAAGCCTCTCTGGCTGAATATCCCCTGAACATCAATGTTGAAATTGTTGTCCCTGACCTGCTCAGGCCTGGAATAGCAGTAAAACCCTGAGCAATTCCCAGATAGATTGAATCTTTTGCCGGGTTTTTAATGTAATTTTTAAGATTTTTTAGTATCTCAAGAATTTCTATTCTATAATAAACCAGAGCAGCCAGCAAAGTGCCGGTGTGCATCCATAATGCAAGCACAAGGGCTTCCGAAAGGGTTTTGTTGAAGAATTTGACCATAATAAGAGCTTCTACACCCTTGCTTGAAACAGGAAGCCATTCAAGTATTCCTTGCAGGATTCCAATTAAAATATAGCTCAAAGCATCCATATTCCTCTATTTCTTTAAATCGACTCTTATTAATTCTTTCTTCAATTAGTATGATTTTTTACACCCCCATCTAATAAATAAATACCGCCGTGAAAAACCCACGGCGGTTCATATTTCAACGCATGTTATTGTTCAAGAGCTTCAGCCATTATTCCATAAAGGTCTGTGTTGTCAACAGCCCTGCCTAACGCTTTGCTGCCCGGACCCTGGCTCCAGATAACCGTATCTCCGCCAGTATGCTCATCGGTTGTCCAGCCGGCTTCTACAGACTCACCAGCTTTGAGAAGTCTGTCAGGTCCATTTATGGCAAAACCGCCTGTCTCATGGTCAGGAACAATAATGAGCAGGGTATGTTCTTTTCTCTCCGGGCTTGCGTTAATCCAAGCCAGAACGACCTTCACAGCTTCATCAAAAGCCAGGGTTTCACCGATCTGGTACTCCAAATTATTGGCATGGTTAGCCCAGTCAACCTGGGAGCCTTCCACCATAAGGAAGAAACCATCCCTGTCCTTTTCCAGGATATCCAGGGCAGATGCTGTCATTTCCGGCAGTCTCGGTTCCATTGTTCCGGATACGCGCAGGTATTCTGGAATCATGCCGCTTTTATTAAAAAGTCCCAGCAGTTTCACCGTTCCGTTTGCTATGGCAGAGTCCATTTCTTCTCTGGTATAGACCACTGAATAACCTTTTTGTAAAGCTTCATTAATGTAATTGCCGTAAGTGCCACAGCCATCTGGCTTTGTGGAATTGAATTTTGCAATTCCTCCGCCCAGCATTATGTCAGGTTCAGTCAATTGAACGTACTGCCTTGCTATTTCGTTCTCGCATTTGCGGGACTTAACATGCGCCCCAAATACCGCCGGGGTGGCGTGAGTAATCGTGGAAGTAGCCACAAGACCAGTTGACATTCTTTTCTCTCTTGCAAGTTCCAGGATGCTGGGATTATAGGGGCTCCCATCTGAGTGGTAGCATATCTCACCATTATTGAATTTCTCACCACAAGCCCAGGCAGAGCCGGCGGCTGCTGAATCGGTTATAGTGCTGTCGTTCGAATAGGTTCTCTGGTATCCGATATTCTCCAGTGTTTCAAAATTCAGAGAAGCTCCGTCAAGCCCGTTCTTATAGATTCGTGCCGCAGTGACATCAGCCAGACCCATACCGTCCGGAACCATGAAAATGATGTTTTTGACTTCGTGATGGTTCCCCCTGTAGTTTTCAGATTCCGATAGCTCATTCTTATTTATACCCGCATTTATGGACGGCACAAATACAACTGCTGCCAGCAGCACCAATGCCAGCAGTGCGCCTATCCCAATTAATTTATCTGTCCTCATAACTTATTCCTCCGTTTCTTATGTTGAAAGCAAAATCAATGATTTCGCTGTTGTAGAATTCATATTATAAAGTTGATATAATTTATCAAAATAATCTATATAGTCCTATATAGGAAAATCAATATTGGCTGAATTCTTCCTGTATCCGCTTGGGAAAAACAAGACAGGTCTCTCCGGTAGCATCGCATGCGGTTATCACATGTATTTTCGTATACAAACGATAAAATAATATGAATTTGTCGAATATAAACGATAAGTTTAAGGCAATGAAAAGTCATTGTATATTTCATGGACACAAAAACCAAGTTAAAATATGTCTTTGTGGAATGGCAGGAAAACGAATTGCCAGGATTCCGCAGACGCCATAAAACACTTCGCCTTGACATGCCCCATATCGAAGATATATTGGGAGTAAGGCGGTGCGGGAAGACATATTTCATGTATCAGCTTGTCTCTTCACTGATTGAATCCGGCATACCAAAAACAAACATAGTTTATATCAATCTGGACGACGACAGGCTTCTACCTTTAAACGGCGATGAATTACGAATGCTGGTCGATACCTACAAAGAGTTTTATGAAATATCAGATAAACATAAGTTGTACCTGTTCCTGGATGAGATCCAGAACATGCCGGATTGGGAGAAGTGGATAAAAAGCACTTACGACAGAGAACGGAATATCAAGATCATAATCAGTGGTTCAAATGCTTCGCTGCTGTCAGGCGATCTGTCGACCCTTTTGACAGGAAGACATCTCACGACCCGCATGTTCCCATTCAGCTTTGCTGAATTCCTGGAAGTTCATGATATCAAACTCGACTTGAAAACTCTCCCGTATTCAAAAAAGAATATCGAAATCAAGAAACGATTCAATGAATACGTGGAAAAGGGGGGGTTTCCTGAAGTTATCTTATATCCATCGATAAAACACAGGGAGCTCTTGCAATCATATTTTGATGATATTATACATAAAGATATAATTTCTCGTTATAACCTTCGAAACCCTCATACTCTCAGACAATTAAGCATTTTCTGCATATCAAATATCGCAAAACAATATACTTTCAATTCACTCAAAAAGATATTTGCAGATCACATGGCTTTGAGTACGGATGCAATAATAGATTATCTGTCTTATCTCGATGACGCCTTTTTGTTATTCAGTTTGAAGCATTATGATTACTCTATAAAGAAGCAGATAAATAAACCTAAAAAATTATATTGCATAGATACCGGCATGGTCAATGCAGTGTCATTCCGATTTTCGGAAAATATCGGTCAGTTGTATGAAAATCTTGTTTTCCTCCAGCTTTTGCGATCAAACTGCGAAATATATTACTGGCAGGATGAAAAAGGTCTTGAAGTGGATTTTGTGATAAAGCAAGGATTGAAAGTCAATCGCATGATCCAGGTATGCAGTGATATATCAGATGCCCAAACTCGAAATCGGGAGATCAAAGGTCTTGTTTCGGGGCTTGTTTATTTTGACATGCCTGAAGGGATCATCATTACATCTGACCTTTTCGCAGAAGAAACAGTAGATGAAAAACAGATAAAATTTGTGCCACTCTGGTACTGGCTGCTTGAAACCGAAACGATGCAGTATTCTACCTGAATCAATATTGGCTGAATTCTTCCTGTATATCTCCTGGTTAGAGTCTCGATCCGACAACCACGAACTCACTTCCGAACCCCGTCACTGGCTCTTGCGCACTTATCAATGGCTGCTGGTCGCTCCCCCACACATAAAACGGATACAGTGAAACCACCTCCACCTCACTTGTAAGATGAGCGAGCGCTACTGCATCGACTGCGTGGGACTCAGGTACCCTCATACTCTTCCTATGGTGCTTCCTGAGCCCTAATATCTCCCGGGCACCTTTCGTCTGATATCCATCGTAAAGGTGCAGTCTTCCCATTCCCTCAAGCTCCCTGTACAACATATCCATGCCAACATCAATCGCATGGAACCGCCGCCTATAGCCCACCTTATTCTTATTGAACCTAACTGCCTCTATAGCGAAATCTGTAATTGGGAATAGTTTGTGAAGTTCCTCTACTATCATAAGCCTAAAATCCAGTTTATCTTTCTGCACCGATGTATTAAACCACTGCTCACGCTTCATGTTTCGTTCTTTTATCCTTCTTCTCTCTTCCTTACTCCTCTTTGCCAACCTTTTATGTCTGCAAAACCTCGCCCTTACCGGCTTCAGAGGAAGCCCACACCAGCATTAGTCTCCTTATCTGGCGCGTTCTTCCTCCCACGGCTCATTCGGTCTCCGTTCCACTCCTTTGTGTACCTGTACTTGAGATCGTTTTTCTCATAATTTGCCCGTTTTCATTCATTTCAATCACCAGATTGATAAATTCATTCAAAAGATATATAATTAATCACAATAATCTATATAGAACATCTTTATAAAGATAATGGATATATTTGAGGTGCAACCGCAATTTCGGAAAGAAAATAAATAAATTAAATGGAGGAAATAAATATGGTAAAGAAAACTGGAGAAAGAAAAGAAGTGAACGAAGAAAAGAAGGAAAATTTCAAGACATATATGGACAGCTACACAGCAGTTTCAAAATTGTGGGAAGATTCCTACTTGATGCTTTACAAGCCATGGCTCGAATCCTCAGGAGAGCTGTTTGAGAAAGCAGTTGAACTTTCAAAAGGTGAAGCATTGGAAAAATATAAGGAATTTTATGAAGAATGGGTGAAAATATACAAGAATAGCCCGGGTAATTTTTATTCAATCCAGGCGCCAGAAACATATAGGCAATATTATAATCTCTGGGCAAAAACATATGAAATGTCTTTTGATATTTTCTTTGAGAATACACCCACTGTCGGCCCGTTTAAAGATATCATGGAGCCTGCAAGAAATGCTGCCAGAATATATGCAGATACATTTACCAGGGGTTGGACGAAATCATCTCCCGGTTCTGCAACTTAGATATAAACAGGGAAAAATCCTGAATTCACCAAAGAATTTAACAACGAACTCACAACAAACTCTATACGAACTCGCCATAAAACGCAGCCGTGAAAAACCCCATGGTTATGGGAATCATAAACGGCAAGCTCTGAAATTCTGGTGAGCAGAAACGGCGTGCAGAATAGGATATTCAAAATGCCCAGCATGCTCTTTTCCATCAAATCCATTTATTGTTGACCTTATACACGATGTGATACAATAGAACTATTTTAACTGAAGAGTGATTTCTTTCGCCTTTTCCAGAAACATTTTTCCTTTGTCTGTGGTTACGTATTTCTCCTGCCTGTTATCCATAAATCCATTTTTCAGGAGTAAAGCAAGATATTTTTCTGTGAGCTGAAAGTTCAGATTCGCACCGGAGACAATAGCTGTTTTGCTTGTTCCTTTTTTCGCGAATTCAAGAATGTCGATAATTATGTCAAGCCTTCCCCGCTTATTTTCAGATTTCGGCTGTTCATTCTTGTTTATCTTCATGCATTGCTCCTCCTTTCTCATGTCTGGAAGCAAAACCATCTGGTTTTGCACGGGATGTGAAAGTTACAAGATTGATATAATTTATGTAAATAATCTATATAGCTCTATATAGATTTACCAGCACTTTCTGAAAACAGAAAATTGATGGCTGTCACACCAGTTCAATACAGCTTAAGGTTAAAACCTTGAGAAAAGGCTGGCTGCGGTACAGGCATGATTCTTTTCTAACAGCTTCTCAGAGCAACTTCCTTGTGCCTCACTACCCTGGCTTCGGGTGTTTCAAATACGGCTTTGCACGACCAGCATTTGTATTTCTTCGTGGATTTAGAACGAGATATGCTGAGTCTGTTGAAACCGTTAATCTTGATTTTAGGGCATCAGGTTGGGTGTATAGCATCCTTCTGTTTATCCTCTGCCACTGATGTCTTTTCAATATTGTTTATTAAATCTCCTATGGTCTGTTTATGACCTCCCCGCAGGTTAATATAAATGGTCTGCACGGTATAAATCGGACCCCAGGGTATTCCCCACCACCCGAGAAGTAGAGTAACGAAAGTATATACCAGACCTGCCGGAAGGATGCTGTCCTGTCCTTTAATAAAAAACATGGAGGGCGATCTGTTTGTAAAGATGATGAATGAGAGACATGCCTGAAATCTCACAACTATAGAGATAACGCCTAAAAATGCCGCTATTTCAAGATGTATAAGTGCATTGTTATATTTTCCGCCAGAATAGCTTATTACGGAAAATATTAGAAATAAAATCGTTAAAGCTCCTACAGCATTCATAATTAACCTCCAGCTTAAATATCAATAATCATCTCTCTATCTAAACCGTATGCTATGAACAGCGCCCGGAAAAATTCTTTAAGCTGGTATATGGCGCTATCGTCCGTGTCTTTATCCTCAAGATGAAAGACCATCCAGGACTCTTTCCCGTCTTTATCCGTAATTTTTACTGCCTGTCGAACCGTTCCTTGCTTCGGTTCGTTCTTCTGGATGTATCTGCAAGCCATGATTCCACCTTCCCGGAGATGGGATAATTGATAGCAGTGTAGCAGCCGAACCTCTTTCCGCCGCTGGCTGGACAGGGTTCGCAGTGTTTTTGCAGGGCTTCCAGAGGCAGCGTACTTTCAAGCAGGTCTGAGACTTTGTAATCCTTTATCTCCGTCTCTCCATCAAGCGTCAGCATGTGGAATTTAAAGGTAGTATTCAGCACCTCTTCATCTGTTTTGCCGTCTTTCTTGAGCATCTGGACAGCAGTTGCGGCGCGATTCCTGTTCTTTATCATGGAAACCATTCCATCCAGCGTCAGCGTCTCCCTGACCTTGCAGTCATAATCGATAATGCAGTCGATTGCCACGTAATCACTACCAGGTTTTTCTACCCTTCAGTCACCCATCATGTATCGCATGCACCCGTACCCCTCTTTCTTACCTGCGATATGATCTTTTTTTCAGGGATCCTGTACGCCCTGTACGCTCTTCTATCATAACTGTTTATATACACAATATTCTCGTGCATTCTTTTTATTGGATGATCACTTGAAAAGAAAAAAAAGATTATGAGGAAAGCTCCTCATAATTGAAGTTTATTTATTTAAACGCTGAAGAATCCTGCCGCCTTTACTTGCGCCTGACCTGCTGGGCTTACGATATAATCAAGGAACTGCTTGACTGCGCCCTTGGGTACGCCGTAGCTGTAGTAGTAGAGGTCGCGAGCGAGACCTTTATTTTCGGTGGATACTGCCTTGCTTGCTGTATCGTATGCTTTGCCCAGGCCCTTGGTGTCTTTGCTAGCTGTGACTCCATTCATTGTGGCTGCGATTACCTTATCTTTGCCGTTGACTTGGTCTTTTGTATAACCTATGTCAACGAAGCCGAGCGAGTTGTTAGTGTCCTGGATGTAGTCTCTTATGCCCTGGTTGCCCTGTGCGCCGACTGCGCCGGATGTTGTCGGGAAGTAGCCCTCTGTAAGATCAGTGGGTGCGTATAACCATGCTGCGAATACTTCTTCACTTCCGCCGGGGTCACTGCGCTGGACGACTTTTACTGGCTGACCGCCAATGAGTGTTAAGTAGCCATCAGTTCCATATGCTGTTCGCAATGTAGCGAATGATACGTTGATCTTATTATCTGACGCATCAAGCTCATCAACATGGGATACATTTACCGCAACTATACCGTTGTTTATATTCGCTGCAACCACTATTATTCCTGTTGCAATCTTGGTCTCCCAGACTGTGGCATCAGGTCCAGCTTCCTGGATGATTGCATCTTTTCTGTGGGGTACTTTTATGCCGTCCTGAGTTTTCTCTGTTGTTGGCCACGGGTCAGAGCTTGCGCCTATGTCAACCGCTTTGGTATAAACCAGCATTCTGCCCACGCCTGAGCCGCCTGCTGCAACAGATACCTGATACGACGGGTTCGTGGACATGAATCCGACTGCTGCTAACTGGCTTATGGGCAACACTGTTGTACTGCCTTTTGTTGAGATCTTGCCCTCTACTTCTGCGCTCTTTTCTGTCAACATCAATCCTGCATCTCCCTGCGAACTCTGAACCATTACGCCTATGGCTGCTGCTGCAACCGCTGCGACCACGATCAAAATTAACGTGGCTATAGCTGGCGAGACGGCTTTTGAGTCCTGCAGGAATGCCCTTATTCCTTTTGTATTTACCACCCAAACTCCGCAAAATGATAGGGAATAATTAAATTTAATTAAATATTAACTGATTTATTACATCTTATGCTACTGATTTGTCTATAAACTATCCGCCGAAACATTTGATTTTCTATAATCCCTAT
>Ga0180732_1000297_pt1 | contig 45541 bp, 59 predicted proteins | sample KR11_01MetaG_FD_148674 | JGI IMG/M metagenome (GOLD analysis project Ga0180732, IMG submission 148674) | Groundwater microbial communities from the Olkiluoto Island deep subsurface site, Finland - KR11_0.1 MetaG | ecosystem: Environmental > Aquatic > Deep subsurface > Groundwater | place...
CCAACTTACTGGATTTCTATCTTGCTCACATCAACCTCATTCCCGAGGATTGGAAAGGGAAGGCAGTGTTCTTTTGGGCAACCATCTACCGCCGCTCGGATGGCAGTCTGTACGTTCGCTACCTTTTCTGGAGTGGCGGCGGGTGGTACTGGCTCTACAATTGGCTCGACGATGACTGGGGTGATCATAATCCCGCGGCTTCTCGCAAGTAATTAAGTCCTTTGAGCTTAGGAACTTAGGTCTGTTTGGCCTTTGAACTTAATCCTTTGGACTTGAGTCCATTCGACCCACAATGGTTTGTCTTACAAACTGGCGTGGGTCGTTTTATTTTTGTATAATGAACTAGGCGCAGCTTGTGGCATAGATAAAAAGGGACGGGTTTTTGGGTTGATGGGGCACTATCATTTGTTAATAGAACATAAGACAAAGACCATATTTTTTAAAAGACAGTTGACAATATTATTGTAAGAAATTACAATATATATTGTAATAATTTACAATGATATTATGTTAAAGCTCGGTTCGGAAATCACGATTAAACTATTAGATTATTATTTTTTGAATCCCAAAAAAGAACATCACATTAATCAGTTGGCCGATGTTTTAAAAATTGACCCGGGAAATTTATTCCGTAAGTTAAAAGAATTAGAGAATGAAGGCGTTTTGGTTTCCGAAAAAGAAGGCAACCAGCGACGATTCAAGTTAAACAAGGATTATCCATTTTTGGCAGAATTTAAGAAGATATATGAATCTAAATACGGCTTTTTGTCTTTATTAAAAGAAAAAATTTCTAAATTAAAAAATTTACAGGAAGCATATGTGTTTGGCTCGTATGCCAATAGTCAATTTGGGCCTGAAAGCGATATAGATATTTTGCTTATCGGAAATCATTCTCCGATAAGCGCGAAGAGGATAATTCTTCCTTTACAGAGCAGAACGAAGAGAGAAATTAATATAATAGACCTAACTCCTGATGATTTTGTAAAGCGAAAAAATAAAAAAGATGAGCTTATAGAAAATATTTTTTCTGGGCAGGTGATTAAAATATTTTAATATGTTTGAGAAATTTTGCTTCACTGAAAAACAAATAGATAGGCACTATAAATCTTGCTTAAGAGATTTTTCAATAGCAAGTAAATCTGAAATTCCCGAGGTGGCATTCCGTTTTTGTTATGATGCTATAATCAAGCTGTCCATAACCATCTGCGCGAAGAATGGCTTAAGGGTTAAAGCCAGAGCAGGGCATCATATAGAATTAATCGAAAAATTATCGGAGTTTTTGAAAGATAAAGAAATAGTGATTATTGCAAATGAAATGAGGATTAAGAGAAATAAGGACTTGTACGGAGAGGGAATTTTGATATCAAATATAGATGCCAAAGATTATGTTAAGTGGGCTAAGAGTGTTTTTGGCGCAGCAGATGAATATCTTTTTAAAAAGGGAAGTAGATTAAGATTATAGTCGTAGAAAAACCCAAAAACCCGCTTCAAGCGGGTTTTTGGGTTAGGAATTAGAGGTCTTGGATGGTCGGGGAAGGGAGAGTCGAACTCCCGCCACACGCACCCCATGCGCGCATCCTACCACTGGACCATTCCCCACAGTCGGTTTCTGGCACATCCTATGACTGGACCATTCCCTGTACTAGAGTAAATTATTTACCCCTACTTTTCTTTAAAAGGGTTTTTTTACAGCGGGTGCAGGCCTTAACTCTTTCGCCTGATGCCAATGTAGCCCATTGGAGATTGGGTTTTTTTGATACTTTTGGAGTCGGATTGTATTTTGACATCAGCTTGTTGTATTTTCTTCCCATTACCGGCCCCTTGCCACAGATTTCGCAAACTTTGCTCATTTTAGAATTTTGTTAATTATGTTTTGTTTTTTGTATGAGGTGAGTTTTAGTGTAATTTATTTTCCTGATTTTGACAAGAGCAATTAATCATTTGCCTGCCTTGAGCGGGTTGATAATTTACCATTAATCGTTTATTATTAGGGCATGACTGGAATAGAATTAATAATCGTTATTATCATATTTCTTTTTTCAGTAGTTTTTCACGAAGTTGCCCATGGATGGGTTGCTTTTGCCTTGGGAGATTCTACTGCAAAGAGAGCAGGGCGACTGACCCTGAATCCTTTAAAGCATCTTGACCCGATTGGGTCGGTCCTTTTGCCTGGATTTTTGATTTTGATGAAATTTGCTGGAATGGGCGGATTTATTTTCGGCTGGGCGAAACCAGTTCCGATTAATCCATATAATTTTAAAGACCAAAAATACGGAACCGCGAAAGTTGCGATTGCCGGCTCTGCGGCAAATTTTTCCTTGGCTTTAATTTTTGGATTGGCCCTAAGGTTTCTGCCAATTATCTATTCAATCCAGGGCGTGGGTTTGATTTTCCTATATATTGTCCAAATAAATTTGATTTTAGCGATATTTAATCTGCTTCCGATTCCGCCGCTTGACGGGTCACATATTCTTTTTACTTTTTTGCGCAAGAGAGCGGATAAGCTTAAAATGTTTTTAGTTCAGTATGGATTTTTTCTATTGGTTTTCATAATTTTTTTCTTTTTTCAATATATTGCCCAAGCAGTCCTGTGGTTGATGCAGCTGATAATCGGAATTTCAATATAATTTTTGTTTGACAAAAATTTTTTGTTCTGCTAATTTAAATCGTACACAGAATTGTATTTGTTTTTAATTTGAGCGAACCCCGCCTTGGGCGCGGGATACACAATTTTGCAGCCATTCAGGCCGCATCACAAGTGATTTGCCTTCATAGGCAAAATTGGTACATGCCAACTATTCATCAATTAATTAAAAAAGGCAGAAAGAAGCAGGTTTCAAAAGATAAAACGCCTGCTTTGGCTTTTGTTTTTAATACTATTAAAAACAGGCCCAAGAAACATGATTCTCCTTTTAAAAGAGGGGTGTGTATTAAGGTTTTTACAGTCACACCAAAGAAACCTAACTCTGCGTTGAGAAAAGTGGCGAGAGTGCGATTAAGTAATGGAATGGAGGTTTCAGCGTATATTCCGGGCGAGGGCCATAATCTGCAAGAACACTCTGTCGTGATAGTAAGGGGAGGAAGGGTTAAGGATTTGCCTGGCGTGAGATATCATATTGTCCGCGGAATTTTAGATACGAGCGGGGTGGAAAAAAGAAAACAAGGCAGAAGTAAATATGGAGCCAAAAAACAAGCATAATAAAAAATAATATTAATTATGAGTAAGAAGAAATACATTCAAGTAAAACCAGACCCGATTTATAACGACATGACTGTCGCTAAACTTATTAATTACATAATGCGAAAGGGGAACAAATCTATTGCGCGTAAAATAGTTTATAGCGCATTGAGCATTATCAAAGAAAAAACAAAACAAGAGCCAGTTCAATTTTTAGAGAAAGCGATTCAGAATGCTTCTCCGGTTTTGGAAGTAAAGTCAAAGAGAATTGGAGGGGCAAATTATCAAGTCCCTATTGAAGTTTCAAAAGAAAGGAGAGTGGCATTAGCTGTGAGATGGATAATTCAAGCTTCAAAGAAAGGCAAGGGGTCAATGGCTGAAAAATTAGCAAAAGAATTGATGGAAGCAGCGGAAAACACAGGCAATGCTGTCAAGAAGAAAGAAACTGTCCACAAAATGGCAGAAGCCAACAAGGCCTTTGCGCACTTTGCGTGGTAAAGTTATTTCTTAGCGAGGGCGAGCCAGCAGACGAAGCCCGAGCTTAGAAAGAACTTTACCCGCCCTGGGCGGGTGTGTAATTTTCTAACAGCTCAGCGGCGCAAAACCTTGCTTCGCTGAGAAAATTAACATGCGTGAATTTTCAGTAGAAAAATATAGAAATATAGGAATCATCGCCCATATTGACGCCGGAAAAACCACGGTTTCCGAGCGAGTTTTATTTTACACAGGCATTTCTCATAAAATAGGAGAAGTTCACGAGGGAGAGGCGATTATGGACTGGATGGAGCAGGAAAGAGAGAGGGGAATTACAATCACTTCTGCTGCCACCACTTGCTTTTGGCATCCGACAGAAGATGGCGAGAGCAAAGAACGGGAGTGTAAAATAAATTTAATTGATACGCCAGGACACATTGATTTTACTGCTGAAGTCCAGAGGTCTTTAAGAGTTCTTGACGGCGCAGTAGTTGTTTTTGACGGCGTGGCAGGAGTTGAGGCGCAGTCGGAAACTGTCTGGCACCAAGCTGATAAATTCAAAGTCCCCAGAGTTTGTTTTATTAATAAATTAGATAGAATGGGGGCTTCTTTTGAATATAGTTTAAAAACAATTTGGGAGCGGTTAACCCCCAACGCTGTTGCAGTGCAAATACCTATTGGACAGGAAGGAAATTTTTCAGGGGTCATAGATTTAATCACTATGAAGGCCGTAAAATTTGAAGGTGAGAATGGAGAAAAAGTCATAGTTGAAGAAATCCCTGATGATATGAAAGACAAAGCAGAAGAATGGAGAAAAAAAATGCTTGAAAAAGTGGCGGCCGAAGACCATGGACTTCTGGAGAATTATTTGGAGGGCAAAGAGGTGGGAGTTGAACAGATAAGAAAAGCTATTAGAAAAGGCGTGATTGATTATCAAGTAATTCCTGTTTTCTGCGGTTCAGCTTTAAAAAATAAAGGCACCCAATTAGTATTGGATGCTGTTGTTTATTATTTTCCAAGTCCAATTGATGCGCCTCCAATCAGAGGAAAGGACCCTAAGACCGAGGAAACTATTGAAAGGAAACCGAGCGATGATGAGTCATTTTCAGCTCTCGCATTTAAGGTTGCCACAGACCCTTTTGTTGGCGCCCTCACTTATTTCCGTATATATTCCGGAAAATTGTCTTCTGGCACAAGCTTGTTAAATTCCAGCAATGGGAAAAAGATAAGAATAGGAAGAATAGTGAGGATGCACTCCAATCATAGAGAAGAGGTTGAGGAATTGTACGCAGGCGATATCGCGGCAGCCATTGGGTTGAAAGATGTGGAAACAGGCCACACTATTTGCGACCCAGATAATCCAATAATTTTAGAAAAGATAATTTTCCCAGAGCCGGTAATTTCTATTAGGATTGAGCCAAAAACAAAAGCTGACCAAGAAAAATTGGGATTAGCTCTGAAGAAATTGGCTGAAGAAGACCCGACATTTAAAGTCAAAACAGATGAAGAAACAGCAGAAACAATTATCTCTGGTATGGGAGAACTGCATTTGGAAATTTTAGTGGACAGGATGAAAAAAGAATTCAAAATGGAAGCCAATGTGGGCAGGCCACAGGTTGCTTACAAAGAAACAATTTTAGCAGAGGCGGAAGCAGAAGGAAAATATATAAGGCAAAGTGGAGGCAGGGGACAGTATGGGCATACTTGGGTGAGGGTTAGTCCGAAAAAGCCGGGTGAAGGATTTTTGTTTGTTGATGAAATTAAAGGAGGTATTATTCCTAAAGAATATATTCCAGCAGTCCGCAAAGGGATTGAAGAGGCAATGGAGAGGGGTATATTGGCAGGATTCCCAATGGTTGATGTGGAAGCTGCATTATATGATGGTTCATTTCATGAAGTTGATTCTTCAGAGTCAGCCTTTAAAATAGCAGGGTCAATGGCTTTTCAAGCAGCAGCAAAATTAGCCAAGCCAGTATTGCTTGAGCCGATTATGCGTCTTGAAGTTAGTATTCCTAATGAATTTTTCGGAGACATTATCGGAGATTTAAATGCCAGGCGGGGGAGAATAAAGGAAAGCTTTGATAGGGCTTCTATGAAAGTAGTTGAAGCATTTGTGCCTTTGGCAGAGATGTTTGGATACGCAACTTCATTGAGGTCTATGACTCATGGCAGGGCTGCTTTTACTATGGAATTTAGCCATTATGACCAGGTTCCGCATAATACTACCCAGAAGATAATAGAAGCAAGAACATAATCAATAATCATTAATCAATAATCATTAATCATTAAATATTAGTATGGATTTTAATCAGATAAAAAAGTTAATAGATAAAGAAGGTGGCAAGGTAATTGTTGTGGAAAATGGCGAACCGATTTTGGTTATCTCAAGAATAGAAACAGAAAAAGAGAATCAGCAAAAAATGTCGTTTGAAAAAAAGAGACAAGCAATGCGCAATATATTTGATGAAAGCAAAGGAATTAGCCAAAGCACAGAATTGCTTGCCAAGGAAGAATTGCCAGCTGAAGAATTAACAGTTGAAGATTTGCCATTTTAATGCTATCATAGATTCGCTTGCGTATATTTAGGCGCAAGGGGTTGACTTTTTTTCACATTTAAGTAATATACTTAATACAATTGTTTTAAAATTATAATTAATATTTAGTAAGTAAAAATATGGCTGAAAAAGAAAAATTTGAGCGAACAAAACCTCACATTAATGTGGGGACAATTGGTCATGTGGACCACGGCAAGACAACTTTGACTGCCGCGATTTTGAAAGTTCTTCACCTAAAGGGGTATAGGGCTTCTCAAAAAGGCATTGACCAGATTGATTCTGCCCCAGAAGAGAAAGCCAGGGGCGTGACCATTAATATTGCGCATGTGGAGTATGAAACAGAAAAGAGGCATTATGCTCATATTGATTGCCCGGGTCACAGCGATTACATTAAAAACATGATTACTGGCGCTGCCCAGATGGATGGAGCGATTTTGGTTGTGTCTGCAGTTGACGGGCCAATGCCCCAGACCAGAGAACACATTTTGCTTGCTCGCCAGGTAGGCGTTCCAGCGATTATCGTTTTCCTTAATAAATGCGACGCAGTTGATGACCCAGAGATGATTGGATTGGTAGAATCAGAGATAAGAGAATTATTAAAGAAATATGAATATCCCGGAGACGAGATACCAATTATTAGGGGTTCTGCTTTAAAAGCGGTGGAGGTTACATCTGCGGACGACGAGGCAGCCAAGCCGATATTAGAGCTTGCCAAAACGCTGGATGAATATTTTCCAGAACCGCAGAGACCAATAGACCAGCCATCTCTTATGGCTATAGAAGATGTTTTTTCTATAGAAGGCAGGGGAACAGTTGCTACTGGCAGGATTGAGAGAGGCATTATTAAATCAGGAGAAGAAATGGAACTTGTGGGGATTCACCCAACAACCAAAACCACTGCTGTTAGTATAGAAATGTTTAATAAGATATTAGACGAAGGAAGAGCAGGAGATAATGTTGGTATCCTGTTAAGAGGGCTTAAAAAAGAAGATGTGGAAAGAGGACAGGTGCTGGCAAAACCAGGAACAATCACTCCTCATACTGAATTTGAAACAGAGATTTATGCTTTGACAAAAGAGGAAGGAGGCCGCCATACCCCGTTTTTCAAAGGGTATAAGCCACAGTTCTACATCCGCACAACTGATGTTACCGGAGATGTTATTTTGCCTGAAGGAACAGAAATGGTTATGCCAGGCGACACTGCCAATTTAATAGTTAAACTGATAGCGCCGATTGCTTTGGAGGAAAAAAATAGATTCGCCATTAGAGAAGGCGGAAGAACTGTTGCATCCGGAGTTGTGATTAAAATAATTAAATAAAATAAGTAATAGTTCTTTTAAAGATGCCTACCACAAAGAAAGCCAAGATAGAGGAAGCGCCACAAAAAATTAGGATTAAGCTGAAGGCGTATGATAACAAGGTGCTGGATAAAAGCGCTCGACAGATTGTTGAGACGGTTTTGAGATATGGCGCCAAGATTTGCGGGCCGGTTCCTTTACCAACAGAAATTCACAAATACACTGTTAACCGCTCAAGTTTCGTTCATAAAGACGCACGAGAGCAGTTTGAGATAAGAGTCCATAAGAGATTGATAGATATTTTGGATTCAGACCAAAGAGTGGTAGAGTCATTGACGAATTTAAATTTGCCGACAGGAGTTGATATTCAAATTAAGATTTAAGGAGTCAAGTCCATTAGATGGATACTAGCCCCCATGAAAGACGCATAAACAATGTGCCGGGTTGGTTAACCCGGTATTTTGTTGAAAAAATAGTATGAAAAAAATTATTCTTGCCAAAAAAATAGGGATGACCCAGATATGGAAGGATGACAAGATTATTCCAGTGACCCTTGTTCAAGCAGGGCCTTGTTCTATTACTCAATTAATGGCCAAAGAAAAGGATGGTTATGACGCTGTTCAGATTGGTTTCCAAGGATTGAGAAAAAGAAAAATAACAAAGAGCAAGAAAAAGAAACCATTTTCATATTTGAAAGAATTTAAGACAAAAGGCGAACAAGGGGAAATAAAAAAGGGAGACATCATAGATGTGAATATCTTTGAGCAAGGGGATAAAGTTAAGGTTTCTGCTATTTCCAAGGGAAAAGGGTTTCAAGGAGGCGTGAAAAGATGGGGATTTGCTGGAAGAAAAAAAACGCATGGGACTAAGCATGAGTCAAGGACAATCGGTTCAATCGGTTCTTCATTTCCCCAGAGAGTATTAAAAGGAAAGAGAATGCCTGGAAGGATGGGAACGGGAAGGATAACAGTGAAAAATTTGGAAATAGTGAAAATTGATAAAGAAAAAAATCAGATTGCTTTAAAAGGAGCAATCCCTGGCAGAAAAGGAACTTTAGTGGAAATAAAGGAATTTTAGTTAAAATATATGAAGATTGATGTCTATAATTCAATAGGGGAAAAGAGCGGGCAGATGGAATTGCCCAAGAAAGTATTTGATAGAGACCCTAATCCTGATTTAGTTCATCAGGCGGTTATTAGCATGCAATCAAATAAGAGAAATGTTATAGCCCACACTAAAGACAGGTCAGAAGTTAGTGGCGGTGGAAAAAAACCATGGAGACAGAAAGGAACAGGCAGGGCAAGGCATGGCTCTTCAAGGTCTCCAATTTGGATTGGCGGAGGAGTTACATTCGGGCCCACAAATAAGAGGAATTTTAAAATGGTAGTTCCCAAGAAAATGAAAAAAATGGCTTTATTTTCAATACTTTCCGACAAGGTCAGAAATCAAGAAATTTCAGTTATTGATAATTTGACTATTGAAGAGGCAAAGACAAAAACAATCAACAAGATATTAACAAATTTATTAAATAAGATTTATCCTGAACAGAAAAAAGGAAAAAAACGAGCGTTTAAAAGCGTTCTTATTATTTTAGACAAGAAAGACGATAAGCTAATAAGGGCAGTAAGAAATATCCCGAAAATAAATATAATTGATGTTAGGAACTTGAGCATATTAGACGCAATATCTACCCAACGCTTGATTTTTTTGAAAGATTCAATTAAGACAATTAAAGAATTGTCTGCTTAATAATATGTCTATTTTTGATGTTTTTAAAAAGAAGGTAAGACCGGAAATAAAGAAAGAGCAAAAGAAAGAAATGCCAGTTGTAGAGAAAGCGGTCAAAAAACCGGAAGTTAAGGTTGTGGTGAAAAAAGAGAAGAAAGAGAAAAAAGAAATAGTAAAAGAGATAAAAGAAGCAAAGAAGAAAGGGGCAACAAAAAAACAAGGAATTCTTGCGCCAGACGAAAAGACAGAAGAGAAAAAGATTGTTAAGCCCAAAAAAGCGGTCAAGCCAACCAGTTTAGCGTGGAAGGTCTTGGTTAAGCCGCATGTCACAGAGAAAGCGACTTATTTGGGGGAAAAAAATGAATATGCGTTTGTTGTTTCTAAGAGCGCCAACAAAATAGAAGTGAAGAAAGCGATAGAAGATGTTTATGATGTTAATGTTGAGAAAGTGAGGATGATAAATATTCCGGGTAAAAAAAGAAGATTAGGAAGAGTGAAGGGGTTTAAGAGTGGATACAAAAAAGCGATTATTAAAATCAAAAAAGGACAAGAGATTGAGGTCTTGCCGAGATAATTTTTAATAATTATGAAGAAATATAAACCAACAACTCCAGGGAGACGACATGCCACGATAGAGGATTTTTCAAATCTGGACAAGAAGAGGCCAGAGAAGAGTTTGGTTATTAAATTGAAAAAGAAAGCTGGACGGAATAGTCAAGGAAAGATTACTGTGAGGCATAAGGGCGGTGGAGCAAAACGGCTTTATCGTATAATTGATTTTGCCAGAAAGCGACTTGATATTCCTGCAAAAGTCCTTGCCTTGGAATATGACCCTAATAGAACTGCTTTTATAGCTCTTATTGAATACAGCGACGGGGTTAAAAAGTATATTTTAGCGCCACAGGGTTTGAATAAAGGAGATACTGTTATAACAAGCGAAAATGCGGAATTGAAGCCAGGGAATAGGACGAAATTAAAAAATATACCCATTGGCACAGATATTTATAATGCAGAGCTTTTGCCCGAAGGCGGTGGAAAATTAATCAGGTCAGCTGGTTCCTCTGCTAAGGTCTTCGGTAGTGAAGAAAAATATATTCATATAAAGATGCCGTCTGGTGAAATGAGGAAATTACATCAGGAATGCTTTGCTTCTATCGGCGCATTATCCCGGCCAGAGCATAGATATGTGAAAATAGGAAATGCTGGACGAGCGAGACATATGGGGAGGAGGCCTACAGTGAGGGGTTCTGCGATGAACCCTCATGACCATCCGCATGGCGGAGGAGAAGGCAGAACAGGTATTGGATTAAAATATCCTAAAACGCCTTGGGGCAAACCAGCATTAGGTAAAAAAACCAGAAAAAGAAAGAACACGAACATATTTATCATTAAAAGACGGAAGTAATATAAAATTATGTCACGGTCACTTAAAAAAGGTCCTTATATAGAGGAGAGATTGATAGAAAAAGTTAAGAAATTAAGAGCAGGAGACCAGACAGCCATAAGAACTTGGTACAGGTCCTGCACAATCATTCCTGAAATGGTGGGTTTTGTTTTTGAGGTTCATAATGGCAAAGATTTCATAACAGTGCAGGTTAGAGAAGATATGGTTGGACATAAATTGGGAGAGTTTTCTCCGACAACCAAATTTATAAGGCACGGAGGAAAAATGCAGAGAGAGTTGAGCGGGTCAGAGAGTAAGCCGCAAGAAGCGCCTGCAGTAGGAAAGAAATAAAACGATTATGGAAAAAGAAATTAGCGCAAAATTAAATCATTTGAGAATCGCTCCACGCAAAGTGCGGTTAGTAGCGGATTTGGTTAGAGGGAAAAATGCTCTTGAGTGTTTGGTATTTTTGAATCATACTAGTCAAAAATCTGCAGGCCCAATTGCCAAACTCTTGAAATCAGCTGTTGCTAATGCTAAAAATAATTTTCAGATAGATGACAAAAATTTAAGAATTGTTAAGATAACAGTGGATGAAGGGCCGAAATTAAAGAGATGGAGGTCAAGGTCTATGGGAAGGGCTTATGCAATCCAGAAGAAAACAAGCCACATTACTCTTGTTCTGAAAGAACAAGAGAAGCCAAAACACAAAATAAAAAACAAAAAGCAAGAAGCAAAACGAGCGAAAGAGATTGCAACCCCAGAAATAAAAAACAAAGAACAAAAAGACAAAAAAGAGAAGATAGCGCAAAAGAAACAAATCAAAAAAATAAAGAAATAACTTTTAACTTAGCGAAGGAATATGTCACATAAGGTTCATCCAAAAGCATTCCGATTGAGAGAGAGCTCTGACTGGGTCTCTCGATGGTTTGATGAAAAGCAATCCCCAATATATTTAGAGGAGGATTTTAAGATTAGAAGATTCTTAGTGGAAAAATTCAAAGAAGCAGGCATTGAAAAGATTGAAATTGAACGGTCTCCAAACAGGGTGAATATATTAATACATTCTTCCAGGCCTGGCCTTATTATCGGCAGAGGCGGTCAGCAGATAGATGAATTAAAGGATTTGTTCCAAAAGAAAATTCTTAAGAGACAATTGGACGAGAAACAAGCATTAAAGATTGAGATAAAGTCAATCAAAAATCCTTGGATAAGCGCTCCATTGGTAGCCCAATGGATGGCTCAAAGAATAGAGAAGCGAATGCCTTTTAGGAAGATAATGAAACAATCCATTTCTATGGTTATGGGGTATAAGGAGGCAAGGGGAATAAGAGTGCAGGTTTCTGGACGACTAAATGGCGCATCTATTTCCAGAACAGAATGGCTCCAGAAAGGGCAGTTGCCAAGACAGACCATTAGGGCGAATATTGATTATGGCTTTAAGGAGGCAAATTGCACTTATGGCACAATAGGAGTAAAAGTTTGGATTTATAAAGGAGAAACATTTGAATAAAAAATATGTTATATCCTAAAAAAGTAAAACACAGAAAATGGCACAAGGGCAGAAATAGGGACAGGCAGATTGATACTCGTGGCACAGAATTGGCCTTCGGAGATTTCGGATTAAAAGCAATGGAATCGAAATGGATTACTGCCAGACAGATTGAGGCGGCAAGAAGGGCAATTATCAGGTATCTTAAAAAAGGCGGACGGCTTTGGATAAGGATTTTTCCTGATAAGCCGATTACAACCAAGGGAGCAGAGGTGCCTATGGGTGGAGGGAAAGGTTCAGTTGACCATTATGTATTTTCAATTAAACCAGGACGAATTATTTTTGAAATAGCAGGAATCAGCGAAGAAATGGCGAGAGAGGCGTTTGACAGGGCAGGTCATAAGTTTGGAATTAAAACAAAGTTTATTAAACATGAAAGCTAAGGAATTAAAAATTAAAAGCGAGGTGGAGTTGAAAAAGATGATTTTTAGCGACAGAGAGAAATTGCGCAGTTTAAGATTTAATTTGGCGGCAGGGAAAGTCAAAAATGTAAAAGAAATTAGGAATAGAAAGAAAGATATCGCTAAAATTTTAACTATTTTAAACCAGGAAAAACATAAATAAAAATTATGAGTAAAAAACGATTAAAAGGCATAGTTGTTTCTGATAAGATGGATAAAACCATTGTAGTTAAGGTTGAGATATTGAAAACCCATCGGTTGTACAGGAGAAAGTATAAGTCCCACACGAAATACAAGGCGCATGACGAAATGAATGCTTTCAAGACAGGGGATGTGGTAGTGATAGAGGAGACAAGGCCATTGAGCAAGGATAAGACATGGCGAGTAATATCCGAAAATCAAAAAGCCGAAACCCAAAATTTAAAAACATGATACAGGTTCAAACAATGTTAAATGTAGCTGATAACAGCGGAGCAAAAGTGGTCCAATGTTTTAAGGTTTTGGGAGGCAGCAAGAGAAGATATGCGCAGATAGGGGATATTATAGTAGTAGCTGTGAAGAAAGCAGAGCCAAGAAAGATAGTCAAGAAACACGACAAAACAAGAGCTGTTATTGTAAGACAGAAAAGACCGTTAAGGCGTTTAGATGGTTCGTATATCAGCTTTGACGAGAACGCAGTTGTGATTTTAGAGGGCAAAACAAAGGAGCCCAAAGCAGGAAGGTTGTTTGGTCCAATACCAAGAGAAATCAAAGAAAAAGGATTTGATAAGATAGCTGCTTTAGCAAATGAAATAATATAATTATATGTCAGATGTAAAACAAGGAGACACAATTTTAATAATAGCAGGCGATGACCGTGGAAGAACTGGAAAAGTGATTAAAGTTTCACCTTCAGCAAGAATTCAGGTTGAAGGAATCAATATCCAGAAAAAGCATCATCGACCAAAGAAAGAAGGCGAAAAAGGCCAAGTGATTGAAAAGCCCGGCTTTATTTCTATTTCAAATGTTAAGATAATCTGTCCTAAATGCGGGAAGCCGGCTAAAATAGGGCATACACAGGCAGGAGATAAAAGAAAAAAACGAGTTTGTAAAAAGTGTCAGGCAGTGATTTAAATATAAAAAAAAGAAATGATGAGATTAAAGGAAAAATATCATAAAGAAGTGGTGCCGAAATTAAAAGAGAAATTCGGTTATAAAAGCATTGCTGCAGTGCCTTGCATTGAAAAAGTGGTTGTTAATACTGGCTTTGGACGATTAGTTAGCGGGAAAAGCAAGCAAGACGCGGCAAACGAGTATAAGGATATCTTGGAGGATTTGGCATTGATTACTGGGCAAAAACCGATTTTGCGAGAGGCGAAGAAATCAATTTCAACATTTAAGATTAGGGAGGGCGCGCCAGTAGGCGCTATGACAACATTGAGGAAGCAGAAGATGTATGACACATTGGAGCGGTTAATCAATATTATTCTGCCCCGCACAAGAGATTTCGCTGGATTAAATCCAGATTCAGTTGACAGAGATGGCAATTTAACGATAGGAATAAAAGAACAAATCGTTTTTCCGGAAATAAGCGCTGAAAAAACTAAAAGAATATTTGGTTTTGAGATTACTGTTGTGACAAGCGCTAAAAATAAAGAAGAGGGTATGGAATTATTTAAATCATTAGGTTTCCCGATAAAAAATAATGCCTAAAGAATCACAGATTGTAAAATCAAAGAGAAAGCCGAAGTTCAGCACAAGAACTGTTAGGCGTTGTTTTAGATGCGGAAGGAGAAGGGCTTTTATGAGAAAATTCGGACTTTGCAGAATATGCTTCCGCGAAATGGCAAATGAGGGGTTGATCCCAGGAGTAAGAAAATCATCATGGTAAATTTTTCATTTTTCATTTTTAATTTAGTTATATGACAGACCCAATAGCAGATATGTTAAATAGAATAAGGAATGCCCAAGCAGTGCTTCATCCATCTGTAGATGTGCCGTATTCAAATTTTAAATACAGTTTAGCAGAAATCTTTTTAAAACAAGGAGTGATTAAAAAAATAGAAAAAAAACATAATAAAACCAGAAAGATTATCAGAATTACTTTGAAATATAAAGATAATCAGCCGATTATCAGCCATTTAGAGAGAATTTCAAAGCCAGGGAGAAGGGTCTACGCTTCAAGTAAGAGAATCCGATTATCCAGAGGTGGCGGTGGATTTATTATTGTATCAACCCCCAAAGGACTGATGATTGGTTGGGAGGCGAGGAAACAAAATTTGGGAGGTGAGATAATAGCAGAAATTTGGCAGTGATTAAGCAAATAAATAATTAAGCAAATAAGAAATTTAATATATGAGTCGCATAGGTAAACAACCAATTAAAATCCCGGACAAAGTAGAGGTGAATATAGACGGGAATAATATAACAATCAAGGGCCCTAAAGGAGAGCTTAAAGTTCAGATTCGTCCTGAAATAGAAGCAAGTGTTCAGGATGGTCAAATATCATTTAACATCAGGGAACAGGGCAAAAATGCCAGCGCTTTTTGGGGATTGACAAGAGCGTTAGTAGCTAATGCTGTTAAGGGAGTAATCGAGGGATATAATAAAAAATTAGAGATTCAGGGAGTTGGATATCGGGCAAGAGTTGAAGGAGATGGTTTGATTCTGGAGATGGGCTTTTCTCACCCGATAAATCTCAAAACGCCGGAAGGAATAGATTTTGCGGTTGAGAAGAATATTATTATAGTTTCTGGAATTGATAAGCAGTTGGTGGGAGAAACAGCAGCGAAAATAAGGAGGGTAAGACCGCCAGAGCCGTATAAAGGAAAGGGGATTCGTTATGTCGGAGAAGTCGTCTTGAGAAAAGCGGGTAAAAGAGCAGAGAGTGCGAAGGTGTAATTTTTAAATAATATATCAACATGATTGGAAGAAGAATAAAAAGAATACAAAGGCATAATAGGGTAAGGGGAAGAATTAGTGGCAAAAAGGATTGTCCCCGACTTTGTGTTTTTAGGTCAGCAAGCCATATATACGCCCAATTGATAGATGACGATATTCAAAAGACATTGGTCTCTGCAAGTGATGTTGAAATTAAAAAAGACAAAGAAGAGAAAGGGAAGATTGGAATTGCTTTTAAAACAGGTGAGTTAATAGCGGAGAAGGCAAAAGAGAAAAAAATTACAAAGGTTGTTTTTGACAGGGGTGGCTATAAATACCACGGAAGAGTAAAGGCATTAGCCGAAGGCGCGAGAAAAGGCGGATTAAAGTTTTGATGATTCAATCTTAATTATATGTTTAAAAGAATTAATCAACAAAAAGAAACAGAAAAAGACGAGTTTGACTCTAAGCTTTTAAGTTTGGACAGGGTTGTGAGGGTGACTGCAGGAGGTAAGCAAATGAGGTTTAGGGCGGTTATGGTGGTAGGTGATAGGAACGGCAGAGTTGGAGTTGGAGTGGCTAAGGGCTTGGATGTTGCGCAATCAGTAGAAAAAGCAACTAAGTCAGCCAAGAAAGAATTACTTACAGTGCCAATGAAAGGAGGCACTATTCCTCATGAGGTTAGGGCGAAATTTGGAGCAGCAAGAGTTCTATTAAGACCGCAGAGAGCAGGTAGAGGGTTGGTCGCAGGCGGCACAGTGCGGGTTATTTGTGATTTAGCTGGCATTAAAAATGTTTCATCCAAGATTTTGGGAGGTACTAGAAATAAATTGAATAATGCTCGGGCAACAATGTTGGCATTGAGTAAATTAAAATTGTAAAAGAGAAATAAAAAGATGCAGTTACACGAAATAAAGCCAAAGCATAAGAAAAAAACCAAGAAGCGAATCGGTAGAGGCGGAAAGCGAGGCACTTACTCTGGCAGGGGAATGAAGGGGCAGAAATCCAGAGCAGGCAAGAGCTTTGAGCCGATTATCAGGGGTTTCATTAAAAGATATCCAAAATTAAGAGGATATAAATTCGGTTCCAAGGGCGAGCTGGTATTTATAATTAATCTTAAAACGCTTCAGGAAAAATTTGATGATAATGCTGTTATAAGTCCGATGGTCTTGCTTGATAAGAAATTAATTCATAAAATAAAGGGGAAGATGCCTTTGGTTAAAATTTTGGGTGAGGGTGATGTTAGCAAAAAATTTGTTGTCAAGTGCTGCAAGATTTCTAAACAAGCTGAAGAGAAAATAATAAAAGCAGGGGGAGAAGTGAAAAAGTCAAAAGTAAAAAAGACGGAATCTAAAAAATGAATTTTAGTAAAATAATTCAGATATTTAAAATAAAGGACTTGCGCAAGAAGATTTTGTTTGTCTTGGCAATATTTTTGTTATTCCGATTGATGGCAAATATACCAGTGCCGGGCATTGATGCTCAAAACCTTCAAGGGTTTTTCGATAGATTTCAGATGTTCGGTTTGCTAAATATTTTCACTGGAGGAACATTAGCCAAGCTTTCTATCGTGATGCTTGGAATCGGTCCATACATCACAGCAACAATCATTCTTCAGCTTTTAACAATGATTTTCCCTGCTCTGGAGAAAATATACAAAGAAGAGGGGGCGGCTGGCAGACAGAGATTCAATCAATACGGTAGAATCTTGACTATACCTTTGGCAATAATGCAAGGATATGCCATGCTTAATCTTCTTCAAAGGACTCCGACTGCCGGTGGAGAGCCGGCCATTGGAGCATTGTCTCCGATTATGATGATAAGCGCATTGATTACAGTCACCGCTGGAGCTATGTTTTTGGTTTGGCTGGGGGAAATGATTACTGAAAAAGGGATTGGTAATGGCGTTTCTTTGTTGATTTTTGCCGGCATAGTGTCAAGTATTCCGGGGAACATCTATCAATTCGCTTTTAGCTGGGACCCAGCGCAATTGCCGGGCTATCTTTTATTTTTTGGCGCAGCGTTTTTGATTATTATAGGAGTAGTTTTAGTTACAGAGGCAAGGCGTAATATTCCGGTTTCATACGCCAAAAGAGTGAGGGGTAATAAGATTTATGGAGGGTCTTCCACTTATCTTCCGCTGAATGTTAATCCAGCAGGGGTAATTCCGATTATTTTCGCTCTTTCAATCTTGCTTTTCCCGCAAATGATAGGCAGTTTCTTCGCTAATGCGGGGGGCGTGGTTGGCTCAATAGCCAGGTCAGTGGCAAACTTTCAGAACCATGAGATTGCCTGGGGCACCACTTATTTCATATTGGTTTTTGCCTTTACTTATTTTTATACAATGGTTACTTTTGACCCGAAAGCGATTTCTAATAATTTAAAAAAGATGGGAGGATTTGTTCCTGGCATAAGACCAGGGGAATCCACCGCATCATTTCTCACATATATTCTCCACCGAGTTTTGTTTATCGGGGCAATGTTTTTGAGCGTTATCGCAATTATGCCTTATCTGATAAAAGGAATTACAGGTGTTACTTCTTTTAGTTTCTTAGTAGGAGGAACATCTCTTTTAATCGTTGTGGCAGTTGTATTAGATACTGTGAAGCAGATAAACGCTCAATTGCAGATGAGGGAGTATGAGACCTTATAAGTCCAAAGTCCAAAGTCCAAATCAAGCTCAAAATCCAAATTAAATAATATTATTTTGATATGGCGAAAACTAATAATCAACAGATAATCATCATTTTGGGACCGCCGGGTGCAGGGAAGGGCATACAGGCAACGCTTTTAGCCGACAAAATGGGTTTTTATTATTTCGACACAAGCAAGATTATTGAACAGAAAGTGATGAATGCTCGAGACGGTGAGGTTCAGAAAATTGGTGGCAAGGAATATAATTTATTGGCGGAAAAGAAATTATGGGAAGATGGGATACTTTGCACTCCGTTATTGGTCGCCTTTTGGGTCAATAACAGAATTAAGGAATTGGCAGAACAAGGCGAATCAATTATTTTTGCAGGCAGTCCCAGGACATTGCCAGAGACGAAAGAAATCATGCCAGTCATGGTAGAATTTTATGGCAAGGAGAACATAAGGGTTATTGTGTTTGAACTTAAGGCTGAGGATAGTATTTGGCGAAATTCTAATAGACGGATTTGCGAACTTATGAGGCATCCTATTTTATTTAATAAAGAGACCGAGAATTTAAAGATTTGTCCATTAGATGGTTCAAAATTAATTAAAAGAGAAAAATTAGACGATACAGAAGTAATAAAAATTAGATTAGAGGAATATAAAAATAGAACTCTTCCAATAGTTGATTATTTAAAAAATGAGGGGTATAAAGTGACAGATATTGACGCTTCGCCAGCGCCAGCAAATGTTTTTGATAATGTTCTTAAGGCGATAAAATGATTCCTATCAAAACTCCACAAGAAATAAAAATAATGGCAGAAGCAGGGAAAATCCTGGCAGAGATTATGAAAGAGATAAAATCAGCAGTCAAGCCAGGAATTACCACTAATGAATTAAATAAGCTCGCTCAAGAGCTTGTTTTTAAATCCAATACAATTCCTGCGTTTTTGGGATATGATGATTTCCCAGCAGTTCTCTGCACTTCAATTAACGAAGTAATAGTGCATGGCATTCCATCAGAATATGTTTTAAAACAAGGAGATATTTTATCCCTTGATTTAGGGATAATGTATAAAGGGTATTTTTCTGATATGGCAATTACAATGCCTGTGGGAGAGATAAGTATTGAGGCCTGGCAATTAATTAGGGCAGTTAAAAAATCTTTAAGTATTGCTATTAAAAAAGCAAGGCCAGGCAATACTCTTGGGGATGTGGGGAATACGATTGAGAGGTATTTAGAGAAAAGAGGACTTTGCGTTGTGAAAGAACTCTGCGGACATGGAATTGGCAGAAAACTCCACGAAGAACCGGAGATTTTAAATTATGGGAAGAGAAAAAAAGGAGAAGAGCTCAAGCAAGGAATGGTTTTATGTCTTGAGCCAATGGCAGGCATTGGAATAGGCAAAATCAAAAAAGCGCCAGACAGATACGGACTTCAAACCATAGATAATTCTCTTTCCGCGCATTTTGAACACACAATCGCGATAACCAGCAACGGCAATCGCATCTTGACAGAATAAGCATTAACTGTTAGGGTAAAAATAGAACAAAGGGAAGAAAAGGAGGTGATTGGAAATGGGACCATTCGAAAGTTTTGTCAGGCCTCCAAAAGTGCCTATTGGAGTTGTTGCTTTCTCGTTCGGGCTTACTAAATGTGAGCCCAATCCTTGCAATATTGCTCTTGCAAAAGCAGTGCAAAGGATTGTGCGAGAAGAAAAGCAGCGAGGAATCAGCGTTGTGGTGGTTGCTCAATGGGAGATAACGACCGCTCTTCCGTCAAAAATGATTGACTATATAGTGGTGAATCATCGTCAGCGATGTATTTATCTTGACAGCGAAGAGGTTATGGCTCAGGCAGCCGAGGTATTTAGCAGGGAAGGGGTTTCGCACGTTATCCCAGTGGCAAATCCTTTTCTGCACCTTCACAAATGTCGGCAGCTTGTAAAGCAATCAGGGTTCACGCCTATTGCAAGGAATATCGGTCGGATAGGTTTTTGCCAGAAATCCACCCAATGGTGGACGCGTGGTCCAATCCGTCTGATTCTCTACGCAGTTCTCCAGAAGTTTTTTGGATGGCGCGGGAGATGAGGCATTCTTATCTCTGTCTCAATAGCCCCAGCGTTTCATCGTGGGGCTACACTAGGCACTTGTTTCTGCGGAAATAAGTGCCTTTGTCTTTTTCTGCGCGCTATTAATAGATATTACTAGGCAAGACGAAAATTACCCGCCCCTACGAAAATTACGAGGCCCGGCCTCGTAATTTTCGTAAAACGTCGGAAGCCATACCAGTATTGAGGATTCTCACAACCCGCCCGGGGCGGGTAATTTTTCTGGCCTAATGTTTGGAGGTCGGACCTCTAAACATTCTAACTAAAATCTGCCGAGAAAACTTGCCGAGAAACGATCTCGGCAGATTCTCGGCAAGTTTTTGACATTTGGGGGAGGTATGATAGGCTTAGCTTACCTAATCAGCCAGAAAAAGGAGGGGAAATGTTCAGAATCTTATTATTGGCGGCGTTGGCGGCGTTGGCGGAATCTCTGGTAAGCTCTTTCCTTATTCATCATAATCTCTTCGGCCCAGTTGCGCTGTTCTTGTGCAATTGCTCACCATGGATTGACCTGCCTTTCCTATTTCTAAAGAGTTATAGGTTGAGGTTTTTGCGGGTAAGACTTATTGTGAGCTTTTGTTTCACATCGGCATCGTTTGCTTGGGCACTTCATATCCATCACTTGATTCTTGAAATGTGGCTTTGGATTGCCTTGGTCGCAATAGTCCTCGCAATAGTCCTTCTGTCATATATGATGGATTCGATAAGAGAAGAGATAATGGACTGCATCTCTTATTTGTTCTGGGGGATTGACTCGGACGCCGAGTTTTAAGGGCGCTTATTGGTTCAGTTGAGGGGACCTTAAAGGCGCCCCTCTTTGTTTTTTATTAATGAAATGGTAAAATAATAAAATAATTAACAATCAATCCGCACGAGGCGGGCGAGTGATAAGTGATAAGTAATAAGTGATAAGTAATAAGTGATAAGTGATCAATAATTAATAATTTATTATGAAACTATCAGTTATTTTTCCTGCTTATAACGAAGAAAAGAGAATACCCAAAACCGTTCGCTTAACAAGCGAGTATTTAAAGAAACAATCTTATGATTACGAGATTTTAGTGGTTAACGACGGCTCAAAAGATAGAACTGCGGAAGTTGTAAAAAAATTAGAAGCAGAAATCCCAAACTTGCGGTTGATTGATAATGAAAAAAATAAAGGCAAGGGCGGAGTTGTAAGACAAGGCATGCTTGAAGCAAAAGGCGAATATCGGTTATTCTCTGATTCTGATAATTCCACTTCAATAGACCAAGTGGAAAAAATGTGGCCATTTTTTGAGCAAGGATTTGCCGCGGTAATCGGGTCAAGAGATGTTAAGGGCGCTGTCCTGAATCCGCCCCAGCCATGGATAAGGAAAGTTATTCTCGGAGACAGCTTCAAGCTTATCAGGAAGTTTATTATCGGACTTTGGAATATTCAAGACACCCAATGCGGTTTTAAAGGATTCACTGCCAAGGCAACAGAAGATATTTTTTCAAAAGCAAAAATTGATGGATTTGTTTTTGATGTTGAATGTCTGGTGCTGGCGAAAAGATTGGGATACAAGATTAAGGAAATGCCTGTGATATGGGTAAATGATTTAGAAAGCAAAGTTAAGCTTAAGCATATAATTAGGATGTTTACAGGGATGATAAAATTAAGAAAAGATTTAATTTTAGGGAAATACAATGGCAAAAAATAAAGAGGAAAAACTTCCTTCAGAATTGCGTTTTGCCTTAATTTCAGGGGATTGGGTAGTTATTGCTACTGGCAGGTCAAGAAAGCCAGATTCTTTTAAGAAAGAACAAAGAGTAATAGAAACAATACCTGAAAAAGATTGTTTTTTTTGCAACATAGAAACCCAATTGCCTCCGGTTTTGATTTCGCGCAAAGGGAAGATAGAAGAATTTCCACATGATTATGATAAAAAAATTAAAATCCCAAAAAATTGGACGATTATTGTTGTTCCAAACAAGTATCCGGCGTTTAGCAGATACGGCAAAGGATTAGATATCAGAAAAAGAGGTCTTCATTCTTATATGAACGCTTATGGCGTGGCAGAAGTAATAGTTACGCGCCATCATACAAGGCAAATAGCAGAATTTAATTTGGAGGATATTAAAGAATTATTAGATGTTTATGAGGAGAGATATGTGGAAATAATGAAAGAGCCACACATAAACTATATTTCTATTTTTCATAATCACGGCAAAGAAGCTGGGGCATCGGTGTCTCATCCTCATTCTCAAATTATAGCTGCGCCCGTTATAGACCCAAAAATTAAAAGAAGCTTATCAGGGGCAAAAGATTATTTTGACCATAATAAAAAATGCGGGCACTGTGAAATGAATGAGTGGGACAGAAAAAGCAAAGAACGATTGATTTTTGAGAATAAGGAATTTTTAGTTGTCTGCCCATTTGCTTCTAAAACCGCATTTGAAATGTCGATTACGCCGAAGCAGCATTTGCCTTATTTTGAAAGGATAACAGATGAGCAGAAGAAATATTTAGCAGAAGCATTTTTTGTGGCAATGAGAAAATTAAATAAAGGGTTGGCAGACCCTCCATATAATTTTTTTCTACAGACAGCGCCCTGTGATGGCAGGAATCACGATTATTACCATTGGCATTGGATAATCGCGCCAAAGACAGGAACTTGGGCTGGCTTTGAAATGTCAACAGGCATAGAGATTTCCACCATAGAGCCGGAAAAAGCAGCAGAATATATTAAGAAGCAGACAATTTAATATTTAAGATATGATTCCATTAGTTGTAGCAAATTGGAAATGTAATCCGCAGACGCTTGCTCAAGCAAAGAAGCTTTTTTTAGCAGTGAGCATGGGAATAAAAAAAACAAAAGCAGAGGTAGTAATCTGTCCTCCTTTTATTTTTATCCCAGGGATTAGCGCTGTGATAAAAAGCCCCATTAAATTAGGCGCACAAGACGCTTTTCCCCAAGAAGGTTCTTTTACTAGTCAGATTTCAGTCCGAATGTTAAAGCTATTTGGCTGTGAGTATGCGATTATCGGGCATAGCGAAAAAAGGGCGTTGGGAGAAACAGATGAGATGATAAATAAAAAAATCATGGCATGTTTAGACAATGATATAATTCCGATTTTCTGTATCGGGGAGAGTTGGCAAGAGAGAAAAAAAGGCAAGACGGAACAAGTTTTGGAAAGGCAGTTAGAGCTTGGCTTAAAAGATATTTCAAAATTCAAAATTCAAAATTCAAAATTAACTATCGCCTACGAGCCGATTTGGGCGATTGGTACTGGAAATGCTTGCGATTTAGACAAGGCGAGAGAGGCGAAGGCATTGATTAGAAAAAACCTGGCCATGCTTTACGGGAAAACCAATGCTCAAAAAATAAGAATCATCTATGGCGGGAGCACTAATCCTGACAATGCTTTGGGATTTGTCAAAGAGGCGGGGATGGATGGATTGCTATCCGGAGGAGCTTCGTTAGACCCAAGAAAGTTTATTGCTATTTTAAGTAAATTTTGATATATAGAACAGAATGCAAGACATTACCGCAGGAAAATTTTATAACCCCACTAAAGGAAAAATTGATTTTGACGAAGTAATAAAAGAGATATTCTCATACATTAAAGAGTGCCCAAAATATGATTATGAGATAATTGTGGGATGCGATTCCTCTTCTGGTCAAGAGCCATTTTTTCCTATTGCCATAGTAGTTTTGAGAAAGGGCGCAGGCGGAAGATTTTTTTTGAAAAGGATTAAATATCATAACAGAAAATTTTACAATCTCCACGAAAGAATTTTAGAAGAAGTGCTGTTGTCCTGTAGATTGGCTTTGGTGTTGAGAGACAGGACACAGGAAGAGACCCTGAAATTAGCCGAGCCCTTGGACTATGAATTCCGTTATATCCATGCGGATGTCGGGGCTAACGGCGCTACCAGGGATATGATTAAAGAAGTTGTCGGGCTCATCAAGGGTAATGGTTTTGAGGCGAAAATAAAGCCAGAGTCATTTGTTGCCTCATCTATCGCAGACAGATTCAGCTAAAATTTTATTAATGAATCATCTTAAACTGCGGAAATTATTTTTAGAGTTTTTTGAGAAAAGAGGGCACAAGATTGTCTTGTCTTCTTCATTGATTCCGAGCGACCCATCAGTGCTTTTTACCACTGCTGGAATGCAGCAATTTAAGCCGTATTTTATGGGTGAAAAGTCGCCTTATGGAAAGAGGGCAGTAAGTATCCAAAAGTGCGTAAGAACTTCTGATATTGATGAGGTAGGGGACAAGAGTCACCTAACTTTTTTTGAAATGCTCGGCAATTTCAGCTTCGCTGATTATTTCAAAAAAGAAGCAATAGAAATGGCAATTGATTTTTTAGTGAAGAAATGTAAATTGTCAAAAAAGAAACTTTGGTTCACCTTTTTCAGTGGACAAAATAGCTTGCGAGAGGATGCGGAAAGCAAAAAGTTTTTATTAGAATCAAAGGTTTTAGCTGAAAGAATTTTTCCATTTAATAAAGAGACCAATTGGTGGGGACCGACCGGAAACGAAGGGCCTTGCGGACCAACAGTTGAAATCTATTTTGATTTAACAGGCAAGCCATGTGATTTAGCAGACAAGTGTCTGCCCAACTGTGAATGTGGAAGATTTGTTGAAATCTGGAACCTTGTTTTTAACGAGTATTATCAGAATCAGGCAGGCGAATTATCAGCGCTTGAGCAAAATGGCGTTGATACAGGGATGGGCCTTGAACGGTTAGCAGCAGTTTGTGAGAAAAAAAATTCTGTTTTTGAAACCGACTTGTTTACGCCGATTATGAAGATTCTTAACAATGGCGATAGTCCTGAAAAACAGCGGATTATAGCAGACCATATTAGAAGCGCAGTGTTTTTGATTTGCGAAGGCATATTGCCTTTAAATGTGGAAAGGGGATATGTTTTAAGAAGATTATTGAGAAAAATTTTTACCAATATTGAGATTTTAGAATTAGAACAGGAAAAGATTTATGAGTTAGCAAAAGCGGTCGTGGAAAATTACAAAAATATTTATCCTGAAATAGGACGCAACGAAGATAGAATAATCACTGTTATCCAACAAGAGTCAGAGAAATTTGAAAAAGCGAAAGAGTCAGGCAGGAAAATATATGATAGAATAAAGAAATCATTGTTGGAAGGAATAATTACCGGAGCAAACGCTTTTGAGCTTTATTCAACCCACAGCATACCCTTGGAGATTACGGAAGAATGGGCAAGACGAGATAATATGAAAATCAAGAATAGAGATGATTTTTTTAAGCTTCAAAAAGAACATCAGGAAATTTCCCGGGCTGGAGCAGAGAAAAAATTCGGAGGAGTCGGCAAAGAAGCGTCTTCGCCAGAAGCAATCAAGCTGCATACGGCAACTCATCTTTTGCACGCATCTTTAAGAAAATTACTTGGGGACGGAGTAAAACAAATGGGCTCTGATATAACTTCAGAACGATTGAGATTTGATTTTTCTTTTGATAGAAAACTGACAGATGGAGAAATAGGGGAGATAGAAAAAATGGTCAATGAAAAAATCAAGGAGAATCTGCCAGTGAATAAGAACGAAATGACCCTTAAAGAAGCTATAGATGGCGGAGCAATAGCGTTTTTTAGAGAAAAGTATCCTGATACAGTAAGCGTCTACTCTATCGGAGGCTTTTCAAAAGAAATTTGCGCTGGGCCTCATATAGAAAAAACAGGCCACTTGGGTAATTTCAAAATAACAAAACAAGAGTCAGTCGGCTCTGGCATAAGAAGAATTAAGGCCATCTTAGGACAATGAAAAAGAAAATTTACGATATTACACCACCTCAAAAACAACCCCAAAGATTCATTCCTGGAAAAGTTATTCCTATTAAAGAGGAGAAAATAGGGGTGGAGCCAAATGGAAATATCGCTATCCCAGAAATAAAAGTTTCAGAAATAAAAAGAAAAGGAATCAGCCCGGGGGAGAATTTTCAAAAAGCGAAAAAGTTCTCGGCATGGAAAATTGCCATACTGGTTATTTGTATTGTAATAGCTGTGGGCGGTTATTGGACTATTTCCAGCACTAATAAGATAACGATTGAGCTCGTTCCTGCCACAGAATTATTTTCTTTAGAAACCTCTATTGCCCTAACTGCCTCTACAAGCGAATTTATGCTTGCTTCAGAGTTATCCCAAACCATTATTCCTGTTGAACTAATAGAAATAGAAAAAGAGTTTAACAAGGAATTCTCAGCAGGTCAGGCAATAGTTGAAGAAAAAGCGAGAGGCACGATAAGGGTGTATAATAAACACATGCGCGACATCAGCTTGGTTGAAAACACAAGGTTTTTGTCTTCAAGTGAACCGACTCGCCAATTCCACGCTGAAACAAAGATAGTCGTTCCAATGGGCGGTTATGCAGATATTCCAGTAATCGCCAGCGAAGCAGGAGGGGAATATAATATTGAGCCCTGCACTTTTTCTGTGCCTGGGCTAAGGAATTTTTCTCCGCCTCAATTGTATTACGACATTTATGGAAAATCATTTTCCGATATGCAAGGAGGGAGAAAAGAAACAATTTTAAAGGTCACAAAAGAATCTTTAGAAAATGCTCAAAAAGAGCTTTTGGCTGTGGCTAAACAGGAGATGGAATCGGTTTTACAAAAAGAGGCAGGCGATGATTATAAAATTCTTGGCGATAGCATAGAGATTGAACTAATTAATGGAAGTCCGCTTAATGTCCAAGAAGGACAAGAGATTGATAAGTTTGTATACCATATTAATGTAAAAGCCAAGGCCTTTATGGCAAAGAAAGCAGATTTATTAGAATTTGGAAGAGCGTATCTTGGCGTCAACATGTCTAGTAACAAAGAGTTTATTGACGAATCAATTGACATTGCTTTTCTTTCAGAATCAGGCGGTATTTTGACAGGACTTAAGGCGAAGTTAAAAGTTTCAGCCCAGATTTATTCCATAATAGACGAAGAATCATTAAGGGAAATAGTCAAGGGTCGGAGTAGGAGCGATATCGCCCGCTACACAATTGGAATCTGTCCCGAATTGGCGAAACAGCCGAAGGTGACATTTAGTCCTTTTTGGGCGCGTAAGGCCTCTTTAAGCGCAGACCAAATAAAGATATCCGTAATTTTCAAGTAATCTATTGACCTATTTTTTAAATAATGTTATGCTGTTTATCACTATTTTGAAATGAGCGAAAAAAAACAAACACATAGATTAGAGGGAGTGATTGAAGAAGCTCTGCCAAGCACTACTTTTAGGGTAAAGCTTGATAATGGCAAAGAAATACTAGCCCATTTAGCAGGCAAATTAAGAATCAATAGGATAAAGGTTTTGCCTGGAGACAATGTGGTGGTTGAGTTGGCATCATTAGACGATGACAGGGGCAGGATAGTTTACAGGAGGAAATAAAATAAATATTAATTTTGATTTGCGTTATAATGTGACGCGAGATTTATTTTATCAGTAAGTTTTTAGATAAATATTCCATGAAAATTCGCGCATCAGTAAAAAAAGTTTGTAATAAATGCAAGACAGTTCGCAGAAAGGGGCATGTTTATGTTATTTGTCAAAACCCGAAACATAAACAGAGACAAGGGAAGTAATTTACCCGCCCGAGGCGGGTGTAAGAATCTGTAATAATTCGTAAATTTATAAATAAACCCACTCATTAACAGCTTCTAACATGGCGAGAATATCTGGGGTAAATTTACCCCCTAAAAAAAGAATAGAGATAGCGTTGACTTATGTATATGGCATAGGCAATTCTTCAAGTAAAAAAATTTTACAGGAACTTAAGATTGATTTAGATAAAAAGGCGGAAGAGTTAAATAATGATGAGATCCGGCTTATTCAAGATGCGATTAGCGCTAAATATAAGGTAGAAGGAGATGCCAAAAAGATTCAGATGATGGCGATAAAGCGTCTGAAAGACATCAATTCTTGGAGAGGCAGTAGGCATAAGAAGAATCTGCCAGTGAGGGGACAAACCACGAGAGTAAATTCAAGGACAGTAAGGGGCAACACAAGGAAGACAGTTGGTTCTGGCAGAAAGGCAGCACCAGGACCAAAATAAGTATAAAAATCAATGGGAAAGAAAAAAGTTATTAAAAAGAGTACAGAAGAGCTACTTAAAGAGCGAGAAGACATAGAAAGCAAGATGCAAAAGGGAGCAGGAGAATTAGGGGCTGACAGGGCTCGTGTCCAGAATGGATTTCTTTACATCTATTCTTCTTACAACAACACGATTTTAACGCTCACCGACGAGATAGGCAGTGTTTTGTGTTGGATTAGCGCCGGCAAAATCGGTTTCAAGGGCACAAAAAAGGGGACTCCTTATGCTGCTAACAGGGTGGCAGAATCAATGGCTCAAAATATTCAGAAATTTAGATTAGACAAAATTAGTGTAAAGGTTAAGGGCATTGGAAGCGGGCGCGAATCAGCCATCAGAGCATTAGCTGCGCACGGAGTTAATATTGTTTCAATTGAAGACAAGACCTCTGTTCCGCACAATGGTTGTCGTCCCGCTAAACCAAGGAAATGTTAGTAATAATAAAAAGGCATTAAGCGCAAGGTCTTATGGAAAATGCAAAATGTAAAATTTGTCGCAGAACAGGTAGAAAATTATTTCTCAAAGGAGAGAAGTGTCTTTCTGCTAAATGTCCGATGATCAAGAAAGCGTATCCTCCTGGCAGTGCGGGAAAGAGAAGGGGTAGGGCGTTATCAGAATATGGTAAGGAGTTGAAGGAAAAACAGAAATTAAAGGAATGGTATGGTCTTAGAGAGAGGCAATTTAGTAATTATGTCAATAAAGTGTTGGAAAAGGCGCACAGAGCCAAAACAGAAGAAAATCCAGCAGAGCTTTTGGTAAAAGAGTTGGAGAGTCGATTAGATAACACTGTTTTCCGCTTAGGCATCGCCTCAAATCGCGCCCAAGCAAGACAATTAGTTTCACACGGTCATTTTTCAGTGAATGGGAAGCCAGTTGATATTCCAAGTTTCTCTTTAAAGAAAGGAGACAAAGTAAGCATCAGGCCAAATTCTTTGAAAAAGCCGGTGTTTGAAAAATTATCAGTAAATATTAAGAAATACCAAGCTCCGACCTGGCTTAAGCTTGATAAAGAAAAGATAGAAGGCGAGTTCATCGGAAAGCCCAATCTTGAAGAAGTTGCTCCGCCAGCGGAAATATCCTCAATATTTGAATTTTATTCAAGATAATTTATTTTCTCATTAAACCCGAACGAACCCGCCCAGGGCGGGGAGTGAGGGTAAATAAATATGATTTCTTTGCCCAAGGTTCCAATGATTTCTGAAAAAGACAATAATCGCGCTGTATTTATAATTGAAGGATTATATCCAGGATACGGCATCACAGTAGGCAATGCTTTGAGAAGGGTTTTGTTGTCTTCTTTGGAAGGAGCTGCTGTTGCGCAGGCGAGAATCAAGGGAGCACAGCATGAGTTTGCAACATTGCCAGGAGTATTGGAGGATGTTATCACAATTTGTCTTAATTTAAAAAAATTGCGCTTTAAGCTTTTTTCTGACGAACCACAGCAGGCAACCCTTAAACTACAAGGAGAGAAAGAGGTTTTTGGAAAAGATTTAAAATTACCGTCTCAATTAGAATTAGTTAATAAGGATTTGCACATTGCCACTCTTACGAATAAAAAAGCGGTTTTTGAAATGGACATCCTCGTTCAAAAAGGGATTGGTTATGAGCCGAGGGAGACCCGTGATAAGGAAAAATTAGAAATAGGGCAGATAAGTTTGGATGCTATTTATACACCGATACAAAGAGTGAGTTATAAAGTTGATAATATTAGGGTCGGAGACAGAACTGATTTTGAGCGCTTGAGCTTAGAGATAGAAACAGATGGAACAATGAGTCCGGAAGAGGCCCTAATGAAAGCAACAGAGATTTTAATAAATCACTTTACTTTAATTTTTGACGAGAAGAGTAATCTTATAAAAGAGAAGCCATCTGCGAAAAAGCCGAGCGATAAGGACGGTAGCAAGAAAGGCAAGGAAGTCAAAAAAGCCAAAAAGGACAAGAAAGCGAAAGAAGCTAAAGAAGTTAAGAGTTTTGAGGAATTGAAGTTTTCTGTTCGCACAATAAACGCTTTGGATAATGCGCATATTAAAAATATTTCAGGATTAGCGCGTAAAAAAGAAATAGATATTTTAAAAATAGAAGGTCTTGGTCCAAAGGGTTTACAAGAAATCAAGAAGGCCTTTAAGAAATTAGGGATAGAAATGTAATAGTAAAATAATATATGCAGAAAAGAATTAAAGGCAGAAAATTCCATAGGAAAGCAGGTCCGAGAAAAGCGCTTTTGAAGACATTAGCTTCGTCTTTGATTTTGAAAGGAAAAATTGAAACAACAGAAGCGAAAGCAAAAGAGCTATCTTCTTTTATTGAGAAAAAAATAACTAAAGCTGGAAAAGGAGATTTGGCAGCGAGAAGGGAATTGGCGAAATTATTTGCCCCGCTGATAGTGAAAAAGTTAGTAAACGAAATAGCGCCTCTTTACAAAAATCAGCAAGGGGGCTATACAAGGGTTATCAAGACAGGACCAAGGAAAAGCGATAGCGCGAGAATGGCAATAATAGAGCTGATAGAAAAGCCAAAACCCAAAACCCAAAATCCAAAAACTGAAACCCGAAAATAGCAGAAATTATTAATCAATAATTATTAATCACTAATATTTATCGTTGATTATGGAAAGGCAGACACATACAATTGACGCAGCAGGAAGGCCATTGGGGAGAGTGGCAACACAGGTGGTCGCGCTGTTGCGCGGTAAACATAAGGAAGATTTTGTTCCAAATAAAGATATTGGCGATTTTGTTGTAATCACTAATTTTGGAAAAGTGAAATTCACAGGAAAGAAATTGGAGAAGAAAAATTATTACCGATACTCTGGGTACCCGGGTGGGTTGAAAGAAATTCCTTTATCAAGGATTTTTTCTCAAGACCCAGCTCAAGTAATGAGGAGGGCAGTGCTTGGAATGCTTCCGAAGAATAAACTAAGAGACCAGCAGATAAAACGGCTGAAAGTAGAGTTGTAATAAATAGTTATTAACATTATGCCAGAGAAAATAAAAGCAACAGTCAAGAAAACAGCGAAAAAAACAATGCCAGCAACCAAGGTGTTGGTTAAGCAAAAGGCGCCCAAAAAAGCGTTGAAAAAAGAAATCAAGACAGCTGTTTTAGAATTGCCGGTCAAGAAGAATATAGCAGCAGAAAGATACATTGAGGCAGTTGGCAGAAGAAAAACCGCTGTTGCCAGAGCGCGTCTTTTTACAGCAAAAGACAAGATAGAGTTTTTGGTTAATGGAAAGGACTTTAAAGAATATTTTCGAAGTTCGGAATCGCAAAGGAATGTTTTATCAGCTCTTGAGATGATGAACTGCTTAGATAAGTTTAATATTTCTATTAAGGTTTCTGGAGGGGGGATTAGCGCGCAATCAGAAGCAGTGAGACACGGCATTTCCCGGGCGCTCATAAAGTTTAATCCTGATTTCAGGAAACGACTCAAAAAAGCGGGATTTTTGACCCGCGACCCAAGAATGCGTGAAAGAAAGAAATTTGGTTTAAAGAGAGCAAGGCGCGGACCACAATGGTCAAAGAGATAAAATATAATAAAAACAAAACCACAAAACCGTCATTTAGGCGGTTTTTGGATATTTTTTACTTTATAATATTGTCGCTTGAAAAGAGGTTATTATTGCTTAAAATAAAGAGCTTGTTTGAGAGCCAGAATATTGTTGGGTTCGGAAAAGCTGTCAACTCAATTAAGTTCGGCTTCTGGCGATTGTCAATTTCCGTAATCTTCACTGATTCATTGATGCGGAATATCAAATAATGGTTGTTCAGCCAATTTAAGTTTGTGATTTCTTGTGAAGAGCTATAAAGCAATATTTTTTCCTCTTTGGCTCTTTGTGGTTGGCTTTTTTCTTCCTCAAGATAATAGAGCCATATTTGGTTGCCAGTATTAATAGCGATTTTTTTCATATCTTCGGAAAAACTAATTTGTTTTGCTGAATCAAAAATTTTTTCCAAAATGCGTTTTTCATGGTCGAGATGATAAAGCCCCTCATCCTCTTTTAGGAAAATATCTGACAAGCTATTGGACAAAATCTGGTAATTAGCAGTTGGCTTTATAGTTATTGGTTTTACATTTAATATCTCTGTAAGCGATATTTTGTCCCTATTAATTGTTCCTTTATAAATAACGCCTGATTCGCTTAGCCAGATGATATAATTATTAATAATCGCATAAGCCAAAACATTCTGTTTTAATGATGGGTCTGAAAAATCAAGCACAGTTTCCTCCCCATTGCCCCTGATAATAAAAATCGAGAACAGGGGACTGATAGCATTAGTGGCGCTACTGGTTTTTGTTGAGGTGGCTGTCGGGGCATATGAAATAAAAAATATCTCTTCGGAATTATTGGGGTTAAAGCTGATATTTTTAATTTTCTTATCTACATCAATTACAAAGAGCCCTTTATCAGGAGATGGTTCTGCTGTTAAATATTGTTTTTCTCCTTTTTTATCAAGTTCAACTAAAATCTTCTTAGAATCGCTTGACCAGATAATATTTGTTGGTTTTGCGCCAGAAATTTTTTTGGTTGTTAGCGAACCATTGCCTGATTCAAGGATTTGTAAGTCGTTTTCAGCCAGTATTTGCTTTTGTTCTTGATTTTGGAAATCAAAAGAAGAGAGTGACCACCCATTATCAGTCATAATTTCTATAATCGCTTTTTTCTCGTCTGGCGCAGGGGAAAGGGCTTTGATATCTTTTAATGCAAGATTAAATAAAGGATTCTTTGGAAAAAGAACGATATTTTTTGCTTCTGTAACTATTTTTTCCCCTACGCTAAGCTCTTTTTCCCAAGAATAATAATCGCTTTTTTGGATTGAAATTTTGTAGTTTTTTGGCAAAAGTCCAGCCATCAGCACTGTGTCAAAAAAGAAACTTGTTTTTTTATACGGTTTGTCATCAATATATACCATAACTCCGGGTGGTGAAATTTTAAAGAAAAGTCCGCCTGTTTGGACAATCCTTATATTATCAAAATCAAAACGATACCCAGAAGCGTATAAAATGACAATCGGCGTGATTATGATAAACAGTGCGCAGATTGATAGAAATAAGATTTTTTTAAAGCGCTTAGTCATTTTTATGAGTGTTTATTAGTATAAATACAAGCAGGCGTTGATTAATGTCTATTCTAACATAACCATTCCCAACTTGCTAATTTTTTGTTTTGAGGGTAAGATAAAAATATCCATGGCAGAGCAATTCATAATCAACGGCGGAAAACGGTTGAAAGGAACGATAGAAGCGAGGGGCGCCAAAAACGCCTGTTTTCCTATTTTGGCTGCCACCCTGCTCACCAATGAAGAGTGTATTATAGATAATATCCCTTTGATTGAGGATGTTTTTTGTTTAATAGAGATAATCAAGAGTTTAGGCAAAGAAGTAGAATGGATTAAAAAGAGGACACTGCGCATTACACAGAAATCCCCATTGGACGCGAAAAAAATTAATCAAAAATTGGTTTCTAAATTAAGGGGTTCTGTTTTGCTTTTAGGACCCTTGTTGGCTCGATGCAAAACAATAAGATTCGCCCAGCCCGGGGGTTGTGTTATTGGAGCAAGACCAATTTCAACCCACTTAGATGCTTTTTCCCAATTAGGCGTAGACATAGGGGAAGAAGTGACAGAACAGGCAGAATATTTCCGTTTAGAAATTAAAAATAAGTCGGCGGATGAGATAATCCTCAACGAGTTTAGCGTAACAGCCACTGAAAATGCGCTTCTTTTTGCCAGCGCTCTTCCAAAGAAAACCATAATCAAAGCAGCGGATTGTGATTATAGCACACAGGAATTGGTCAAGTTTTTAAATAAAATGGGCGCGAAGATTAAGGCGTTTGGTTCTCATAATTTTTCAGTTGTTGGTAGAAAGAAGCTTTCAGGGGCAAAGCATAAAATTTTAAACGACCCGATAGAGGCGGGAACCTTTATTTTAATGGCAGCAGCCACAAGGAGTGATATTATTGTTAAAAATGTAGAGATTTCATACTTGGAATTCCCATTAAAGCGATTAAGGGACTTTGGCTTGCCAATAGAGATTATTGGTAAAGATAAGGTTAGGGTAAAACAATGGGCAAGTTTTAGAATGGAAAAAGTTCAGGCAATGCCTTTCCCCGGCATACCAACAGACCTTTTGCCATTGTTCGGTGTTTTGGCAACACAGGCCGAGGGAACAACCTTACTGCACGACCCTTTATATGATGGTAGATTAAGGTATTTAAATGAACTGAATAAAATGGGGGCGCAGATAATTTTTGCTGACCCGCATCGGGCTATTATTAATGGACCCACGACCCTTCGGGGCGTGACTGTTGATTCGCCTGATTTGAGAGGAGGAGCGTCATTGATAGTCGGAGCATTGCTTGCAAAAGGAGAAACAGTTATAAATAATATCTATCAGATAGATAGAGGGTATGAAAGAATTGAGGAAAGATTGCAGAAGTTAGGCGCAGACATTAGAAGAGTGCAAAGTTAGTTTAATTTTTAATTTCCAATTTTGAATTTTGATTAAATTTTGAATGATTGAACTTTTAATTCAAAATTAAGTAATTGGAAATTGATTCAGAATTCAAAATTAAAAATTAGTTTACATGTTTATACGAAAAATTGGAATTGATTTAGGAACTTGTAATTCATTAGTATTTATCCCAAAGAAAGGGGTTGTTTTGACAGAGCCATCTGTTGTCGCAGTTGATGTGAGTGAGAATAAAATTTTAGCTGTTGGCCAAGCGGCAAAGGAAATGACAGGGAGAACTCCAGAAAATATAACAGTTTTTCGTCCGCTTAAAGATGGGGTTATTGCTGATTTCCGGATAACCGAAGCAATGTTGAAATATTTTATTACGAAAGTTAAGCCCAAATACCAGTTCATAAAACCAGACCTAATAATATCTGTGCCAGCAGGAATCACTTCAACTGAAAAGAGGGCAGTGATTGAGGCCGCTGTTTTAGCAGGAGCTAAAAACGCTTATATTGCCAAAGAGCCGATTCTGGCAGCCATAGGAGCAGGAATTCCGATTCATACCTGTTCTGGTCATATGATTGTTGATATAGGCGGAGGAACGACCGAAGTAGCGGTGATATCTTTGGGCGGGATTGTGACATTTAATTCTATTAGGATGGCTGGGGACAAAATGAATGTTGCAGTAAGCGAATATATTAAAAAGAAGCATAATCTGGCAGTTGGAGAACAGACAGCAGAAGATGTAAAAATAAAAGTTGGGACAGCAGTGCCAGAAGAAAAAGAGAGATTTATAGAAATCAGGGGCAGAGATTTGGTTTCAGGACTGCCAAGGAGCATCAAGGTTTCTTCAAACGAAGTGAGTGAAGCAATTCAAGATGTTTTAGAAGAAATAATTTTGGCAATCAAATCAGTTTTACGCGACACTCCGCCCGAACTGGCTTCTGATATTATGGATAAAGGCATGGTGCTTTCCGGAGGAGGAGGACTGTTAAGAAATCTTGACCAATTAATAGCCAAAGCAACAGGCGTGCCTTGTTTTTTGGCAGATGAGGCTTTCTTTTGTGTGGCAAAGGGAACAGGGGTAGTATTAGAGAATCTTGATGTTTATAAGCGGAGCATAATGAGCAAAAAATAGTTTTTATGATAATAGGGCACAATAAACAATGGGAATTTTTAAGTAGATGTATTCAAAACGATAGGGTGGCTCATGCCTATTTATTTTATGGGCCTTTGAATATAGGGAAAAGGACTATTGCGATGGAATTTATTAAGTTATTAAATTGCCGTAATCCTAATATTGAGCCGTGCGGAAAATGTGAGAGTTGTGAAAGATTTGAAAATGGTATTCCTTCCAGTTTATTTTTTTTGAAACCAGAACCGCCAGAAAACAGCGAGGCAGAAGATGAAGGCAAGAATTTGGCGATACGGGTTGAGAGAATTTTTCAGTTAAAATTAGGGCTATCTCTTTCATCTGCATACGCAGGTTATAAAGTGGCGATTATAGATGATTCAGACGCAATGACTTATGATGCGCAGGGAGCGCTTTTAAAAATATTAGAAGAACCGAAAGGCAAGACAGTGATAATTTTAATCGCAGAACAGCCAGACAAGCTTTTACAAACAATTGTTTCAAGATGCCAGTTAATAAGATTTGATTTGCTCCAGCAGAAGCGCATAGAAGAATCGCTTATAAAGAATAATGCTTCTGCGAAGTTGGCTAAAGAAATTTCTTGGTTATCGTTTGGCAGGCCAGGGTTGGCGATGGAGTATTACAAAAATCCAGAAACAGCTGAACTGCAAAAAAAGCGGATAACTGATATTGTGAAGCTTTTAAGCGCGCCGTTGAGTTCCCGCTTCAAGTATGCCGAGGCGCTTTCTAAAGACACTAAAGAAATGTATTTTGCGCTGGATATATGGCTAAGTTTTTTCAGAGAGCTTTTATTAGAGAGCTTGGGGAAAGAAAAAAACATTTTTATGCCTGCCAAATGCAATTATTCAAAGACAAAGATAAGAAGCATTATCGGGCTTATTGAAAAAATAGGATTTGTTATTAAAACCACTAACACGAATCCAAGATTAGCAATGGAAGTCCTGCTTATGAAAATATAATAATCAACCCGCCTCAGGCGGACGAGCAATCAATAATTAATAATCAATCATTAATAACTATGCATAAACAAAGCATTGAGAAAATAAGAAAAGGACTTGACAAGGTTTTTGAATTTGCTAAACTTAATACATTAACCCCCCCTCCGACATCTTTTGATCTCGGAGGGTTTGTTTTATGAACGAAAGGATTTTCCTTATTATTGATGGCAGTAATTTTTATCATCGCTTGAAAGAGTTAGAATTGAAGAATTTGTTGAATTTTGATTATGGGCGGTTTAGTCAATTTTTGACAGGGAAAAGAGAATTAGTGCGTAAGAGCTATTATATCGGAGCGATTCGCACGGAGAGCAATAATCCAAAGAGTTATAAGCTATGGAGAAATCAGAGAATTCTGATAGGCCGACTCAAGAAACAAGGTTTTGAAATGGGCATGGGGCATATGTTGAAAACAGATGTTTATCATGAGAAAGGCGTTGATGTTTTAATGGCAGTTGATTTATTGATTGGAGCTTATGAAAATACTTATGACACAGCTATTCTCATTACTTCTGATACTGATCTTTTACCTGCCATAGAAAAAGTTAGATCTATGGGCAAGAAAATAGAGTATATAGGATCTTCTATTAAGCCGTCTCTGGCTCTGGTGGCAAATTCTGATATAAGGAGATTATTAATAAAAGAGGAATTAGAGCAATTTATTAAATCTGTGTAGATGTTTGACATCTACACCATCCACACGAAAACACTTAATTTATTAGATTAAAAATATGTATAAACAAATTATTGAAAATGTTAAAAAAGAGCTTGATAAACTGGTGGATTTTTTTAAGAGAGAAATGCAGCAAGTTCGTTCTGGCACTGCTAGTCCGGTTTTGGTTGAAGATATAGTGGTTGATTGCTTTGGGTCTAAATTGCCGATTAAGCAATTGGCGAGCATTTCTTGCCCAGAGCCAAGGCAGATTTTGATTCAGCCATGGACCAATGAATATTTGGGGGCTATTGAAAAAGCGCTCCAGCAGGCGGACTTGGGCACTTCTCCTGTGGTTGACGGAAGGGCTATCAGGATTAGTTTACCACCACTCACCGGAGAGTTTCGCGAAAAACTTATTCAGCAAATTTCCCAGAAAGCAGAGGAATCATATCAGACATTAAGAAGGTGGCGGGATGATGCTTGGAAAGAAATCCAAAATAAATTCAATCAAAAAGAGATTTCAGAAGATGACAAATTCAAGGCAAAGGATGAGCTTCAGGAAGTAATAGATGAATACCATAAAAAAATAGAAGAGATTAGGGAACATAAAAAGAAAGAGATATTAGAATAATATATGTTATTAGTCATAATTGTTTTTCTTCTTATTTTCAGCTTTGTAATTCTTGCTCACGAATTTGGGCATTTTATAGTTGCTAGAAAATCAGGAGTTAGGATTGATGAATTCGGAATCGGCTATCCTCCAAGAATTTGGGGCAAGAAGATAAGGGGCGTCACATACTCTATTAATTGGATCCCTTTTGGTGGATTTGTAAAGATATATGGAGAAAATTCCGAGAAGGAAACGCTGAAGGATTCTGATAGTTTTTGCTCTAAGTCGCCAAAAATCAAGGCAGGAATACTTTTAGCTGGTATCGGAGCTAATTTGTTTGTTGCAATTATTTTCTTTTATTTCCTTTTAGGATTTCATAATTTTCAAACATTTCAGAGCCAATTCTTTGATTATCAATTTCCTTTTGGTCAGCAAAATGATTATCCAATGATTTCAGAGGTCTTAGACGGTTCGCCAGCCCAAGAAGCAGGCATAAATGAATTTGATGTGGTTATTGCAGGAAATGAAGAGTATTTTTCTAATTCAGATGAACTTATTAATTTTATTGACCAAAATAGAGGAGAAGAAATTACGCTTTATCTCGCAAACGCCCATAATCCAAACGAAGAAAAAATAGTCAAACTCGTGCCGAGAATTGACCCTCCAGAGAATAGCGGAGCTATCGGAGTGATGTTAGGAGATGTGAGTCGTCTTTCATACCAAGGTATTCCCAATAAGGCATTTTCAGGAGTGTTGCATACGCTGAATCTTGGACATTTTACATTCAGCGCGCTTGGACATTTAATAAAAATTTCTATAGTTGAGGGTGATATAAGGCCGCTTTCTACTTCATTTTCAGGCCCAGTAGGCATTTTGGCATTTACCAAATTAAGTATGGCTGGCGGGGTCTGGCAATTATTCTATTTTATAGCAGCCATTTCTCTTGGTTTGGCAGTGATAAATATTTTGCCGATTCCGGCTGCTGATGGCGGAAGGTTGGTATTCGTGATTTATGAAGCCATTTTCAAAAAGAGAGCGCCCGCAAGAGTCGAGCGGGCAGTAAATGCTTTTGGAATGTTTTTTCTATTAGCGCTATTCCTTATAATTACCATTAAAGACATAATACAATTTAAAGATATATTAATAAAATGAGACAATCCAAATTATTTTACAAAAGCAAAAAAGATGTTCCTAAGGATATAGATGCTATAAGCCATCAGTATTTATATCGTGGCGACTTTATAGACCAGCTTGGTTCAGGTATTTATAGTTTTTTGCCTTTGGGTTGGACGGTCCACCAAAAAGTCGCTCAAATTATCAGGGAAGAGATGCTCGAGATTGGAGCGCAGGAAGTTTTTCTGCCAATGATGCATCCAAAAGCAATTTGGCAGAAGACAGGTAGGTGGGATAAAATGTCGCCACCGCTTTTTAAGCTTAAAGACAGCCATAACAAAGAATTTGCCCTTGGCTCAACCCACGAAGAGATAATGGCGAAAATTGCCAAAGATAGAATATCATCATACAAGGATTTGCCTTTTTATTTGTTTCAAATTCAGACCAAATTTAGGAATGAGATAAGGTTTAACGGAGGGCTTCTTCGCACAAGAGAATTTGCGATGAAGGATTTATACAGTTTCCACGCTGATGAAAAAGATTTTCAGAATTATTATCTCAAAGTGGCAAAAAGTTATTTAAAGATTTTTAAGAGGTGCGGGTTGTCAGTAAAAATGGTGGAGGCATCCGGAGAAGGGTTCACGAGTTCTTTTACTCATGAATTTCAGGCGCTTTCGCCAGTTGGCGAAGATACGATTATTTATTGTCCAAAAAGTGATTTCGCCCAGAATAAGGAAATCGCAAAAAATAAAGAGGGCGATAAATGTCCGAAGTGCGGGGCAATACTGAAGCAATCAAGAGGCGTAGAAGTCGGCAATATTTTCCCATTGGGCACAAAATATTCTGAACCATTTGACCTGTCTTTTATAGACAAGGATGGAAAAAAGAAATTAGTTATTATGGCCTCCTATGGCATTGGAGTTGGGCGGCTTATAGCAACGATTGTTGAGGCAAACCATGACGACAATGGAATTATCTGGCCCAAAGAAGTTGCTCCTTATGCGGTTCATTTAGTGCCAATAGACCTTAAGGATAAGAAAATCAAGGAGCAGGCAGACAGGATTTATGACCATTTACAAAAGACCAAGGTTGAAGTATTATACGATGACAGAATGGATGTTGGGCCTGGGCAAAAATTGATTGAGTCGGACTTGATAGGCATCCCATTGAGAATTGTCATAAGCGCGAAGACGTTGGAAAAAGACAGTGTTGAAGTTAAAGAAAGAAGCAAAAAACAAGTCAAGTTTGTTAAAATTAAGGAATTATAATCTTGAATTTTTAACTGTAACTTTTGATTTTCAATTATGTTTAATCCTTTTTCTAATTTAAAGAAAGATATTGCCATTGACTTGGGCACAGCCACAACTCTTGCTTATGTGAAAGGAGAGGGGATTGTCATTACAGAGCCGTCTGTAGTAGCGATTAACCAAAAAACAGGGCAAGTTTTAGCAATTGGTCAGGAAGCCAAGAGAATGGTAGGCAGAACCCCGACCCATATTGTCGCCAGCAGACCATTGGTTAAAGGCGTAATTTCGGATTTTGAAATAGCCGAACAAATGCTTAAATATTTTATAGAAGGCGCTTATAAAAATCGGGTTGTTTTTCCAAGACCAAGAGTGATTGTTGGTATTCCTTGCGGGCTCACCGAGGTGGAGAAAAAATCGGTTCGAGATGCTACTAAGAATGCTGGTGCTAGAAAGGTTTATTTAATAGAGCAACCAATCGCAGCTGCGATAGGAGCGCGTTTGCCGATTCAGGAGCCGGGCGGGAATTTCATTGTTGATATAGGGGGTGGAACGACCGATATTGCGGTGATATCTCTCGGCGGGATTGTCCTTGCCCAAAGCTTGAAGATTGCGGGCGACAAACTTGACCAGGATATTATTGATTTCAGCCAAGAAGAATATCACTTATTAATTGGTTCTCGTACTGCGGAAAAAGTAAAAATCAAAGTTGGCTCGGCTTATTCCAGTAAAGAAATTAAATCCAGTAAAAACGGCAAAATAGAGATGCCGATTCGTGGGAGGAATTTGATTACTGGGTTGCCGGAAGAGGTGATAGTGGGCGAAGAGAGCATCAGGATTGCTCTTCAGAAATCAATAAAGCAAATCGTGAGCGCTATTAAAGACACGATAGAGGCGACTCCACCGGAATTAGTGGCTGATGTTATGGCTCGGGGAATTTTCTTGGCAGGAGGCGGGTCTATGTTAAGGGGGTTAGCCGAATTAATTTCCAAAGAAACTAAAATTCCGACTAAAATTATTGAAGACCCTTTAACTGCAGTGGTGAGGGGCGCTGGCATGGTATTGGAAAATCTTGACCAGTTAGAAGATGTTTTATCTGAAAAAGAAGAATTTGAGCCACCGCACCAGTAAAGTTGAATTAATCATTTAAGCAAGTAAGCAAGCGAGCAAGTTAGCAAATAGACATGTTTAATTCTTATTGTTTAGTTGATTATGATTGACCTCAAACAAGTTAAACATATTGCAGAATTAGCGAGAATAAGTTTTACAGAAAAAGAACTGAAAGGATTTCAAAAAGACATTTCAGCTATTTTGGATTATATTGATAAGCTCAAAGAAGTTGATATTGAAGATGTGAGCGCGATGAGCCATTCTGTTAATTTGAAAAATATTACCAGGATTGATGAAGTAAAATCATCAAGTGATGAGCTTGTTGATGAACTTGTCAATGCAGCTCCTTATAAAAAAGGAAGGGCTATAAAAGTAAAGCCGATATTTTAATCATGGATTTATCATCCCTAACCATTAAAAAAATTATACGAGGGCTGGAAAGCAAAGAGTTCTCTTGTAAAGAAATAATTGATGGCTATCTGGGCAATATTTCAAAGAAAGACAAAACCATCAACGCCTTTATTTCTGTTTTTGAGAAAGAAGCAAAAGAGCAAGCAAAAGAAATTGATATAATGATTTCCGCCAAAAGCAAATTGTTGCCTTTAGCTGGAGTTGCTTTGGCAATTAAGGACAATATTTTGGTGAAAGGGAATCGTTCCACTGCTGGGTCCAAGATTTTAGATAATTATATCGCCCCTTATGATGCGACTGTTGTGAAGAAACTCAAAGAGGCAGGAGCGATTATTATTGGCAAAACAAATATGGACGAATTTGCTATGGGCTCTTCTGGAGAATATTCTGCTTATGGTGTGACTAAAAATCCCAATAATTTGGAATATACGCCAGGCGGCTCTTCTTCTGGTTCAGCTGCTGCAGTAACTGCGGATATGTGCGCTGGAGCGCTTGGTTCTGACACTGCCGGCTCGGTACGACAACCAGCTTCTTTTTGTGGGATAGTTGGAATGAAACCGACCTATGGGGCGGTCTCTAGATACGGATTGATAGCTATGGCTTCATCTCTGGACCAGATAGGCGTATTGGCTAAAAATGTAGAGGACGCCAAGATTTTATTTGATATAATAAAAGGCAGGGATAAAATGGATTCAACGAGCTGCGAAATGGGCAGGGAATATGGGGCTATTGAAAAACCGATTAAGGATTTGGTGATTGGTTTGCCAAAAGAATGCTTTGGCAAAGGGATTCAAAAAGAAGTGAGAGATGTTTTAGAGGTTTCAATCCAAAGATTAAAGGAGAGTGGAATCAAATTTGAAACATTAAGCTTACCACATGTTGGCTATGGCGTGTCATGCTATTATATTATTACGCCAGCAGAGGTTTCCAGTAATTTGGCGCGTTATGACGGCATAAGATACGGAGCATCAGAACAAGGAGATGAATTATTGGATACATATATGAACACAAGAGCTAAATATTTTGGGAATGAGGTAAAAAGAAGAATAATATTAGGCGCTTTCGTTTTGTCCTCTGGCTATTATGACGCTTATTACTTGCGCGCCCAGAAAGTAAGGACTAAAATCGTAGAAGATTTTAAGAAAGCGTTTGGTAAAGTAGATTTAATTCTTACACCCACTTTACCGACCCTTCCGTTCAAACTCGGAGAGCGATTAGACGACCCGTTGTCAATGTATTTAGCAGATTTATTGACTGTTCCCGCTAATTTGGCAGGGCTTCCGGCAATATCAGTCCCAGCGGGAGAATCAAGCGGTTTGCCAATCGGGCTTCAACTAATTGCCCCGCACTTTGAAGAGGATTTGCTTTTTAGCGCAGCTAATTATTTTGAAAATGGAATTACCTGAAAATATCTTTAATATAATTGTTTCTCCGGAGATACAAAGAGCGTTTTTGCCCATTAAAATTTTGGCGATTGTTTTTTCAATTTTGCTCTTTGTTGCGATTGTATATTTTTTATTTACCACAAGCTATCTCCGCAGTTTATATCTTAATGATTGGGATGACTATAGATATTGGAGGAAAAATTATGGTCCAGGCGCAGTCAAGGGGAAGAGAAGAATACTAAAACAAGCGCGTCAAGAACAGAAAGAGGAATTTCCTTTTGAAGAAAAAGAGAAAGAGAAAGAAAAAGAAGAACAGGCGATAGAATCATTAGAAACAGAGAATTTAAGACATGGCAGGGTTGAGAGAACTGATTGGGAAAGGGTCTCGGACCGACTTGAAAGCAAGGGAGAGTTGAATTATAAGTTGGCATTGATTGATGCGGATAAAATATTTGTTAAAATGATGGCGAAATACGGGAAAGAATTGTCATCTGAATCAATTTCTAATTTTGATGAAATTATGGAAGCAAAAAAAGTGTTGGAAAAGATGCTTGATAATCCCAAGACCATATTAACCCAAGACAGGGCAAAAGAATTGGTTGGTATTTATGGCAAGGCGCTAAAAGAGATGGGGGAAACGGATGTTTAAATTTTCAATTATTTAATTGTCATAAGTTGATTTTTTGTTTTATTTAAGGTACTATGCCTCTACAAGGAAGTATTTTATAATTAAGACACATTATTAATTTATATGAGAACCTTAATTTCAAGGTTCTGCGAGCGAAGTGAGCAGGTTCTTATAATTTTTAATTTATTTGATTTCATAAAATTTCAAGGTTCTGCGAGCGAAGTGAGCAGGTTCTTATAGCGGGGTAGAGAAGTAGTATCTCGGGGGTCTCATACTCAAAGTGTGACCCAGGACAGTAATGTTCTGTGGAAAATTCCCTAAATTGCTGGAAAACCATTAGAGCTTCTTTTACAACAGCGTAATTCGAAAGGATAGGCGCGATTGTTTGAAAAAAAAGAAGATTTGGCAATCAGCAGCCAAGTCCAGCACATAATCTATGTGCTGAAAAGGTTCAGAGACTATAATGGGAACTCCACACATAATGTTTTATGCGCGGAGATGGTATAGTCCATTCTTCTTGGAAACAAGAAGTATAATAGAAGCCCCAGACACCCGTGCAATTCGGGTCCCCGCGACATTAGAAAAAGTTAATGAGCTTTAGCGAATTTATTTTTTGTTATGTCCTGAGGAGAGAAAACGACGAAGGACTTCATTTTTAGAGTATAGTTTTTCACTCTGTTAAAGACACAAGAGGGCGTAAATTAATTACATTATTTATTGCCGGTGTAGCTCAGCGGCTAGAGCAGAGGAATCATAATCCTTGTGTCGGGGGTTCGAACCCCTCCACCGGCATAAAAACGAATTTGGGGGCGTAGATCAATTGGTTAGATCGCATCCCTGTCACGGATGAGGTTGCCGGTTCGAGTCCGGTCGTCCCCGCAAAAACAAAAAAACGCCAAAAGGCGTTTTTTTGTTTAGGTGGAGGTTCTAATCTGGTCCCGGAGAGCACGCTGGTCCCGGAGAGCACGAATGATGTGTTCTCCGGTTTTATTGCATTTTTGCATTAAAAAGAGTAAGTTAAAAATATGTTCTAAAAGTCCTTTTACAAGGAGGTGAGAAAAATGGAGACAGGGAAGATGATGTTCATTATAAATCCGATGGCAGGGAATTGGCTGAATCTGAAGCAACAAGATAAGCTGATTAAGCAGATTAGAGGGTTTTTTGGGAGAGTTACAATTGTTTTTTCCGAAGCAGAAGGAGAAAACAATATCAGTAATCTTGCAAGAGAAGCCCAAAAGAACGGATGCAACACTATTGTTGTGCGCGGTGGCGATGGAAGTTTGAATTGCGCCATAAACGGGTTGGATCTTAGTGATCCTTCTATCGTAGTTGGCGTTATCCCTGCTGGCACTGGCAATGATGTTGCTTCAACATTAGGTATTCCTTGGGAGACAGAAGAAGCACTTAGTGTCATTAAAGATGGGCATACTAGGCAGATTGATTTAGGAATAGCAAATGGTGTTTGTTTTGCAAATACCATAAGTATTGGGTTGGATGCTTTGATAAATCAAAAAGCAACAGATAGAAAAC